>Ga0187851_10000355_pt1 | contig 47349 bp, 41 predicted proteins | sample June2016WEW_6_10_FD_132997 | JGI IMG/M metagenome (GOLD analysis project Ga0187851, IMG submission 132997) | Peatland microbial communities from SPRUCE experiment site at the Marcell Experimental Forest, Minnesota, USA - June2016WEW_6_10 | ecosystem: Environmental > Terrestrial > Soil >...
ACGGACGGTGCTCGGTCTTTACTTCCAGGAAGAGCTAACCTTGCGCGAGATCGCCTCGGTCATTCAGCTGCACGAATCGCGGGTTTCACAATTGAAGACGCAGGCGATCGCGCGGCTGCGAGCTTTCCTCAAAAAGAAATGGCCGACTGGCCGCGGCGCAGCGGTCTGATGGCGCTGGAGATGCTACAGGGAGGCAACGATGGATTCGATCATACGCTGGTTTGCCGAAGAGTGGGCGTTGGCCCTATCGAGTGCGCTGTCCGCCATGACCGGCGAGCAGGCGGAGACCGGCGCTGGCCCGGATGTCGGTTCGCCGCCGGAGGGCGTTGGCTGGCAGGAGACTCTCACGATTGCCGACGGCGCATGCATCTTCGTGCGCTTGCCGGAGCTGGTGTGCAGAACGGTTGGCGGAAAGATTCTGCAGGCGGCGGGCCTGGCGAGCGAAGACGAAGCCTCATCCAAGGACGCCTTGCTTGAGGTAGTCAGGCAGAGTCTTTCCCAGTTGGCGTCGAAGGTGGGGGAGCGCGCCGGATCTGAAGTCGAGTTAAAGAACGGACATGAGTCCGGCAACTACCCGCCAGGATTCCAGTGGCAGGAAGTTGCGCTCGCCTTTGGCGGCGCCTTGCCTCCCTGTGCAATCGGGGTCTCACCGGAGTTGTCGGCCGCGCTGGCAAAGGAACAGCACGAGTCCAGTTTCGCGGCGGCCGCCGCGGCCTCCGCCCCGTCCGCCAACACCTCCGCCCCCGACCAGCAAGTAACTGCCCTTCCGGTCGCCAAGAACTCGAAGACATTGGATCTGCTGCTCGAGGTTGAACTGCCAATCGGTGTTTCTTTTGGAAGGACGCAGATGAGGTTAAAGGAGGCACTGAAGCTGACGACAGGATCGATCGTTGAACTCAACCGGTCGGTGACTGAGCCGGTCGAGATCATTGTCAACAACTGCGTGATCGCGAGGGGCGAAGTCGTCGTGGTGGATGGTAATTATGGCGTTCGAATCCTGGAAATCATCAGCCGGGAGGAACGATTGCGGACCCTATTCTAGATCGCCGAGAGAATTCTAGGAGGAAGTGATGGGGCCTTTATTCTTTGCCGTATCAGCATTCGCGCTGATTGCATTCCTGCAATTCAGCCTGTTCATCGCAACAAAGCGGCGTCTGGGACAACTAATCGATTCGCAGAACTGCCGTCTCGATGATTGGGACGCGAAGCAAGAGAGTCTGACCGCGGAGATCGCCCAGCTCAAAGGCGAGATTGCCGGTTTGCGGCCTTCCCAGTCTGCGGCCTCAGCTGCTGGTCAGTCGATGAACCTGAGCCGCCGCAACCAGGTGCTCCGGCTGCACTTCCGGGGAGATTCGCCCTCACGGATCGCCTCCGTTCTTCAAATCAGCAGAAGCGAAGTCGACCTCTTGCTCAAGGTGCACCGGACATTGATTCCGTCCGCGACCTGGACCGCCTCGAGTGCACAAGAGCCAAGAAAGGCACGGTGGAGTGACCCCACTCCCGAACATTCTGCAGTCGAGAGCGAATCCTCCGAGATTGTGCTCGACCCCGTTACAGCGCCTGGTGTTTCACAGGCGAACCGAGGGGCTGCGGAGTGGGCGCGTGGGCATCCTCGATCGTGACCGTCAAGGTCGATTCCTTGTGCTCGCGCATCAGAACCATGGGGAACGACTTCTTCCCGCTCTTCCGGGAGTTACGAATGGCGCTCGTCACTTCCCGAGGTGTTGTGACAGCTTCCTTGTCCACCCTCAGAAGCACGTCGCCGGCCTTCAAACCGGCCTTTTCTGCCGCCGAGCCCTTGAACACGGAGCGGACCAGCACGCCGTCCTTCACGCCAAAGTAGCCGGCAAGCTGTGTTTCGCCCAGGCTCTCGGCCTCGACCCCAAGCATGGAGCTGCGCCAGGACATCATGGCTCGGGGCACGTCCGGCATCACGACAGGGAAGTCCGGAAGCTCGACGTGAAACTCCTCCATGTCCGGTCCGAAAAACTGATTCTTGCGCGTACCCAGCGTCGCGGATACGGTCTGTTGCACGCCGGCGCGGACGATTGTCAGCTTGACCGTTCTGCCTGAGGGTGTCTCACGCACAAACCGGATGAACTGTTCGGCCCCTTCCACACGCTGGCCGTTGTAGGCCAGGATGACGTCTCCGGCCTTGAGACCGGCGTGCTCAGCGGGACTATCCTCGTCCACGCGCGTGATTTCCACGCCGTATTCCTCTTTCAGCTTCAGCGCCTTGGCGCGCTCGCTGTCGATCTCGGTAACGCCTACGCCGAGGAACGCGTGTGCTTCCCAACTGGCCTGCATCACGAGGGGAGGAGGCGTCCGAAACGGCTCCGGAACCTGCGCCCCGGCGGCCATGGGCAACAAAACGAAGAAGGCCGGGAGGATTGCGTTCCGGACCAGTTTGTCGAATCTCAGCATGATCTTCACCTCACTCCACTGGACGCGCTGGCTGAACTCGGGTCACGCGCCGCAGGTAACAAATCCGTTGTGGTTTCAAAACGTGCCCGCCGATGCTTTCATGGCGCGCAGAGCGTTCATGCTGCGCTCGCGGATGTAGCTATTGTCTTCGTGCCGCAACACCTCTTGCAGTGTGCCGGCCACATCGGCTCCACGCGATTGCACCAGCAGATCGATCGCCTGCGTCCGGATCGCCGGATTCGGATCGTTCAACAGAACCTCGGCCAGGGTGCTGCGGGTTTCGGGGTCGCGCGAGTATGGCCGGAGCGCGTCCAGGGCCTTCAGCCGAACGCCCGAGTACTTGTCCGTCCGCAGAGCGCGGAGCAATGCCTGACGCACAATCTCGTCGTTGCAGCGGCTGCGCAGCAGATCGATGGAATCGATCCGCAGCGCCGGATCCTGGTCGTTCACCGCGGCCAGCAACAAGCCTCGCACCCCGGCACTATTCACGTCGCCGGGAACTTCCTTCTGCCGCGTTTCTTCGTAGGTGGAACTGATCTTGCCGTTTGGTTCGTTGTCCGCCAGTTGGACCTTGCTCACCGCCGGCGATTCGCGGGGCGGCATGAACGCCACCGGGGACACCCCTCCACTTCGGATTTCGCGTCCACCGACGAAACCGACAGCGAGCAAGGCAATCGCTGCGGCAGGTTTGAGCCACGTCATTGCCGTCAGGCTGCGCCACCAGCCGGCCATGTGGAGCCAGCTCCGGCGGGGCGTCTCTTCCGCCAACTGGGCGGCCAGGTCACGCCGGCATCGAGACAGCAGGCCGGCCGGCGGGGCCGGGCGCTGCAGTTCCAGCAGGGCGTCGAGCTTCTCGATCCGCCTCCGTTCGGCAGCACAAGAGTGGCACGAGTCGAGGTGCAACAATAGAGCTTCTTCTTCGTCGAAGCTCAGCTCGCCGTAGTTCATCAGAACCAGCAGATCCTTCGCAAATTCGCAGTTCATAGCAGACCTCCCAGCGCCGAACGCAGTTTTCGAGTAGCCCGGAAGAGGCAGTTCTTGGCGGCCTCCTCGGTCGTACCCAGGGTTGCCCCGATTTGCTTCAGGCGCAGGCCCTCGAAATGGCGTAACTCAAATACCATCCGTTCGCGGGCTGTCAACCCGGCCAGCACCGTCTGGATTCGTTCGCCGACTTCCCGGCTCAGGAGGCTGCGCTGGGGATCCGACTCCCCTCTCGAGTCGGGGACCGAGGCGAGCCGGTCGACCGTTCCGTCTTCGCTTTCGATCGTGGCCGGCTCGGTCCGCCGAACCCTTCTGCGCCGCAGGAAATCGACGCACAGGTTGTTGACGATGCGATACAGCCAGGTCTGAAAGCTGCAGTCGAAACGGAACGTCCCGAGGTTACGATAGACCCTCAGAAACGCTTCCTGATAGATGTCGTGGGCGTCATCCTCGGAGCGAAGTACGTTCATGGCAATACGCAGAACACCGCGGTCGTATTGCCTGACCAGCCGCTCGAATGCATCGTGATCGCCGGCCTGCGCCGCGCGAATCAGCGCCTCATCATCCATAGGGCTCCCGATCGCCAGGCTGCCTCGCGAGCCCGCGGCCACGACGGCCTGGGCCAGAGGTGGGTTGATGGTCACGTCTTCCTCGCCGGGGGCTCACCCCGTCGAATATAGACGACTGAGAACCCAAAAGGGTAGGTTCTTACTCGGCGAGTTCCACATCGATGCGGCGATTGGCCGCATCCACTGCCAGAAGCTTGAAGCGGCGGAGCTGCCCAGGCCGGAGCTCCTCGGCGCCGCTCGTGCCCGCCGCACCCTTCCATCTGGAGGCCAACATGGCGGCCAGGTCCGTAACATTGGCGGCATCCGGCGTAGAGCCCTGCGCCGCCGTCTCTTCCTTCGTCCGGCAGCGGGCGTGAACGCCTTCGGCCAACTCAACCTTAGCCGAATTCCCGTGCAGCTCCACGACTCGACCCATGAGGGTCTCGCCGACCGGGTGCTCGCTCAGGAAGACATCGGCCGAGGTGGGTTCGAGTTGCTTCATGCTGAGGCGGATGCGACGTTTGTCGCGGTCCACTTCCAGGACGACGGCCTTCACCTTCTGGCCGTCCTTCAGCAGTTCTTTGGGATGCTGAATCCGCTTTTCGCGCGTGATGTCGGCGACGTGGATCATCCCTTCGACGCCGTCCCCAAGGTCTACGAAGGCGCCGAATTGCGCCAAACTGGTCACCGCAGCCTCGACCACCGTGCCAGGCGCGAAGCGCGTCTCCACACTGTCCCAAGGATTGCCCAGCGCCTGTTTCAGTCCCAGGCTGACGCGCCGCTCGTTCATCTTGATATCAAGGACCACTGCCTCGACGACGTCATCGACCTGCAGCACGTCGCCCGGTTTGCGCACCCGCTTGGTCCAGGACATCTCGGAGAGGTGGATCAGGCCATCCACGCCCGGGGCGATCTCGACGAAAGCGCCGAACTCAGCCAGCCGGACGACTTTGCCGCGGATGCGATCGCCCTGCTTCAAGTTCTCCAGAGTCTCGGTCCAGGGGTCAGGCGTCAACTGCTTCAAGCCCAGCGAGATCTTCCGGCTTTCGCGGTTGATCTTGAGAATCTTCACCTGCAACTGCTGGCCAATGGTGAGCAGATCGGAGGGTTTCTCCACCCGCTGCCAACTCATTTCGGTCACATGCAGCAGACCATCGATACCCGGAAACAGCTCGACGAAAGCGCCGAACTCAGTCAGGCTGCGCACCCGGCCTTCCACGACTGAATCGGGCTGCAGCAGATCGAAGGCCTGCAGTTTGGCGGCGGACGCCTGCTCCTCTAGAATCCCGCGCCGGTCCACCACCACGTCGGGCCGCTCCGGATTCGAGATATCCAGCTTCGTGATGCGGCACTCGATGGGCTGGCCGACGAATTTGGCGAGGTCGCTCATTTCCCGCACGCCGCTGCGCGAGGCGGGCAGAAACGCCGTGACACCCTCAGCCAGTTCTACTCTCAGGCCACCCTTGACCTGCTCAACGACGGTCCCGCTAATCGGCGCCTTGCTCTCAAAAGCGGACTGCAGCCCGGAGAGATCCCTGACCTTCTCCACATGGATCGTCGAAAGCGAGTAGTAGCCGTCATCGGTGCGCCCGGTGATGTGAACGCGGACCTTGGCGCCTGCTGATACGCCGTGGGGCAGCGCCGTCAGGTCGCCCCGCAGGACGCCCTCCATCTTGCGGCCGACATCCACGACGATGCCATCCGCGGACACCGAAAGGACGGTGCCTTCGAGGGCGGCTTCGGGGCCTTGGACGTTATGATGCTCGGCTTCGAACTGGCGCAGCACATCGCCGAACGAAGACTCATCGGCCGGGGGCACAGATTGCTCCATATTCTGGGGCGGTTCAAGGGAATTCATGAGACGACTCGCGAGACTTTCTCATTGTGTCATATCGCCTGGCTTCCCGCTTCACGCGGCGCGCGTGGTTCGGCGTGTGGAGTGAGAAGGGTCAACGGTCCGCAGTGGAAATCGCGCGCGGCCGCGGCTGACGGGGTTTCCCCCGCGGGCTGTTAAGATGGCGACGTGGCACCGACTGTCTCTTCCGGAAGCCGAATGGCGTGGTTTCATTGGCAGGACGTCGTTTGGCTGGTCCTGTTTGGCGCGCTGGTCTGGGCCAGCCCGCTCAAGAACAACGGCGAAATCGAGATGCTGGCCGCCATGGCCGTATTGCAGATTGCCGTGCCGCGGGTGCCGGCCCTGAATACGCGCGCGGGCACGGCGGGCGTGATCGGGTTGAAGCTGTTGATCGGATTCTTGTTGATCGCGGTGACAAAGAGCACGGAGTCCGAGTACACTCTGATTCTGTTCCTGCCGATCCTGTCGGCGGCAACCACGTATGGCGCGGCCGGCACTTCCCTGGTCACGGTGCTGGCCTGCGCCACCTATCTCGCCATGTGGCCGCTGGCGGTGACGTTCTGGCACGCGCAATACGAGCCTGCGGACGTGCAGAACATTCTGCTGCGGGTCTTGTTCTTCCCGCTGGTGGCATACCTCACCTATGGGCTCGCGGAATCGAACCGGGCCGAGGCGCGGCGCGCCCAACTCGCGGTGCAGGAACTGGCAACGGCCAACGAGCGCTTGCGCGAGGCCGAGGCGTCCGTGCGGCGCAGCGAGCGGTTGGCGGCTTTGGGCCAGCTATCGGCAGGTTTGGCGCATGAGTTGCGAAACCCGCTCAGCACGATCCGCACTTCGGCCGAACTGCTGGTAAAACGCCTCGAAGGCGCCGGTCCAGTGGCCCAGGAACTGGCCGGCTACATTGCCAGCGAGGTGGACCGGACCAACCTGCTGGTGACGCGGTTCCTGGAGTTCGCGCGGCCACTGCAGTTGCGCCTGGCGCGAGTAGACGTCCACGCGCTGCTGGATGAGGCGATCCAGAACTTCCAACGCCAGGATCCGGCCCGATCGATTTCCATCCACCGCGCCTATGACCCGTCGGTGCCGGCGGTGGAAGGCGATGCGACGCTGCTCGAGCGCGTGTTCTTCAACCTGATCCAGAACGCCGCGGATGCCTCACCGGCGGAGGGCGTCGTCACTGTAAAGACGCGGGCGCTCGATGCCGCCATCGAAATCGCCGTGATCGACCGCGGTTCGGGCATCCGGCCGGAACACCGCGAGCAGATCTTCAATCCGTTCTTCACGACCAAGCCGAGCGGCGTGGGGCTGGGGCTGCCGATTGCGGCCAAGATCGTCGACGAGCACGGCGGGCGGCTGGAAGTGCAGAGCGAATCCGGCCAGGGCGCGGTGTTCGTTGTCCAACTGCTCCTGTCGCCGATGGCGGAACGGCGGATGGCCGGACCTCAATCTTTGTAAACTTCGACCGGGGCGGAGCCTTTTTTGCAGAGGCAAGGGCAGATTCCGCTGAACTTTTCGTCACTCGAACCGTCTAGTCTTACACGGGCGAGAGGCAGCTGGCCTTTTGTCCCGGAGCGAACGCATTGAGTGAGGCGATTCCGCATGAGCAAATCTGCATTCGCGATTATGGAAACTCAAAGCTCAGCCAAACTAACAGCTGTTCCCCCTCTTAGCCCGGAGCCCGCGACGGCGCAAGTCCGGTTGACCCGCAAGGAGCGGGAGCTGTTACTAATGCTCACCCAGAACCCAGGGCGCTGCGTCAGCCGGGAGACGCTGCTGCGCACGATCTGGCAGTACTCGGAGGGCACCCGGACACGCACGGTAGATGTGCATGTGCAGCGGCTGCGGCGGAAACTGGGCGCCGCGGCCAATTCCCTGAAGACGATCGTCCGGCAGGGCTACTGCTGGTTCCCCGAGCCCGAGGCCGCGCTGGGCGCGGGCGCGCTCTAAGTCAAAGCGCCAGTCACCTGATGAGGATTCGCGAGAACGCGCTTGAGGTCGTCCTGCGTCGTAAGGATGCGAGATGATAAGAGCGAGCATGAAACCGCGCATCCTCGTCGTGGAAGACGAAGAGAAGCTCCGCCGGGTGATGGCCCTGCACCTGGAGGACGCCGGCTATGAGGTGGAGACCGCGGGCGACGTAACGACGGCGCTGCGGCTGGCCGACCGCGCCAACCTGGTGGTCACCGACATCCGGCTGCCAGCGGCGAGCGGCGCGGCGTTGGCCGACGGCCTCGACTTGGTGGCGGCGCTGCAACGCCAGAACGCGCAACTGCCGGTGATCGTGATGACCGCGTACGGCTCGGTGGAGATCGCGGTGGAGGCGATGAAGCGCGGCGCCGCGGACTTCCTGACTAAGCCCTTCACGCTCGACCACCTGGTGACGGTGGTCCGTAAAGCGCTCGAAGTCCAGGATCTGCGGGAGGAGAACGTCCGTCTCCGGGAGGAGCTCGGACACCGCTACAAGTTCGACTCCATCGTCGGTAACAGCCCGAAAATGCAGGAGATCCTGGCGGCGGTGGCGCGCGTGGCGCCGACCCGGTCGACGGTGCTGCTGTGCGGCGAGTCGGGTGTCGGCAAGGACATGATCGCGCGGGCGATCCACCACCACTCACCGCGGGCCGCGATGCCGTTTGTGAAGATCAACTGCACGGCCATTCCGGAAACCCTGATGGAGAGCGAGCTGTTCGGCTACGAGAAGGGCGCGTTCACGGGCGCGGCGGCGGCGCGGGCCGGAAAGTTCGAACAGGCCGACGGCGGCACGGTGTTCCTGGACGAGATCGGCGACGTCCCGGCGGCGATCCAGGTGAAGCTGCTGCGGGTGCTGCAGGAGCGCGAACTGGAGCGGCTGGGCAGCAACAAGACGCGGGCGGTGGATGTGCGGGTGATCGCGGCGACGAACGTCGATCTGCGCCGGGCGCTCGAGGAGGGCAACTTCCGCGAAGATCTGTACTACCGGCTGAACGTCTTTCCGATCACGATTCCGCCGCTGCGCGAACGGCGGGAGGACATCCCGCCGCTGGCCGAGTACTTCCTGCACAAGTGCGCGGCCGAGCTGGGTTCGGCAGTGACGCGGATCGCGCCGGAAGCGATGCGGAAGCTGGTCGACTACGAGTGGTCCGGCAATGTCCGGGAGTTGGAGAACGTGATCGAACGGGCGCTGGTTCTGGCCACAGGGGACGAACTGCAGCCCGAGGATATTCGTCTGGATTTCGCCCCGAGACGGAGCGTGGCGGCCGTGAACGGCCTGACCGAAGGCGCGGAGTTCCTGGCCGAGGGCGTCACCCTGGACGAACATGAAACAACATTAATTCGAGAGGCGCTGCGACGGGCCAACGGGAACAAGAGCCAGGCGGCGCGGCTGTTGGGGCTGACGCGCAACGCGCTGCGTTACCGGCTGTCGCAGATGGGGCTGGAGTAGGCGCCGGCCCGTTTTCCTAGACAAACCACTCGTGAGTCGGCGAGGCACCCTGGATCCCGGGGACCGGGCTCAAATCCACGGCCGCCACGCTATCCGCGCGCTGCGGCGCGCGTGCCGAAATACAAAAATGAAGGATCAAAGCCAATTGTCGACTTTTCTTTTTAGAATGATCAGCTTAAACTGGCTATCTTTCGGTAATTTTCGCTAGCGATTCGTAGTTGTCAAAGAGCTGGGGGCACGCCGGATGGGTAGCCATCTGCTTTGAGCTTAAACCCGGTTGTCAAGCTGCGGATCAGGGAACTGGCAGTGGGTGAGTTTCCGGAAACGCCGTTTTCCGACCATCGGCACAACTGCCACGCGTTGAATAGCCTGACTCGCCCACGTTTATTCATACCGAAGGGCCTCCAGGGGATCGATGCGCGTCGCGCGGAGTGCCGGGAGGAAAGCAGCGATCACCGCCACTCCGGCCAATGTGAGTACTGCGATCGCCACACTACTTGGCTCACCTGGTGCCAGCCCGAACAGCAAGCTCTTGACAAACCGGGTACACGCCAAGGCGACTGGCACACCGATTGCCACGCCTATGGCGACAAGCACAAGCGTCTGCCGCAGAACCAGCCAGACAACATTGGCCCGCGAAGCCCCGAGCGCCATTCGGATCCCAATCTCATTGGTGCGGCTCCTGACGGAGTAAGCGGCGACGCCGTACAGGCCGACGCAACACAATACGAGCGCGAGCGCCCCAAACAACGCAGAAAGGGTTGCGAACATGCGCTCCTGGCGCAGTGTCGTGTTCACCTGTTCGGTCATCGTCTGGATGCCGTAAATCACCAGTTGCGGGTCAATCGCTTGGATCTCCCGGCGGACACGCGCAGCGGTCGTGCCCGGCTCGCCGGTGACACGCACGTGAAGTACGAATGGAGCGGATTCCGCCAACTGCCAGAGTGACTGAAAGACCGCGGGGCGCGGCGCGATGCGAAGGCTCGTGTATCTGGCATCCATCACGACGCCGATAATCTCGCACTTGCCTGCCGAGTCCGCCCCCTGGTCACCGAAACGCCGGCCGAGCGGATTCTGGCCGGGAAAGTACTCACGCGCGAACGCTTGATTGATAATTGCTACAAGTGGGGCGCCGGTGCGGTCGCGTGAAGAAAACTCGCGTCCCGTCAGCAGCGGGATGCCCGCATTCGCGAAGAAGCCTGGACCGACGATGTTGAAGGCAACTGCGCCATGGTTATACGTATCGCCCTGCACCCAGACATTCTTTTGCGCGGATTCACCAAACAGGGTGGCAAGCGCGAGAGCCGCCGAGCGCACCCCAGGTACCGCGGGTACGCGATCGGTTAGTTCGTCGAGAAGGAACGTGGCGCGATCGCCCTGAAAGCGCGACTCTCGTGGGTCTACAGTCATAAGCAGCAGATGCTCAGGGTTGAAACCGGCATCCAAGCTTTCGAGATTGCGCAAGGTGCGAACAAACATCGTGGCACCAACCAGCAGAGCCACGGATGCAGCCACTTGCACGACGAGAAACACACGTGTCGGGCCGAGCCGCCCTCCGCTGGCGCCGGGTAGCTCGCCCCGTGTCGCCGCGGCATAGAGGCCGAGCCGCGTGGCACGCAGTGCCGGGGCAATTCCAAACACGGTCCCACTGAGAACGGACACACCCGCCGTGAATGCCAAGAGCGGCGTATGCAGACGGAACTGCATGGCTGCCGACCGATCAAACGCCAGCAGGCTTATTAGGAGGTGGTGCACCCAGTAGGCCGCCAGCAGACCGACGAATCCGCCGCCGACCCCGAGTAGCACACTCTCGGTGAGGTGCTGACGGATGATTCGTTGGCGGCTGGCACCGATCGCGAGCCGGACGCCGATTTCCCGGGTGCGCGCGGCGGCACGGCTTAGCAGCAAGCTCGCCATGTTTGTGCAGCAGATGAGCAGAACGACGCCGACGGAGATGCTGAGCACGACCAGCGGCACGCGCAACTGGAAGCGCACGCTTTCTTCGCCCGTTGCAGCGGGAATTACGTTGATCTTTACATCACCCATCCAACTCTTGTAACCTCTCAGTTCCTCATCGAGGAGGCCACGAAAGCGATTGGAGATTATCGCGCGCGCCTGTTCGAGCGATACGCCGGCCCGGAGGCGGGTGAAATAGTAGACGTAGTAAGAGCTTCCATCCGGAAGCGGCACCGCATGAAGCGGATAGGTGACGTCCGGTGGTGAAAGCCGGTTCAGGCCATAGAACTCGGGCGGCGTCACGCCAACGATGTTGAATGGAGTGCCGTTGAGATAGATGGTCCGGCCAAGAACCGAAGGGTCAAGCCCGAACCGGCGCTGCCAGTACGCGTAGCTAAGTACCGCCACGCGCGCAGCCGATGGCCGGTCGTCCGCGGCGACGAGTGTTCGCCCAATGAAGCCATACACACCAAGTGTGGAGTAGTAAGCTCCAGAGACCAGGTGCGCGCGCACGCGCTCCGAGGAACTGCCGGACCGGAGATTCGCTTCGCGGTCCAGATAGGCGAACAGTCCGGGCAAAGCTGGTTGTGGTTCCAGAAGCGGCTGATAATCCGGCCAGTTGAAGTTCGATCCGTCGGCCGTGCCCTGGCGCCACATAAGCTGTACCAGTTCCTGTGGGCGGCTGATGGGCAAACTCTCAAGAACCGTATCGTAAAGCAGGCCGAAGACAGCAGTGTTAACACCAATGCCAAGCGCGAGCGTCAATAGTGCGACAGCCGCAAACCCCGGATTTCGCCGCAGTGTGCGTAGCGCATAGCGGACGTCCTGCAAAAGGTCGTCCAGCCAGCGCGTGCCGCGAGCGTCGCGGCACTCCTCCAACACCTGCTCGGGACCACCGAGATCCAGCTTGGCCTGCCGTCGCGCTTCCTTCGAAACGAGGCCCCGCGCGACCAGATCGGCGGTGTGCTGGTCGATATGGAAGCTCAGCTCCTTTTGGAGCTCATCATCCAGCTGCTTTCGGCGCAACAGGCGGTGCCACCAGGTCATTGCACAACTTCCTCGGTCAACCGGAGGATCAGGCCGACAGCTTCCGCGAGGCGCTTCCAGCTCGCGGTCTCCGTTTCGAGATGCGCCCTCCCTTTCCGTGTCAGACGATAAAATTTGGCCTCACGCCCCGTTTCGGTGGCCCTCCAATCCGCATCCAGAAGACCGCGGTTCTCGAGCCGGTGCAGCGCCGGGTAGAGCGAGCCTTGCGGGACCTGAACTACGTCGTGCGAGACTTGTTGGAGCCGTTGCGCGATCGCGTACCCGTGCACCGCGCCAAGAGCAACGATTTTAAGAATGAGCAAGTCCAGGGTGCCTTGGGGGAGATCCGATTTCGCTAGCATGAAATACCTCGAACTTCTACACATTTAACACCGAATATGTAGAAGCGCAAGGTGTACGTTACCCCGGCCGCCTGGAAAATGGCAGGCACATCATGCCCTTGTGGAAGTGCGCCGCGGGCGGGCGAACACACTAACTGTACGAGTGGTCCCGAGGAGCGCGTCCGCGGAGTGTGCCCGATAAGTGGTGTTTCCGGAAACGCTGCTGAGCGGCGCGTCCGCAGCATGGAACCGCAGCCGCGGCCGATTGACGAATGACCCTCCAGGAAGTGCTCCCTGCTACGCGGCCCGGACGCCACTGCTGAAACCAATTCCGCCAGCGCCGCGCGGTGGCCGACAAATCACTGATAATGCTGATCCGGGGATGGTTTGAGCCGTACTTACGGAGTCATAATGGATCGAGAGGTCCGAAATGCTCCGGCATCTGGCGCAGCGTCTGGTCATTCCACTGACGATGATCGTGGTGGTCGTCGCGGCATTCTCCGGTCTGTATACGACGGCCGGGGAAGAGCGCCAGTTGCTGAGGATGATGAGCGAAGGCGCCGACCAGCTCTCGCGCAGCATCACCAGCGCCACCTGGCACGCCATGCTGGCCGACCGGCGTCAGGACGCGTATCAGGTGATGAGCACGATCGCCCAGAAAGAGGGCATCGACCGCATCCGGATGTTCAACCGCAGCGGGGTCCTGACCTTCTCCACCAAGCCCGAGGAGATCCGGCACCAGAGCGACCGCAGCCTGGATTCGTGCTCGGCGTGCCACATCACTTCCCTGCCCCTGCAGCAGATGGACCTGGCCTGGCGGACGCAGATCTTCCGCAAACCGGACGGCCGGCGCAGCCTGGACATGGTGACGCCGATCTACAACGAACCGTCGTGCAGCCAGTCGGAGTGCCATGCGCATCCAGCTTCCGACAAGGTCCTGGGTCTGGTAGACGTGCAGCTCAGCCTGGCCGGCGTGGACAGCGAATTGGCGACGATGAGGATGCGCGTGCTGGTGCGGGCGCTGGTGGAGATGGCGCTGATCAGCGTATTCATCCTGATCTTCACGCGGCGCTTCGTCTCGCGCCCCCTGCGGCAGCTGGTGAAAGGGGCCCAGGCGATCAGCCAGATGGATCTCGACCGGCCGATTGAGGCGGCAGACGGCAGCATTGAAATCGAGCGGCTGGCCCACGCTTTCGAGCTGATGCGAGTGAATCTGAAGTCGTCCCGGGATGAGATTCTGCAGTTTACTCAAACGCTCGAAAGCAAGGTGGCGGAACGGAGCCGGCAACTGCAGAGCGCGCAGCAGAAGCTGCAGACGAACGACCGCCTGGCTTCCCTGGGACAGCTCGCCGCGAGCGTCGCGCACGAGATCAACAACCCCATCTCGGGCGTGCTCAACCTCAGCATGCTGATGCAGCGCATCCTCAAAGAGGACGGCATTCCGGCCGGGCGCGTAGCGGAATTCCGCAAGTATCTGACCCAGGTGACGCAGGAAACGACGCGCGTGGGGCACATCGTCAGCGACCTGTTGAGCTTCAGCCGGCGCGGCAAGCCGCAGCGCACCGAAGCCGACCTGAACCGGCTGATCCGCAGCACCCTTTCGCTGGTGGATCACAAGCTGAAGCTGGCGAATATGGCGCTGGAGCTGAAGCTCGCGAGCAGCCTGCCGCATGTGCTGTGCGACGCGGGGCAGATCCAGCAGGTGGTGCTCAACCTGGTGCTGAACGCGGCCGAAGCGATGCAGGCGCATGGAGCGGGCACGGTGACGGTGGAGACGCAGGCGGGCGAGGACGGCAAGTCGGTGGTGCTCTCGGTCAGCGACGCCGGCGAAGGCATTCCACCGGAACTGCTGCCGCGCATTTTCGATCCATTTTTCACGACGAAATCGGACGGCAAAGGCGTCGGGCTGGGACTGGCGGTTTCGTACGGCATCGTGCAGGCGCACAGCGGCGAGATCGAAGTGCGGAGCCGCCCGGGCGAGGGCACGGTGTTCACCGTAACACTGCCGCTGCAGAGCGCGGAAGCGAAGCCGAAGGCGGAGCCGCTGAAGGCATGAGCGTGTTGCGGGTGGCGCCCATGGAGCAGGTTGAAGAGGCGCTACTCGCGGCCATCGAAGAGTCGCTACGGCATTGTTTCGGCATCGACGTGCAGCGCCACAGCGCGCTGGGAGCGCCGGAGTTTGCGTGGGACGGCGCGCGGCGACAATTCAGCGCTCCGTTGATCCTGCGGCGACTGCTGGTGGAATTGGAGAGTGATAGTTCGAGCAGGCTGCTGGCGGTGACGGGCCGCGATCTGTACATCCCGATGCTGAGCTTCGTGTACGGCCAGGCACAGCTCGGAGGGCGCGCGGGCGTGGTTTCGATGGCGCGCTTGCGGAGTGAATTCTACGCCCTCGCGCCGAACGAAGAGTTGCTGAGAGTGCGGGCGCGCAAAGAAGCGTTGCACGAGGCGGGACACCTGTTCGGCCTGGTGCACTGCTCCGACACGAGTTGCGTGATGGCGCTGTCGACCGGCGTCGGGCAGATCGATTTGAAGCAGCCGCTGTTGTGCGCGGGGTGCGCGGCGCTGGCGGCCGAAGGGCGAGGCGATTTGAGGGAGAGACGATGAAGACGCAATGGCAGATTCTGGTGGTGGATGACGAAGAAGTGATGCGCGAGTCACTGGCGGCGTGGCTGGCCGAGGACGGCTACGGCGTCGACACGGCCGCATCCGGACGCGACGCGATCGAGCATGCGCGGCGGAAGGACTACGCGATCTATTTCATCGACCTCAAAATGCCGGGCGGCATCGACGGCATCGAGACGATGATGGAGATCCGGCGGCTGCACGCCGATGCGTCGATCATCATCATCACAGCCTATGCGACGGTGGACACGGCGATCACGGCGATGAAGGAGGGCGCGCAGGATTACATCGTCAAGCCGTGCAACCCGGAAGAGATTTCGCTGCTGGTGAACCGCATCATCAAGGTGAAGAACCTGCAGAGGGAGAACACGATCCTACGCAAGAAGCTCTCGCGGCAGTACCACTTCGGCGACATCGTCAGCAAGAACGCGCGCATGCAGGAGATCTTCGCGCTGGCGGCGGACATCGCCAATCTGCGCAGCACGGCGCTGATCCAAGGCGAGAGCGGCACTGGCAAGGAGATCATCGCGCGCGCGATCCATTTTTCCGGCGACCGCGCGGGCAAGCCATTCGTCGCCGTGTCGTGCGCCGCATTGGCCGAAACGCTGCTTGAATCCGAGTTCTTCGGACACGAGAAGGGATCGTTCACGGGCGCCGGCGCGCAGAAGAAGGGCAAGTTCGAAATGGCGGATGGGGGCACGCTGTTTCTGGATGAGATTGGCGACATTTCTCCGAAGCTGCAGGTGGATCTGCTGCGCGTCCTGCAGGAGAAGGCTTTTTACCGTGTGGGAGGGTCGGAGGAAGTCCGGGTCGACGTGCGCGTGATCGCGGCGACGAAGGTGGACCTGCGCCAGGCGGTGCAGGAGGGGCGCTTTCGCGACGATCTGTACTACCGGCTGAACGTGATCGAGATTCACGTTCCGCCGCTGCGCGAACGGCGCGAGGATATCCCGCTGCTGGCCGAGCATTTCCTGGAACGGCTGGCGCCGGAGTTGCGCAAGGAGATCACGGGCATCTCGGAAGGCGGCATGCGCGTGTTGATGGACTACGCCTGGCCGGGCAACGTGAGGGAGTTGGAGAACTCGATCGAACGCGCCATGGTCACGTGCCGCGGCCACGTACTGACTGAAGACGACTTCGCGTTCCTGGCCCGCGCGGGCAACGGTCATAGCTGGACTCCGCCGGACGCCACCATCGAGGAGATCGAGAAGCTGATGATCGAGGCTGCGCTCGAACGCAAAAGCGGAAACGTGAAGGAGGCCGCCGTCGCTCTGGGCATCGATCGTTCCACGCTGTACGAGAAAATCAAACGATACGAGATCCGGCGATAGCGCGGCATCCGGAGGCAGCGCGTCTGGGCCGCGGAACGATTGCGCAGACTTGATCGGAGGAGTGCAAGGCGTGCGATACTGCGCACGCCGTTCCTGCCGGTCCTGTGTACAACTGTGACCTTCTCGCAAAGCCAGGCGGAGCGCGCAACTGCCGGCGAAGCCCGTGGTGGAGATAGAAGTGAGACGCGACGCTGCTGGCAGGGACAGAGCATCCTGGATGCGTAGAGTGGCAGGCGGTCGAATGGTTGAAGCGTGGAGCTCGGCGTGTAATCGTCAGTGCCGGTGGCACGGACCGACGCCCCAGGAAGCAGCATTCAGCCTGGCCGCGGTACGTGAACGGATCGCGATCAAGTGTGGAACGACACCGAACCGTCCTCGAAACCGGCGCCGAGCCGTACCGCGCCATCCTTCCCGACTCGGGCTCGCCGCCCATTCACGACAGCGAAGCGGAAGGGGCCATGCGCGGGAACTTCCAGCCGTAAGCGGCCTGTCCGGAACCGGAGGTCGGCGCGCAGAGGCGCGCTGCCGGCATACAGCACCGGCCGCACAACGACTTCCCGGTCCTCGAAGCGAATTCCGAGCAGGTGACGAACGATGAACAGGCTGAGCTCGGCCGAGTTCCATGGAAGGATGCCGGCCGTGGCGGCCTGCGACCGGACCAGCGGAATCTCTTCGAACCACGCTCCGGTCCGGCCGCCCTGGACGGTATTGAGCCACTCCAGCGTGCGCCTGCTGCGATCGAGCAGGCCCGCGTCGTGCTGCGCGCGAAGTATGAAGCAGGTGGCGAAGGTCCAGGGGCCGGGCTGATCCACCTGGCCGCTGGAATGATAGCGCTCATAGCCACCACCAAACCAGCGGGCATTCCAGAGTTTCTCCAACTCGTCGAGCGTGTTGAGGGCCAGCGCGGAGCGTGGATCCACAATTCCCAGAGCGATGGGCAGCGCCATGCTGGAATCAGGCTCGGCAAGGTGGACCTGCTCCGTGTTCATGGGTACGTCGTCCGCGGATGCAGGAAAGCGAATGAAGCGCTCCCAGTTCCCGGTCACTGAACGCCGTTTGATAAGACGGCCCTGTTCGACTAGAGCGAACGACGGATGGGACAGCATGGCGTTCTGAATGCTATCCGCCTCGCTGCGCCAGCGCGCGGCGCGATCGGCAGCGCCTAACGGTTCCGCCAAGGCCGCGGCTTCACGCAGGCCGAGAATCACATAGGTTTGATACGCCAGCTCGCAGCCATCTTCAAGAGTGCGTTCCCAGAATTCGCGGCGATTGTGCAGCATGCCGCTGGTGTGGCGGAACTCGGGACGCAAAGGCCGCTCGATAAGGGCCAGCAGTTTCGTCCGATATTCGCGAATCAGAGTGTCGTCACCGCTCCAGTCGCGATATGAGCGGAGCGCGTGGATCAACTCGCCCATTTGATCGAACTGTTCGCGGTCGGGATCTTCGAAGCGGCTCCCGACCATGGTGTTGCCGTCGGCATTCACCATGGATTCCAGGATGTGAATGAACCCGTTGCGGGCCAGTTCGAACTGGCCGGCGTGAATCAGGCCCAGCAACGTGTTGGATGTGTCGCGCACCCATTGCGCACCGTACTCAAAGATGCCCGCGTCCATCACGCCGTTGTCGGCCACCATGGCGGGCAGTCCGAAACGGGCTTTGTCGAAAACTTCGCGGATGGTGGTATCGTCCGTGACGATGGACGAACCGGCGGCCCAGGCGGCGCGGGTCCGTTCGAGAGTCTGGCTCAGATTGCGCGGTGGTTCCGGCGGAGGGGCATCGGGGAGAATGCCAACCGTCAGGAACGTATCCACGGTAATGGATCCACCGACGGCAATAGCCAGTGGGCCGATCTCGAGATCGGCCTGCGGCGGATGAAAGTCGCTCGGAACAGAGCCGGCGCACGCCAGGGCCAGACGCGCGTGGGCGTTGTCTTGCATCAGCCACCCGTCGCGCACACTACATGCGCTGGACGGCAGGGACAGCCGGAGATTGACTGCTTCGGGACCACCCAGATTCCGCGAGGAGAGGGTGATCCGTCTGACAAAGACTCCGGAATCCTGAAGCGCAAAAAGGCTCTCGGTTACGAGGAGTCCACCGGCCCACCACTCGGCTTCCACCGCCGGGATCCCGTCAAGCAGGACCCAGCGGGTCCGCGTCTCATGACCTAGCGCGGTGAACGGAAAGCCGCCGAGCAACACCTCCAAGGCGCTTCTAATAAACCCCGCGCCAGCGCCGAAGTTGAAGGCATTCTCTTTGCGGGCCGTCTGTCGATTGTCACGAGCATCGAAGGCCAGCCACAAGAACGCGGGTGCCCCATCGATCTGGTCCGCCTGGGCGATCAGACGAATGCGCCCGCTGCGCAAAACAAAGTAATCGCGCCCGTAGACGAAGGCGCGGAGCAGAAGCGCGTTGTCGGCATTCTCTGCAGGCTGAGCGGCGGGATTCTGTGCGGCGACCACGACGGCAGGTGAGGCCGCGGCGGCCACCGACCCAATACGCGTCAGAAACTCTCGGCGGTTGGAAGCCATGTTACCTCAGACGGATGCTCTCCATAAGACTTCACAATCGGGCGCCGGTGGCGGACACGAGATCGCGTCCGCCCGTTGCGAGCGCCGTGAGAAGTCCCGTGGTTTGCCGATTACCTCGCTGCGAGCTTTGTGATCGAACACAAACTCCCTCTTCCAGCCCATCCTCGCTAGAGTTTGCGGCAAGCGCTGCGCACCCTGAGGAAGACTATAACTCATCCCGAGAGACACGGTGCTTTAAACACGGGGTTCAATGAAGAGTGATCGAGGCCCCGCCGCCGATGGTTTGAACGAACCCGACGATGATGAACCAAGGCAAGGAATCATAGAGACATAGAACCGACGGCACGATGCGCCCGCGGAATGTATAACCGGGCCAGTACGCCCATTGCCGACACACGCAGTCTCTCGAAGCGAGAGCCTCAGATCTTCACGAATGTCTTTGTTCTATACATCCACAGCAGGATCAGCCATTCTACAGCGAATGCGGTCGAAGCTTCCAATACGCCGCCCCAGACACCAATGCGCGGAGCGAGACTGCCGACGAAGATATGCCCGACGTGCCGGAAGTCGAACAGCATCGTAGCCATGTAGACGGCCAGCGCGTTCATTCCGATTACGGTAAACGGAAAGGGCCATCGCCGGAATCCCAGCACGTCGATCAGTAGATAGAAAACGCCCATCACGATTGCACTAAGGCCGCCGGTGACGAGCACGAACGAGCTGGTCCACAGCAACTTAATGATGGGGCACCATATGCTCCACACGAGGCCGAGTGCGACGAGTGCGCAGCCCGCGCCGATGAGGCCGCCGACTTTCTTTTGCACGGAAGCACTGCCGGCAAGAAACTCTCCAGCGAGCACGCCGAGCAGCACGGACGATGCGAAGCCCAGGTAGCTGAGGAACCACGTATTCAGACCGTAGCTGAATTTGCCCAGGACGATGTGGTCGATGTATGCGGCGGCATTGCCCTCCGGCGTCAGCACTCCGGATCCAAAACCGGGAACGGGGATGAGCATCAGCAACGCCCAGAACGCGATGAGAAACATTCCCGTGAGTGCCGCCTGCCAAGTCGGGCGGAAGTTCACGAGCACAACCATAGCGATCAAATAGCCGGCCGCGATTCCGTGGAGAACGCTATAGCAAGGATGCAGCTTCGAAAGATCAAATGCCAGCAAATTCCCTTGCGCGACCATGCCGAGGACAAACAGTATGACTCCGCGAACGGCAGCATGTGCGTATATCTCGCGGTGCGTCGCGCCCGCCGCGCGCCGCTTCGCTAAGGAAAACGGCATCGCCACGCCCATGATGAACATGAACAGAGGCCAGATCCAGTCAAAGAAGTGCAACCCTTGCCAGGGAACGTGCTCGAGTTGTGCGACGATCCGGTCGGCTGGCGCACCTGGGAAGATTTTCGCAAACGCTTGAAAGATGGCCGCGCCGCCGATGATCCAGAACATATCGAAGCCGCGTAACGCATCGAGCGACATAAGACGCGATGCGCCGATTGGGAGCACTTCCTTGCGAGCCTGGGTCGAATGAAATCCGGTAGCTGTGGCCATGCGCCCTCCGCGGACAACACAAGATCGAATCATTCCATCTGAACGCTTCAAGAACCTATAGGCAAGACATCCGCGGGACTGTGCACGTGGCGGATGTAGCCTTCGGCATACTTGTATCCGCTCTCGAGGCCGCGGAAGAGCATAACCTGCGACTGCATCTCATAATACCGATCCGGCGACTGGGAGGCGTGGGCATAACAGGCGTCGTGTTTACGCGCCTGGGTGGCCGTGATATCGACGTAATGCGTTGGGGCGAACATCAGAGTGTCTTCCCCGTTCGAGACCTCATAGAAATACAGCGCGGCCCTTTTGCCCATGCGCAACCATGCTTCATAGACCAGTGCGAATGTGGCGCGATGGTCGGCGTGGTTGTCGATCGGCCATTGCGTGAACAGCACGTCGGGCTTCTCGGCCTCGAGCAGTTTCTGCATCTCGTCGGCATGCTGGCGGTCCACCACGGCCTTACCGTTGAGTTGCCCGGCAAACAAGGGGCGCGCCTTCAGAATCCGGCAGGCGTTCTGCGCTTCCGCAACCCGATCGGCCCGCGACGAGCCCAACGGTTTTTCCAGAAAGCCCCAATCCCCTCGGTTCAGATAGAGGAGGATCACGTCGTGGCCCGTATCCGAGTAGCGGGCGATGGTGCCTCCGCAGCCGTACTCCGGGTCCCCGGGATGCCCGCCGGCGAAGATCGCCTTGAGCTTGCGCTGCGGCGCGTCCGGCTTCAGGGACTTTTGTTCAGCGGCATCCAGAGCGTCCAAACTGCCGGCGGCCATTCCAAGCGTTGCCGCATTACCGAATAGCGTTCTTCGCGAGAATCCACTCATGGACTGACCGTGCTCCTTCGCAGTTAAGTACTTTCATCCTCCCGATACTCTATCCCTTACCGGCATTTAACCGCGCGCGGACCGGAGGCGCCAGGCCGCGCAGAAACTGGAGGTCGTGCCAGTCCCAGATGCGCCAGGGCGCATAGCGGATCTCGATCGGGCTGGTATTCCAGCGCATGCATTCCCAGTTGGTCGCGCCTTCGAAGTGGATGAAGAGGCTGGCGGCGGAGAGCACGCAAAACAGGCTGCACAGCAGGCGCGCACGCGCGGTGCGGCCCACCATCCGGGGCAGCACGGGGATCAGAAAGAAGACCAGCAGCGGCACGACGTCGGTGAAGTACCGCGGGCCGTAACTGTGGCCGGCCGACCAGTCCTGGAAGGAACAAATGAGCAGGTAGTGGCCCACCAGCGCGCCGGCCAGGAAGGGACGCAAGCTGCGCGCCGCCGGCCACTCCGGCTTCAGACATGCGCCGTACACGCTCAGCAGAAACAGGGGCACAAAGACGAACAGGCCGCGCGCCGGGCTGAACAGGTTGCCGGCCAGCGCCTCCCGCAATGGGAGCAGGGAAAGGCCGGGCTCGGCGACGCGCCGCACGAAGAAATAGGGCGCCAGTAGATTCCCATAGATGGAGATGTTGATGGCCGAAAATAGCGCTACCACAGGCAGCATCCCCAGCAGATAGGCCCAGAGCTGGCGGCGATGGCGCACGAAGACGAACAGCGTGATCGCCGCCAGCCAGACGGCGTTGGTCGGCCGCACGTAGAAGGCCAGGGCCGCCGGCGCGCCGGCGAAGCGGATCCAGCGCGGATCCCGATGGGCGCGCGCGGCCAGCCAGAGGGTCAGGGCCAGCAGCAACATCGACGGCCCGTGTTGCCACAACCCGCGGCTGGCGGTGGACCACGCCGGCGTGGCGAACGCGCACAGACCGGCTATCGCGAGCGACTGGCCGTTGCCGAGGAACTCGCGCGCCACCAGGTACATCAGCGCCACCGACAAGGCGGTGATCCAGGAGGCGATCACGACTTCGGCCACGGGTGCGCCGCCTAACAGGTCGCCTTCGAGAAACCGTCGCGGCATGTCGCGCCGCAGTTGTCCGGGCAGGTGCGGAATGAGCGGCCTGATCAGCGGCTGCGCCGCCGTCAGAACATGCTCGAGCACGAAGACGGCCGGTGCAGCGATTATCGCCACGGCCACCGGGTAGAAATTGTAATAGTGGCCCGCGGGGCACTGGCCGACGTCCGTGAGCGGGAAGGTGCGGGCTTTGGTTACGGTCACGCACTCGATGTGGTAGAACCCGTCGCGCACCAGCAGCGGCAGGTACTCGTCGAGATTGGCGTCACCATGATGCAGCAGGCTAAGCGCGGTCGGAATTGTCCAACGCGAATCGAAGCTGGTGGCGTTGGGACTGAAAACGTACACCGCCGAGCACAGGCAGAATACGATCGCGGCTATCCACAGGTCGGCTCGCAGGGTGCGCATTGAGACATTCATATCATGGAGCGGCAGAGCTGCGCCGGACGCCAGTACCCATGTCGCGCGGCTTCACCACAGCCAGCCGCTGAGCGGGGTGCGCAGCGCCTCCAATTTGGGCGCGCTCATCTCACCGGGCGCGATGCCGCGCACGAATTCACGACGTTGAACCTGTCCCGGCCCACCCGGTCGGCCAGGTCCGGAGGGTAACGGCGCACGGCCGGATCGCGCGCCGGGAGCCGAGATATGCTCTCAATCAAATTGGCACGAAGAACCGGGCAGGCCAAGTCGCCTTTGTAGAGCCAAGCCGGTGCACCTCACCATGCTTCGCGATGAACTCGTCCAGTTCAACATGCAGACTCTTCGGGTGCGGTGTTCGAACCGGTATAGGTTCAATCACGAAACATCATGCAGGCGAACACAGCCGAGTTCGACCGCCAGATTCTCCACACTCTGGCTAGTGCACCAGAAAGGCGGGCCCCGTCGTTCATCATCTCCCCGCTTGGCAGTAAGTTGGCCGCTTGTACCGAACGAAATACGGCCCGTGGCGCAATGGACAACGAAGGAGACAATGCCGATGACTCACGAGAGTTATATACGTCAGGCGCCTGTGGCCATGGTCATGGGTACGGTGACAACCGTTTCAGTAGAGTAGCCGGTAAGTTTTCCGGCGGCGTCGTAGTTCAGGTTGGGAGGATGGTAGCCGACCTCGCCGGCGACACGGATGTCCACGCTGTTGGCGATGGTAGCATCGGCGGGGACGGACCGCCGCACGGGAAATGTCCAAAGCAGGTTCCAGGATTCGTGGATCTTGTCCAGGGAATTCTTTGGATCGATACCCGTGTACTTAGCCGCTGATGCTGGATCGACCTCGACGCCCTGTGAAATCGCGTTGTTCAGCATCCAGCTCAGCGTAATGTCGGAAAGGCCGGTTTCCGGATAGCTTCCACCGACGTCGCAATGCACGCCTGCAAACCAGACCTGCTCGACAATCTGATCAGGGGCTGTCGGGCCGGTCCAGAGTGTAGGTTTGAACTCGACACGCCGCTCATCGATAGCCACCGCATGATACGCGGAGTGGACGTCGGGGTGGAGGCCGGTGTCCAGGAAGCCGTATAGGATTTCGTCATTCGCACCGAAGATGGCGGGGATGCCGAGTGCGCCAACCGTGTCCCACACGCCAACCATGGTGATTTTCGCGTTGTACATGTTGGATCCGGAAAGGCTTGCCAGCAAGGCAGCGCGGTCGTCTTTGTCTCTATAGGCTTGGAATGCCGTATCCACGACGGCCTGACTGAAATTCGCGGTAGGCAGACCGGCGATGGCAATCATGCCGGCGAGACTACGGGCGGTATAAGCCCCGCGGCTGAAGCCGAAGATAAACAGCCGGTCGTCCTGCTCATAAGCATGAGCGATTTTAGTGTAAGCGTCGGTGATCTTCTGATACAGACCGGCGCCGAATGCGCCGCCGACAAAATGTTCAATCGGCAGAGGTGTCACGCCAACGCCGTCGTCGTAATACGGGACCTGCGTGGCGCTGGTCGACAGGGACTTGAAAAGCTTGTAGACATTGGTGTCATTGGGGCTCGGGCCGGCAGTGCTGTTCGGATGGTCCCATGTGCCGTCGGCGCAGAAAACGATGTTTTTCGGCATTGCCACTCTCCTTTATCGAGTGTGAGCGGGCGTCAGGGCATTCGTTACACAACACGACCGGGCGCAGTTGTGGCAGCCGCAGGCTGCGTCAACAAGGTCCGAAAGTATTCGTTCAACAGATGACCGTCCGGATCATAAGTCTTGCGCGTTTGTTCGAGTTGCTGAAGACGATCTCCGAAAGCCTTCCGGGCGATTGCCGGAGTCACCCCCAAAGTTTGATTCAGCAGTGGCACGCCATTGCGGTCGCTGCAGAATTGATTGTATGCGACAAGAAACTGACTCCAGCCCGGTTTCCCCGTGGAGACCGGATCGATCGTCATGACGCCGCCCGAGCCGGAGTACGACAGCAGCGCTTTGTCGTCCTGAGCAATACGATAGCCGACATACAACAGGTCGGACCGATAGCCTTCCTGGCTGTAATAGTCCTTGCAAAACGCGACGAAATCCGTCAGCGCCGCTGGAAACTGCTCTTCCGGAAACGCGAACAGGCTGAAGGTGTAGCGGCTGTCGTTGGAAACCGCGGGGTAATTGATGATTTGATCGGGTGGGCTGGTGTTGTCACTGACGACGAAGTTCTCGAGCTGGACGCGCCATAACGCATTGAACTTGTCAATGATGCCGTAACGAACAGCGGCCAGTGGTACGTGCTCTCCAATGTCATGAGCGAACTTCGGGCCCGAGGTCCCCCAAGTGTGGTTCCGAAGCGCCCACGCCACACGATTCGGCTCGCCGGTTGCGCCGGGATTGTACTTTCGGAACTCTACGGTAATAAGATCCTCAAAAGGAAAGAAATAGTACATCATCGAGTACCCGAGAGCCTTCAGTTCGGGCAAAGTGGCGATGAAGTCCGCGATGCTGTAAGTCTTGTGATGCACGGCGAGAGGCAGCAAGGCGCGGATGCGGTAGGTGACTTCGTACACTACTCCGAAGGTCCCATAGCTCGACCGCACCTGCCGCATCAGTTCGGGTTGCTGGTCCTCGGTGATCTCCATCACGGCGCCACCCGGCAGAACCATCTTCACGCCTGTAATATACGATCCGACCTGACCGTATTCGCCCGGCATGGACGCATCCTTGGTGCCTGCGCAAGAGGCGCTGCCGGCCGTCAGGCTGCCGATCTCGGTGTTTACATAGAACTGCAGGTTGCGGCTCTCCAGTTCCTTCGCCATGTCGATGTGAGTCGCACCCGCCTCCACGGTCAATGTGTCCGACCCGATGTTCAGAATCCGATTCATTCTTATCCGAATGAGAGTACCCGCATCGGCAGTACCGCAGGGAGTCGTCGAGTGGTTCGACCCGACCGCTCGAATCGGGGACGGGTACTGCGCCGGGTTCTTCATGACCGCGACAATGTCGTCGACGGATTCTGCATCGACAATCACCTGTGGATGCGATACGAGATCTCCAAACCAGTTCGTCACTGTAAGGTCAGACATAGGTGCTCCTCCTCGGCAGCTACAAACCATTTGCCCAACACGGCTCGCCGAAGTTGTTATGGGACACGAAAAGAGTCGTCGGATTCAGCTCCGGGCCGCGGTTTCCATTGCAGGCTGTAATACTGGCCCCGATCGCGAGCCCACGGATCGAAGGCGTTCACCACGCTGTCGAGTTCGGCCGAGAGTTCAGGAATGTTCCGCAGCAGGACTCGCTTCAGGGGCGACACGGGCTGCTTGTGCCCGTTGGGCGCGCCCTTCTCCAGTATTTCCGGACCCGGGCCATTGTGATCCACCCACTCGACGCCGAGCGACGTATAGAACTCTGGTCGGAAACTTGAAGTGAAGAAGCGATCGCTGAACAGCCGGCGCGAGGCGTTCAGAATGAAGACGACGAACTGGGTTTCTGAGATAGCGTAACCGTGCGGCCGAGTGGATTCGGCCAGATAGCCGACTACGGTATCGACGTCCTCGATGTTGTCGATCAGAGTTCCATCGGGATGCCCCAGGCAGTCGTTGATCGGTGAACCGTCCTGGTTCACCTGCGCATCCGTAATGACCTTCGATGCGTTGCACACGTGCTGGCCGAAGAGTTCGCGCAGTGTATTCACCACGTCCTGTTGCTCGCGGCGGCCGGCCGATTCCGCGGTGAGCGAGCGATCCATGAAGTCGTCGAAGCTGGTTAACTGGCGCAGGCCGTACTGCCTGCGAAACTCGTTGAAGCGGGGCACGCCGCGTTCTCGATCGCGAATGATATCCAGGGCCACAACGTCGATTTGCTGGGTCTTGCTTTCAAGCCGGCCAATCTTCAGATTCTGCAGAAACAGGGGCGAGTTGTGGAGGGTGAGAAGCCCGAGGCGCTGGCGGCCCAGTGCAAGGCCGAGGTTAGGCAACCCGAGCGAGCGTGTATAGGTGGTCGCTTTGCCCTGGAAGGTTTCGACAATCGGGATCTTTTTTACGACCTTGTTCGGGTCCTTGTTCAGCTCCCGGTATTCGAGTAAGTCGGGCAGGAGCGGATGCAGGCGATAAACGCTGACGAACTCCTCCGGGAAATTGAACGGAGAACCAAAGTGGTTCACGCCGCCATTCGTGTATTTCGGGTTGGTGATGTCATATCCATGCACCTTGCTGCCAAGTCCAAAGATGCCCGGCCCGGAAGCAAACACGGAATACCACTGCGAAGCCTTCACAACGTCGCTCGATTTTCCGAAACTGGTGGCTACAATGTTGCTGAGGGCCTTTGAGACTTCGCCTCCGTTTTCACCTAGCAAGCCGTTCCAGTTGGCGTTCATACCGAGATAGAGCGGCTCGTTGTAAAGCAACTGCGGGGTCCACTCAGTGGTGTGGATCTTTGCGATCTCGGCGGCTACGACCAATCGGGCGACCTCGAACAGCTCGTCGGGTGTGACGTCCTTATAATGGATGACGTGCTTCGGTTGAGTCGGATCGCGCAGGCCACAATCGGCACTGGGCGTGCGCCCCGCGAGGCTGCGGAATTCGGCGACAAATGAATTGTGTTCGCGAGCAAAGAGATTGTGGAGGAAGCTGAGGCCCACGGTCCAGTTATCTGGAAACGCCGTCGCCTCTTGTCCCGCCCACTCGGGATTCATGGGATCATTCGGCCCGAGCAATGGCAGATAGCCTGGACCAGATTGGCCGGGAACAGCTTCCAGCAGGAGTTTCGCGGGGTCGGACGGATCGCGTTTCACGCGCTGCCGCGAACGATCATCGAAGCCGTACAGCTGCGACGCGTCCCACCATGCGGTATTGGTGTTGGCCATCGTCTTCGGAGCGCGGGTCAGATACTTGTTTCCACCCTGCGAGAATGTGCCAGGCTCGGAATCCTGGGCGACGTAACCTTTATCGATGCGATCGTCAGGCCGGCAGCCGAGCCGCTGGATCTCTTCCGGCGTGAGCGGCGTCAAGACGTTGTTGACCAGCGTCGCTTCACAACCAACCTTCATGTACTCCGACTGGTTATGCCCTTCCTCGAGGTGCGAGAACCAGTCGTGGGTCATGAACTGGATCCAGTAAGCGGCCAGAACATTGAAAAACGGCGCTTTCTTGTAATCGCAATTCGCGCCGGGAGAGCCGTCCGGTAAGCCATAACCGGCCTGGCAAGCGTCGGGATTCGACTGCGGCCGGGTGAACAGGCGGCGGCTGATTACCTGGGGATCGGGCTGCAGCAGGGAGAGCCGGTCGCCATGGCGATTCCGGGTGAGTTCGTTCCGGCCCAGGTCGGGAAAGGTTGTATCGAACTCCACATTGCGCGCGAACAGCTGCCCGCTGGATCCCATCGCGGGATTCACGATATCGTTACAGATGCCGGTTACCGTGCGCCAGCGGATCAGATCTCCCTTACAGTTCTGAGGCCCATCGCCACCGACATCGCGATAGTTGGGATGCGCCGGGGGAAGTCGCATTTCGGTCCAGGTTTTGAGCGCAGGTCCCCCAACACCGTCGCGTCCCTGCACAAACTGCTGGTATGTGCCGTTGTTGTCAAAGAGGTTGAACTTGATCAGCTCGACGCGCTGGTATTCCAGGTCCAGCAGCGCCCCGGCTACGCCGCGCTGGACAGGTGCGTTCTTCAAGAGCAAGCCCGCTGGGAGTGATGACTCGTCGCCCGTTCCCCAATACCAGGACCAGTCCACCCAGGGCGTATTCCGGAACAGAAGCGCCTTCTGGCCTCCGCGGCACAGGGCCGTGGCCTCTTCCACTTTGCCCTCGAAGCGTTGATCGCGGGTGGCGGCGATTTTTCGGAAACCCTCGAGCACCATCTTCGCGCAGGCTTTGATCGAATCCGCTTCTTCTTGCACAGCGGCCTGTTTTGCCGCCGCCGGGGCAGGAGTGGGCGGCTCCTGGGCGCCGGCGAGCGTGAGTGCTAGAAAAGACAGCGCGGCGAAGCGTAAATAGGCCGATGCCGAGCTATGATCGGCTGATCCCGGCACTAGGCGCACAGGCAGCGCGCGAGTGCCTCTGGGGCAGAATCCCATTCAATTCCCTCCGTCAGTTCATCAAATTATGGAGGAGTATAATTGAAAATGCAAGAAAAAGTACAGAATATAAGATCCGCGCTCGCTATCGGGATATAGTCCGGGGTGGAAGCATGCGTGCCCCGGCTGAAGTAAGTCCACTGTTTCTAGCTGGTTGACCTGATTTGGGACCCCTCGTAAGTGGGCATCTTCGGAATGCTATCTGGACCGTACCTCGGCGTGCGGAGCATATTAGGCAATATTCGACTTATGGAGTAACGCTCCCGAGTCGGTGGTTGCCGGGTTGCACATCTATAGCATTCACAAATCGCATCGCAATATGCATTCCAGTTTCCAAAAACTGCAATTTGTGAAAGCGCAAAAGGCAAAAGGGGAGGCCCCCTCCTGTCCCCCTCTCCCTGTCGGGCAGTGAACTGCTGGAATGCTTCTGCCGTGCAATTGATCGTCGATGGCCAGCCGTTTTTGGCGTTGGCTGGAGAACTGGGAAACAATGCTGCCAGCAGGATACGACCACGCGCCTCGTCCGCAGTACGGGAGGTACTCACCCCTCCAGATCCAGGTGCGCGCGCCAGATCGCTTGCAGAGCGGAGATGGCCGATAGCGGATCGGGAGCGAGATTGACCGCGCGCAGCACGCAGAAGTTGACCGCGCCCTGGCGCAGAATCGCTGGCAGGTTGTGGCGGTCGATGCCGCCGATGGGCACGGTGGTGAGCGGACTCGCGCGCACGATACGGCCCATGCGCTCCAGTCCGAGGGTCGGGTCGGGTTGCTCTTTGGTCGGCGTGGCGAAGACCGGGCCGACGCCGATGTAATCGGGCACCAATTCGCGCGCGCGCCGCTCCTGCTCTTCGCTATGCGTCGATAGTCCAAACACTTTGCCGGGCGCAGGCCAGCGCGCGCGGGCTTCGGCAATACTCAGGTCGTCCTGGCCCAGGTGGACGCCGTCGGCATCGGAGTCGGCCGCGATCTCCACGTCATCGTTGACGATGAACAGCGTCGCGGATCCGACAGTGATCCGGCGCAGGCGGCGGGCGACGGCGAGCACCTCATGGCGAGGCTTCTTTTTCATGCGCAGTTGCAGATAGCGCAGGCCGGCGTGGACGGCCGCTTCGGCGCAGGCGTCGTAGCCGGCGACGGGTTCTGTCAGAACCAGGTAGAGCCCGAAAGCGGGCTGAGTGGCCGGGTTCATGGCGTTGCTTGGACGGGCACCGCCAGCTCGCGATAGGCAGCGTCCCAGTTCTTGAAGACAGGCTGCAATCCCTTGGCCTCCAAGGCGGCGCAGAAGGCGGGGACGCCGCGGTCGTCGTTGATATCAAACTGCGGGCCGGAGGGGACGGTTTCCAGGTCGTAGCCGCCGACGGTGGTGCGGCTGGCCACGCTCATCTTCGAAATGCCCAAGCCGGCCATGCCGTCACGGAAACGCGGGCTCTCGCGCGTGGACAGCACCAGCGGCACGTCAGGCAGACAGATCCGAAAAGCGAAGACAATCTGCGCCAGGAAGTTCTCGCCCACGGGGAAAGCGGCGGTGGAACCGCCCGGTTCCGGCCGCAGGCGCGGGAAGGAGATGGCGACGCCGCCTTTCCAGAACATACGCCGCAGATGGGTGGCGTGCTGGAACAGGCTGAGCAGGTCGAACAGAGGCTCGCCCAAGCCGAGCAAGGCACCCAATCCGACCACGCGAATTCCGCCGGCGAGAGCGCGCGCCGGGGCGTCCAGGCGGCCGTGGTAGTCGCGCTTGGGCCCGCTAAGGTGCGATTGAGCGTAACGCACGGGGTCGTAGGTTTCCTGGTAGATCGTGACCGCGGTGCAGCCGGCGGCCGACAAGTCGCGGTATTCGTCCACGGACATCGGAAAGACCTCTACCGCGACGCTCGGAAAGCGTGAGGCGGCCAGGCGGACCGAGTCGCGGACGTAAGGGAAATCCGCGACGGCCGCGCGGTCGCCGGTCAGCAGCAGAATCTCCTCGATCCCCAAGTCCTTCAGGGCAGACAACTCTGCATCCAGTTCCACCGGGGTCAACTTGTGGCGCGCAATCTTCAGATTGGCGGAGAAGCCGCAGTAGGTACAGCGCGCTGGGCAGTAATTGGATAAATAGAGCGGCGCATAGAGCGAAATGGCGCGGCCGAAATGGCGCCGGGTCAGGGCCAGCGCGCGGTGGGCCATGGTTTCCATGCGACTGGCGGCGGCGGGAGAAAGGAGTGCGGCAAACTCTTGAATACCAGGCGCGTCCGCGCGCAGAGATCGTTCCACAAGGGCTGCGTCGGCTATTTTGGCCAGGTCCAGCCAAGGGAGCGGAGCAAGCCAACCCGGAAGCGCGGCGCTCATCCTTTTTCTCCACCTGCAAGAAACCCCGTGAGCGGGCTGGTGGCGGCCGCCACTTCGCTCCTGGGCATCAGCCCCGCCTTCCAGGCGTCACGGCCGGCTCTGATGGCGGCGGCGAAGGCGCTGGCCATGAGCTCGGGATCCTCGGCCGCGGCGATGGCGCTGTTGACCAGGACGGCGTCGCCGCCGATTTCCATGGTCAAAGCGGCATCGGAGGGCGCGCGCAGGCCCGCGTCCACGATGACGGGCACGGAGGCGTCGCGAATGATCAGCTTCAGCATGGACATCGTGGTCAGCCCTTGCCCGCTGCCGATCGCCGCGCCGAGCGGCATGACGGCGGAGCAGCCGATTTCCTCCAGGCGCCGGGCCAGGACCGGATCCGCAGGCATATAGGGCAGGACAAAGAAACCCTCAGAGACCAGAATCTTCGCGGCCTCAAAGGTTTCGATTGGATCGGGCAGCAGATGGTGCGGGTTGGGGTGGATCTCGAGCTTGACGAAGGGACTGCCGCAAAGCTCGCGGCCGAGTTGCGCGGCCCGGACGGCTTCCCGCGCGTCTCGAGCGCCGGAGGTATTGGGGACCAGTGTCACGCCCTCGATCGCGGCCAGCGGCGCGAGCACATCGTCCACCGGGCGGCCGGGATGGAAACGCCGCAGCGCCACGGTGACCAGTTCCGCGCCCGAAGCGCGAACGGCGCGGAGCATCGCGTCGGTACTTGAGAACTTGCCCGTTCCCAGCAGCAGCCGCGAGGAGAAAATGCGATCACCCAGTTTGAGGCCGTCGGTCATAAGCTACCCTCCCGCGGTGATCATGATCAGTTCCACGTGATCGCCTTCCGCGAGCCTGACAGTGTCGAAATCGCGCTTGCGCACGATGTCGCCGTTGACCATGACGGCCGTGCGTCGAGGCTCGGCCCGGCACTCCCGCAGGAGTTCGGCGATGGTCGTCTGTCCGGTGTGGCGATAGGCCTCGCCGTTGAGTACAAGATCCATGGAGGACACGTCCAGCGCTAGAAATCCAATCCGGTTGAATAGCCCCTTAGCGAGTATTCTACACAACCCGGCTCAGCCGGTCCTCCGCCGTCGCAAGCGCGGCCTGCACTGGATCGCCGTAAGAGTGCGCATTGCAAGAAAGTGTCCAGCCGCGCCGGTCTCTAAGACCGGGATGATTCGATTGAGGACCTCGATCGGGCCCTGCACCCGGCTTCCATCAAATAGAGAAATCTTCCCCCTGCCAGGCGCCCTGGGCGTCCGGCCCGGGCGTGTGCGGCGGCGCGCCTTCCTGCGGGATGCCGCGCTCCAATCGGTTCACACGTTCAATCAGCATGGCGACGGTCGCGCCGATCATATCGGGCATTACCTCGTGGTGGAAGTCGAGGCCGTCCTGAGGAGAATGCGCTCGCGCGCGAATCACGGTCCGGCCCGGCACGCCGACGACGACCGAGTTGGGCGGAACGGATTGGACGACGACCGAGTTAGCCCCAATGCGGGCGTCGTCGCCAATTTCAATCGCCCCGAGGAGTTTCGCGCCGGCTCCGACGACGACGCGATCGCCGAGCGTGGGATGGCGTTTGCCCTTGTCAAGGCTCGTCCCACCCAAGGTGACGCCGTGGTAGATGGTGACATCGGCGCCGATCTCCGCCGTCTCGCCAATGACGACGCCGACGCCATGGTCGATGAAAAAGCCCGGTCCGATGATCGCGCCGGGATGGATCTCGACGGCGGTAACGGTCTTGGTGAATTGCGAAACCAGCCGGCCGGCCAAGCGCAGGTTCTTACGCCAAAGCCAGTGGGCCAGGCGATGGGACCAGATGGCATGCAGGCCCGAATAGCAGAGCAACACATCCAGCGAGTTCCTGGCCGCTGGATCGCGCTTCAGGACGGACTGGATATCACGGCGGATGGTCCGAATTGGGTTCATAGCGGCTGCGCCGATGGTAGAAGACCGGCCGGATCGCCAGTGTATCTCCAATTGTACTCAGCGTTGGGATGCGCCGCGGCGAGCGGCCGATTCCACGGCAGCGCGGCAGCGGCAGTGAAGCTCCTGTGCGTTGGGAGATGCGGCCGGGGTCGTTCCCCGACTGCGGCGTCAGGCCGTTTTCCGCAGCAGCGGCAGCGGGAGCCCGGGCACGCGGGATGCGCGCCCGGCTGCGGTGGACCTGGTGATAATAACGCGCTCGGCCAGCTCCTCGACGGGCCGCTGGGCGCGCGCAGCCTCCTCCGCCAGCCAGCGCTCAGCCTCCGCCGGGGCGATTTTCTTGAGAGCAGTGACAATCCCGACCGCCCGCGACAGGAGCTTCGAGCGGACCACAGTCTCGCGGGTTTCCTCGAGCTCGGCCGCCAGTTCCTCCCGCCGCTCCAGGAGCCGCACCCGTTCGGCCAGGGAGCCGATCAGTTGCGCCGCCGGTTCGAGGGTGAGGATGGTGCTCGCCGGCGAGTATTCCGGACTCAGGATGTACACGCTGAACTCGCCGTAGTCCACGCCCCGCACGGCGACCCGCCGCGAGAAGACGACGAAGGGGGATCGCCCGTCCTCGGCAGGACCGGCGATCCCGCGCGCTCCGAGGATAGGCACGCAGATCTCAGTCCGGCTTGATCCTAGGTGGCCGGCGATCAGGTGGGCAAATTGCTGCAATGAGTCGGGGTCAGGCCGCTGGCGGGATACGAGGCTGCTGATTTCGACAAGCAGCCGGGTGAGGTGGATTTCGTTTTCTTGATAAGTGTCGGTCATGATCCTCTTCCTTTTGTTTAAGTTGTCAGCAAGTCTGCCGGAGGTGGTCAGGACTAGCAACAACAACAAAAGGAAGCGGATGGGGGGGACGAAGCCCAGGATGGTATTTAGCGCTGCAAGCGTGCCAAACTAGCCGTGGAGACGCCATGCGAACGTTGTCCAAGAAAACGCAGTACGGCCTGCGGGCGCTGTATGCGCTCAGCCGGGCGCACGGAGGCAAGCCGGTCCTGATCGCCGAAATGGCGCGCCGGGAAGCGATCCCGAAGAAGTTCCTCGAGCAGATTCTGCTGAAGTTAAATAGCGATGGGCTGGTGGTCAGCAAGAAGGGCCGGGGCGGAGGTTATTCGCTGGCCCGATCTCCCGAAACGGTGACCCTGGGCGAAGCGATCCGGTTGATGGAAGGGCCATTGGCGCCGCTGCCGTGCGCCAGCAAGACGGCCTATCGAAAGTGCGATGAATGCGCCGACGATCGCTTCTGCGGCACGCGCATGGTGATGCGGGACGTGCGCGACGAGATGGCGCGGATTCTCGATCACACTTCTCTGGCGGACGTGTGCCGGCGGGAGGACCAGGCCAGGAGCGACGCGAACCAATCCGAAGAGCCGATGTATTTCATCTGAGCGCGCGCAGCGGCGATGCAAGGCGCCGGAATCGCTGCAGCGACGCGATGGCGCGGTCACGCTCCGATGGTATGCGGCAGGAGCGCGAGCTCGGCTCGCGTACAATCGTTCGGCACCGAGCAGCCCGGCGTGAGGATGAACTGCTTGCCCGCCGCGCGGCTCGCCGATTCCCATTGCGCGCGAATATCGGTTACGGTCAGCGTGCGATAGTTCACCTCGTCGATGCCGCCGGCGATCACCTGGCGCGGGAACTTGGCGCGCACCTCGGCGATCGGAATGCCGGTGACTTGCAGTGAGTAGTTGATCACCGGCGCGGCGAACGGCAGGAATTGGTCGAGGTATTCGCGCTCGACGTGCAGATGGAGCGTGTTCAGCGGCGCGCCTGCGACGGCGTCGAGGATGCGCTTGTCGAAGGGCGCGTTGAAGCGGGCATAGTCGGCGGTGGAGAGTTCCTTCGAGTTGGCGTTGGCGACGGCCAGGAGAATGCCGTGCGCGCCGGTGGCGATCGCGTGTTTGGCATGGCTGATCTCGGACTGCGTGATCGCTTCCAGAGCCGCGAGCAGCGCGTCCGGATTCTCGTCTCTGAGCTTGCGAACTTCCTCTTTGGAGGAGAGCTTTTCGGCGACGTTGAAGGGGTTGAAGATGGTCTCGATGATGTAGGCATCGTTGTTGAGCCCGTCGCGAATCAGCTCGAGCGCGCGAATCTGGTCGGGGAACGGATTGCTGAGCGGCTTCAGCTCATACCACTCGCCGTGCGGCTTGGGGTACGGGAAATCGCTCATCACCTTCACGATGTCGGTGCGATAGCGCTTGTGGAAATCGAGCGTGCGGTCGGCGTGCGCCTCGGCGGTCTTCAGGCCGAAGTGGTGCCAGAAGGTAAACGGCGAGCGATCGACTTCTTCGCCCTTCAGCGCGCGGTCCACGCGCTGCTTGCGATTCAGGCGGGCTGCGCCGAAGACGGGTCGTGAGGCTACCGCGGCAGCGATAGCGGCCGAGAAGAGGAATTCGCGTCGAAGCATGGTGGTGAGTCCTTTCCATTACGTTAGAGGCTTGAGTGGGCCGGCACAACTTCGCGGCTGCGGATGTTCAATACTTGGGCACCGCAGGGTCGACCTTATCGCTCCATGCGAGGATGCCACCGGTCATGTTCAACACGCCGGTGAATCCGTTCTGGCGGAGCAGGTCGGCGGCCTTGGCGCTGCGCCCCCCCGTCTTGCAGTGGACTACGACGGGGCGCGACCGATCGAGCTCGTGGAGTCTTTTCGGCAGCTCACCGAGGGGAATCAGGCGCGCCTGCGGAATATTGCAGATCTGGTATTCCTGCGGTTCGCGCACGTCAATCAACTGGAAATCCTCGCCGCTGTCGAGGCGAGCCTTGACGGCCACAGGGTCGATCTCGCCCGCGACCGTGGCCGGCGTGGCGGATGCCTGCGGCACTCCGCAGAACTGGTTGTAGTCGATGAGTTTCGTGATGGTCCGGTGTGTGCCGCAAATCGGGCAATCGGGGTCTTTCCGCAGCTTCAGCTCACGGAAGCGCATGGCCAGAGCGTCGTAGAGCAGCAGGCGCCCCTGGAGCGATTCGCCCAGCCCAAGAATGAGCTTGACGACTTCGGTGGCCTGGATCAGGCCGATGATTCCAGGCAGGATGCCCAACACGCCGCCTTCGGCGCAGCTCGGGACCAGGCCCGGCGGAGGCGGCTCGGGATACAGGCAGCGGTAGCAGGGCGCGTCTACCGCGGCAAACACCGACGCCTGGCCTTCAAAGCGGAAGATGCTGCCATAGACATTCGGCTTGCCCAACAGCACACAGGCATCGTTGACCAGGTAGCGCGTGGGGAAGTTGTCGGTCCCGTCGGCCACGATTTCATAGTTCTTGATGATGTCGAGAGCGTTTTCGCTGGAAAGAGCCAGCTCATGCCGCACTACACGCACGTTGGGGTTGATTGCGGCGATGGACGCGGCGGCGGATTCGATCTTCTTGCGGCCGATGTCGCCCGTTCCGTGAATGACCTGGCGCTGCAGATTCGAGCGCTCCACAACGTCGAAATCCACCAGGCCGAGGGTGCCGACGCCGGCGGCGGAGAGATACAGCGCCAGGGGAGCGCCCAGCCCGCCGGCGCCCACCAGGAGGACGCGCGCGTTCTTCAGCTTGAGCTGCCCTTCGACGCCGACCTCGGGCAGGATAAGGTGGCGGCTGTAGCGCTCGAGCTCCTCCTTGGTGAGGGCGGTGGCGGGCGATGTGGCATTGAGCGCGGCGAGGGTGCTCATTCGCGTCCTCCCGCGATCGAGGGGACGATGGACAGCGTGTCGCTGGAGGCCACGGCGGTCTTGTCGCGATCGTCCAGGCAGAGGATGTCGTCGTCGTTCAGGTAGACATTCACGAAGCTGCGCGACTTGCTCGCGTCGTTGTACAGGTGATTGTGGAGAGAGGCGAACTCGGTAATCAGGGCGGCGAGGGCTTCGCCCACGGTTGTGCCGGCGACTTCGACTTCCTTCTGCCCGCCGGCAGACTGGCGGAGGGGGGTGGGGATCGGGAATCTTGCCATAGAACCTTTACTCTTACTCTTTTACTCTTTCGGATGAGTCAATTCCTCGCGGGTTGCGAGAGTCTGTGCGTCGTTGGCGCGGAACGCGCCGGCGGCCTGGAATTGTCCCTGCTGAATGGAAGGCACAATGTTGGAGTACCACGGCCAGGAGTTCTTCAAGTCGATCTCCGAAAAGTAGAGCCCGTGGTCGGGGTGCGAATGGAAGCACCTTAGCACGGCGAGGCTCTCGCCGCGGGCGCCGCGCTCGGCGGCGAGCTGGTCCTGGGGATTGATGAGAAAACGCTCGGACTGATCGCCCTGATAGGCGTTGCGGGAGGGCACGACAATGGACACGACGCGTTTCCCGCTCTGTCATTCGTGCCCCAGCAAGATGCCGCAGCACTCGCGGGGGTGCTCGCCCTGCGAGCGCGGGGGCGTGATCTGCCGCAAGGAGACAACTGTATACCGGAGCCCTCGGCAAACAGCTGCGCGACGGCGTAAGCCGCGTTTGTTGAATGGCTGCGGGATGGATTACCAAGCCGTCTTCCCGCGCCGTTTTGCCGAGATGAAAGGAGAAGGCTGGCCCCGGCGAGATCTGTTAAGCTGCCAATGGATGCGCACCCGAAGTGCAGAGGGAGGCCGGCCGTGAAGCGGAATATCAACGTCCAGCGGAGTGCGAAACGCGAGGCGGCGAGCTCCCGTGGGCCAATCACTATCGGCATGGAGGTGAACATCGAAAGTCTGGACAGCCTGAAGAAGAACGAGAGATCGAAATGGTAAGAATGGTTGCATCGCACGCCTTGCTCATCAGTCTTCTGCCCGGCATATCCCTATGTGCGAGGCTGGAGATTCCGCCGCAAGGCCAGGCCGTTGAAGCGGTCAAAGTCTCTGCGCAAGGCGCCATCGTGACGCCGTCGCGAGAGCAGGACCTCTTCCTTCTCAAGTTTCCGGCGGGTCACGGCAAGCCGGCGGCGACGTTTTCTTTTAAAGAGATCGACATCAACGACCGACTGGGTCTCGCGCTGGATATCAAGAACACGTCGCGGAAGCCGGTTCGGGTCTACGCGGACCTGAATGGGAACATCTGGGCTCGGGGTTTCGCTGTCGTTGAACCGGGCAAGACCGGCACTCTCTATGTCTTCGCGCCACGAAAGAAGCTCGCAGCGGCTGATGTGGAGAAATTCTCCGGCATGCATGGACTCCCGGGCGGCAGGATGTCGCTGTGGGACGGTATCGATGAGCCCATGCGGGCCAGTGCGCTCAAGGTATTTGTGATTGCCGGGGAGCAAACAGCCAGCGTCCAGATCGGGAACATCCGGCCTTTCGGCTCCTCAAAGACCCCGGATACTTCCGGGGTCTATCCCTTCATAGACAAGTACGGCCAGTACAAACACAATGACTGGCCCGGCAAGGTGCACAGCGACATGGATCTCAAGGCCAGTCTTGAGCGCGAGGATGCGGACCTGGCGGCGCACCCGGGCGCGCCGGGCCTTACGAAGTACGGCGGCTGGGCCGATGGGCCCAAACTGGCGGCGACGGGCCACTTTCGCGTGGAGAAGTCCAACGGCAAATGGTGGTTTGTGGACCCCGCGGGCAGGCTCTTCTGGTCGAACGGTGTGGATTGCCTCAACTTCAGCGATGTGACCAGGATTCAGGGCCGCGAGTCGTACTTTGAGGACCCGGCCCCCGGCGGAAACTTCCTGATCCGAAACCTCGAGACGAAATATGGGGCGGACTGGCGCGCAGTTGCGACGGAACGCGACCTCCGCCGCCTGAAAAGCTGGGGGCTGAATACAATCGGCGCGTGGTCAGACCCCGAGTTCACCGGGAAACAGAAGGTCCCTTACACCGCGATCCTGAGTTCGCATCTCAGCGCGCAAAACGGCCCGGGTGTAAAGGCTTGGGAAGACAATCTGCGCGGCGTCATGCAACGTGCCGGCCAGACCATGAATGACGATCCGTGGTGCATCGGTTTCTTTGTAGATAACGAACTCCACGTGAGCACGGATCCCGCATGGTTCGAACTCTACTACCGCACGGTGGCCACGCTCGCCAAGGAGTACTTGCCGAATAAGCTCTACCTCGGCAGCCGCCTGGATTTCCACGAGTGGCCTGACGAGCCGCAGGCCAAGCAGGAGATCGTTCGCCATGCCGCGAAATACTGCGACGTGGTCGGGTTCAATTTATACAGGTTCACCGTGGAAGACCTGGTCCTGCCCGTTGGAGTCGACAAGCCCGTCATCATCGGCGAGTTCCACATCGGCGCGCTCGACCGCGGCTTGCTCCACACCGGGTTGCGCAGCGTCATCGATCAGAACCAGCGCGCCGAAGCATACCGCCTCTACGTCACTAGCGCCCTCGAAAACCCAGCCATCGTGGGCGCCCACTGGTTCAAACTCTACGACGAGCCCACTACGGGACGATACGACGGGGAAAACTATCAAATCGGCTTTCTGGACGGTTGCGATACGCCGTACCCTGAGACCGTTGCGGCAGTCCGGGAGATTGGGTACAAGCTGTATAGCATCCGATCGAAAAAGAAGCAGCGGCCACAATAACGGTCGCGCTGCGACACCCGCTTCGCAGCTTGCCTGATGGGATTTACATGCCGGAGGGATTTCAGCCGCGGAGCCACCGCCAGCCTACCCCATCCACTGCGGATTATGGGCCGTCCCGTCGAATGCATTCGACGTCTTGAAACGCTCCAGCCGCCCCGTCACCGCCGCCTGCTTCGTCTTCGCCCGCAGCGCGCTAAGCTGCGCCTCCGTCAACGGCTTGAACGTCCGCGCGGCCTCCAGCGCCTGCTCCAGCCGCTCCATGCTCTCGCATCCGGTAATCACCACCGTCGTGGGCAGGCTAAGCGCGTAATGCAGGCATTCGGTCGCGCTCACCAGGCCGCTGCGCGGGATCTCCCCCTCCGCCAGCGGCTTCATCCCCAGCACCGCGATCCCCTGTTCCCCCAGCTTCGGCACCACGTTCTTTTCGAAGCTCCGAAAATGCGCGTCCAGAACGTTCAGCGGCATCTGGCAGCTATCGAAATGGAACTTGTGCTCCGCTGCCATTTCCAGCATCCGCAGGTGCACGATCGGATCTTTGTGTCCGGTGAACCCTATGAACCGGATCTTGCCCGCATGCCTGGCCTCCTCCAACGCCTCCAGCGGCCCGCCTGCCGCAAAGAAGCGGTCCGGATCCTCCAGCCGGATGTTCTCGTGAAACTGCATCAGGTCGATATGGTCCGTTTGCAGCCGCTGCAGCGACTCGTCGATCTGTCGCGCCGCCGATTCCTTGGTGCGGCCGTCGAACTTCGTCATCAGGAAGACCTTTTCCCGGTATCCGTCCCGCAGCGCCTTGCCCATCACCACTTCGCACTTTCCGCCGCCGTAGTCCCAACAGTTATCCATAAACGTGATCCCGCGGTCGATGGCCGTCCGCACGATGCGGATACCATCGTTCTCGTCCGCGGGCATGCCGATGTGCGAGCCCCCCAGCCCGATCGCTGAAACCTTGATGCCTGTCCGTCCGAACGTTCGGTAGATCATTTCGCCGCCGCCCTCGCTCGCGGCCGCGCCAGCCGGAAGGGCCGCCGCCATCGAAGCGCCCGCCAGCGCCCCCAAAACATCCCGCCGATTGCAACTGCTATCAGATCCCATAACACCGCCTCCGCTCCAGAAATGGAGTATGCACATTTTACGACACTCATTGCCCTGAGGGTGACCGTCGCCCCCACATCGGCGATCCTGCCGTCGCGGTTCTACCCGGCGGCGGGGCGGCGGCGATCGTGTCGAGTTACGGCCAGGGCCGCACGTTGATGCTGGGCTCGTATGTGGGCGCGGCTTACGAATCCCGTCGCGATCCCGTCACGGTGCGGTTCTACAATGCCCTGCTCGACTGGGCCGGCGTAGAGTCGCCGGTGCGCGTGACCGGCGCCGACCCCGAGGTGCGCTATCTCGAAAGCGGCGACGACGTCCTCGTGTTCGCCTTCAACCACTCCCAGCAGCCCATGCAGCCCTCGATTGCCTTGCGACTGAAAGGCCGCTCCTACCGCGGCGTCAATCTCGTCACTGGCAAGCCGGTCGCCGTCGTAATCGACGCGGGCTCGGTACGACTCAAGACATCGATCGGACCGGAGGACGTGTGGGTCGTCCGTCTTTCGCCCCGCTGAGTCAGGCGCGCGGGAGAGCCAGGTGCATCGATTAAGTTCGCGGTTCACCCGGCAGCGAGCGCTCCGCCTTTGCCCGCTCAGCAGCGTGCCATTCTGACCATCAGCGACCGCACCGCCGGCAGGGAGCCGACCGCCGGACCGATTCTGGCGCACTCGCGCTCGCTCGGCGCTCGCATTGTCCGTTTGTTTTTCACCCGTGTACGCCTGCGGCAGCGACGAGGGTTTCAACCTCAGGCGCGGCCGGGGGCGCCGTAGTGGGCGCGGCAGTGCTACGGCCGATTCGGCTCGAAGAAACCGGCACCAACCCAGGTCCGAGTGCGGACAACACCCAGGGGAGCGGAAAACCGGTAAATTGAGATGAAGCGCAGTAATGATTCTGATCACCGGCGGAACCGGCTTCATCGGAAGCCATCTGGTAGAGGCTATTTGCGCCCGTGGCGAGCGGCTGCGCTGCCTGATCCGCCGCGACAGTTTCAAGCGCCATCGTTTCGCGTTGCCTGCCGCAGCTGAGCTTGTGTTCGGTGACCTCGTTTCCGGCGAGGGTCTGAAGGATGCGGTCGAAGGCGCCGACACAGTGATCCACCTTGCGGGTGTGACGAAGGCGCTTTCGACGAGCGGGTTTTACTCGGGCAACGCGCGAGCAACGGAAAATCTCGCGCGGGCAGTCGCCGGGCGCGGGATTCGGCTGGTGCACGTCAGCTCTCTCGCCGCCATCGGTCCCAGCAGCGATGGCACGCCAGTCTCGGAGGACGCCGAACCGCATCCCATCACGCACTACGGAAAATCCAAGCTGGAAGGGGAGCGGATTGCGCGGGCGCTGGTCCCCGACGCGGTGATCGTGCGGCCGGCCGTGGTGTACGGCCCGCGCGACACGGACGTGCTGCAGATGTTCAAGTCGATCAGTAGGGGCCTGGTGCTGGAAATCTCGGGCGGCGAACGCTGGTTTCAGGCGATCTATGGGAAGGATCTGGCCGAAGGGTTGCTGGCAGCGGCAGCGACCCCTCAAGCCGGCGGCCGCGCGTACTTTCTGGCCCACGCGAAGGCGGTCTCCTGGAACGAGCTCAGTTCCACGGCGGCGCGAATCATGCGGAAACGAACGCGAGTCCTACGGATCCCTCCGCCGCTAGCGTACGCCGTAGGCGGCTTGGCGGAAGCCTGCTCGCGACTGACCGGGAAGCCGACGATCATCACGCGCGAGAAGGTGAGAGAAGCGCAGTGCCGCTACTGGACCTGCGACACGCGCCGCGCGGCGCAAGAGTTGGGCTTCGAGGCGCAGACCTCTCTGGAGCTTGGACTGGCCCAGACGCTGGCCTGGTACAAGGAGGCGGGTTGGCTGAAATATTGAACCCGGACGGGCGCTTAGGTGCCGCTGACAAGCTGATCCTGGCTTCCCTTGCGGGCACAGGCGCGTTGGCCGCTGTGTACTGGAATCGGCTGCCTGCAGCCCCGGACTGGCCGCTTGGCCGGTTGGGGCTGCCAGCGCCATCGTGCCGGGCTCGACTCGCGGCCGCGCGTTCGGGCAGTGGCGCGATTGGCATCAGCACACGCTTTGCATTATGTTTGTTACAGTTTACCTTCGATACCGACACGCGGTTGAGCTGGTGGCGGGTGCGCTGCCGGCCGCGGTCCTGATTGCGGCGGGGCCAATGATAAACCGGAGGCTGTCAGAAAGAGAGGATTCGATTGGCGCTTGAGGTTGTAACGGCAGGTGGCAAGAAGGGATTAAACGAGTTCATCGAGTTTCCCTATTCGCTGTACCGCGGCGACGCTTTCTGGGTGCCTCCGCTGCGGATCGCGGTCAGGGAATTGCTGGACCGGGCCAAGCATCCGTTCTACGCCAACGCGGAGGCCGAGTTCTTCCTGGCGCGGCGCGAAGGCAAGGTGGTGGGCCGGATTGCCGCTATCCTGGACCGCAATCACAACAAGTTTCACGAGGAAAACGCCGGGTTCTTCGGATTCTTCGAATCGACGAACGACCCGGAAGTGGCGGCGGCTCTGCTCGACGCCGCGCGAAGGTGGGTATGCGACCGCGGCGCGGTGCTGCTGCGGGGACCGGTGAACCCCTCCACAAACTACGAATGCGGCATGTTGATCGACGGCTTCGATTCCAGTCCGATGGTCATGATGACCTACAACCCGCGCTATTACCCGGCCTTGATGGAAGGCGCGGGGCTCCGTAAGGCGAAGGATCTCAACGCTTTTGTCAGTACCACGGCGACGGTCGATGAGGAGAAGATCGGGCGGGTGGCGGACCGCAAGCTGGCCCGGAGCGGGGTCACGGTCCGGCCCATCAACATGCAGGATTACGACGGCGAAGTGGTGCGGATGTGGGATGTGTACAACGCGGCGTGGAAGCGCAACTGGGGCTTTGTGCCCATGACCCGCGATGAGTTCTTTCTGATGGGCAAAGAGATGAAGCAGATTCTCAAGCCGGAGCTGGTGCTGGTGGGGGAAGCGGGCGGGCAGCCGATCGGGTTCGCACTGGCCCTGCCAGACGTCAATTTCGCGCTGAAGCGGGCGGGCGGCAGCCTGTTCCCGACGGGCCTGCTCAAAATTCTGTATTATCAACGTTTGGTCAAAGATCTGCGTGTGATCGCTCTGGGGGTAGTGGAGGAGCACAGAACCTCGGGCGTAGCGGCCGCTTTTTATGCCTCGCTCGTGCGGGCTGCCAGGAAGCTGGGATACAGCGGCAATTGTGAAATGTCGTGGATCCTGGAAGATAACGTTCTGATGACGCGCTCCCTGGAAGTGATGGGCGCAAGACACTACAAGACATATCGAATCTACGAATGGCACTAAACACGATCCTGATGGCCACCGCGAAGAAAAAGAGCGCTAGAGCGCACGATGTTTTTGAGAAATGCCGCGCGTACACCCGCCCGCACGAACTGCAGAGGGCCGGGCTGTACATGTACTTCGAGGCTTTCGGCGACCGGGAGGGCTGCCAGCCGGGAGAAGTGTGGCTGGGCTCTTCGAAGGTGCTGATGTTCGGCTCCAACGATTACCTGGGCCTGATCACGCACCCGCAGGTCGTAGAAGCCGCGGTGCAGGCGATCCGGAGGTACGGCAGCGGATGCAGCGGCTCGCGCCTGCTGAACGGGACCCTGGATCTGCACGTGAAGCTGGAAGCGGAGCTGGCGGCCTTCGTGCACAAGGAAGCCGCGATGATCTTCGGCACCGGTTTCCAGACCAACTACGCGGCGCTTTCGGCACTAACCGAAAAGGGCGACGTGATGATCTGCGATCACGACCTGCACGCCAGCCTGGTGGATGGAGCGTTGCGCTCGGCAGCGCGGGTGATGCGCTTCCGGCACAACGATATGGATCATTTCGAGCGCTGCCTGAACAACTGTGCTCCCGCAGAGAAGATCCTGGTGGTCTCCGAAGGCGTGTTCAGCATGGAAGGGGACCTGGCCGAGCTGCGCGGGCTGGTGGAGCTTTCAAGATCCAGCGCGGCGCGCATCTACGTGGACGAAGCGCACGGGCTGGGAGTGCTGGGGCCGACCGGAGCGGGCGCGGCGGAGCACCTGGGGGTGCTGGACGATGTGGACATCGTGATGGGCACGTTCAGCAAGGCGCTGGCGTCGACGGGCGGGTTTATCGCGGGCCCGCGCGACGTGGTGAATTATCTGATGCACACGGCGCGGCCGTTCGTGTTTTCGGCGAGCCTGCCGGCGGCGTCTGTGGCGGCGGCCGGGGCGGCGCTGCAGATTGTCCGCAAGGAGCCCGAGCGGCGCCGGCGGCTGCTGAAGATGGCCCGCGCGCTGCGCGCGGAGCTGCGTGCGCGCGGCTTCTCAGTGTTGGATGGGGAGACGGCGATCGTGCCGGTGGTGATCCGGGAGGAAGTGGATGTGTGCCGGCTGTGCACGGCGCTGCTGGCCGAAGGCATCTACATCAACCCGGTGCTGAAACCCGCCGCGGCGCAGAATCTGCTCCGCATCTCCTGCACTTCCGAACACACCGAAGCGCACATCGAGAGGCTCGTAACGACGCTGACCAAGACGGCGGGGCGCCTGGGCATCGAGCGCTAGACTGAGCCCCTTTTATTCCGAGGAATCGTCGGCAATGAATTCTTAGCGTCCATTGCATCGCCGGGCTCTGATTGTGCGGGCTGACGGGACGCGGCCGAAGCTCAGGCGGGCAAACGCTTCATGGGGCGCTCGCGGATGCCCGCGATAATGAACGCTGCCGCCGCGAGCGGCATAACCCCTGCCAGCAGGAAAACGGGCACATAGGAGAAGCGGTCGACGATGGCGCCGACGAGCAGGTTGAAGCACATGCCGCCGAAGGCCGCACCGGCGCCGCTGAGGCCCGAGACCGAGGCCACCTCGTGTTGCGGAAACAGGTCGGCGGGGAGTGTCAGAATGTTGGCCGACCACACTGAGTAGAACAGCGTCACCGTGCTGATCCAGGCCAGCGCGGCCCAGGCCGCGGCGGCGAACACGGCGGGGATGCCCGCGAGCATGGCCAGCGCGCTGACGGCCATGACGATTTTGCGCGCCGGCAGCACGCGCCAGCCGCGGCGGATCAGCCAGCCTGAGGCCATGCCGCCGGCGATGCAGCCAATGCCGGCGGTCAGAAACGGAATCCAGGCGAAGTAGCCGATCTCGGCTAGCGTGAAGTGCCGCGCGCGGCGCAGGTATTCGGGCAGCCAGAAGACGTAGAACCACCACACGGGGTCGCTCAACAAACGGCCGCCGACCAGCGCCCACACCTCGCGATAACGCAGCAGGTCGAGCCAACGGCGCTGCGTTGCCGGCGCTGGCGGGACGTCCTCGGGAGGGTGCCGCGGCGGGCGCACCGTCGTCACCCACAGCACCAGCCACGCGAACCCGATCGCGCCGGTCATGAGAAACGCGGCCTGCCAGCCCCACAGCGCAACGATGCCCACCACGAGCGGCGGCGCAATGACCGCGCCCAATGTGGAACCGCTATTGAAGAGCCCGATGGCGAAGGCGCGCTCCCGCGCGGGAAACCATTCCGAGACCACTTTCACGCCGCCGGGCCAATTCCCCGCTTCGCCCATTCCGAGCAGGAAACGACAGACGGCGAAGGAGCGCGCCGAGGTCGCGAGCGCATGCAGCATGGCCGCCGTGGACCACCAGGCGATGGTCAGGGAGAATCCGCGGCGCGTGCCCAGTTTGTCCATCAACCGCCCGGAGACGCCCTGCATGATGAGGTACGCCAGAAGGAACGCGAACAGGATGCGCGAGTAGTCCACATTGGTCATGTGGAAGCGGTCGCGCAGTTCCGGCGCCAGAATCGACAGCGCCTGCCGGTCCAGATAATTGATCACCGTCGCCAGGAACAACATCGTAACCGCCCACCAGCGCAGCGGCGAAGGACGCGAGGAGGAGGTGGAGCATGGCACGGGCATTATTCGCCATTCGCAGCCAGGAACGGCGCGTGCGCAGCCACGCCGGCAGCCAGGAACGACGCGTGCGCAGCCACGCCGGCAGCCATGTCCACCACGGTGGAAGCGTGGGCCACGTGGATGCGGATGGCGCTGATCCGGGCGCTGCGCGCGCGCCGCACGAGTGCTTCCAGAATGGACGGTTTCGCTGGCACGGAGACGCCTTCATTATCCGGGAATCGGGGCAGGCGCGCCGGGCCTCCAGCACGTTGCAATGCCCGCCGTCTTCTCGCCCGCGCTCAATGGGTTCGCAAAGCCCAAACCACTTCCCGGACGCATCTTCCCGCTGCGTATCACTCCGGCGGTTCGGGCGTCTCAAGGCCAGTTGGTAAGAAGGCGATCAATGGAACCCGTGCACCTCCTGGTACCGCGTTTCCGACCCTGGTGGGACGCCAAATGCGAAAGTGCGAAAGGGTCAGCCTGACACAATCGTGCGAAAGGGTCAGCCTGACACAAGCGGTTGGTTATTCAGGCCAAGGTCGCGAAAGGGCGAAAGGGTCAGCCTGACACAAGCGGTTGGTTATTCAGGCCAAGGTGGCAGAGGGCTCTGCCACTTTGGAGATTCTCGATGATTTCCGAGCGCTGCCGTTTGGCGAGAATGGGTACTTGGG
>Ga0187851_10000361_pt1 | contig 47170 bp, 78 predicted proteins | sample June2016WEW_6_10_FD_132997 | JGI IMG/M metagenome (GOLD analysis project Ga0187851, IMG submission 132997) | Peatland microbial communities from SPRUCE experiment site at the Marcell Experimental Forest, Minnesota, USA - June2016WEW_6_10 | ecosystem: Environmental > Terrestrial > Soil >...
CCCTGAAAATCGATGCTGATGGATCTGTCGAAATCCGGCCTGATGGTCCCTGTGTGTTTGTCACCAACTACGCGCATGCAGATTCCCCTCCCTCCAACGGATTTGTGACATAATATCAGATGGTTGAGATGAATGCAGCATAATTTTCACGCATGCTCACGCATGATCCAGGTTTATCAATGATTTCAGGGGGTGTTCCGGCGTCAATCGCCTGGCGCAATTGGTCATACCACGCGGTGCCCTTTGCAGCTAGAGCACCTCAGTTTGGTTTTTCGCCAGCCTGTAGCCATGCATCTCACGTCACAGGTGGGTTCCTGGAGCTTGTCTTGCTCTGCGAGGTGCAGGTGTTGCCAACGGTTCCAGGCGGCATCGAAGAGGTCTTGTTCTTGTTTGCGGGTGAGGCACTGATGCACGGAGGATGTGTTTGATTTTCTTGATCTTTTCACTGGTTTTCCCTTACAAAACACGCAGAAGAGACTATAAGTACTTACTGCATCATTTTAATCAAAATTACTGTGCGAAGCCGCTTGTAGTAACGATTTAGTCCGTGCATCATTTTCCCGTTTTATCAGATGATTGAGGCGGTAGGTGATGCACGATAAACTATCTTCGGCTCTCTTGCGCTTGAAACCTGGGGGCCACATTGCGAGTTCCTGCCGGACGGTTTCGAGATCAAAAAGGAACCAATATTCATGCACGATAAATTTTGAGTTGACTTCCCGGAATGGGATGTCTGCAAGGATTTTCCGTTTCCGCATTCGACCAATAAAGCATTGAAGCCAGAAACGGCTTTTACCGACTTTCGCGCAGATTTGTTTTTGGGTCGGGCGACACCAGAAAGTTTCCCGGTTTCGTTGAGAGGCGATGAAGGTGATGGCTAGAAGTTCGTGAGGGGTTAAATTGTCGAGCGTAAAAAGGTGTTTGGTGAGTCTATCGTTATCGAGCATCCTCATCTCCGATCTGAGGTTTGCCGGACTCCGATCAATCGGAGTGACCGGAGTCCAGCGGGTTAATGCTCCTGGGTAGCTATTCCAGGAACGCAGCGAAGAGGGGTTAATCTTCCACCTCCCTTTTACATTTTCCTTTGCGTCGTGTCAAACGTGGTGATATTCTGGATGTGTCCCGAACCCAGGAGGCTGATATGATCCCGAATTGTGCTGATTGTAAATGGTTGAGCGAGTCGGATTATTGTCGGAAACCAGAATCTAATTTTTACGACCACCGGCAGCGGACTAGTTGGCAATCTCGGACTTCGCCGTACCATTGCAGGACAGATGGTAAGTTTTTTGAGGCTCGGTTCACCCATGCCGCTATTTCAGTAAAATAACGAAATAAAAAGTATTGACGCGTTCCTTTTTCTATGAAATGATTATCTCGTTCTTCATCTACCCTCCTTTCTGGACAGCCCGCTCGGGCAATTGGGCCTGAGCGGGTAAAGTTCCTGTCTCACGAGTATAAAGTGAGAGGAGTATCTGATGGACCTTGTGGCTTTAAAATCGGAGATTACGAGAGACGAGGGCCGAAGGAATTATCCGTACAAAGACACGGCGGGCATTTGGACAGGTGGTATCGGCGAAAACCTCGTAGCTCACGGCTGCTCGCAAGAGCAAATCGACATCTGGCGGTCTACCGGCATCCCTGACGATACGATAGATTATTGGTATGATAAGGCAGTGGCGGAGGCCATCGCGTGCTGCCAGTCCGTTTTCCCTTCCTTTGATACTCTGAGCGATAATTGCCAAAGAGCTTTGACAAACCTCGCGTTTGATCTGATGTACGAATTGCGGGACTGGCCGCGCTTGCGGGCTGCTATTGCTGCTCAGGACTGGCCTGCTGCCGCTATGTCGATAATGGATTCCAAGTTTGCGGCGCAGGCGCCGAACAGGAGCAAGAGGCTTGCGGATATGATTGATGTACCAGCATCGGAGCACTCTTAATGGCGGCTCCTCCTGAGTGTGTAGACGTAGTAAACTGGGGCCTGATAATCTCCGGCGGAGGGCGTTAGCATGAATCCGGATCACGCCGGCTGGGCAATAGCAGGAAGCCTTATCTGCATCGTCATCGGGGCCATTATCCAAAAGTTCGTCCTGAGCAGCAACTGTTCTACATGCGGAATGTCCGGCCTCAAGGAAGAGATCGAAAGGCTCAAACAGGAACTGATCGACCAGATGAAAGAGCATCAGGCCACCGTGACGGGACTTTGCAATCTCGTCCGGGCGTTGGCTGAAAAGGCCGGCATGACGGTTAAGGAACAGCTTGAATTGGAACGGCTGGAGAAAGGATAAATCTTTCACCGCAGAGGCGCAGAGAGCGCAGAGGGAAGAACATTGCTTTGCAAAAATCTTTATTCTTTAAAGATCAAGATTTGTGTTTTTCTCTGTGAACTCTGCGGCTCTGCGGTGAAAGTTTTTTGAAAGGAGTAGACCGTGGCGAAACGATACTTGGACATGGGAGACCGGATCGAACTTGCGAAGGCAGGCAAAAGCGAAGCAAACCCTGAAGAAGGAAAACAATCATGAGCACAGCATCGACGTTAGTAACTGACATCAAAACCGACATCACGAAGATCGAAAACTGGTTCAAAGGCGTGAACTGGAGTGCGGTCCAAAACGACTTTGATACCGCTATCAAGGACCTTGAGACAGTGGTTGAGCCGATCCTAGAGGTCTTGTTTCCCGGAACTGCCAGCACGATCAACGCGGTTGTGAATCCGGTTCTCGCGCAGGTCGGGGTTGCGTCAAAAGCCCTGACCGATACCGCCGAACAGTACGCGGCAGGGAATATGACCACAGATCAGTTAACATCGGCTCTGGCGGCAACCAAGGCGGCGGTAGTGGCGGCTACGACACTGGTGAGCGCGGCGGTTGGGAAGCCGGTAAGCTGACGGAAGAAGCAACTCTTTCCAAAATGGAAACAGTTCAAACCGAGGGCAACCGCCAATCCATCGGTGCGGTTGTGATTGCGTTTATTTTCTTGTGGGCCATCAAGAGGGCCTTCATTTGAAGAGGGCTATACCAAAAAGGGACCGAGCCAATGACCTGTCGGCTTGCAGGAGGTGAGTGGTGTCTGAAGAATATACCGGCGCAGAATTAGAATACCTCACACGAATGGCTAAGATAGCATACGAAGCATATTGCGAAACGACAGGCTGGAAAAGTGCTATCAGTGGAGCAGACCTGCCCCCATTTGAAAAGACTCCACAAGCTGTTCAAACGGGATGGATCGCTGCCGCTAAGGCGGTGCTTGACCAAGCGTGGGAACATTAAGGGAGGGCTAGCGATGAAAGGTGTCTACTGGTGGCTGTATATCGTAAGGCTGTCGTTTCGGTGGATATTTTCTTTAAACATCGGGGATGAAGTCTGGTTCGAGGGTGAAAAGTGGATGGCGGTTCAGGGTGTTTGTGATCCGTCATGGAATATCCAGCGGGGTGGTGAGCGCAGGGAATATATCGACCGCTCCCGGTTTAAGAAAGTGAAATCTCTACGGAACTATACCAGCAGCTTTCTAAGAGGCTATCATTTCTATATGGTGAACTGGTACGACATTTGGAGAAATGAAGGTATAAAGCAGTGGATGAGGGGTTGCAATATTTGGAAGAGGCCCGTGGTTCGGTTGCTGATTGTAGGGTTGGTGCTCGCGGCAATAGGCGGCTGTATCCCGATTGGAATGCACTAGCCCTTCGGCTTGCAGGAGGTGAGTGGTGAGTAAGTATCGCAAGAAACCTGTAGTGGTTGATGCAGAGAAATGGATGGCCAACGGAGACCATCCGAAAGTTCGGGCATGGGATAGTGTTGTTGGATTGGCCGAAACTTGTCCGCAGTGCAACCATGACTTTCTGAATCACGGCAAGATTGATACCCTTGAAGGAAGCCATATTGTATGTCCCGGCGATTGGATTATTAGGGGAGTGAAGGGAGAATACTATCCCTGCAAGCCTGATATTTTCACGGCAACTTATGAAAAAGTGGAGGCTGCGACATGACCCGTCTTCTCCCCATCTTGATTGCGTGCGCGGTGCTGGCAGGGTGCGGTGGAACAGCAGGTCCCCAGATGAGCTTCGGGCAACCGCAGCCGGTCCAGATCAAAGACAGCGCTGGGACTAGTCACCTTTTCAATTTTATGCCGTTCACTCTAGGCAACGGCTGGACCAACCACACGGTAGGTTTCAGTGTTTTTAACGAGCGAGCCGAGCATGTCGGAACGAACGTGACTCCGGTAACGGGTCTGGTGGATAGTGCGGCATCATTGGCTGGGCAAGGCTTAGTGCCTGTTGCTTCCGGTTTAGGCTTGGTAAAATAAGGAGGGTATGAAATGTCAGATGGAGTAGAAGCAAAAGAAACTGTAGCAGTTCCCAAAGACATACTTCAAAAAATCCACGATCATTTCAAAAGTATGGTGGATGGAGTTGAGCACGGCGCGATGGAAGTCGGTGACGCAGCCATGATGGTCCCGCTTCTTGCCTTGCTGCTTATCACTGGAGATGGGCCACGGATCAGTGGCTAAGTGAGGGTATGATGCGAGTGCTATCCTGCATAGCTTGCACCGTCATAGGGGCAGCCCTCATGGGCGCTTACATTTGGCTCTTCGGCTTCCCAAGTTGCGTGTGCAAACTGCCGTAGTTGTGAAATGCTTGAGTATATGAGGAGGTAGCCATGTGGGACTTGCTTGTGAAGGGTTTCGACCTGATTATCTACTATAAAAAGGATCAGGCGGTCGGCCGGCCGTACTGGGAGGACACGAAGCTCGTGGGCCTCGTAGTGGGTATGGTGGCGACTGAGATTACAAAGTTATTCGGTGTGGAAATTTCAGCCGACCTCCAAATAAAGATTGTGGCTGCTGCTGTAGGCATTGGAGCCCTGTTCGACGTGAAGACTGGAATCGCGCAGGAGCCGGTTGAGAAGGCCGTAAATGCAGCCAAGCCAGTGCAGGAAACGAACTTAACCCAAATAGGTTAAAGGAAAGGGGAACACATGAAAGCATTTTTCGATGCAGAAGGCAAACTGGAAGGTTTCATAGCGGATGTAGAGACCGCCGTTGCTGCACTCAAGGCGCATGTCTATGGTGATCCGAAGGCGGCTCAGACAACGGTGAAGACTGAAGTCATTCCGAGCCAGCAAGTCACTACCATTTCCCCGGCGCCGGATGCGTAAATGGACGAGGTGCAACCAATCTCCAAAAAGCTAAATTCGTGGAGACCTTGCAGGTCTACCAAAGAAGCCAAGGCTCTGCGAGCTACGCTATCGGAAAATGCAAAACGCAGGCTGCACAGAATCGCGGCTCACGCGTTATTCACGGCGGGAAGCGTCAGGAAGGCTGCTCGAAAGCTGCAAGAGGAAACGGGCGAAAACTGGACGCCTAACCGCCTGTGGATAATGACGAAGCACGATGATTTTCAACAAGAACTCGCTCGGCTTCACAAGCAGGAGCAGCGGATTCTGATGCACAATGCGGCAAATCTTGTTGAGAATCTTATAATCGCCTCAAATTTCGATAGGACTCAGCTTTACGAATCCGGCACTTTCCAACTCAAGCCTTTTAGCGAGTGGCCCGAAGAGGCAAAAGTTATTCTTGACGGGGTAGATTTTAAGATCGGTAAAGATCAGGTCGCGGTCCCGGTAGCGAAGCTCGTAAGTAAAATGGACGCATGGGAGAAACTTGGAAAAGAACTCGGCGCGTGGAAAGAAAGGCGAGAGGTAACCGGGAAAGATGGTGGACCAATTCAACTTGAAGCAATTAGCTCTGCAAAAGAACTGCTCGCAAGCAGAATTGCTCGCCTCGTTACCGAAAACGGAGCGGGAGGCTTACCTCAACTCCCTGAGCCCGGAACAGGCGTATGCGATCAACTATGACTGGGATTTTTGGGCCAGACCTAAACAGCAATTCCCGGAAGGAGATTGGATTTCTTGGCTTATACTCGCTGGACGCGGTTTTGGCAAAACGAGGGTCGGGGCCGAATGGGTAAGGAACAAGGCAGAGGGAAAACTGGTAGCTCGAATCGCTCTTGTAGGAGAAACCGTAGCGGATTGCAGGAAAACCATGATTGAAGGTGACGCCGGCATATTGGCCGTATCGAGGCCCGACTTCATGCCGAAGTACACTCCGTCCACACGGGAAGTGAAGTGGCCCAATGGCGTTATCGCTACTACCTACAGCGGGGAAGAACCTGACCAGTTGCGCGGTCCTTCACACGATGCAGCTTGGGTTGACGAGCTTGCAAAACATAAGTACGGAGCAGATATGTGGGATAACCTCATGTTCGGGTTAAGGCTCGGCCAAAACCCTCAAGCCATCGTGACCACCACGCCCCGACCGATCAAAATAATCAAAGACCTAGTTAAAGACCCTACCTCCCATGTGACGAGAGGCACCACTTACGAAAACCTGAAAAACCTTGCTGCGGCCTTCGCTAAAAAGATTCTTGCTAAGTACGAGGGCACCCGGCTTGGTCGGCAGGAGTTAAATGCAGAAATCCTTGACGATAACCCCGATGCTCTTTGGACTCATGCTCTTCTTGATAGGCATAGAGTCAAGGTTGCCCCGGACCTTATAAGAATCGTCGTTGCCATAGACCCTGCCGTTAGTTCGGGAGGAGATGCAGCAGATACGGGAATCGTAGTTGCCGGTCTTGGAGTTGACCGGCACGGCTATATTCTCGAAGATGCGACCTGCCACGAGACCCCGGCAGGGTGGGCGAAACAGGCCATCGCTATGTACGATAAGTGGCGGGCCGATAGAATCATTGGTGAGGTGAATAACGGCGGCGAGATGATCGAGTACACGGTTCGGTCGATAGAGCCGCGAGTAAGTTACAAGTCCGTTCACGCTTCACGAGGAAAGATGGTCCGAGCCGAGCCTGTTTCCGCACTGGATGAGCAGGGCAGGATTCATCATGTGGGTGTCTTTGCCGATCTGGAAGACCAGATGTGCGACTTCACCCGTGACTCGACAGACAAAAAAGACCGGATGGATGCCCGCGTGTGGGCCATAACCGAACTTATGCTTGGCGCTGACGCTGACGATGACGACGAGGACTGGTCATGACCACCTTCAAAACCATCGGAGCTATTTCGTGGCCTTCTCAAAAGACATCAATCGGAGCTAGGCCTTCTCAAAAGACATCAAAACGAGGATGGGCTTTGAGCCTTGATCTGAAAGCGAACGGCGACGATTCGGACACAATTACCTTTCATCTGAAGGAGAGTATTTCGGATTCCGATGTTTTGGCTCTAGTTGGGTGGGCGAAGGAACAAAAGTTAGAAGACTGGTATTCGGATATGGACAAACGCTCAGTGAACATTATGGCCTATCATCATTTCAACATTCCTCTTTCTCCGGCTCCGCATATTGATGCTTCCGGTGTTTTGGCCCTCTACCTTCAAATTCTTCACCAGTGCGTATTGAAAACGAAGAAGTTGCTCTACATGGGAGGCAACGACCTGCAAAAAGAAGTGAAGGAGCAATTAATCGACCTGAAAAGAGAAGCCAGCCCACAAATTCAGGACTATCCCGCTATTGCCGCTTTGTGCTATGCTGTCAGCGCGGCGTATCTATGGTATCGTGCTCCGCAAAAAGAGCAGATTCCGACTCACGCGGAGCATATAATCAACTCGGTTGAGGGCAAGAAGGATTACGAATCTTGGGTCGAGCGATTCCTGAACAAAGAGAACGAGGTGTACAGTGACAATGAACTCTGGTAATGTGCTGCTTGATGAGCCCGTTGACCCGACCGCCTTTGTCCCGAAGGTCGTGAGGCCAAGAGAACCTTCGGACGTGCCGGTAGTGAAGGTGAAGAGGGCCAAGCCGAAGCCGGTCTCGCGAAGCGATCTTTTCTACCGGCTGCAAGGTGAAATTTTAAGACTGAGGCCGGATTTCTCCTGCGATTGGGATACAACCAGTGAAGCTCTTCTGAGCCAAATCCTTTCAATCGAGCAGGACAAGGAGCGTAAGCATTACCCGGTCAAAGAGCAGGTCACCGTTGCAAATAAGCAACAGGACGATACCAACATGCAAATTCTCGCCGGTATCCAAGCATTGAATAAGGCTTTCGTGAAACTGGCGGGCAGAGTTGGGAAACTGGAGAAACGAAAATGAAATGGATTACCATGCAGGTTTCGCCGAGTGAATTTGCAAAACTCAAAGCAGCATACGCTAGATCAATGTGGTCTCTTGTTGAATTAGAGGAAAACCCACTGCCGGAGCGTGTCCCGTTCCACGGAGAGTTCATGGCCGTACCCTGCTATGAAGCTGTCCCCACCTATGAAGAATTTGGAGACGGTTCCGATGCACTTACTGAACAAAGCGAGGGGAACCGTTTGTGTAGAGCGCGTAAATTTCTTAATGAATGGCTGGAGAGAGATGCTAACTATTATCCCTCTTAGGGAGAAACGGAAATGATAAAGTACGAATACGATGCGGTTGCGGTTGGATCATGGCGTCAAAAGGGTTCTGGCATTGCAACTTTTTTGGAAGAACTCAACTCTCGTGGCGCTGATGGCTGGAAGCTCAAAACTATTTTCTTGCACGAATCGGATTCCTATGTAATGCTTGAGCGTGAGTTGGCCGATAAGCCTGATCCAAAAGCAGAAGAGGTTGCAGATGCACCGACTTCTTGATTTCTACTCCGAAGCCCTCAAGACCGTATCTAGCGCAAGTCCCGAGCATGTCCAGGCCCTCGACCGGATAATGTCGCAAGCGAACTTCCAGCTTTCCCAGGACCGCCTTATTACGCTCATTGAGAGACTTGTTGCCCCGCAGAGTGCGGTTTCAGGAAATCCAACAACCCAAACCGCCGCCGAATTGGTTGACCTCCTTGAGAAGATGCAGGGTGAAGAGGCCCCCGAAAAAGCCGTTCATCCGTCTATCTTTTCCGATATCGACCTGGGCTTGGATGAACCGCAGCTTACACCCGAAGAAGCGGAAGCCGACCAGCAGTTACGCGAAGAGATTAAACAGGCAACGGAAGCATCACTTCAGACTATTTTGAGTAAGAGGAAGGGTAAATAACATGAGACAGCGAGATCCCATTGTGTTTATTCCATGCGATGAAAAGAAATGTCATTACTTTCGGGAATACCGGATGAGGTTCGACCAGAAGGGACAACCATACGGAATCGGTATGGACGGCCCGGCTGATGCAATCGCTCTTTGCAATTTCTGCAAGAGGAGAGTCCAGAAGGATTTCTATTGGGATCAGGCGGCAGAAGCTAAGAAACGAGAAGAGGAAATAGCCAAGGCTGAAGCAGAGGCGAAACGATGATTGATGAAATCATGGGGTTTAAAATTGTCTCAAATAGCATAGTTGCAAAGGAGAATATTTATTGCCTTCTTGAGACGAAAACTATAGTAAAACACCCTGATGTCAAAGTCGAAGATCATTATTTCGACATTATTGGCCTTATTGTAAGGACTCAGGAGCAATCATGGTAATTCCCATTTTCTGCGATAAATGTGAAGGCAACGAGTTCAATGTGGATACTGATAAACTAGCCTGGCCCTTCACTTCCGATATGTTCCCGGTCGGCGTGGACTGTATTCATTCCCGCACCTGGACCTTCCCTCCCGGCCCGGTCAACATGGAACTCACTTGCCCCGGTTGCGGCGGCTTCCCGTTCGAGTTTCGGGACGGCATACCTACCGGGAAATTGAAGGTACGAGACAGCGCAGACTCACGTTTTTTGAAACTGGTGGATTGGGAAGAAATCAAGCGAACGTATAGCCCGGAAGGATTAGAAAGACTTGAAGTTATCGAGCGCCTCGAGGCCTCCGAGTTTAAGCCCGTATTGTCTATGTCCAAACGGTTCAGATTTGCAAAACCAAACGACCCTTGGACTGGAACGAAATGCGGATGCACGAAAAAACGGAAGGATTTCTTTGATGCCGACATGGGTTGGTGTAAACCGTGCCGGCGCGAAAAACTAAAGAAAAGGTAGCTGCCATGAATGACAAGGTGAAGCTGAAGGATTTGGAAAAAGGCGACTCGCAAGAGGGGAAAATGAAACAAGACGTTGAGCAAAAGAACTGGCGGCAGGCGGGCGCACCAGGAAGCGGAGTGAAGGTGCATAAACGGAAGAAAAAGATTCGATTGATGTATGCCGACAAAGACAAGTTCCAAAAGAAGATTTAGCCATGCCTTACGAAGTGGAGAAGCGCGGGAATAAATACGTTGTGACCTCGCCAAACGGGGTTAAGGGTACGCACAGCACTAAGGCTGAAGCTCAAGCGCAACAACGCGCCCTATACGCCAACACTGGTGAAGAAGCGAAACCCAAACGTCGCAAGCGCAAGCCGGGGAGAGAGAAACGGTAAATGTCTTTTCTATATTGTTCCGTGCATTTGCCTGACGATATGAAATTTGTTAAGTTGAAGCCAACTCTACGCGGAAAAGAAAGGCAGAGTTTCTTGAAAACCAAGCAAAATCATAGCTGCTAACCAACCTCAAGTAGACTGGAACGAGCATCCGCCTTCACACGATGAAGACGTGCCTGCCGGTGCCGTTACTGATAAAGATTGGGAATCCTGGCGACTTTCGCCCCCACCTGAAGGCCATGCCGGTGTAGGCCGGTGGGTGTATTCGATGATGAGATTCGCCCATAAATACCGCGAAAACATAGGAATTACAGAGGTATGGCGTCACAATCACGAACTTTACCGCAATCGTTTCTTTAAAAATCCTCGCCCGAAGATTACTCAAGTCCCCGTAAATCTCGTTTTTAAAACTATAAACCGCCTAAAGGCCGAACTTACGGACAATGAGCCGCAAGCGAGCATCGAGCCTCGGGGTGAAGCCGGGGATGCCGCTGCAAATGCATGGGGTGCATCCTATGAGGAATGGTGGGAAGCAACAAAACAACAGGACATATTTCAAGAATCAGTCGGCCTATCCGAGCTGTACGGTTGTCAAGTCGATGAAGTGCGGTTCAATCCCGAGTTGGCCGGCGGGCTAGGCGAAGTTGAAACGGTTCTTGGCGATAACTTCGGGTTTATTTCGTGGCCAGGATATGTGGACCTGCAAAAAGCACCGATGCACTTCAAACTCGAAGCTATCGAACTTGATACGATCTACCGTCAGTTGCCCGATATAGAAGGTGAGGTTAAATCCGATTCTCAGTTTTCGACTTTCTTGGGAGAAGACCGGCGAGAGACGCGCGGCAACGTAAGCCAGAGAATCATCCGCCCCTACATGCAATCGGGCTATCCTCAATCGTCACAGGCAGGCATAGGCAGCTTCAAGCCGGTCGATAAGCAGATAGGTCAGACTGAGGATTACGGTGTTCAGAAGGCTCTTGTAGTCACTTGCTGGGTGAAAGACTACACTGAGGTCTGGGTGAACCCGATCACGGGCAAAAGATCGGCAGGGAAGCCGAAGAAAGAAGATTTGCAGCAAGTTATTCAACAGCCGGTAATGGACCCCATGACTCAGCAACCTATCCTCGACATGATGGGCCAGCCGGTCATGCAGCAAGTCATTCATTACGTTGAGCCTCATAAAGAGCAAAAGTACCCCGGCTTCCTTCGCCGGATACGGGTTACGAACAAGGGGGCGCTCGTCTTAGACGACCTGCCGAATCCTTCAATCAATCCGATGATCCCGCGTGAGCTTGCTGCCGATTCGTACCTGTGGGATAAGTTCCCGTTCATTAAGCGGTTGTCTTACTCAGATGGCCTTTCGGAGTATGGGCTTTCCATTATTGAGCAAATCGAACCGCTTGTTATGGAGATAGCTCAAATCCTGACCAAAGTATCATCGCACCTGAAGGGAGCTTGCGATCCGTTCTTTGTCAATCCAAAAGGCTCAGGGGTTGAGAAGCGGGATATCAACAATCTTCCAAACCGGATTTTGAACCCAACGATCACTACTTCGCCCCTTTTGCGATACATGGAAGTCCCGAACCTTCCGGGAGATTACCTCCAGCACATAAAAATTTGTATGCTCCTGATCGACCTCATCACGGGGCTTACCGATGTAACTGAGGGTCGAGGGTCAACGGGCGTTACGGCTTTTGCAGCGATAGCGGCTCTTCAAGAAAAGGCTCAGGCGATACTGCGTGAGAAAATCAGGCATGTAGATACCGGTCTTGAAGAGCATGGCCGTATGTATATCTCTTTGGGCCAGAACTGGTACACCTTCGAGCGTAAGGTAAAATACTCAGGTGGCCAGGGCGAACAGGCGATTGAGTTTAAGGGTGTTGCGCAACAGTTCCAGGGGCAATTCGCCTTCAGGGTAGAGGCTGGAAGCACTTTGCCTCAAAGCAAATGGGCGCTTCGAGAGATGTATCTTAAACTTGCCGAGGCAAGAATGGTTGACCAGCAGGCCGTTTTAGAGGTATTTAACATTCCGAAGTATCAGGAAATTTTGCAAAGGATGCAACGAGGCCCACTCATGATGGCCGCTCAAAGGCTACAGAAGACGGGGCTTTTCAATACCGGAGTTCAGGTGCAGATGACACCGCAACTATTGGATGCTCTGATGAAAATCATTGCAATGCCTGAGAAAGACTTTATAAAGTTGTTTCCGCAGGCTAAACCCGAAAGTATTGCTTTAGGAGCCATGATGCAGGCGGGACTTCCGAGCGAAGTGAGCCAAAGTGCAGACAAGATTTTCAAAGCGGCAGGACCGATGATTATGGCGAACCAGGGACAACCGCAACAAGGACAACCGATGCCGGGGATGCAGCAATGAACGGCTTTGCCCAACTAAGACGGATATTGACCGCTGAGAATTGCGCGTCCTATTCGAGCATCAAATATCAGGACGATGTGCTGAGGTTCATCGTAGAGAACGCGGATAAAGGCGGGGACATTATCGAAGTCGGTTGCTACAAAGGAGGCATGACGGCCCAGTTGGCGGTTATGGCAAATAAGTTCCATCGTCGTTTTTATGTTGTTGATACATCAATGGCTTGGCGGGATCATACAGAAAAATTACTGGAGAGGCTTGGCGTCCTTGGCCCAACCATATTCTTTCATATTGGGAGGCTTATAAGCCTTGTGACATCGCCAACCTTTTTAATCATTCTCGACGCCGACCACCGCTACGATGCGGTTATGGCCGATATCGCCGCCATAAAGAAGATTCAGCCTTACGCCGTAGCTTTCCACGATTTCAGCCTCCGGCATGTGAGCGATGTGTACGGAGTTGACCGGGCAATCTATGATAGTTTCGGGCCGGAAGTTGAACTGGTAAAGATTGGAGATACAACGGATAAATTGAACTCGCCTAAAGTACCTTATCGCCCGTCTGAGCAGGAGCCGCATCCCGACAATGGCTGGTACTGGGAAGAGAACGGAGTTGAGGGAGTGATTTTAACGATGCCGGAAGGAGCACGAGGATGAAGGGATTAACCAGAAGAGGATTTTTGAAGTTTTTGGGTTTGGGAACGGTTGCCATTCCTTTAGCTACTCAGATAGATTTGCCATCGGTTCCCGAAGCTAATCCTGCGTTAGCCGAAATGTTGAGCATACCAAAACCAGAAGAAATAAGAGCAAGGATAAAGTCGAGCCAATACTATAAAGGCAATTCCATTTATTATAAACCCATCACGATTTCCGATATAACTCCAGAGCAGATTGAATTGCTCAATAAGAAAATGGTCGCAACACAGAGGCGGCTTCGAAAAGAGATGGTGCGATATTTATGGGGAGAAATCGCATGAGCAATAAACCGAACATTACAGCGCCTACAGTAAAAGCTCAAATCATAGTCCAGGGAATGAGTAATGGCGGCCTGAACATCACCGGAACGGGCAGTATCGACCTCGATATCGACCTGCTTCTTGCGGCAATGCACGGGCTTCAGCAACGGCGCAAACAGAAGACAAAGGGACCGCCGTTGATTCAACCCGCTAACCTTGGCCCTGTGGCGCTAGATTTAGTGAACGGGGGGAAACGGTAATGGGTCTGTTCGTGTTTAAGTGCGAATCTTGCGGTAACGAGACTGAGCATGTCTACACCGAATGGAGTTCTCGCCCGGCTACCCTCCCTTGCGAATGTGGCGGTGAGAAGCGGTATATCATCGTTTCGGGCAACTTCGACAATCATCCGATACGCGGTCTTCTCGAAGAATGCACGTGGCTGGACGGTCACGCACAGACCGTTTCACAGGAGCACTATGAGGGCATGAAGGGCAACAAACGATACCAAGGCAGTATCATAAGAACGCGCAAGGAGTTCAACGATTGCCTTGCAGCAAAAGGCATACGAGAGAAGCCGGGGCTCAACAACAGGACCGAAGTGTGATGTTTGTTCTTGATAGAGACCATATTCCAGTAAAAAACGGGCATTCGGTCAAATTTGGGAAAAGGCATTGCCTGGACGAAATCCCGCAAGTAGAATGCCGATGCTCCGACCCTAAGTGCAATAGGCTTTTTTTTATAGGCAACCCCGATGGCCCGGTTGTTATAAAATGTGTTAATTGTAAAACTGTAAATTACTTCACAAAGGAGTGATGGAAGAATATCGTTGCACAAATTGGAGAGTCCGTTTGAGACCGGCATAGAGAAATCTTAGCCGGTTTTGCGTTTTTCACACTACTTAAAAGGGAGCGACAATGGATATCGAAACAGTAGTTCAAGACGATTTCACGAAAGATGACGGCATTGTTGAAGATGAGCCCGGAGGCCAGGAAGAGGCCGAACTCGATTTGTCTCAACCTTACCTTGCTATGACCGGTGATGATGGCAAAGAAGTTCAGTTGACCGGCCAGGAAGTGCTTGACCGGGTTCAGCAGAACATCGAACTGCAAAGGCAGATTGCCGAACTGACCGCCAAGGCGAGCCAGCCGGTTATCCAGCAGCCGGTTCAGCAACAACCTTTCGTGCAACAGCAAACTCAGCAACAGCAAGACCCTGCTTTGGCGATTCGTGCTCAGGCACAGGACGCCATGACCCATTTTGCGAATGGCGACCTTGATGCTATTCCGCAGATTCTCGATGCAATCGGGCAGTTTGCGCAGTTACAGGCGCAGGGGGCAGCAGGGATAAGCATCCAGCAGCAGGCGGCAGAACAAGCGTTTCTTGCAACTCATGGCGATTTTAAGGACGCAGCGGTCAGCGGAGAAATCAGGAACTACCTGGGTCGGCATCCTGAATACGGCCCGATTGAAGGTTTTCTGGCGATGAAGCTGGAAAAACAGGAAGCTGCTCACAAAGCGGAAATCGCCAATCTCCAAGCTCGGTTGGCCCAGGCTGGCGATAAGGGCAAGAAAGCGGGCGAGAAAGAAACCATACGGGCCGCGAAGGCAATGGGCGGCTTGCGTTTTCTCGTCCCTGGTGCTGGCGGCGTCGCTCGTCAACCGGCAAGCAACAATCAGGTAGGCAAATTTCAATCGTTGGAAGATGCTAGCGAGGCTATGAAGTCCGGTCTTGCGAAACTTCGGGGGGTAGCAAGCCTCGATTAATAGGCAAATTGCAGAGTCCTTTTGAGACCGAACATGAACAACCCTAACTACTGAAAGGATTCTGAAATGGCCCTGACGCTCAGTGAAATCAACGCAGTCACCCAGGATTATTGGGACCCCGGTGCTCACGACCAATACTTTAAGGGCAACGCCCTTATGTATCGGGTCTTGAAAAAAGGCCGTAAATGGGACGGGGGCGACTATCTCCGTGTCGTGATTCAATACGGTCAGCCGGTCGGAGGCGCGTTTAACTCTCAGTCAACCTTCGATACGACCAAGCGCGAGGAATTGAACGCGGCTCGATTCGCCCCGGCCTACTACTACGAGCCGGTCACTTTCGACATTGACGATAAGGTCCGAAACGCAGGGACCGCCGCTCAGGTCGATATCGTTGCAGCCAAACTCAACAACGCCCAGAAGAAAATCCGTCAGAGCATGGCGATTGACTTCTACAACAACTCCACTCAGGGCGCTACCGGGCGCGGCATTCTCGGACTTCCCGCAATGATGGCGTATCAGTCGGCAACTTCATACGGACAGATTTCCTACTCAGACATCGCTGAATGGACCTCCGGTGTTGCGAACACAACCGGCGGGCCTCTGTCTTACGCGGTAATCCGCGCCGGAAGAACCGCCTGCCAGGTTGGGGACGGGACCGAAGATAAGCCGACCATCCTTGTCACCACCCGGACCCTGTTCGATGTGGTTGAAGGCCAGACTCAGGTAAATCAGAGATACGAAGAGGCCGAACTTGCCGAGGTAGGTTTTCAGAACCTCATCATAAACGGCATCCCGATGGTTTCCGATTACCTGTGTCCCTCCGGCTATCTCTACTTCATTAACGAGCACCTGGTGGATATGAAGTCTCATAAAGATTTCTTTTTCATCAGAGAACCGTGGATGAGGCCGGTGGACCAATATGTTTATACGACACAACTAATCTGGGTCGGTCAGTGGTTGACGAAACGACGTAATGCCCATGGGTTTTATTCTTCGCTCTATTAGTGCGAAATCATTGGGGATTTCGGTTATGCCGATGCAATGAACATCTGGGAACGAAAGGAATAAAAAAATGACGATAGGTCCGCCTATTAACAGAACGGACAGTTGGCAATGGGAATGCCTGGAAATGACTTACGCCAATGGGACAAGTGAAACCGATTTCACTGGCGAGTCTGCGGTTTCAGGCAACGGGTACGTTCTTGAACAGAACGAACTCATCAAGTGGGACTCCATAATGGTCTACGTTCAGACTGCCGAAGTATCAAGCAACCAGCTTTTGAACGTAGGTCTCATGTACGCTGAAAACAGCAACGGCGGGAACGCTGCCGGCTTTCTCTACCATGTTTCAATCGCCAGCACAGGGTATGTGCGGCCTACCTGGACACTGACCTCCATAAGCTCTGTCGGCTATTACGTTTCGGCAAGCACTCTCGGAGCGTATTTCCTTAAAGGCAACGCTGGGAACTCCGCTCAGGCCGGTGAGCCGATCTACCAGGATTACATGGGCGGCGGCGTTCAGAAGACGCTTACCTATACCGTCAATCCGAGCGGGGCTACCGGGACAACCTTTGTCGGCTGGCTGCTGTTCCAAAGGATGAAGATGCCCAACCTGAGTCGTTACATGGTTGGCACTTATTAGGAAAGGGGTGAATTATGGGCAACATTGCTTCATCAAGCCTTGCGACCCCTTGGGCATTTGCCACTTGGGGGAACAAGCGAGTTGTAAGGATTGTTGTTACGGGAGACGGTTCAAACACGATTGTTCCCGTTCCGATTCGTCCTTCTCACGCATGGATAGTGTGGGACCAGGGGACGAACACGGATACAGTTCTTTATGCTGCGAATCCTTATTTCACGGTGAATAATTCATCGCAGCCGTATACAGTCACGTATTCATCGACGCCGCAGAGTAATAAGAAACACACTCTGTTCATTCTCGGTGACGACTAGGGGGAGCCGCATGGAGAAACCGCTTTTCGTAGCGTTCCATACTCCAGATGATTTTTACTCAAATATGGCCGAGCGGTTGAGGCAGAGCCTTGTCCGTTTCGGCCTGGACCATCACATCGAACAACACGAAAATGCCGGTTCGTGGGCTAAGTGCTGCTGGCATAAGGCGTATTTCATTCTCGGTATGCTTTCTCGGTTTTATAATCGAGACATTGTATATCTGGATGCAGATGCGGAAATGAAGGCTTACCCCGACCGGCTGTTTAACCTCGCTGCCGATATTGCCTTTGTCGAAAACGAACAACGGCAACCGATTTCCTCAATGGTCTATTTTAAGAATAACGATGCTTCGAGACTCTTTGTCTGCGACTGGATAAAGATGAACAAGAAATTTCCCGATTTCCCGTGTGCAGACCAAGAAAACTTCGGCTCCCTTGTACGAGTTCGGGAGATGGAAGGTATGACGGTAACCTATCTCCCGATCACTTACAACTTCGAGCGGAACATTACAAGACGGATTGGCGAGCCGGTCGTCATTTATCAGCACATTGCGAGCAGGCTTGGAATCGTGCCGGATTTTGAAACGATTCACGGTATTCTGGCGCAACGGATTGGTTATGCGCCTGAGTTCGGCGAGGGTAGCCACCAGGAAATTGCGAGGGCTTGATGTCCTATTCGTTTTTCAGATCGGATTCGCTTAATTGGACCGTGCAGGATCTTGTCAACGCAACGCAAGATTGGCTCTCGGTCACTCGCGGAGATTTTAACCGCTACCCTGCTGACGCGATCTACAAGGCCCTCAATAACGGTGCCGCTCGGTTCACGCTATTGACCGAGTGCTTGACAATGCCGGTCCTGATTGTTGCGCAAGCCTACCAGCAAAATTACCGGCTCCCCGATTGCGTTCAGAAGATTCAATCCGCCCGATACTACTACGGCTCAGACCGCTATTCCTATCAGGAACTCACGATAAAATCTTCGATGCGCGAGCTTCAAGATGAGGTGCTGGATTTCCGGGGGGCTTTCGGAAGTCCCGCCTATTATCTTTTCCCGTCCTACAAAACAGGGCAGGTAGTTCAATTCGGCATAGCCATGTATCCGTCTAACCCCGGCACGCCCTTTAACGCTCAAAACTCAAGGGTGCTCTCATTCCCTTCAGGGACCACCTGGCCGGGAATGGCAACGGGTTCAAATAAGACCGCCGGGGCTTCCTACATCGACGGTGCTGGAAGAAACATGGCTTCGCTCGGCATAACGGTCGGGCTTCCCATTTTCAATGTGACGAACACCGCGTACCCTTCAGGCATTATCACCAGTATTACCACGACGACCTCGCTGAACGATACTCTCGTCGCGTCAATGGGTATAAATTGGGCCGTCAGTGATCAGGCAGTTATCCCCCTGCCCGAATGGGGCCTTGCGATAGATTCAGCTATTGCAGGGACCGCTCTTACCGCAAGTGCAAACTACATCGACAGCGCGGGCCGGAACTTAACGACTCTCGGCGCCGTAACCGGAATGCAGGTCACAAACGGCACTCAAAAACTTGTCGGGTATATCACTGCGATTCAGACCACGAATTCAACGAATGACACGCTTGTGGCGTCAATGGGCGGTAATTGGGCGGTAGGCGATAATATGTTCATCCAAATCCCGACAGGCGGCGTAAACACGGTTGTATCGCCTTCAGGAACCGTAGGAGACATGCAGCCCTACCTTGACAATATAGTTCTTGATTGCGTGAGAAAACCGTTTCCTATGCTGGCGACAATGCCCTCGTTTGTACCGGAACTTCCAGCCGATTATGTTGAGGCGGCGGTTGCGTATGCGGTGTATCAGATTGGCAGGGCGGCATTTAAGGGACTCATCCAGAAGGAGAAATCCGAGGAAGGCAAACAGCGGTTCAGTGAACTTATAGAGCAATACCGTGAGTTGAGTCCCTTCGCAGACCAGTCAGAAATGGCGACCGGATATTTCGATTATTTCAGTTAATTCGAGGACTAACAACGTAAATGAGCCGTATCATCATATCGGACCTTTCAAAAGGTATGGATCTCAAAAGCGCAGCCGAAGATATCGGCCCCGGCTTCACGGGCGAACAAATCGGCCTCGACTGGTCCGATCCCGGCGTAATCCAGCCTGCGAGAGCGGATGTCCTCGTGCAGACGATGAGCGACAACATCATACATAGCCATATTGTTTATATCCAGTTGGTGAAATATCAATTCACGACTCATTCCGACGGTCTTCGGGTAACAACCGGGGGAGTAGTCACCCTTATCGACCCTAACTTCACCGGCGTGTTCAAGTGCCTTGGCATAAACGACCAATACGTGGTTTTCTCAAATGCCACAATGGTCAAAAAATGGTTTCCGGGTGGAAGCCTGCTCAACCTGATAACGGGGCAATACGTCGATGCTCCCGCTTGGCCTGCTACCGATCAATGGGGCGTAAATACTCCGCCAACTCCCGTGCTTGCCCTTGTGCCTCTAACTTCTCAGGTCATAGACAACTGTCAATCTCTTACGAACTGGGTGGCGTCCGAAGGGTCTATAGCTCTTGATACAACCGATTTTGCCGGGACAAGCAACGCTTCGATCAAAATGACATCACTTGCCAATTCATCAGCCATAATGGCGAAAACCGGGTCCTGGAATCTCAAATACTTCGTCAATCCCGGCGATCTCGGGACTGGCTTCATAAGCCTTTGGGTTCTGGCCCCAAATCTCACGGTCGTAACAGCAATTCACCTTCTTTTCGACTGCTCGGCCTCGGCCGACTTCACAACCGATTGGTACGAGTGCGATATCGAAATCAATAATGTGGCGTCAACGGACATCACCTTTACGCCCAATGCGGCCTATCCTGGCGATATACAAGTGGGGGACACAACACTATCCAGCACCCAGCCGACCACCACAACGGTCTGCACTTCCGGGGTCTGGATGAATTTTCAGATTCCCATTTCCACATTCTTTAGAATCGGATATAACGCGAACTACGACTGGTCAACGATCACGGCAATCCAGATCAAATGGGACTGCGGGTCTACTGCCGGGTCGATTGATGTCACATCCCTAAACCTTCTGGGCGGCGGTTATCCTTTCGGTAATTACTGGTTCGCGGTAGCTTATGAAGATGTCTTTGGCAATTACGGACCCTACAGCGAATACGCAGGGCCGGTAAATGCTAACGGCCAACAGATCACTCTTTCAGGATTAACGCCCGATACCGATCCCTACACCACGCAGAGGCGTCTTGTCGTAATCGGTGGCTCTCTCACAAGTCCGATGGTTTTCTACCTCTCTGATAACGTGAGCACGAACTATACCTACAACTTGCAGGATACGGCTCTTAGCACGATTGAGACTCAGTTTTACGAGGACCCGCCTCAGCCCTGTACAGATATGATTCTTGCGTTCGACCGGGTTTTCATGGTATCGGGCGACCAACTACTCTACAGTGACCCTGAAATGTATGAGGGCTTCCCGGCTGCAAACTATATCTCGCTCGCCGGTGAAACTCTGATGCAGATTGCTCTTTATCAGAATCAGTACATCGCCGTTCGGGGCGTGAAGGAAACTCTTATCCAGATTCTATCATCCGACCCTGCTACGTGGGCAATTACCCCAGGGGCGCGGGAGGGTTCTGTAAGTTCTCGGTTTATGATTGACCTTGGAAGCGGCCAGCATGTGTGGGCGAGTAAAACAGCTTTCTGGCAAACAGCCGACAGCGAATATCTCCCCCAAATCGGCTTTGCGGTAAAGGACTTCTCTCAAATCTTCGGAGACCAGATAAGCAATCTGGCATACCTTTTCTACATTGACACCGACAATATTCCAAGGATTTTGAGGATTGATTACCGACCGGGATACCCCTTACCTCACTATATTGAGAATATAGAGCCTTCGTGTATTTTCGCAGATCAGATCGTAAAACAGGTTTTCTACGCTCTTGGCAATAACATCTATCAGTTCAACGCCGGCGCGGGGCCAATGCCAACCCTTTTGACTATTCCTGAGCAATTCGACAAAAGCGCGAAGATAAAAACTTTTGCGGCGATCAATTACGATTTGCAAAACGGTCCGCTCGCCATGCAGCTTGTTTGTGAAAGAGTGCCGGTCCTGAGCGGATACAGCAATGTAGGATACGGACAGGGCGGTTACGGGCAGGGAGGATACGGGGGACAAGGAACAATAGGAACCTACACTCTGCCGAACTCGACCATAGATGGAGACTCGGTAAGCCTGCCGCCGAATGCTAAAATCTCAATGGGGTTTAACCTGTCATCGACAACTCAGGATTTTGTTCTGACATTGCCGATCAAAGTAGAATACGTAGAAATTGGAGCCTAGGCCGTGAAAAAGATATTCGTTTCAATCCCCATAATTGCAATGCTTTTGCTGTTTGCCACGATTGCGCTTACCACCGATCCGGTAACGCCCAATCTTGGCCTGACCTTGATGGTAGCAAACGAAGAGAATTGGAGCGTACCGCTCAACAGTAACTTCAGCCTGATAGATACGGCTTTCGGGAATCTTCCAGCCTCGTATCAACCTACTTACCCATCGGGGGCAAAGAATCTGGTTGTCGCAACTCCTGCCGCTACTTCGGGCGTCCCTTCCGAACGGGCATTGGTCCAGACGGATTTGCCTTCGACTTCGACTCAGACCATAGCATATGGGACCGCAACGATAGCAGCATCAAGCATATCTTCAGGGGCATGTACGGCGGCAACAATCTCGACCGTTGGCGGTACGGCGGCGAATATAGCCACAACCGATGTGATTACCGCCTGCTTCCAGGGCGACCCAACATCGAACACGGGATTTGCGCCAACCACGTCCGGGATGCTCTCTGTCATTCCGTACACTATATCGGGGAGCCCTTACATTGGAATCAAAACGTGCAATAACACCGGAGCCAGCGTGACTCCGACTGCTACGACTCTTAATTGGCGAGCAATAAGGTGATGAAGAGAGTCCTGCTTCTTATCTGGTTTCTTCTTATCGGGGTTACGGCTTCCGCCCAGATGCTCCCGTTCCCTTCGGCGGGACCTTATCTCATCCACGCCTCAGTTATAATCAATACTCCCGCTACGACTTTTTGGGTTTCTCCCGTCACGGCTACGGCAACTATAAAATGCTGGGGCGCCGGCGGCGGTGGTGGAGGAGCAGCGGGGTCCGGTTTTACAGCCGTTGGCGGTGCAGGTGGCGGCGGCGGTGCGTATTCTTCGGGGAGCGCAAGCATCGTTCAAGGTACAAGCTATACTCTAACGATTGGAACCGGGGGCTATGGTGGGGCAACCTACGACAACGGAGGTGCAGGGACGGCTACTCAATTTAATAGCAACGCGGTAGAAGCCCTCGGAGGGGGTGGCGGTGCAGGAAATGGCGGTTCGGCAGGGGTAGGTGGCGCGTCTTCGGGGGGTGTCGGGACTACTAAATACAGTGGCGGAGCAGGAGCCGTAGGTGGGCCATTGGGTGTATACGGCGGTGGCGGAGGTTCTTCGGCAGGGACCGCAGCGAATGGCAACAATGCCTCCACGTCCACTGGCGGGACAGCTCCAACCGGCGGTGCGGCTGGCGGCAATTCAAATAATACGGGCGGTGCTCCGGGCGGTGGCGGTGGCGGCGGTGCGACTCAGCGCGGTATGGCCGGCGGCAACGGCCAAATCATTATAAGCTGGTAGGTGAAATGATAAGGCAAGCTCAAACCAAAGACCTTTTAGCGGTGGCCGGAATCTTCAAAGAGTTGATTTCACAAGCTCAAAAGTTGGGGACTGAACTGTTTTCAGAAGACCCGGGCACGCTCCTGACCGGTGTTCTAGAGTCAATCATTCTGATGATGAACGATCTGAACGGGATCATCCTTATAGACGAAAACGAACGGGGCGAAATCACCGGCATGATCGCGGGAGCGATAAGAAGCTATCCTCGTTTCTACCGGCATACGCTCGTGGGTGAAATCGTGGCGGCTCATCCAGTTTCTTTCGCATCGGCAAGGTTGTACGAGGCTTTCGACACTTGGCGCGAAGGGAAAGGCGCTACAATCACAACTGGCTATGTTTTCCCCGGCAATGCGGTTGTTCTTAAAGCCTTCGAGAGACACGGCATGACAATTTGTCAACATTGGATTACGGGCTCCTTCAAGGAGAAGAAATGCACTATGATGAATTTGGAAACAGCAGGATCATCCGTGGCGTAACTCACTGCTTTACCGGCAGTTCGGGCACGTCGAACACTCAGCAACAGAATACTTATCTGAATAGCCAACTAGGTGCTGCTTCAACGGCTGGCACTGAGGCTGAAGGTTTTTTGCCTCAGCTTGCGAGCCAAGCCAACCAGGGGTTGACCCCGCTTGATCAATCTTATTACGGCGGGCAGATACAGCAAGGGGTGGCTCAAAACACGGCTTCCGCACAGAAGAACTATTCCGACCAGATGGCAAGGCAGGGTAACATGGCCGGGCGCGGAGCTGTAACTGAAGGAGAGTCAAATATCGCTCGCGGCGGCGTCCAGGCAACGGCAGGGGGTCTGTCGAGCCTTCAGGGAATGGATATCGCCAAGCAGCAGCAGAACGTTAAAAACTTGCTTGCAACGATGGGATTGTCGTATTCTCCAAGCGCGATAGGGCAGAATACGCAACAACAAATGACATCGACGCCGAGCCTTCTTTCAGCTATAGCTCAGATTATCTAAGGAGAGCTAACCATGTATGACGAATTTGGAAATAGCAAACTAGTTCGCGGCGTGACCCATTGCGGGTTTGGTGGGGGCGGGCAACAACCGGCGGCTCAAGCTACCCAAAGCCCTTTTAACATTGGGCAGCTTGCAGCCGTTAATGCCATGAATAGCCAGCCAGTAAATCAGACACCGGCTGACCAGGCAATGTCCGGCGCACCAATGCAGGGAGTCCCTGCGTCAACGCCTACTCCGACACATCCGGCGTCTTCATCGTTCAACTCGCCTGCATCTTTGGCGCAAATGTATCAGAGGATGCAGCAGGGGCAGCAACCTCAAGGGGGCGGTGGAATCCTTGGAGGCGCGATGAACCTGCCGTTCGGTACAAATGCTGCGGGGGGGGTCCAAAGCCTTGGCCAGATTCTCGGGCCAGCCGCACTGGCCCTTTTCGCTTAGGAGATCAAAATGGGCATATTGGATAATGCCGCAGATATCGTAGGCAAAGGGTTTAGCATCTGGGAAGGCTACAAGAAAGAAATGGACCGGCAGCAAGAGTCCAAGCTGAATCTTTGGGGTAAGAAAGCAGCCCTGTGGAAATCGACTAATCAAGGCCAGCCCATGCCCGATAGTATGCTCAAGGATTTGTATGCGGCTACAGGTGTTCCGATGCCGCAAGCAAACCAAGGGCCGCAACAGGGGCAAAACGGCCAACCGGCACAGCAGGGAGGAATCCCCGGCTATCCTTCGGCTCCAGGGCAACAGACACAGTTATCTTCGTCTAATCTTGGACAACAGGCCGGGGGGCAAGCGCAGCAAGGACAACCACAAGCACAGGGTCGGCAATCCGGCCCAATTGAAATACCGCTTTACGAAAAACAATATCCAGAACCTCCCATTGAATTAGAGATGACACCAGAAAGGCAAGCCAAACTGGAGGGCCTGCGCCAGCAAGCTGAACGTGCAAACATAGGTAAACAACCGCAACAATCTCCTTTAGCGGCTGGACTCGGCCAACAGGCTATAGCACAACCAGGACAGCAGCAAGATGTACAGCCCGGGACTCTTGGCAGGCCGCAAGCACAACGCCCGAGGTGGCCGGAAAAGGGTTACGCAGTATTAAATGAACAGACGGGGGAGCAGTCACCGATAAGATATATTCCGACCGATGTTGAATTAGTTAAAGCTCACGCGACGCCGAAGGGGATAACTTGGATGGTTGACCCGACAGGCAAAAATAAGCCCGTTCAAACCTTTGAGGGCGATCCCCGCGCACAACAGCTTGCCGATGCTGGCTATATCCCGATGCAGTATGACGTACAGAAAACCAAGCAGGCACAGGAGGAAAAGAAGGAATCTAATCTAGATGCATACCATCAGGCGAAGTTGGCGAAGGGAGAGAACAAACCTGAAAAGCCGCCCAAGACAGAGTTTGACACCTTTGCACATGGCGTAAGGGCGAGACTTGAGAAAGAGGGCATAACGGACGAAGGGACAGTTGACAGAACTATTTCTGATGAATGGGCCGCTAGAACCGGTCAAAAACTGAATTTGGCTCAAGATGCGAAAATGAAGGGGATAAACCTCGAAGCGACAGCGAATACCGTATACGAGGGCAGAGATTCACTGGATGATGTTCGGAACGCATTTGGAGTGCCTATTACTGAAAAAGTTAGGGCTATGGTCGAAGAAAATCATCCTGGTTTTAACTACGCCATGAACGACGCGAATGTGAAATGGTACAAAAGTGCTCCTGCGATGAACTCTATTGCTCAGGTAAAAACAGTTCAAGGTCGGTTAAACACTTTGTATACACAGGTTGACGCCTTGCAGAATCTTGATTACCCTGCACTGAATAAAATTTCAGCATTTGTCTCGAAGCAACTTGGTCATCCAGAATATACCAACTACGAATCTCTTCGTAACGCCATGGTTCAAGAAATCAATACCGCTCTTACCGGCTCGGTGGCTTCGACTGATACTAGAATCCATCTTGAATTACAGAACTTGCAAGCTGCGGAAAGCCCTCAACAAATAAAAGGTGCGCTGCGCAATCTCAACGAAGCTATGGTAGCTCGCATATCCAATATATACGATGGTCCATACCCTCAAGAAGTAGTTCAGGGCAAGAAAAGCATTCAGGAATACTATAATGAAATGAACGATAAGTATTTGGGGAATTATAAAAAAGTTCAAGGCGGTGGGCAGGGAGCAGCGGGAGCAGGAACCTCGCAAGGGATTTCTGACGCTGGGAAAATGGCTGTCGGTACTATTAAAACCGTTAACGGAGTCCAATACAGAAAAGTTGAGGGTGGATGGCAGAAAATCCAACAATAATATCCGATGCCGAAATGAACCGGATGCTTTCATCACAAAACACTTCGGCTGCTCCCGACATGCTTACCGATGAACAAATGACGGTCAAGTTGGGCCATAACGACAAAACGGGCATGAGCACCTTTGGCTTGGGTAACCGCAAGGTTACTGTTGCCCCTGACTTTGGTGAAAAACTCATGCTCGCCAATGCCGACATGGTGAAGGCCACTGGTTACCCTATTGTTGTCAATTCAAGCTACAGAACTAAAGAGAAGCAACAGGAACTCTACGATGAACTAAAACCCAAGGGAGCGAAGGTGGCTACCCCTGGAACTTCAAGGCACGAAAAGGGTCTTGCCGTCGATATAGGCAACTGGCGGGAAGCTGCGTCTTTTCTTAAAAAATATGGGATTGAAAATCCATTCCCTGATGACCGCAATCATTTTCAGTTTGCGGCAGGGATTAAGGCACCGGGAGAACAGCAGGGGCAACCTGCCAAAATGGGTGATACTACTTTCCCGGCAGGGGTTCGCCAAGCAAGGCCAGAAGAGATAAAACCTTTGAGCCGTGAAAAGATTGGTGAAGACATCCGGCCATATTCAAAGGGCGGCGGTGCCCTCGCCGGAGGATTCCTGGGGGGCATTGCAGGAGGCACAGCAGGGGCGGCAGCTTCCGCACCAACCGTAGGCATGGCCTCGCCGCTTACAGTACCCGCAGGGGCTTTCATTGGCCGCACGATAGGCAGTGGCCTTGGAGATGAAGCTGGAGACTGGATAGCCGATAAGATAGCCGGGAAGCCGCATGGGTGGAAAGATGCATCAAAGAATGTCCAAGAGGGCATGGGGTGGAATATCGTGGGGGAGGGGGCCGGAGCAGGCATTTCCGCTATTGCCAAGGCATCAGGGAAAGTCCTCAAGCCGATTATTGGCAGGCTTACCGGTAAAGGAACGGAATCAGTCGAACAAGCATTAGAGAGCGGAACCTCAACTGGGTTGTTAAAGTCCAACCCGCTTAAATCGAATACTGATTTCGACAAGGCACTTCGGGGCGATATCTCCGGAGAAGAAATTGTCAATAACGCCCACGGTGCGCTCAAAAACATCCGGGACAAGCGCGGTGCGGAATATCTTGCCAAGTTAAACCAGATCAAGGCCGATCCGGCTGCATTGAGCCAAGTCAGAGCCGGGTTAGATCAGGAATTAGCAAGAGCAATGGGGCCGGATAGGTTTCAAATCGGGATGAACCAAACACCGAGGGGCATCCAAATTGATTTCTCCCAAAGCCCTCTTGTTATAAACAAAGAGGTTCTCAAAAAGGCCATAAAAGATGTTGTGACTTGGCAGGACAACAGTGCGGCAGGTCTTGATATTCTCAAAAGAAGATTGGGGACTTACGCAGACCAGGTTGAAAGAGGAAGCCCACCGCAGGCTTTCTTGACTCGATTGAAAAACAATGTCAGTGATGGCCTGAAGGCCAATGTTCCAGAATATGCCGAGATGGCCAAGGGTTATAGCGAGGCCACGGATTTAATAAAAGATATCGAATCCGATCTTATGATGAGAAAGCAGGGCATGAGCGGAAGAATCACGGCGGATCAAACTCTGAGGCGGCTAACATCCGCGATGAAAGACAACTTTGAATTGCGGAAGGATCTCGTAGAAGAACTCGGCAAGGGATCGAGCATGAACTTATCTGGGCAGATAGCCGGTCATGCCATGTCCCCGATTCTTCCGAGTGGGTTAGTGGGGTCAGGTGTCGGCTTCGGTGGAGGGATGTTGATGTTGGGCCACTATCTCAATCCGCATTATTGGCCTCTGATCGCGGCGAGTTCTCCCCGTGCAATGGGGGAATTTCTACGAATATTTGGCAAGGGAATGGCTGAGGCTCAGAAAGCTAAACCAGCCCTGAAATTAATAGGTCCGGTGGGAGTTGCGGCTACGACCAAGAAAAAGCCTGAAGCCCCAAAAGAGGAACTCTGGCGGGAAATTGGCGGGGAACAAGATTGAAAGCTATTTATCCCAAGGGAACTCAATGAAAAAGAGAACCGCTAGGAAAAGAACGAACAGTAGTTCCATAATTATTCTCCCTGTGGGAATAGGATACATCACATAATGACGCGAATCAAGCTCATTGACCGCAAGCCAAAGAAGACGCCTGAAGCCGACCTGTCAAAGGAAAAGCTCTTAATTATTGATAATGGGCTCTACTGCAACATCGCACAGCATTGTGCTAAATACTTCGGCCATGTCTGGTATGCAAAACCTCTCGCGGCAGCTTTTCTCGAATCATCGCAACACGTTATAGGCAAGGGCATTCCGGGTGTCGAGTGGGTGGCAGACTTTGAACCGTACCTGAACCAGGCTACGGTGATTTGCTTCCCGGATATAAACTACGGGCCGCTACAGGTATACTTGAAGGGGAAAGGCCACCACGTTTGCGGGGCATTGGGCGGCGAGAAAATGGAGTTGGATAAATACTATTTTCTTACTGAACTCCATGATGCAGGACTACCCGTTCCTAAAACGTGGTATTTTGAAGGTCTCGACGATGCGTGGGCTTTCTTAAAGGATAAACACGAGAAGCTCTGGATAAAGGCAGTTGAACGATTTCGGGCAGATTGGGAAACAGACTATCACGAAGACCCCCTGCAAACTGAGGTGATTCTGAATGAGAAACGCGCAGAACTCGGTGTGCATCGTTCCAACGCCATTAAGTTGCTTGTCCAACGCGACATACCCGATGCTATTGAAATAGGCAGGGACGGACCATTCATGCTGAATGGTGTTATGCCTGAATATGGGGTTATCGGGATTGAGGAAAAGGCGCAGCTTTATATTGGCAGGGTTTTCAAAGACCCGCCACCGGTTCTTGCCAATATCACCAAAAAGCTCGAACCAGTTTATAAAAAGTTGGGCTACGCCGGAATTTTTAGCAACGAGGTCCGAGTAACGAAAACGGGCAAGGCATATCCTCTTGACGATTGTTGCCGGGCTCCGAACCCCCCAACGTCCATGTTGATCGAGATGTATGGCCAAAGTTACGCCAAGGCAATCTATGATCTTGCTCACGGCATAATGCCTGTGCTTAAACCTGAGTTCCCTTATGGAGCTGAGATAATCCTTTCCTCCTCATGGCACGAAAAACATGAGATCCATGTTCCTATTCCTAAACATCTAAAACAGTGGGTAAAGTTGAGAAACGCAACATGCCGGGATAATAAAGAATACTATTGCATCGAAAATAAATGTGGAGGTCATTTTGCGTCCGTTGTGGCTGTTGGCGAATCTGGCGATGAAGTTTGTAATCTTGCCGAAGAAAGAGTAAAAGAACTAAAAATATACCGAATGGAATATCTCAAAAACTTTATGAAAGAAATGAAACCAAAGATCGAGAAAGCCCGTGCCTACGCGAACATCGACCTGACCGGGAAGGGGATTGGCTGATGCCTACGCCGAATCTTGCCGAATTTCAGCGAAGAATCCAGGCCCTGGAAGCTCAGGTGAACAAGCTGAAGGCCGCTCCTGTTTCTTCAGCCAAGGAGACCGCCGCTCCTGTTTCTTCAGCCAAGGAGACCGCCGCACAAGGAGTAAATCCTTTTGAAACTATCCCTACCATTATCAAGGCTAGGGCTTACCGCGAGGCTGCTTATTCGTTTGCGGCCAGCAATATTACAGCAGTTGTGTTTGACACTATCAGCTTCGACCCTTTCAATATAGTCAGTACAGTCACTGGCAACATCACCCCACCACTGCCGGGGTATTACCAAGTGTCTGCGGCCGTGGCAGGTCTACCTTCTGTGACAGCGTATTTTGCTGCATCACTTTACAAAAACGGAGGTGAGGCTACTCGTGGAAATCAGCTTTATCTGTCCGCTTCAATATATTTTGTATCCAATGTATCCGACCTTATCTATTTCAACGGAACAACAGATTACCTTCAACTCTATGTCTATACCAGTGTGAACTCGGCTGGAAGCGGAGTGGTGGGAAACGCGATTTTAAACTTTCTAAGCATCGTAGGACCGTTTTGAATTTAACTTTACAGGGAGCCTTCAATGAAAAAACGAATCATGCTCTTAACCTTGTTTTTAACCCTCGTGGCCGCGACGTGTTTCGCCGTTGAGGGGTTCGTACGAAGTAGCGGCCTCTTATCTTCAAGCGGGGTTGTCGGAACATCGGGCGGGTCTTATGCCCTCGTATCGCTTGAGGCAATTACAGATGGAACTAACGATGCCACGGTTGTAGCTTACAACGGCACATCGGCGGGGGGGCTGGCCCTTGTTTCATTTTACTGTCAGGCTGCTTCCCGGTTCTGCGGAGCAACATTCCCGTACCCCATAATCGCCAATAACGGGATATACGTTTCAATCACCGGCTCGGGTGCTCCAGGGGCTATAGCGACTTATATGCCGCGCTGAGGGAGGTCATATGAAGAAAGCTCGCAATATCATTTTAGGCACAATCCTTGTTCTGACCCTATGCGTCGGCGGATTGGCCCTGGCTGATTTCTACGGGGGGTTCCCCAACGCCGGTGTCACTGCTGCCAACATCATCGCCGCCCTCACCGGCAACCCGCTTCCCATCCTCCAAGGCGGCTCCGGTGCAACCACGGCTGCTGGTGCTCTTAGCAACTTGGGGGGCGCCCATAACGGTGCGAACTCGGACATTACATCGCTGACAGGGTTGACCACACCGTTGAGTGTAGGCCAAGGCGGCACCAACGCAACCACGGCTGCTGGCGCTCTTAGCAGCTTGGGTGGCTTGCCCTCTACCAGCCCGCAAATCACCGGTCTTTTAACTGTTCAAGGCGTTGCCGCTAACGACAATCCCGTTGTAGGTTCCTCATATTTCACCACAGGTTCTTGGACTTCTACTGGTTGGACAGGTTCGGGTAATGGTCCTTGGACTAACGTTTCTACTAATACTGCGGCTCTTTCTTTCTCTGCGACGTGTTCAAACGCAACAGTCTATAGAGTTAATTTAGTCACTTCGGGCACTTACGGTTCAGGGACAGTGACCGTGACTTTTGGCGGCAAGACACAGAACATAACTGCTCTGGGTACTATTGACTGGTATCCTTTGACTTCGGCAACAACCAACTTGGTAGTAACGCCGCCGGGGACATTCACAGGCACGATTGCGTTTACAATAACGCCATTAACAGCATCCACTCCAACGGTGCAGCTTAATACTTCTGGTGCGGTAGACGCTGTAGAGGTACGTGAAAACTCATCGCTTGGCAATACTTTCTTTGGTCTAAATAGCGGTGAGTATAATACTACAGGGACGAGTAATACTTCGTATGGGGCGAATGCTTTAAAGTTCAACACTACCGGCAACTACAATACCGCCAGTGGTTATTACGCCCTCACCAGCAACACCACCGGAAGCAGCAACACTGCCAATGGCTATAACGCCCTCCAGAACAACACCACCGGCAACTACAATACCGCCAGTGGTTATTACGCCCTCTACAACAACACTACCGGCAACTACAACACTGCCAATGGCATGCAGGCCCTCACCAGCAACACCACCGGAAGCAGCAACACTGCAAATGGTTATAACGCCCTCTACAGCAACACCACCGGCACCAACAACACCGCTAATGGTTATAACGCCCTCAGCAACACCACCACCGGTAGCAACAACACCGCCAATGGCATGCAGGCCCTCAGCAGCAACACCACCGGTAGCAACAACACCGCCAATGGCATGCAGGCCCTCAGCAACACCACCGGTAGCAGCAACACCGCAAATGGTTATAACGCCCTCTACTACAACACCACCGGCAACAGCAACACCGCTAATGGTTATAACGCCCTCAGCAACACCACCACCAACGTCGCCACGCTCGGCTCGATTACTGGCGGCTCCCTATACACAACAGGAACGTACACAGGCGTTGTAATGACCCATTCAAGTGGGTCATCTGCAACTACATATCCTACAGCAACGATAGTAGTAAATGTTGGCGGTGCGGTTTCATCCGTAACGATAACTTCTCCAGGCGTAGGTTTTCAGGACACAACAACTGTACTCACTGCCCCTGCCGCTTCGATAGGCGGCACTGGTTCAGGGTTCTCCGTACCCGTTGCAACACTTAACACTGCCGCAAACAATACTGCTCTTGGCTATCAAGCAGGACGATATATTTCAGGCGGTTCAACAGTTAATTCATGGTCCACGAACTCAACGTACCTCGGAATGAACACTTACGGATTAGCTGATGGCGACATCAATGAAACTGTAATTGGATATGGTGCGGTTGGGAATGGAAGCAATACGGTTACGCTAGGTGGGTCAGGAACGACAGGGACGATAGTTCCTTACGGCAACGTCGGCATCGGGACGACTGCTCCATCCAATAAACTCTCCGTCCAAGACTCAACGGCACTCGGTACTGAGTCTTGCGCATACCCTACTACTTTCTCCAACGCAGTTTGGACCCTGGCTGGTGACTTCTCAATAAACGGCAGTGCGGCCACGTTTACTGAGTCTGGCGGATCGGGGACAATCACTCAGACTGCCGCTAATCAGGCTCAGGTTTCAGCGGGAAATCGCTGGTATCAGATACAGTACATTGTTTCAGCTACGCCAACCGTTGTCGGAGCTACGATGACGCTGACAACGGGATTCGCTTCTTCCTCGACCACTTTACCGATAGTGGCTGGAACAAATACAATACTATTCAGGTCGGCAGCGGCACCGGCAAACATTGTACTGAGCGTTAGCGGTGCTACCTCCGGGGCATTCACTCTTACTTCGGTATCTGTTAAAGAGGTTCAGGGCGGCTCTATCGCTCTTGGCGCCGATATTAAGCTCGGTCCGACCCTTATGCCTGCGGGCACGACCGGCAATCAGACGATCAACAAGTCAAGTGGTCAGGTGAGGATTGCTGCGGCAGGGACAGCAGTGACTGTGACCGACAGCCTTGTGACGGCCAAAAGTATCATTATGGCTATGGTGGCTTCGAACGATACAACTGCTCAGGTAAAGAACGTAGTGCCAACGGCAGGGAGCTTCACGATCAATATGGTGGCTGGCGTAACAGCAGAGACACCAATCAGCTTTGTAATTTTCAATTAGGAGGATGTCAATTACCCCTGACTGAAGTCAGAGGCTTGCAGTTCCAGATTTCGGCTGGCAGGTCGCTCTTTCGAGTTCGGACTGCGATTGGCGGATTGACAAAACGCCAGAACATGCTGCCACAACGGGATTAAGTATATTTTAAACCAAGCGGCAAGTCAAGCCGCAATTCCTCCCCTGACTAAAGTCAGAGGTTTCCTTGCGGAGGTTTTGTGATGAGAACCCTACTTGCAATCATCCTTGTGCTTATGGCAACTGCGGCCTTCGCCCAAACTCCTGCGCCTACGCCTCCTGTCTGGACACCTACGACAGATTGTAGTGCGTGTACTCAATCAGCACCGTGCTCAAACAGCTATGTGACGCCGGATGGTCTGACGACCTGCACGGGCACAACATACTGCATCAGCACGGGTGAGACTCCAAATTGGTACACCACATGGTCAAGCTGCGGGCCGACGCCAGCCCCGGCAGGACCATGACATGAAGAAATACCTAATCATTATCCCGTTGCTCTTGATAGGCTCTCTGCTCATCGCGTGGCTGGTGTGCGGACGGTGCTATTGGGGAGCAGTGGATGACAGCTGGCGGCAATTAAAGTGGGGAGAGTGGCACACTGCCCGTTAGCGGCTACGCGGGCGGTGCTCTCCCTCGTCCATTTCGCCGGTCAGTTTCTTCCATCTCCGGTCCAGGCACATTGTGAACAGCCGGTCTGATTCGGCCGGCTCCTTTGTAGGCCCGACCGATTCGTGGATGCAGTCGAGACAATCCCTGATACCCTTATCCCATGAGACACGGACGGTGAATCGTACTCGGCTTGCCTCGGCGGGCGCTTGTCCTCGATCCAGATCATTATAACCCTCGCCGGTGAGATAGGCTGCGGCGGCGGAGGCGGGAGGTACGGGCCTGGACCTTTGCTCGTACATAAAGCCGAACGCCACGAGCATTCCAAGGATAAAAATGATTAGCACCATGGTTGTAATGCCGTGTCTGGTCATGGGGCTCCTTTGTGAATTATGCGAAACTGCGCTCTGCCAACTTCTCTTTGTAGTATTCGGGGAAACCGGCGATTGATTTTCTCAGAACTTCATTGCCGAACTCTCTGAACAGAAATTCCATGATCGTTTGTTTCTCTTCCTCAGTTATGTCACGCTGAATTTCCTTAATGAGTTTCCCGATGTCTCGGGGTGAGTTCTCAAGCTCTCCGATGTCAGCAAGATGTTGAATTGCCTTGTTCCATCTTGCCGGGGTTCGATATGCCTCACAGAAAAGCTCCCACTTCCCCTTGCCTGTATGCTCGCCCTTCCAAGTTTTTTGATTCACTTCCTTGAAGTTTTCAGAAACGAATTTACCCATCATAAGCGGCATCGGTTGACCTCCGAGCAAGAACTGTTTTGCGTAGTTCTTAACAACGACGCCCTCGACCTTGCAGCCACCCAAAATGCTGTCAGTTTCCAGCATGGCCGCAAGCTCTTCCATATTGCCAATGTGCCCGTAGTAAATCAGGGGTACATGGTCGATTTGAAGCATTTCGGAATATTCAGCCGTACCCATATTGAACTTGCTCCCGTAGGCGTCTGAGACACCAAAAAGCATCAAATGATTGAGCGGCACGCGTTCATATTTGAGAGTATTGTGCTTCGGTGTTTTTAGGTATTCGGCATAGAACACAGTGTTGTCTGGGATGATCGCCTCGATGGATTGAACGTAATCAATGGCCTGTAGAAACATCTTTTCGGGAGCAGCAGCAAAGATGATCTTGCCCTTACTCCGCATAAAAAGCTCACCATTGATCTTGCCCCAATCGAATTGAGAACCATCAATCTTCTCGGTGACTTCAACGGGGCCATCAAAGATGTCCCGAATGTAATCTTGCCCGAGGGTAAACACCTTGGGAAAAGCTTTAATCATCCTCTCTCTCCTTTCATCGCTTCTTTCATTTTAGAAACGTGTGAATTGCGGGTTTTTTGCCCCGCTCCGACCAACGCTGAATATGAGGCCACAACCGAGGCAATAAACATACGATTTGCGATAATGGAATCTGGTGTTCCATATCGCAATTCACGCTCAACTTCTTCACATGCTCTTGGGTCCGGCCAAGTCATGCCATCAAACATTAAATATCTCATCCCCTCTCTCCTGCGGTGTGGGTTATCGTTTTCGCCGATTCCGGTTCCGGTCTTCCTCTGGTTCTGCCCTGCCGCCAAAGCGAGTACGGAAAGCTAGTTCCTTGCCAATGGCTTCAGCGCCATCTTTGAATTTAGTCAGAAACCATTCTTCCTCTGTGAGCCATTCGAGGTAGCTTGTCTCCAAGTCCTCGATAGGTTCGCCTTTGTGCTTGCCGAACGGAACTATCCAGAGCGATTCAGCCATACGCCCCCCCCTTGTTACGGTGTAGGTTGCGCCTTTGGAAACTCCCTGATAATCTCGACCCTTTTGAGATGCCAGCAATTTGCGCAGCCTTCAGACACCGGCGTACAGCGCATGGCCAAGGGATTCCAGGTGTAATCAAGATATTCAATCTTCGTTCTCTGCACATCTCTCTCCTTCCCTGCCATAGGTAATTTCAATTCCTACTCGGTGGGCGGGTCACCAGACTTTCCACCAGGGACGGCGGCGAAGGACGGTGACGTGTATGCTGCCCGAATCGTCAGTTCCGTCGAATACTGTAGTGCCGGATCTCTGGCGCAAAAATTCTTGCAATTCTGAGCGGACCTGCTTCTGATTTCGCTTCCCGATCAGAATGGAAACCCTGAAATCAATTCTCCTGTTGTGCATCAGCTTCGCCTCCCTGCCGCAATATTGCCTTCTGCCCAGGTATCGACACCGGGAATTTTAGCGGCTTCTTTCATGGATCGGACATATCCGCCGATCTTAACCAAGTCCGGCGCTAGAAACTCCCTTGGTATTTTTGAGGCGTCATTAATACGGAATTTCCAGTTGGTTTTCATCGCGATTCCCCCGCCCGTCTCAACCGTCCGGGCGACAATCGGCGGCGGGATGAAAGCCGGTTCCTCATCCAGAATGGCCTGGGCCTCTTCTGTATCGCCCTCGGCCTCCGCGGCGAGTGCATCCGCTAATCTGCGCTCCTCCGCTTCAGCCTCTGCGATTTTCCTTAATCGGGCTTCTTTAAGTTTCCGGAGGCGCTCTTCCTCGATGAGAAACGTACTTATGCGGGCCTTGATAAGTTCCTCTGCCCGGATAAGCGGATTTTCCACCTTTTTCTGTTGTGCGATTGCCTCACGGTGGGCGGCGAACGCTTTCTCGATGATGGGCTTAAAGGTATCTGCGATTTGCTTGCGCAAGTCCTTAACAGTTAATAGAAGTTCCCGGCCGCGCTCGTAGGTGGGCTTGTCGCTGATGGTGAGAGCATCGGCTTGCTGGGAAACTGTGAGGGCCTTTAGTGCTTCCTGCGCACCGGACGGATGTCTCTCTTCCACCGGATTTATTACTTCTACCCCATACCCATTAGCTTGTGATTCCATTAAGTTCTCCCGGTTTTAGCGTTACGGGCAATCCACGAAATTTTGCCCATCGTTCATTTCAATGTCGTAGCCAGTTTCTTGCTTTTTCCTTTGCGGTCCTACCCGGACTCCATCAAGAACGTATGATTGCTCGTACCATTCTGAATATTCTGAATCGGTCATGTCTTCGGGCAACTCATCCTCGTACATCAACGGATTTTCTACGAAATGTTTACAGTTCTTTTCGTGGTACGGATAAGAAGCTCGGCAACACCACCAGTCACCCATTAAATCAGTCCCTTCTCTTTACGGTAATGGAAAACCGAGACTGCCGATAGGAACACCCCAAGCAGCCTCCGGTCGAATTTGTGAGCCTCCAGCTTGTACGTGCCATCTTCTTTCAGGTGCAGCATGTAGCCTGTGCGTCCGGGGTTAAACCCATTTGCTCGGAGCAATTCAGCATAGCTTTCGATCTGGATTGCATAGCCCTGGACCCCTTTAATGTCGAGCAGATATTCGTCGTTCCAACGATCCGGGCAACCGCAAAATCTATACGTTGGGTGCGCTAACGGCTCTTCGATATGCTCCCAATAGGTCATAAAGGTTTCTTCCTTGAACTTCATGTAGGCGTCAAGAAAGCCCGTAATTCGGGAGTCAACAGAACCCCAATCGAGCGTTCCGTTGTCGATCATGGCCGTTGCTGAATGAATCGCCGTACCCCTTTCGAGAAACCAAGGGTCAGCGTTGAAATACCGGACAAGGCCGGTAGCGGCCAAAATCTCCGTAACCCCTGGAAACCGTTGACCATCGACAGTGTATTCGTGGGATGCACTTAGTTCGATCATTCCGCCCTCTTGACCGGGACAAGTTCAACGATGGTGCTGTATCTACCATCGCTTGTGTAACTCACAACAACATCGTTGCCCTTCTCGAACTGAGCGAGTTCGCCGATTTTGGAATCAAATGAACCGTAAACCTGACCGGCTATCTTCACCCCGTATTTTGTCCACGCTCCCTTCGGGCCAGTCCCGGTATTAACCGTGACATCTTCGATATTGCCTCGGACGGTCAACGGTCCGGGCTTGCCGTTTGTTTTTGCCTGGGGCTGCTGGATAGGAGGCTTCGGGTCACCATTCTTGCCGGTAACTGCCGCAATATCATCGTCGTCGAGGTCTTGGCTGAAAATGTCAGAGGCGGCAGTAACGGTCAAACAAGCATCAACTAGGGCGCGCTTCTTTGCCATCTTAAGGGCCGTGTTGTAAAAGTCGGCCGGATTATCGTGTTCAACCTTTTCGCCTTGGATAGCGATCGCCCAAGTGCCCGAGTCATCTTTTTTAGGAACATAGCCCTTGCCGCCAATAAGACTCTGCGCCTTCCCTGGATTTTCTTTTCGAATATCCCAGTATTCCTTCGGGACTGGCTTGTTGGTCAGCTCGGATGGTCCGGTTCGGAATCTGTACTTCCCTTCCATTGTCGTGCAGGAACCGACACCTGCACCGAGAAACATGCCATTAGGGGCAGAAAGACGGACCTTTACCCGATATTCACGATGTTCATTTGGCAAGTCGATAACCTCGACATCAGGGTCCGGCACGAGTCGAAAGGTCATAATGATTTTTTCAGCACCAGGTTTAAGCAAGGACGGCTTGCCGCTAGTCCCTGGGATAACGCCATAATGCTCGTTAAGGTGCATGACCTCGCGCATGATATTCTGGATCAAGTTCACTTGCGCCTTTACCGCACTCAAATCCATCGGCGGCGGGACACCTTCATAAACCTGGACTTCATTCATCTGCGTCCTCCTTTGATGGTGAGAACTTGGCTTCTGTAGCCAAGGCAATCGCTATTATCTTTTCGTCGGGGATAGGCTCGGTGAACGGCTCGGGCTCCAGTTCGTAATCCACAATCAGGCTTACCTCTTTCTTGCCGTTCAGAATGGTCACAAGGGTTCTCAGGCAACTCATAAGCTGCTCGGTGTCTATATTGGGCGGCACAACATACTTGTCACCGTAATATCCGCCCATGCTCAAAACGCGCTTTTCGATCATCCCCATCTCCTTTTCGAGTCAAACGATAAATCCCTTGCCCTGGCAGTTCGAGCAGTGATCATTATTACCACCGCCTTGGCCCTTGCAAATATCACATGGTATTTTGTCCGGGAAATAGTGGTGAGCTTCAATCCAATTTTTGTATCCCTTATCTGCTGCTTTCCTTTCGGCGTAATGCTCCAACTCGAAATGATCCTCATCGGAAGCAGGCCACGGATCGCTGCACATCATAAGATTCAGAAAGGCTCGATATTGTTTATCGTTCATTTTAACTTTCCTCTGCCGTGAAGAGATGATCGTCAACATTATTCCCTGGAATGGGCTTTACCGTATCCCATTTAAATCCAAGTTCTCGCCCTAACTCGCGCCAGGCTGCGTTAGCATTTTCTTGTGGAGTGCCACCCATCGGTATACCACCCGACAGATACATGCACGGCGTTGGCTTCCCGGCGTCAACGAGTTTCTGGTATTGTTTCTCAGACATTTTGAAAGTTCTCCGCATACATCACTCCTTCCCTCATGCTAATTAGAATAAAATCAAAGCTATCACCGTCACCGGCAGGACGAGCGCGATGAGCAGCCACGGATTTTCAAAGTCGATCCTTTGCCAGAGTGGTTTAATCTTCATGCCTTCTCCCCTTCAATGCGGACGAGAGCCACGGTGAAAACATCGTAAGAATCTAATCGTAGCGGCTCACCCATAATGGATTCGACAAACACGATATTGCCATCATCATCATAAAAGACTTTCTGTTTCGGCGCCTCGCTAATCCGCTTCTGGAGGGCGGAGAGTTCATCTCGACAGATGGATAATTGATTGCTGAGTTTATCGACTTCATTGAGGGCCGATGTGCGGCCTGAATCAAAAACCTCTAAGGCGTGCCCGCAATGGCCAGAGTAGTTCGTCAACTTGCCGTAGCATTCATGGCAAATTAAAGGTTTCTGGGTGTCCATCACTCCCCCTCCCCGCATCGCCGGTCGGCGGCTACGTCAATCCCCATGCCGCGAAGGAAATCACGGCGCACATTGCCCTGCTCGGCCATGCGGCGCTTAAAGTGTTCAACAGCACTTATGAGCGGAATAGGAATCCCCTCAATGCGGTGCTCTTTATCTTCCCGGCCCTGTTTGCTCAGGTACAACATTACTCACCTCCCATTATCATCATGTAAGCACTGTGAAGGGCACAAACGGCGATGATGATATAGGTGGCAATTATAGATCCACTGAATATCGCATTAACAATCGGGAGGCCGGGCAAAAATCTATCAATGGTAAGCATGCCAACCCACGCGCTCACCATTACAACGATAAACCAGAAAATAAGCATCAACATTTCAGGTCCTCCTATCTGTCAGATGCGCCAACTGCCATTTGCGTGTAGGTCATGGCTACGGCTCCTCCATCCTTTTAACGGCCTGGAGCGAGATTTCAGCCTCTTCGAGTTGCCCCCTGAGATCGTCTACCCGCTTCTGGTGCAGCCGGAACAAGTGCGCTTTCGCCTCGGCCCATGTGTCGAACCAGCCGTGGTCGTGGGCAAACTTGCGCTCTTGATGGTAAACAAGCCAACCTTTCTCATTGCGCGTGTACCAGTTGACGTATTCCGGAGTTTCAGCCACTTCCCGCCTCTCGATTGAGGCGCGGTCACAACGATACTTTATCAATGATCCCCCCTTCCCTTTCCTTCCCATGCCCTCACGACTGACGCTCTGGCGACTATGGCTCGTGAGAGCGGTTGACGGTTTGGCCGACATTGGGCAGTACCAAACTTACCCGTCAGCAACAGTCCCATCTAGCCATTTTAGGAAATTTTCAAACCCTTCCTCGGTAATCAGTCTCATGCCATTATCCAACTGGACCACCGGAATCTCCATATCAAGAATCTTTAAAATTCCCTCATGCGTTGCAACCGGAATCTCAGGATCGTCCGGCAGACGTTCGGCTCCTGTCGGTTTCCAATCAACTTGGTCGAGCAATTTTTCGATTGGAACTTTCATGAATCCCTCCCTTCGGAAACCATTCTACCACACTGAAAGCTGATTGCAACAAAAAAAAGTGAGGCTCCCACAAAAAAAGTGAAAAGGGCTTGCAATTTTCTCTCGACGGTGCAAGAATAAGAAAAACCGAAACCGGGAGAGAGAGGCAAAAATGATGACAGCACCGCAATTCAAAGATTTCTGTAAGGATCACGGAGTCGAGATGGGCGAACGCATGGCCTATTATATTTTCGCCGGAAAATCGCACTTTGGGACTGACCGAGCTATGATCTTGGCACAATCAACAGATGTGCCTCTTGCTGCATGGCTGAGACCGGAATCCGTCTTTAATAAATACTTGCAACACCTTTTTAAAACTCAGAAGGCCGGCTAACGCTATGATCGAACAGGATGTCACAATACCCGAAATTTGGGAACCGGGTGAGCAGCCGAAGGATTATCTGCTTAAAATTACAATCAAGAATAATCTACTTTATAAGGCTATGCTGGCTAAAGGGATACGGAGTGCTGACGAATTAGAAAGGGCTACCGGGATAAATTCACAGACTATAAGGAAATATCTTGCCCTGTCTGCCGCACCTTTTACTAAACGCACAAAACCCCCAACTTTGAAAAAGACTATTCTCAAGATTGCTCTTTTCTTAGACGCTAGCCCACTCGATCTTTTCCCCGAACAGCACTGGACAGAACCTCTTCCTCAAAACACCGTTGAGGCCGAAGCTTCACTAGATGAAATCCAACAATGTTTCGAGCCGCCTAAAACGCCTTATGATTTTCTGGAAATGTCTGAAACGTCTGTGGCGGTGGACAGGGCATTAAGTTTGTTGCCCCCGAAGATTGAGAAGATACTTCGCATGAGGATGGGCTTTGATGGACCGGCACAGACCCTAGAAGAAATAGGACAGCACTTCACAACCAGCGGGGAGCGCATCAGACAATTGGAAGCTAAGGGATTAAGGATATTACGAGGTCCTGCCGTCCGAGTGAAATTAAAGGATTTTGACCCCCGGCGAAATGCCGGCAAGAAGGAAAAGGCACTTTGATGCTCTGCCACTGCACGAGACAAATTAAGAAGCCAGGCGCTACCGAGTGCGCTATCTGCCGGGGGAAGCATCGCTTCCCGGTCCCCTGCCCTATTTGCGGACGGATGCGGATGCTGACAGCCATCTACTCACAAAAAGAAGAATGCAGACAAGCGGCCTGTAATGCCTGTAGCCGACAGCCCGATTACCGAGATATGTGGAAAGCTAAACGTGCAGCCGAAGCACAGGCAGCACACGGAAAGATTAAAACGAAGTTTCGGCCCGGATCGACTATCGAATTAAACGGCTGCGTACTCATAATGGCTGGAAGCGGGCGTTGCGCTGGGTGGAATGACTGTAAATTCGGAGCGCATTCAGCCCTGTACGTTCCAGACCGGGATCATACGCACGACTGCGGGTTCCATGTGGGTATGAAACTATGGCCGGGATTCAGAACTAACGGACCATGCCGCTCGACTATTCCAAGTCTTGCAGAACGGCGGGAAGCAGAAGCAGCGGCGCACCCAGACAGACCGTCATGCGCCGGGCTCTGCGTGGACGCATAGCAGCGCGATAGGAGGGGTGAAATATGCGTGAGAGTGATAGGTGGCACGACATTAAATACTCCGAATCCGATTTAGACTTTGTAAAAGAGACCCTTTCTGAGTTCGACTACCACTACCAAGGCCATACTGGCCGCTTTTTTGGCCTGAAAGCTTGGGTTGGGAAGAACCTCGATAAGGCCAATAAACTTCTTATGGTTGCATGGAGACTCCGGAATCGCTGTATATACTTTCAGAACATGCTTGTGGAATGTCAACGCCACCTTAAGGCCACATCCGGGAGTACGATGTTGGTGGACCTCGGACACTCATCTTTTTCTAAAATTACAATCTGGCAGAAGGATAAATTTAAGGGCATACTCGTAGGAGACCAAGAGGCCGATAAGCTGACGAAAGCAATCAACACAGCACTTAAAGACCAGTATGAAATAGGTTTTGAGGCTGGCTCCAACCTCCTCGGTCGGCTTGGTTCTGGCGATATGTCGGTGCTCGACTTTGAGGAAAAACAGAAAAAGGCTGGCGACTTCCGAGGAACGGCTACGCCGGGAGCGCCAGCAACTTAAAATGTTAGCCTCCGCAAGTCGCGGGCGTAGATGAGGATAGCTGAGTATGTAAGGATTCCTTACTAACTGAAACTGGCCGGCACGGCGGCAACTTTTTTTGCAATTTGCCGGGAAGTGTGAAATAGTAAGGATGCTCAGATTTTAAAACAAAGTGAGGATGTAGATGCTAAATAGTAAAAGCGATTATGTGTGGTCGGTAGCCGTTTGGAGCGGTGGGGAGCCTCAACCCCTGAGCAGGCCGGTCACACATAATCGCTTTTTTTATTTGGAGACATGATTATGGCCGACCAGCTTTTAGACCTCATTGAACGCCTCTGCAAGATCCTCGACCGTACCGAAACACGCCTTGAGAAAATCCTCGAACGGACGGAGGACCGCGTTGACATGATGCGCGTCTATTGCGACCAGGCTAAGCTGGACGCCATGAACGCAAGGGTTCAACGCACATTTGTTGTCGATTTTATCAACTCAATGGCCGACCTTATGGTAACTCACGGCAAAGCCTTCGACTGGCAGCAACTCAAGCGGCAAGTCCAGATTCTCAAAAACCGTGAAGGTGTCCGGCTGAGCATCGACAACTGGTTTTGGAGGCCGGAGCCGGACATATCGCTTCGGGAGCAACTTCTGCGCCGAGCAAAATACCTCAAATCTCAGAATTACAGCATCGACCAGCAATGGGATTTACTCGTTGAATACGTTGCGGCCTGGACCAAAGAAGATGTCGATGAATCTCTCATAAAAATCGCAATGTCCGGAGCCCACAATGCCAGCGCCGAATGATCTGAAAATAAAATTGACTGATAGCCGGACGAATGCGACAAGAGCGACAACGGTTACAACAGTTACAGGAGCGACAAAAGGCGACAGAGGGTTACAGGAGGTTACAGAGGGCGACAGAGGGCGACAGAGGGCGACAGACGATTTTGAGGCCAACTTACGAGCGACAATTCGAATCTGGGTAATGGAATATCCAGGTAAATTCACTACTTCCGACATTGACCGCGAATTAGGGTTGACATCTCGGCTTGCAAAGCAAAACCGCTCAAAGTGTTTAGCAGTCTTAGTTTCCGAAGGAATAATCGAGCGTGATTTAAATCGGCGTGGCGTTTTCCGTAAGAAAGACAATATCTTAACCGAAATGGACATCCTGGGAGCCAAATCCGAGGAGCTTCCTTTCGACTTACCTTTTGGACTATCTAAAGAGATAGAGATAAATAATAAAGAAATTATACTTTTTATGGGCGAGACGAACACCGGGAAAACCGCCGTTATATTCAACATGATCTGGTCCTGCCTCCGAACCCTGAAAGCTGAGGGCCTTCTTCGGGATAAAACTGCTCCTTGCAACAACGGAAATTTTGGAATCAGATATTTTTCATCAGAAATGGGGCCGACCGGAGTTCTTAAAAAACTTTTATCTTTCGGCAAAGATTACCCGCCTGAAGAATGGGTCAAGTATGTTTTGTCAGCCGAACGCAACCGGGATTTTCAGGATGTTATCGACCCATGCGGATTTAACTTCATCGACTACTTGGAAGTTTTCGATGGAGAGTATTTTAAGCTGTCATCTTGCATCACGGCGATTCATTCAGTTTTGGACACTGGAGTTGCGGTGATTGCTCTTCAGAAAAAACGAGGCACCGACATAGGCCGGGGCGGTGAAGCGACTCTTGAAAAACCTCGACTTGCCGTAGCTCTTTCGGAAGATAGAGAAAAGGGCAGGATGACTGCCAAAATCGTGAAAGCTAAACATTACCGGGAACGCAACCCGGCAGGGTTAGAAAAGGACTTTGTGATCCGGCGCCGGGGTACTAAGATAATTGAGGTAAGCGATTGGGGATATGCCAAAGACCATCAGGTGCGGCGCAACACGGTTGATTACCACAAACTTTATCTGGATGAAATCTATGGCTGATTACTTTCTGAAAGGTTTTGTGGGAGCAATCCCGACAATAAAAGAAGTCAATGGCAATAGGCTTGCTGAGTTCATCATTTCGATCAATGTCGGCAAGGTAGATAAAGCAGAGCGGACGTGGATTAAATGTTCTGCTTGGCGCGAAATGGCGGACCTTGTGAAGAAGCATGTCTTCCAGGGTGATTTACTTGGAATCAATGGCAGAATTATGAATATTCAGGCGTGGATAGACCCGAAGAGCAAAAAAGCGAAAGCGTCAGTCGAGATCCGGGCCGATGAGATTTTTAAAAGTACAGCGCCGGGGAAATTCGAGAACATACGAAAACTTAACGGCGGATACGAGCGTCTTTCCGGCCACGCGCAACCATCAGACGACCCTTTTAACCCGGCGTAGGGAGGAGAAAAGATGCCACGTTATTTTGTTTTCTACATGCAAGAAGTTGATATCGACACGCAACATGGGGTTGCAACGGAATGTAAGCAGGGCAATCTAAAGGTCAATCGGCCAATCCGGGGCGAGAATCAGGTGAAGCAGATAGAAGCAGGAATTAAGGCTACTGATAGCCGAATCAGGAATATTTCACTGGTAGGCTTTTCAAGATTGACGCCTTGGTGGAAGTTTTGGGAATAACCCGGCGCGATAGAGGGATCTGTGTCTAACCTATACGATGCAAAGGAGAGTTAATGGAGTTGAAACCTTGCCCCTTTTGTGGAAATCCGGGTATGTTCGTTATGAAGCGGAGTCGCAAGGGAATCCGTCTGCACGGGCATATGGTTATGTGTTCAGACGCCGATGGTTTTGATTGTCCAACGGTGCCTATAACGCGGTTATGTGACACCAAAGAGAAAGCCGCTGAACTTTGGAATGCCCGGATGGCGGAGGTGCAAAGATGACCGTTGAAATCATTTTCCGAGGAATGAAACCCGGCGAGTGCGTCAAGGCCCGCATTATCTGCGAGAAAGGGGAGTGATGCTTATGAAAAAAGATGAGATCGCGACGGCCATAATGGATACCTTACAGTCCGTGAATGAGATGGACTCAAATTTTGAATCCGCAAATATCGTAGATGCTCTTTTCGCAATATCCCGACAAATGCAGAGAATGACGGACAGGCTAGGAGTCGGTGATGCAAACACGCGGATGGGGGCCTTGGAAAATTTAGCTAAGGAATTACGGGCCGGGCTGGAATCTATAGCGTCTGCGATAAGAGAGCATGAGGAGTGATGAGCGCTCGGTGGACGGAGGAACAACTTGCGGCGTATCGGGAGCGAATAGCAAAAGCTCCGCCTCTTTCATTTAATGTGGATAATAGCCATTGCACTATTTCGGTGGTTGAAGACCCAGATCCTGACCCTGAATCGAACCTACAAGAGAAAATAGAAAAATACTGCCGGGAACATGGATTCCCGTTCTTTCATGATCGGAGCCGAAAGAAGAATGCGCCAGGTTTCCCCGACCTGGTGATTGCGCTGAAGGGCGGTCGGACCTTATGGCTGGAGTTGAAATCCAAAGGCGGGGTAATGTCGAAAGAACAAAAAGAATGGCGCTTGCAGCTTTTGGCACTAGGGCATGAGCATCATATTGTGAAAAGCTATCGGGGGTTCATGCAGATTATAGGCTGAAAGTTATCTGAAGGGGTCCAGCATCAACGCAACCCGGAAATCCGTGCCGAACTAAGGGCACGCCCAGAAGTGCCTTAAAACGCCTCACAGCGCATAACAAAAAAGCCCCACTCCGAAGAGCGGGGCCGGGGGAGGACCGCCACGGGGGTAGCGGTCCCTTTCTCAGTGCGCGGGTTTGCGGAAATCGAGCAGCGCGGTAATCCTCGCCAGCCGATCCAGCTCCGCCGGGCTGAACGGTCTGAACTGCGTGCTCGTCCGTTTGTCCAGCACGCTCAAGAGGCGGTAGCACTCCAGAATCATCCTGTGCGCCGCCGGGCACGCGTCGATCTCGACGTGTAAGATTGCTGATTGGGTCATGTGGTCTCCTTTCTTGTGACCAATAATTTCAATAATGCTGCTTTTTGCCACTCTTTTTCCGCATCCCTCGCCGCATCAGCAGCACTCACAGCCGCCGCCGCCGCATCAGGAGGGGGTCACGCATCCCACGCAGAAGCCCTCGCAGCCCTCGCAGCAACCCACGCTTTAGTAGGGAACCACGCATCCCTCGCCG
>Ga0187851_10000366_pt1 | contig 46631 bp, 47 predicted proteins | sample June2016WEW_6_10_FD_132997 | JGI IMG/M metagenome (GOLD analysis project Ga0187851, IMG submission 132997) | Peatland microbial communities from SPRUCE experiment site at the Marcell Experimental Forest, Minnesota, USA - June2016WEW_6_10 | ecosystem: Environmental > Terrestrial > Soil >...
GGCCGGTCTGGGTTCCGGCGGAGTCACGGGCAAACCGGATGTTGAGAAACGGCAGCTCGTTGCGGAGTTACAATGATTTTGCCAGGTGAAACGGGAGCGGGCACTGCGGGGACGCAACCATGCTGAGGGATAACCCGGAGGGCTCATCGAGCCGATGGCTCAGCAGCGCTGGAGTTCCTTCTCCCGCGTTGCACGTTGACGGGAGGAAGTCATCGGACGATAGACCCTCATGCCTTGAAAATCCCCGCCCCGCAGGGGAAGCATTGCTGGAGTCAACGGTCCCGATGAATGCGTGGCACTCACACTCGGAAATACAAACGTAATTTTGCGAGTCTCATTGTGAATGACAGGATCACCGTACACTGGCCCGGCATAGGCCTCAGTTGGCGAAGCTGTGACGTCGCGGTCCACGCGGTCAACGTAAGATCTCCGACGACTTCCAACCTGCTGTTCCCTGTTCTCAGAATGCGCGTGGACTTGAATGTCAGCAGGGCCTGATACGTCGCGTCAGGGACGTAGCTGGTCGGTAAGGTACCCTCCGGCCTGAGTACGTGCCCCCAGTTTTCATCCGCAGGATAGATACTAAGATCGAAGAATGAGGCGTCCAGGTCGTTTGTGTCCAACTTTACTTACCCGGTCACACGTGCGACACCGGTGTTCACTGAATCTGAGGTCGCTCTGGAGCCTCGAAACAATCGGGCATTGGATGTGCCGGCGTCGAGAATCCATGTATCGCTAGCAAGAGCTAGAGAGGTAATAAAGAAAGCCGCGGACGCAAATGTTATGGTTCGATGTTGCATGTTGCGTTCCTTTCGTCCTGTGTCCGGCACATCTCAAGCAGGACAGCACTTCAATCGTCCTTCGACGTTAGGGCTATTTGCACTCTGTCAGTGCTAACAAGCATCGAGCAGGATTTATTCCATAACTGGACTTTTAGGTTTGCGCACCGTTTTCGTGATATCGCCAAACGCCGGTACTTTCGTTCAGAAGAGCGAACAAAATAGGCCGCCCAGTGATTAGGGCGGCCTTTATAAGTACTTTGTGAATTTCTCTTCCTACACACCCGGCAAACACATCGAGTTCAACCTTCCCAACTCATAGTGATGTGCAGGATTTGTCATGACGATAACGCCAGTATCGATCATCCGGTTATCCGACACAGTCACATCAGCCTCGAAAGCGAAGATCTCCTTCCCCTTTTCACGCTCCCCGTCGCTTTCACGGTTGACCGCTCGCAGAGCCGCACAAATCGAGCCAAGGATACAAGCACCGACCACTAAAATCAGAGCGCTCAAACAAAGACCGAACAGCAACTCGACCATGCTTTCTACCATTCGCACGTCTTTTCGTCTCCACTGGCGTGTGCCTGACGCTCGTCTAATCAAAGAATAGGCGATCGGATTACGGTAGAGCCTGCGTTCTGAGAGATTCCAACTCTCCGAACGCAGGTTTCCCGCGACCTGCGTTTGGGTGCGGCTGCGTTGCGCTTTCGCAGTTTCATCAGCGACTGGTTCAAAGTGATGCGAATCATCCAGGTCGAGAATTGAGACGCCTCTCGGAACTCCGCCAGGTGTTGAAACGCCTTCAAAAAGGCCTCCTGGACCGCGTCTTGGGAGTCCTCCCTGTTACGCGTGACGCTTTGGGCAATTCTGAAGAGTTTGCCATCATATCGCTTCACGAGTTCCTCGAAAGCCGCCATGTCCCCGTCCTTGCTGGCGTGCACGAGATCCAGGTCATCACTTGCCGCTGTCCATCCGTCGACTTTTGCTGAATGACTGGCCATATGGTCCCACCTAGCTTTCGAAAAGAGCTGCTGCGATTAGAGGGGCGAGCGCCTATTTCACCACGACTTGCCCCGTCATCTTCGGGTGGATGGTGCAGTAGTAGGAATAGGTTCCCGGCTTCGAGAACTGGTAGGAGAACTTCTCATCAGTATCCAGTACCTTGGACTTGAACACACCTTCTGTGCTGACCGAGGTATGCGGAATGTCGTCGCGGTTTGTCCAAGTCACGGTTGCGCCGACGGGTACCGTGATGGTTTGTGGCCCAAAACTGAAATTGTCAATTTTGACCTCCGCGTTCGCCGCAGAGGGCTGATCGGCCGCAGTCACGATTGGTGATCCTGCCAGCAGCAGAACCAAAGCAATAATTACCGAAGCGAAAAAGCCTGCAACCCATACATTTCTTGCCAACATGTTCTTAATCCTTTCCAGATTGAATGTTCTTGCTTGTCTTTCTATTCGGCCATCTGATTAACCGCCGGCTCGTGCGTGCGGTGACCTACCACCAAGGCGCATCTCATTACCCGAACCCTATGAGCCTGAGCTGCCGAGCGGGGAATCGACAATCGCGAGACTTCGACCGCTAACCACGTAGTTCACATCGGTGATACCCAGAACCTGTTGCAGCTGGTCAGCTGGCACCTTCATCGGTCCGGCTGACGCAGCTGTTCCAGGGGCTGGTTGGGGGAAGGCCGTCGACATCGCCGTGTGGAACGAAACTTTACCCTCCACCTTCTGCATGATCTGGTGAATATGGCCGTTCAACACCGTCACGGAACCGAAACGCTTGACGTAAGACAAGGCCTGTTCGCTGTCGTCGGTTCCCCATCCCCAATCGGGATAGATGGTCCATAGTGGGATGTGAGCGAAGAGCACAATCGGAGTGCTGGCAGAGCGGCCGTGAAGATCGTCTTCAAGCCACTCGAGTTGTTCGTGACCAAGCGATCCCATTCCTCCCGCTTTCAAGTTGGCGACATTCACGAGGCCGACGAAGTGCACACCCTTGTGATCGAAGCTGTACCATCCAGTGCCCTTTGTACCTTTCCCGTAGCGCTGGAGAAATTGCTCGCCGTTGTCGGAGAGCATGTCATGCTCGCCGGGCACAAAATAGATCTGTTTCGCGGACGCTCCTTTTAATGTCTGGTCGAGCGTATCGAACTCGCTCGGCTTGGAGAGTTGACTCAGATCACCGGTGTGAATAATGAAGTCCGGTCTCTGGGGCATCGCGTTTATCTTGTTGATCGCCGTTTGCAGCGTAGCGGTAACGTCCGGGTTGGCCGGCTTGTTGAAGCCGATGTGGCTGTCGCTGATCTGCACGAAGGTGAAGTCCGCCCCTTTGCCGGCATCCTTCCCATACGTTTTGGCGAATGCCCGCGACACCGGAATGCCGCCGCTCATGGTCCAGACAAGGCCGGTACCCGCCCATGCCATGCACTTCAGGAATCCGCGACGGTCAACGCCGTCGTCGTTGAGATCCTGCAACTTCTGATCGATGAGATCTTGCTTCTTGTCTGTCATTTTGCCCTCCGAAATCTGCAGCGTTCAGGGTTGATAACTGGCTTGAGCCGCTTTTATTCCCACCAAAATCGAAGAGCGACCTCAAATTTGTGGAAGCGCACCGCCGACCTGGTTTGCTCCCGGCTTACTCACTACCCGGGCCAGGATTCATCGGAGCTCTAACCGGGACCGTTTACACCGCTTAGAAATCCGCCCAGATGCCCGGTCAGCGCCACGATACCGACCACCAGAACTTCAAGCGCCAGGCGGCAGATCGGTAAGAAGACCGTCCGTCGGCGAGCGCGGAAATGGACCCACCACACCAGCCAGATCATCACGGTCGAGACACACGCCAGAACGAGGTGCAGCAACAGGATGCCCTTCACCTTCTGCCCCTCGAGTTGGAACTGCCATGCGAGTAGTCCGGTAGCGAGAACTGGAACGGTTGAAATCGCCGCCACCAGCAGGTTGTAGTAGGCTGCGTCCGCCAAGCCACGGCGCTTCGTCCATTGCGCGATAAGGTCGAACGCCACTGCCGTGATGAACAGCGCAATGGGAAAATGGATCAGCACGACATGTTGGGCGTGCTTCGCCAGAAGTGTCGTCTTAGGATCAAAAGGATTTACCATCGCCATTACCTCTTCTAGATTTGCCGTGCGTGTTCATTCCAATCTGAATTCGTGCGAACGGTCAAAAAACCCCACCCCCGCGCAAAAGGAGAGAGCAACGCGGGGGTGAGGCTCGCACACGCTACGGTAAGTAGTAGCGGAACGAAGTAAGGATCATGCCATCCAGCCCGTGCGGCTCTCCGCCCAAGCAACCCGCGAACTTGTTATTGCCCCGGCGCTCGGGAAAGAGTCGTACGAGCCTGTGCCTCCTTGGGCCCACTGCCATCCACGCGCAAGAGCATCGCGCTACCCTTGTCGACTTTCACCGCTTTGCGATTGGAGAACAACGTGACTTCACCAAGCGGCTCGGTGAGTCCGGATTGGAAGATTTTAAGGTCCCCGAATCCGTATGAGCCGCAGGCATTCACGGAGAAGAGCCAAAACGCTTGTGGTTGCGCATTGCTGTCAATCGTGACACTTGCATGGATTCCCCAGATCCTGGTCTACATTGGCCAGCACGCCGTGGCTGGTATATTTCCCCACGACCTGCGATCCCACCATGACTGGCTCACCTTCGCCATAGGAAACCTGGTCGCCTCCGATTTCAACTTCATAGTCGGTAACCTCGCTGGAGCTTGGCTGAGGTGAGGCCTCCAGTACTGCATGAGGCGATGCCACCGCGCGTAGGTTGGCAGTAATTGGGACGGTCCGGTTGCCAAGTTGCACTTGGTCGAACTGGAATGAGATTCTCGCCTCGTCCGATCCATTTCCCGAAGTCATGGCGTCGACCACATGGCCCGTCACTTTGGATCCTCTACGTAGCGTTTCTCCCCTGCCCAGCGGCACATCCTGCATCACCGTCGCGGTGACGGCAGCTCCGCTTCTGGTCTCGTCTGAGCGCAAGGAAGAATTCAAGCTGACGGGAATAATGGTGCCCGCCGGAATAGGTTCTCCAGATCGTGGGTTCTGCCCTTGGGCGGGTTGATAGGCCGGTTTCAGATCCTGTCCTGTTCCGGCATGCAGGCACATCGGCAGCATACACAGCGCCAAACCAAGCACTCTCAGATTGTTTTTCATTTTGTTTCTCCTGACGGAACTGTTAAAGAGCGCGTGGTTCTTCTGCAGCAGCATTCCCTCGGTGACTCCAGTACGCTCTGTGACTCGTTGTACAGAACAGATCGAACTCAGTTTTATTCCGTGGTGTTTTTCTGTGAGCTGTGGGAATAAAACGATCGTTCGCTGGTTGACCAGGTGTGGATGCCGGAGAAAGCCTGCCATCGGCAGTCTTTCCAGCAGTTAACCGTGCCTCACTTCGAGCGACCCTATAACTTTGCCTGCTGGACGACGCATGACCGGGAAGAAGCCGCGGAACTAGGAGGATGACGCCTCTCCGCCTAGCGGCTTTGCCGCGCAAAGCAAGCCTCACCCTCCGTAGTTGTTCGAGGACTCCGTTTGTTCCGGCTGGCGATCCGCTGGCTTCGAAACTACCCATAGTCCGTCGCCATGCAAGACGAAAATGAAATTGCGCCCGTCTTGAAGCCACTTAACCACCCGCGGAGCGGCTGGATTCGACAAATCCCAAACTACAAGGTTGTCATTCGAGCTGTCGTTGCGCATCGGCAGGACACCGGTTTCGGCAATGATCGCCAGATCACCCGTCACGTTCATCGTGCTCGACATTGCTGGATCCGGCCACGGGATTACTCCGAGGTTTTTCGGCTCGACAGGCTTGCTGATGTCGATAATCGAGATGCCTTGGAATTGTGACTGCTGTATATAGAGGTAGACCTTGTCGCTCCCTTTATTCTGGATCGTCATGTCGACAGCCGACAGTCCAGTGAACGGAATGTGGGCGACCACGCGGGCTTGGCTGTCGGCGCAAGGAGTGCCATAGCCGGCGAGTTGAATTCAACGAATCTGCTTCTTCTACTGTTCACAATCCGCCTCCTGTGAAATGCGCTTCACCATGGATAACGGACGTTTTTGACCCTTTATTCCGCTTGGATTGCATAATTGTCGAGCGACACGACAAATTGATTCCACTTGAATGGAATATTTAAGTAGAAAGTTAGTTTTCAACCGTAACGGGGATTATGCGGGGGCATGAAAGGCGGCCGTCATGATTGCGGTTTGTCATGCCAATCGCTCACCCTGCCACTCAGTTTTCCCAAACAATTTGTTGTTTTGAAGGGAATAAATCCAGGACTCCGAAGTTCTTAATTATGTGGACCTGTCAGGAGCGAATCTCCAGATCGACTCGTTCGAAGAGCTGGCCCTCCCGCTCTTCGATCAGCTTTACAACTTCGCTCACTGGCTCACGCAGAATCGCGACGAAGCTGAAGACTTAGTTCAGGAAACCTACGTTAAAGCACTAAAAGGATTCCCCTCTTTTCAGTTAGGTACGAACTTCCGGGCGTGGATCTATCGCATCATGCGCAACACGTTCTTGACCTCTCGCAAGGGCCTGAAAGTTACAATGACCGTGCCTCTCGATTTCGACGAAGAGGAAGAGGGCCCGGAACCTGCCATTGAGCACGCGACGCCGGAGACGCTTCTGTTGGCGAGCTCGAGCCACGAATCGCTGCAGAGGGCGATCGATGAACTCCCCGTGCAGTTCCGAGAGATCCTTCTTTTGTGTGAAGTAGAGGAGATGTCGTATCAAGAAATTTCCGACACGCTTGCGGTTCCTATCGGGACCGTAATGTCGCGCTTATCGCGTGCGAGAAAAACTCTACGGAATCAATTGCGACCGCAGTTACAACAAGAAGCAGGACTACGAATTCCTCGGGGGACAAACCATGGTCTGTGAATCCTGGAAGGCAAGACTCGACACCTACCTGGACGGAGAGCTTCCACACGAGGAGCTACGAACTTTCGACTCTCATGTGCGCCATTGCCCCGCCTGCTCTCCCGATGCTCTTTCACGCGTACAGTTGAAGCGTGCGATTCACCTCGCTGGAAAACGTTTCACTCCTAGCGCTGAGTTCCGGAAACGGATGCAGCAAAGTATGGCCCCCAAGGCGCGCCGCAGTTTCCGCGTGGGATGGATGTTAGCGGCAGCCGTCGTTCTCGTGGTCGGAACCCTGACTTCGACCTATCTGGGCAACCGATCCGGGAGAGACCAGGTGTTCAGCGAGATTGCGGACTTGCACGTGGCCACGCTGGCCAGCTCATCGCCAGTGGATGTGATCTCGACCGATCGGCACACGGTGAAACCCTGGTTCCAGGGAAAGATTCCTTTTGCCTTCAATTTGCCGGAACTCCAGAATAACGAATTTTCTCTGCTAGGCGGCCGGATGACCTATCTTGAGCAAACGCCGGGTGCACATCTCATTTACGACGTGCGCAAACACCATATTTCCGTCTTCGTATTTCAGGAACGGTCCTTGCCAGCCAAGTTGAGTGATAGCGCTTTCCAGCCGGGCAAATTGTCGTTCAACATGGAAACATGGAGTCAGGGCGGCCTTCGCTATTTCGTGATCGGCGATGCGAGTGCTGCGGACATCGATAGTCTTGCGAAATTGTTTAAAGCTGCGTCATAGATTTGACGCTGATAATACTGATGCTTTGCACAGTTCTTCAGTATTCGACCCCAATCCCGAGAACTAAGGCGGAAGCTTGTCTCTTCTTCAGCAAAGTTAAGCTCGATGGACACCGCTATCGCACTGGCTGTTTGCGCCGCCCCCGCTTAACAGGCAAAAACTTATAGCCCCGGCCGTACACTGTGAGAAAGTGTAACGGGTGTGAAGGGTCGCCTTCGAGTTTCTGTCTTAGCTTCAACATGTGGTTGTCTACCGTCCGAGTGCAGGGGTAGTTCTGGTAACCCCAGACTTCATTGAGAAGTTCATCCCGTGAGATCACGCGTTGAGTGTTCCGCGTCACAGAGAAGGAGGGTTTCCCGGTAATGCCCAGGCAGGTCGTCGATGGCGCGCTGCACCAATTGGGAATTAGTGCGACTCATTAGAATTGTTTCGGGAGTTCTCGTATCAACCGCTAGTTTAGGTCCGTCCTCATCCAAGTCCATGTCCATGGCATCGGTCATGCGGCGGTCGAGTTTGGAGATCGAACTTAGAAACGTGTTTTTCAAGATTCGAAACATCCACGCCCTGAAATTGGTGCCAGGCTGAAACGATGCGAAGCTGCGCAGCGCCTTTCAGGCTGCGTCAGGAAGCTGTGCTGCGCACACTCACGGAGGATGTGCTCAAAAGCAGCGAAATCGAGGGAGAGAAGCTGGACGCGGAGCAGGTCCGATCCTCGATCGCGCGCCGTCTCGGTATGGACATTGGTAGCCTTAAAGCTGTGGACCGGAAGGTGGAGGGAGTTGTTGAAATGACGCTGGACGCCACGCGTCACTATGATCAACCACTCAGTTCAGAACGATTGTTCGCGTGGCACGCCTCCCTGTTTTCGACGGGACGCAGCGGCATGAGGGTGATTAGGGTCGGAGCCTGGCGAGATGACGGCGGAGATCCAATGCAGGTGGTTTCCGGGCCGATGGGCAAAGAATGTGTTCCCTTCGAAGCACCAGCCGCGAAAAGACTGGACCCGGAGATGGGGACTTTTCTCGATTGGTTCAATGGAAACATTGAAGGCGACTGGGTAGTGAAGGCAGGGCTCGCGCATCTATGGTTCGTCACTATCCATCCCTTCGAGGACGGCAACGGTCGTATCGCGCGAGCTATCGCCGATATGGCGCTAGCGCGATCAGAACAAAGTTCCCAACGGTTCTACAGCATGTCAGCCCAGATCCGGCAAGAGCGTGCGGACTACTATGACATTCTGGAGCGGACGCAGAAAGCGACGATGGACATCACGCCGTGGATGGATTGGTTCTTGCAATGTCTGGGGCGTGCCGTCAACGGAGCACAAGCCACGCTCGGAACCGTGCTTTCCAAAGCGCACTTTTGGTAGACCTTTGGGGACTCTCCGTTGAATGAACGGCAGCGTCTTGTCGTCAACGGCTTGCTCGATGGCTTCGAGCGAAAGCTCACTAGGATGAAATACGGGAGGCTGGCGAAATGTTCGCACGATACTGCATTGCGTGACATTGCCGCTCTTGTTGAACGCGCCATCCTAGTGCGAAATTCCGAAGGTGGGCGCAGCACAAGCTATTCGCTTGCCAAGGTTACGTGAGAGTCGGGGAACCCCACATGGTTCCAGAATCCTCCCCCGCCGCTTTGAAGCGCGGCGAGCCGTCTCGGTGTAACCGCCGTCCCAGTTCGTGCCCATGAATATTTGGCAACCGCTTGAATTGACTGGGGTCAGACTTTTTTCTAAATTATGTCGCAGATCCAATACAAATGAGGGGAGAGTCTCGTTTAGCATCAAGAGCGTCGCTATTGGCGAGTCGCCCTCCATCCCTTGGACCCTCGAATCTTATCGCGATCTGAATAAGAGCGACATGCCAGGTTCTGCAAACATCTCTACTGCTCCCGATTTTCGAAGTTTGTACGAGTCGGCACCTGGACTATATCTCGTGCTCACACCCGATTTTAGGATTGTGGATGCGAGCAAGGCATACCTGCACGCCACCATGACAAGGCGGGAAGAGATTCTCGGCCGAGGACTTTTTGACGCTTTTCCTGAGAACCCCGGCGATGCCTCAGCAACTGGCGCGCTCGCAAATAGATTTCCGGCTCCAGTACGTTGCACACGGTCAATGAGGGACTGGGGAACAAATCCACGCCTCGCAACCAACGCTATCATGTCCAACCCGGAAACATGGGTTACAGAATGTACCGGCTACATGGGTGACAACCTCGGGCCGAAGGGATTGGAGGTTCCAGAACCCGGGTATCGAGATCGAAGTAGCCTAGATCATAATGATCATAATCCACGAAGCTGACCAGCCAAATATCGTCGTGAACTTCTATTCCCCTCCTCGCGGACCTGCATGTCGGGCGCGAGGGGTCAGTACCCAGCAAATCCCACGTGCCCTCAGCGATGTAGTGCCAGCCTTCTCCAGTGCAGTCGGGATTAGAAACAGAACCTTAGGGGCTATGCCCTCGGTGACCTTCTCCCCGCGTTAGAACCACCTTAGAATCGGAGCTCAATAAAGAAACTCTCCCGAGTTCCTGTCGACAATCGATTGACCTGCATGTTGTTTTGAGTGCAAGCGACACGGTTGTGAAAACTACCTTATAGGAGGTCATAGTCATGGCCGCTGGTGCAGCTCCTGCTCCCGAACCAAAGGCGGATAAGAAAACCGAGGCTACGGAAACCTGTGAAGCGCATTCCGTAACGCTAAAGCAGCGCGTTGAGCGCCTGTTTGGTGAAATTTTCAAAGGACGCGAAGAATACCTTGGCTGGCGCCAGTAGGCACCGGTTCAGACCGAACAACGGTGCCTCTCTTCCAATCTCCGCTCGCCACGCGTCTCCAGAACCTTGCGGTGAGTAGCCGGCCCGTCCCTCCGGCCAGAAATGTAGTCCGTCGCAGCCGGGAACCTATTCTTTATTAACCTGACCAAACAGATCCAAAGCTCTAGAATCGAAGATTATTAAAGCCCTTCCCGGGACGGCATCGTGCCCGCCGCTGCCTGTCTGCTTTGTACGCTCAAAGCTGCGCTGGCGATCTGCTCCAAAGGCACAACGACGCTCACGCCACCCCGGGAGATCGCCTCCTTGGGCATGCCAAACACGATACAACTCGCTTCGTCCTGCGCGATCGTGGTGGCTCCGGCTTCCTTCATCTCGAACAGGCCCTGGGCCCCGTCGTCCCCCATCCCCGTCATGATCACGCCAACCGCGTTTGGGCCAACGGAAACGGCCATCGAACGAAAAAGCACATCAACACTCGGACGATGACGTGAGACCAGCGGCCCATCGACAATCTGGACTATGAGTTCTTCGCCGCTTCGATTTACCAGCATATGCCGGTTACCTGGAGCAATCAGTGCGCGGCCAGTTTGTAGGTGGTCGCCGTTCCGGGCTTCTTGGACTTCGATGCGGCATTCCTTATTCAAGCGTTCCGCAAAGGCTCGCGTGAAGCCTTCGGGCATGTGCTGCACAATCACGACGGGAGGGCAGTCGACAGGCAGGGCGGCGAGAAAAATACGCAAGGCTTCTGTTCCTCCGGTTGAGGCGCCTACCGCAATTACTCCGTTCGTCGTCCCTCCGCTGCGAGGCTGGGCTTTGCGAGGCAGGACAGCATCGGCGGTGAGGGGAGGAACTGCTGCCATCGGCCGAAAACGGACCTGGGCTTGAGATGCGCTCCACACCGCATCCAGTAGAGTCACGGCCGATTCGTGAAGGAAGTCACGCACGCCAACCTTGGGCTTGGCGATCACCTCGACCGCCCCTTCTTCTAGCGCGCGAAGTGCGAGCTCAGTACCGCGAGCCGCCAGACCGGAGCAAACCACAACCGGTGTGGGCATTTCCGACATGATTCTTCGGATGAACGTCAGGCCGTCCATGCGTGGCATTTCCAGGTCCGTGATGACTACATCGGGAGGTTCTTTCTGCATCTTTCCCCATGCAATCAGCGGGTCTGACGCGGCCTTGACCTTGATCCTGCGGTCGGTACCCAGGATGGCCTGCATAACCTGGCGCACCATCGCCGAATCATCCACGACCAAGACTTGCACGTCATCTCCGTTCATCCTACGCACGTTTGCTTACGCTCCTCGGACCCCAGCTTTGCGCGGAAAAAGGGTACATCTAAACACTCTGCACCCGGTTTTCCTTGTCCCCCGTCTTCATGTAGATGGTCGGCTCAAGACTCCGCAGCAGGGGAGAAAAACTACTCAGGTTTTCCGCGTGGCCAACGAACAGAAGAGCGTTGGCCATGAGATGACGAACCAGATTTGCGACCACTCTGCTCTTCGAAGCCGCGTCAAAATAGATCAGAACGTTTCGGCAAAAAATGGCGTCGAACGGACCTTCGATGAGATTGGAGTGCTGGTCCAGATTCAACCTTCGGAAGTCAACCATCTCCTGGATTTCGCATTTCACTTTCATCTCGCCGTCTCGTCCCGCCATTCCGCGTAGCATAAAACTGTGCAGCAAATCCGGGGGTAGCTCCCCCGATCTGGTGATGGGATAAATCCCTCTGCGCGCCTTTTCCAAGACGCGCGTGGAGATGTCGGTGGCGAGAAGACGCACATCCCAGCCGTCCACTGCGGGAAGATGCCGGGCCAGCAACATCGCCACGGTGTACGGTTCTTCCCCCGAAGAGCATCCGGCGCTCCAGATTCGCACTCTGCGAGGACGCAGCCCGTGTTCGGCTTCCACACGCCAACGGGGCAACAGGTTCTGCTCCACGAACTGGAACTGCCTGGGCTCGCGGAAGAAGCGGGTTTCGTTGGTGGTGATGGCGTCAATCATCCGGACACGCTCCTCGTGCTGGTCCGGCCCCGCAACGCATTCGTAGTAGCTTTCCAGTGAATCGAGATCCAGCGCGCGAAGCCGACGAAAGAGCCGTCCGCACAACAGGGCCGTTTTTGCACTCCCCAGCCAGATGCCGGTTTCGCCGTAGATTAACTTCTGGAATTTCTTAAACAGCGCAGGACTAACAGAGATCTGCGGTGGCTGCTCAAGGTATGCGTCAACCCGGCGGGATGTGCCTGAATTCTTGCCTGCAGCCATTCCAACGGGCACAGCTAAGCTCCAGCCTCGAAGTGCGCCGCTTTGGCCGGTGCATCCGAAGCCGCATCGTTGGCAGGCTTATCGTCGGCAGCCGACGCCGTAACCGCCAGCAGTTCATCGGCAGAAAGCACTTTGTCGATGTCAAGAATCAGGCAAAACTTCTTGCCCAGTGCTCCCATGCCGAGAAGATAGTCGGTCTTGATACGAGTACCGAAAGGCGGAGTCTCTTCGATTTCGTCAGCCGAAAGCTCAATGACTTGGCTCACAGAGTCGGCCAATACCCCCATGGTGAGGCTCTCGCCCTGGAATAACACTTCGGTGATGATGATGCAGGAGAACTTTGAAATGCCGCTGGCTGGCAGCCCGAACTTCACAGCGAGGTCCACGACTGGGACCACCCTTCCTCGCAGGTTCGTGACCCCGCGGACCCAGGGCGGGGTGTTGGGTACGGTGGTGACGGCGTCGTATTCAACAATCTCGCTCACCTTAACAATGCTGATTGCATATTCCTCACCCGCAGTGATGAACGTGAGGTACTGCACTGCGCTCACCGGGAGTTGCTTCTTCCCTTCGTCCAAGGCTCCCATAGTTTTCACTCCTCCCCGCAATTCTGCTGCTGGTATTGTCGAATGCCTACGGCTCTCTTCCGCCAAGCCTGTGCCAACCCCGCAGGGCTCGACGGCGTCCACCTAGAATGGAGCAAAGTTTGCTTCTTCCGTTGCGTTCTTACCAACCGCATGAGTGCGGCTGGGCTGCGCGAAACCGCTCTTGAACGCTGGATTCAGGGGCACCGTCACGCGCCGCTGGCCATCGCCGGAGCGATTGACGGGCTGTTCTCCGGCTACACGGAAGTAAGTCATCAACTGCTGCAGTTGCTCAGACTGCGCCGCCAATTCTTCTGCTGTACTTGAAAGTTCTTCCGCCGACGAGGCGTTGCGCTGCGTAACTGTATCCACCTGGGACATCGCCTGGTTGATTTGTTTAACTCCGCTGGACTGTTCAGTCGATGCTGCTGCGACGTCCTGCACCAGTTCGGCGGTCTTTTTTATAGACGGCACCAGGCCAGCCAGCAATTGGCCAGACCGATCTGCGACGCTGACGCTCTTGCCCGCCAGGCCGCCGATTTCTTGCGCCGCCAACTGGCTGCGCTCGGCCAACTTTCGAACCTCGACCGCGACCACTGCGAAGCCGCGGCCCTGGTCCCCGGCGCGAGCCGCCTCGATGGCTGCGTTGAGCGCCAGCAGGTTGGTTTGGTAGGCGATCTCTTCAATAACTGAAGTCTTGGCGGCAATTTGCTTCATGGCTTCAACGGTTTCTTTGACCGCGCTGCCGCTCTCTTCCGCCGCCATGGCACCCTTGACCGCCGCTTGCTCCACTTGCTGGCTATTGTCGGCATTCTGGGTAATGGATGCATTCATCTGTTCCAGGCTGGAGCTCATCTCTTCCACCGAAGCAGCTTGTTCACTCGTTCCCTGGGAGAGACTCTGCGAGGAAGAAGAGACCTGCTGAGCGGCGGAAGCGACGGCTGCGGACCCTTCGCGGACGTCCCTGATGATGCCTGACAACCTGTTGCTCATTTCTTGCATGGCTTGCAAGAGTTTGCCGGTCTCGGAGTGGTTGGTGACGACAATTTCCCGGGTCAAATCGCCGGCGGCGATACCCTGCGCATACTGGACCGCCTGCTGGATAGGACCAGTAATGCTCTTCGTGACGCTGATGGCCGCGAGCGTCGCCAGGACGAGAGTGACGACCAGCAACAGCAACGCTATGGTTCGCCCGGCCGCGTAGGCTTGCTGACTCTCCTTCATAGTTTGCGCCACCGCAGCCGTCTGAAAGTCAATGAACTTCTGCCACGAAGCGCGGTATTTATCGAGGGCCGGAATAACTTCTTCGCTCAATGCCGTTAGCGCCTGGTCGCGTTTTTTGTCGGCCAACAGCTTCTTGGCTTGCTGGCGGGCAGAAATATAGGCCTGCCGGTCCTGGGTGACGGTCTCAAATTGTTGGCGCTCCTGGGAAGAGCTGAGACCCTTCTCGATTTCCGCGACTTCGGCGCTGATGTTGTGGCTGATGCCCTCGTTTTGCTCGTTCAGCTTCTTCTCTTGTTCGGGGTCGACGGTCTCGAACAATTGTATGGTGATCCGGGCATTGGTAATTGAGTTCTCGATGGTCTGGTGGGTCAACTCAACCGTGTTGTAACGATTCTGCATGGAGGACGACATGTTGGAATTCAGACGACCGAGCCAGGTCAGCCCGAATCCGCCCACCGCGATCACGCACAGCAGGATGGCGCCGAAGACGATACCCAGTCGCACGCCTATTTTCCGATCTCGCCAAGTTTTCATTGTCCTTCACCTTTCCAATCGTTGCTCTTTTTCTAAGCTTGCGCCTGCAAAGTCGGCTGCATTACTCCACGCAAAAGACTGGGAACGTCAACGATCAAACCGACCCGTCCATCTCCCAAAACCGTAGACCCCGCTATTCCTGGGACTCCGCGCAACACCCTGCTCAACGGCTTAACTACCGTCTGCATGCCGCCCAGCAGTTCATCCACTACGATTCCAGCGTGGAACTCATTGATCTTGACGACCACGATGTTTTCCCTCTTTGGGGTTGCACTGGGCAGGCCGAACACGCGCCGTAATCGCACGTAGGGAAGGGCGGTTCCGCGGAGACTAAGGACTCCGCTGGCTTCTGGGTTGCGCTGTTCCGGAGGCAATTCGGTGCACTCGGTCACATGTTCCAAAGGGACGATAAAGGTTTCATTGCCAACCCCGACGGAAAACCCTTCAATGATGGTCAGGGTCAAAGGCAACCGGATGGTTACGGTGCTTCCTTTGCCGGCCGTACTCGATATCTCCACTGTTCCGCGCAAATCGTCGATATTGCGGCGGACTACATCGAGCCCAACCCCACGACCGGAAAGATCAGTCACCGATTCTGCGGTGGAGAATCCTGCCTGCAGCACGAGGTCGTACACATCCTGGTCGCGAATCTCGTCTTTGCCAGACACGAGTCCAAGGCGTCTCGCTTTGTCGATAATCCGTTCTCGGTCGAAGCCAGCTCCATCGTCTTGGAGCTTCACGACGATGTTGCCACCGCTATGGGCGGCCGTCAGCCGGACCAGGCCACAAGAGTTCTTGCCCTGGCGTTCGCGCAAAGCAGGCTTTTCGAGACCATGATCGACCGCATTGCGCACCAGGTGCAGCAGGGGATCCTTCAATAATTCGAGCACGGTAGTGTCAACCTCGACGTCTCCTCCTACTATTTCCAAGCGAGCCAATTTCCCGTGGCTCTTGGCAATATCCCTCACCGAACGGACAAACTGGCGAAACAGGGGACCGACTGGCACCATGCGGATACTCAACACCTCTCTTTGCAGGTCCATGTACAGGCGCTCGGCCTCGCGATGCATCTCCAGGAGGGCGCGTCCGTGTTCGGTACCGAGCTTCTCGATCATTCTGCGCAGGCGGCCTTGCGCAATCACAATTTCTCCGGTCAGATTCAGCACGTGGTCGAGCTTGTCGACATCTGCCCGCAGCGTGCGGTGACTGGCTCCCGGGAGGGAGTCGCCCTTCGTTGCCGAGCCGGATTCCTCCGAAGCCGCCCTCGCTGTCACAACTCGCTTCGACCGCCTTTCTACCTCCCGACCGATCTCTTTTCTAAGATCGTGTTGTCCCGGGGTAAGTTCCTGCGGCCCAGCCGATGCGCTTGAGACCATGGCACGGAGTTCATCCACGGCCTTCAGAAGAAGCGAGATCAAGTCTGCGCTGGGCAGAGCCTGCTGCTCCCGAAACACGTCCAACAAATCTTCCACGACGTGAGCAAACCCGGCAAGTTCACTCAGTTCCAGGGCCGTCGCATTGCCCTTGAGGCTGTGCGCCGCGCGGAAAATGGTGTGCAGGAGTTCCAGATCAGAAGGGCTCGATTCCATCTGGACGAGCGCTTGCTCCATTACGTCCAAGCCCTCTTCCGACTCGACAAGGAACGACGCGAAGATCGCTTCGCGATCAAAGTCCGCTAAGTCCATCGTTCCTCCTCTCGTGGTCCGCGCGAATTGCGGCGACCGGTTCTTCACTTCACCTGGTCGAAATTCTTAATCGTGGTCACGCCGTCAACTATCTGAAAGTTCAGCCGGCGGCCATGTTTTCCAGAGACTTCTCTCTCCACCACCGGAATGCCAGCGGAGCGAAGAAAACCTTCGGCAAGCTCCACATTCCTTGATCCCACCGACTGTGATAGATCGACCGCGAAAGCGCTCGACCCGCCGAAGATCTTGGCCTGCAAGTTGCGCATCTCACATCCCAAAGCCAGCACTTGGTTTAAGAGTTCAGGGTTTGCTACATTCCCGTAACGTAGGCGGTTCGGCCCTTCAGCAAGTCCCTCCGGGAGGAGATAGTGATTCATACCTCCCACTCTCTTGTGCCTGTCCCAGAGACAGACAGCTGCGCAGGACCCGAGGATGGTTGAAATGGTAATCGGATCGCGCGTTACGAACACCTGGCCGGGGTAGAGGAAGTGCCGGGCTTCGCTTGAATCCGCACTCTCAAACTTCTTCATGATTTCAGGGGGCAGGACTGCTGGGTTGAATTTGGGAATAGTCTCTTTCATGCGCTGATCCCTGATCCCTCATTCCCTGGCTTTGCATGGCCTGTCTGCCCAAACAAGGGCTTGGCGGCTTCGTCGGAAAGAAGCTTGAACAATTCCATGTCCGACCTGTCGAAGGCGACCTTTTGTGGCAACAACCGCAATATTGCGAGTATCGCGATTGTCTGATCGGCAACACTGATGGGAACAAACGCTTGCGCCTTGGACGGCGCGCCGGAGCGCTCGCGATCCCCGAACTCCACGTGGCACTCACCGCGCATCACGCGTTGAAGGCCAGCATTCCCCAGGGCGCGCAGCAGGTCATATTCCTCCAGATCGATTCCGAAGGACCAAAAGACTTGAAAACTTGCGGTTCTGCGATCAACTCTGAACAGACCCATTTCTTCAGAGCCGAGGAAGTTGGCGACGATTTCCCGAACGGCCTCGATCGCGTCGTCCTGATCCTTGCTCTCGGCCAGTCTCTTGCGCGCCGCCCTCAGACGCGGGTCGTTCATCGGTTCGGCTGCCCGGTGGGTCCCTCCGGATCCAATATTCCTGTCACTTTTCATGAAGGTATCTTTGCTGTCTCAATCGACTGCCTTACTCGCCCAAGTAGCTCTGTAACAGGGCTACCAGCTCGGCGCCGTCAACCGGCTTGGTGATGTAGTCATTACATCCACTCTGAAATCCCGCCTCCATGTAAGACTCCTCGCCGCGCGTGGTGACCAGAACGATGGGGATCTCGCGTGTAGCAGGTTGCTGACGCATCATCCTGCAGGCTTCAAATCCGTTCATGTGGGGCATCACGACATCCATTAAAACCAGGTCGGGGTGCTCTTGTTGTGCCTTCTCAACAGCCTCCCGCCCGTCATTCGCTGTCACACACTGATAGGTCGTGCGCTTTTCCAGAATCTCGCGCGACATCATCAAGGCCGTCCTGGAGTCGTCAACCACAAGGATTTTCTTTGACATTGTTGTCTTCGAACTGCGGCGCGAAGTTGTAGGAACCCCTGCGAAGAGGGCCCCGTTAGGCCACTTCCGAGGGTTGGTTCCATTAACAATCTCTAACACAGCAGAATATTACGTCGGTAATTACCTCGGTAATTACTGATAAAGCTCGGGCAATTTCTAGATTCCGAGACCAACCCGTGAATTCCTTTCTTTGAGGGGCTCATCCGTAAGCTTCGACATCCTCAAGCTGCCCGTCGATCGCAATCCCGAGATTCTTCGCCCCCATATGTAAGAGAGAGAGATTGCGCGTCCGTCGCCCCAAGCGTCGAGGTGATGGCAAATTAAGAGAACATTCTGGCGCCTGTGGTGATCCTGGCTTAACCGTGAGAGTGGCCGCCGCCCTTCGCATTTCGGTGCAGCGCTGACATGATTCTGGACTTCCACGGCTGGCGAACTCCCGTCGCGATGCGTGGGCTTTCTTTGGTGCAGCCTGTTAAATTCCGTCGTAGCGGAAATATCCAGGTTCGGCCCAGTAGTCGGTTGGCTCTTCCGCGACATACGTAAGCTGGGTAATAGCCTTCACATTCTTCAAGCCAAGTTTTACGGGCACCAGCAGACGGAGTGGCGCTCCATGATCCACGGTAAGGGGCTGACCGTTGAAATGTGTGGCGAGCAGCGTCTGTGGATGGCGGGCCGTCGCCAGGTCGATTGAGACGAAGTAAGGGTCCGGATTCCCCGAGTCATCGAGATTGACCGTCGACTGCACCAGCACCCATTTCGCCTGCGACATCGGTGGGTAGGCCCGAAGCAGATAAACTTGGCCGACCTCTCTGCACAAACATTTACGAGTCCCGACGCGAGAGCGGGAGGCCAGGCCCTACTGTGGTCTTCTTTTCAGCGGCTTCCCAATCGCGAGAAGAAAGATGGCACTCTTGCCCTTCGCGTGCGGCGAGAAGAAGTTAATCACGTCATCGTCGAAGAAAGTTAACCCAGTTGCACCCAGTCGCTGGGCATACGCAGCCAGGTACATCCTGCCACCGATTGTGCCCGCCTCCAGCTGGACAGCCCGGTAGCCGCGGTTCCCATATCGCTCCAAGATGCGCTTCAAATCGGCGAGAAAGAAGATGTTCACGCAAGCATCCCCGGGCAGCTCCTGCTCCAGTCCAAGATGGCGGGCTTCGGCGCGGAGTTCGCCTACCTTCAAGAGCTCCACGGTGTTCTGCTCGCGCCAGAAGGAGTAAGCACCCGGCTTGAGCCCCTGTACAGCATGAACGATAAGGTAAAGATCGTTGAGCTGCACGCCCGGGGGCTCAAGAAAGTCGGCCGGAAGACCGCACGTGGCGCGATCGAGAATGGTCGAGAGCTGGTCCAGTGTGATGGATGCGGTTCTATCGAAGGCTCGGGTAGAGCCGCGGCGCAGGATTACCTGCTCAATGGTGTCCTTCGGTAGTTCTTCTACCGGCAGTCGCGGCAGCAAAAGTTCCTCGCCCGCCGGAGAAGAAGATGGAAACACCGGCTGCTTTTCGCGCCACCGAGCTACTTCCTCTTCGGACTCAAGTGAAGACGCGTCGTGCATCTCAAGCATGGCGGGATACTCGACCTCACGTTCCGACAGCGGGATCGTCTCTAGGCCGAGTGCTGGAGCCTCTTTCTCGGCGGGCAGCGAACTCTCCGATTTACGGCCGATCGGCACGAGGCACAAAGAAACTTCGCGCCGCGTATCGAGATCAAGTAGCCGGTTCACCCGGGCATCCACGAATCCCAGCACGATCTCGGCCGGCAGCCCCAAAGCCGCAGAAACGGCCAGCATATTGGCCAGCAGTGTGCCGTTGTCCCAGCCGAAATGGCGATAGGTGCGCGCCTGGTACTTCCAGGCGTTTCGCCAGTATGTTCCCGCACAGATAATCGTTGCGGGTGCGCAAGCCACCGCGGGTTCCATCGCTGTCGCCTGAGCAAGGCTTCTGCGAAAATCACCTCTCCGCAGAAGCCCGAGCGATACATCCGCTGGATTGAAGTGATACACGCCGGCGTCTATCCCCGGAATATCGCCCGCCACAACATACAGCTCGATCTCGTAAAGAGCTCCGGTGCAGGCCGCGGCCCGAAAGTAGAGTTCTCCAGCCGGAGATGTGCGTTGTCTGGTAATGCCCGCCGAAAAATAGAGGATGCGCGCCAGATCTTGAAGATGGGGGACCGAATCGGCCCGCGGAGAAGGCACTGGCTCTGAGATCGCCGAGAGCGCGGCCACCCCCGTTTGCGGCACGTCCCGCGGCAGCGGAAATGGCGCTATCCTCGGATAGATTTTGAAAGGCTGCGGCCGATTCGCCCAGTCCAGGAAGTGAGGACGATTCCGAACGCTCCAGTAGGAGTGCTTCGTGCCATCGTGATACTTCCAAGCCGCCTGGATGTCGCGGTTCATCGTTACTACATCAGACTAGCACCTTCACTGGATCACCCGGCCGAGCGACGAACCTGCGCGCCGCAGATTGCATGGATCTGGACAACTCCGAAGTTCACCTGAGCAAAGCCGGCTGGATCGAGGACTGGCGCGGCGTTCCGAAGGTCTAGCCCTAGCTTGTTGCTCCCGTGCACGCCAAAATGGTGCACGACCGGAGCACCGGCGATGAGCACGGTCTGGCCCGCTTTGATCGAGTCCCTCGGGAACTTTCGCCAGGCTGGCCGCTTTCACGACGCAAAGTTCTGCGTACGTGTCGGCCGCCATGGCGAACACCTGGTCGCCGCCAGAGAAGCCTTCCACTCCGGGCCCAATCTTGACGACAGTCCCCGCAAGGTCGACTCCCATCAATCCCGGAAACTTGATGGGATAGAAGTCTTTCGTTAATCCGGCACGTCGTTTGTAGTCGATAGGATTTACGCTCGTGGCAGCGACCCGCACCAGTACTTCGCCCGAACCCGCCAACCGGATCGGGGCACTCCTCGAACCTGAGTACTTGAGGACCGCCATATTGGTGCACAACAACTGCTTTCATATTTCATCTCCTCTGTGCGTTGGACCAACAAACACTAATGAGAAGTTGGCTGAACGAAACTAGAATTGGTCGCCGACCCGATGGAACTCCTCTATTCCTTGTCATCCCACCGGACGTAGACCAACGCAGTGCGCACATGACTGGAAACCACGACTGACATTCCAACAGTCGAGCCACTCCTTCAGGACCGCATGGCAGCGCCCCTGCAAATTGCTCTTTTCTTCAGCAGTCTTTCGGATGCTATAACCTCCTGCTCGGCTACCTCATTTTCAGATCGATCTTCCTGCCTCGAATTGTTGGCGTATTTCGAGTTGCCGACTACTCACCTGGAACAGCTCCAACGCAGATCCCCAAGATTACTCTCCGGGTCGCAGAGAGTTGAACTTTACCGCGAATGACTTTTGGCAGGAGTGTGCTCTCGCCATCTCCTAAGTGTGATAATCTCCGCGAGAATCATTTCCTTCTTCGGGCGTTGCAAACAGAACTATCCGACTTGGAGAGATAAGCAAATGGCTTCGCTCAGGGCCGCACTGACTTTCATCGCATTCACAGCTGCCGCCGCTGCTTGCCTATCAGCCCAGGATCGTTCCTACGGACGTTCCGTAATAATTACGAAGTATGGCATCGTCGCGACTAGCTACGTCCAGGCATCCCAGGCGGGAGCCAGAGTTCTGGAGCGGGGCGGCTCTGCGATTGACGCGGGCATCGCGGCCAATGCGGTGTTGGGCGTTGCCGAGCCCATGATGAATGGGATAGGCGGCGACCTCTTCGCAATTTACTGGGACGCCAAAACCGGCAAGCTGTACGGCCTGAATGCCAGTGGATGGGCGCCCAAAACGCTGACCATTGAACATCTGAAAGCAAAGGGCGCGACCGAGATGCCGCAATCTGGGATCGATTCCGTGACCGTGCCGGGGATGGTGGACGGTTGGACGAAGCTTCACGACCGCTTCGGCAAGCTGCCTTGGCGCGATCTCTTTCAGCCGGCCATCTTCTATGCGGACCATGGTTATCCGATACCAGAAATGATTCATGACTACTGGAAGGATTCTTCTTCTGGGCTCGCGCAGAGTCCAGAAAGCCAGCGCGTTTTTCTGCCCGGCAAGGCGGTGCCAGAGACCGGCCAGATTTTTAGCAATCCCGATATCGCCAAAGCGCTGACCCGTATTGCGAACGAGGGCGAGGCAGCGTTCTACAAAGGAGTGATAGCACAGGCCATTCTGAAGACCTCGGCGGAGCTCGAAGGCACGATGTCTGCCGACGACCTAGCTCACTATTCGGCGGAGTGGGTCGAGCCTATCTCGACCCGATACCGAGATTGGACCGTTTACGAACTTCCTCCGAACGGCGATGGCATGGCCGCGCTTGAGATGCTGAATATCATGGAGCAATTCAAACCTGATCCTGGCGGACCTCACAGCCCTACGGAGTTGCATACCCGGATCGAGGCGATGAAGCTGGCCTATGCCGACGTCAAGGCCTACGACGGCGATCCAAGGTTCGGCAATATCCCGGTGAAGCAGTTGCTCTCCAAGGGATACGCGGCCAAGCGTGCCAGCCTGATCGATCCTGGCAAAGCCAATTGCGCCGTCGCTCTTGGTGCACTCTCCGGAAGTGACACGACCTACTTGTCGGTGGTCGACCGCGACGGAGACATTCTTTCCCTCATACAGAGTAACTATTCTGCTTTTGGATCCGGTCTGACCGTGCAAGGGATGGGATTTGTGCTGCAGAACCGCGGCGGATTGTTTTCGCTAGACCCTAAGTCGCCTGATGCCCTCGCCGGTCATAAGCGGCCCTTTCACACCATCATTCCGGCATTCATGGAACACGGGGATCAGCACATCGGCTTTGGCATTATGGGCGGCTTCAATCAACCGCTAGCGCACGCGCAATTTGTCTCGAATGTTGTGGACTACAAGATGAACATCCAGGCGGCGATGGAAGAGCCCAGGTTTACCGTAAATGCAAAGCTGGGGTGCAACATCGTGATCGAGTCGCGGGTCACGTCCGAATCCATCGAGCGGCTTACGAAAATGGGCCACGTTCTGAACGTGCGCAAAGAGTATTCGACGACGATGGGCCGCGGACAAGCCGTGCTCCACGACAGCACAACTAAGGCTAACTGTGGTGCTTCGGATCCGAGAGCGGACGGGGCTGCGGTGCCGGAAGCACCGCAAATACTCGGAGCGATCCCATGATGATAGGGGCAGAATCAGTTGGAGTCGCTTGCAGCAACTTTCGAAAGGCACCGGGTATTTGCCTGCTGAGACGCTGATTTTGCGCATGCCACGGGCAGCTCGGAAGTGACTGTTGTTAACAGCAGGCGGTTGAAAAGCTCACTCACCAGAAAATGAAAAACTTGGCGCTAGGATGCCCTACAAACGACCTTCTCGATTCGGGTAGACATTTTCTATCCCCACAATTTCGGCTGTTTTGAGAACAATGGACTTTTTCGACAGCCACAGGTGTTGGCACTCAAGACCCGCTCGATGGAGTCAATTGCGTGCGATGGCGATGTTACAACAGCCAAGGGACAAACCCAGCAACTCAATCTATACTTGCGGGCAAGCTAGGACCGCCATCTCGCTGTGTCGATGACCGGTGCGCCCACACAAGACATTGCAATCGGAGTCGGCGTGAAGATAAACGGTTACTTGCTGAAGAGCACGATTGTTGCCGCATTAGGCGGTCTTCTTTTTGGCTTTGATACCGCGGTAATCTCCGGCACTACCGGAGCGCTTCGTCTGACCTTCGATCTATCGCCCAAGCTGCTGGGCATTACCGTCGCCAGCGCCATATGGGGAACCGTTATCGGAGCTATGCTGGCCGGCATTCCGGGAGAGCGCCTCGGCCGACGCGACAGCCTGCGCGTTATGGCGGTTTTGTACCTGATTTCTGGGCTGGGTTGTGCCGTAGCGTGGAGTTGGAATTCGTTGATTGCCTTTCGCGTAATTGGCGGATTAGGCATCGGTGGATCTTCGGTGCTCGGTCCGATGTACATCGCTGAGGTCGCTCCTGCCAAATTTCGCGGCCGGTTGGTTGGGCTGTTTCAATTCAATGTGGTCTTCGGCATCCTAGTGGCTTACTTTTCGAACTATCTGATCGGGCTGGCGCACTTGGGCTCGGAGGACTGGCGCTGGATGCTGGGCGTGACGGCCTTTCCTGCCGCCTTGTTTCTTATCATGCTGTTCACGATTCCGCGGAGCCCGCGCTGGCTCGTGAAGAAGGGACGAGTAAAGGAAGCCCGGGCCGTCCTGCAGCAGACTGGCGATGAAGACTACGAGCACGATTTGCAGGAGATCGGGGCTTCGATTCACGTGGAGCAGCAGCAGGCGGAAGAGAAACTGTTGGGCGGAAAATATCGCCTGCCCATCTTTCTTGCCATCAGCCTTGGTTTGTTCAACCAGCTTTCCGGAATCAATGCCATTCTTTATTACCTCAACGACATTTTTGCTCGCGCCGGATTCAGTAAAGTTTCCGGCAACCTGCAGGCAGTAGCGATTGGAGCGACGAATCTCCTGTTCACCATGATTGCCATGTCTGTCATCGACAAACTGGGCCGCAAGACCTTGCTGCTGATCGGGTCAGTGGGCACGGCGGGTTGTCTGGCAGGCGTTTCTGCAATATTTTTCATCAAGAGCCACGAGGGTTGGCTCGTCTGGCTGTTGGTTGGCTATATCGCTTTCTTTGCCTTCTCCCAAGGTGCGGTCATCTGGGTTTACCTCAGTGAAGTGTTCCCCAACAACGTCCGGGCCAAGGGACTGAGCATGGCATGCTTCGCGCACTGGCTGATGAACGCCTTGATCTCATTCATCTTCCCTCTGATAACAGCCCGATCCGGAGGCTATCCCTTCGTATTTTTCGCGGCCATGATGGTGTTGCAGTTTTTCGTCGTGCTTCTTATCTATCCGGAAACTAAGGGCCTCACGCTGGAGGAGATGCAGAAGACAATGGCCGCGGCCTGAGCCGGGATCTCCGACAATACAAGCAACCGGTCAATCAGTCGTGTTCCGTGACTTCTAGAATTACGCAACCCTGTCTTGTATGCAACACTTCGGACACCTCATTAATCTGCGACCGAAAGACCCGCTCCCCAAGTTGCATGGACATCGGCGCCCGTTGCGCTGAACGTGGCCACCAACCCTACACGGCTCACGACTTCTTTCTTAAGTATTCCGACCGCATTCTGTTGGGTACGGAGCTGATCCGAAACTTGTTACATTTTCACTTTCTGGAAACCGACGACCAGTTTTTTCAATATTCTTCCCATTCGTCACGCCAGGGCAAAGTGGAATATTTATGGGGTGTTTCTTCCCGATGAAGTCTTGCACCTGTGTACAAGAACAATGCAAAGCAACTTGTGAAGAACTTCACGTGACCGGATCGTACGGACTTAAGAATTAGGCGACCGTGACTTGAACTCCTGATTTCTTTAGTGCATTCAGGTCTGCCTTGGGGATCCCGGCATCAGTGATGACATGTTGTAGAGAAGAAGTGGAAGCAATCAACGAGAGGCTGCGTTTCCCGAATTTGCTGGAATCACAGACGGCCACCGTCACTTTGGAAATCTCTATCATGGCGCGATTTACTTTCGCTTCCAAAAGATTGGGTGTGCTGAGCCCATACTGAACGTCGAATCCGTCGACTCCAAGAAAAAGGATGTCCGCATGCAACTTATGGAGCGTCTCCTCGGCGAGCGGCCCGACCAACGAAAAAGAGTTTTTCCTCAGACTGCCCCCTGTCAAAATCACTTCTAGCACCGATCCGGAGAGTTCGGCTACGATATTCGCCGCGTTGGTAATGATCGTCAGGTTCTGAAAACTCCGGAGGGCACGGGCGATAGCGGTAGTCGTAGTGCCGGAATCCAGGACGACCACTTGCCCCTCCGATACCATTCTCGCGGCCGCCGAGGCAATCCGCAGCTTCTCCTTGCGATGCAGCTTCTCTTTTTCTCGCAAAGTGGGGTCTTCCAGGGCGCCGTCGCGTGCTGGAAGTGCACCGCCGTGGGTGCGGTGAATCCGGCCTGTTACATGCAGGATATCCAGGTCCTTGCGGACGGTGACCTGGGAAGTGTGGAACTGTCTGGCCAAGTCCACGACCAAGACCCGACCATCCCGACGCAGCAGATCAAGGATCGCTCTTTGCCGCTCTTCGTTTAGCATTCAGAAAGTTTGCGCCGATCTACGGCACACCTGTCCATAGAAAATTCTCTTGGCACTTCATCTTTTATCTCGCATAGCATTCCGTTGTCTAGGGAAATGTTCCGATTTGGTTCCCCATCTGGTTTGTAGGGGCACACCCAGAACCGCTCGCTTGCGGCTGAAAATGCGGCTCCGCCCAGGACAGTGTTATTCGGGTCGAGCATCGAGCAGCAGATGTTTATCGAACTCGGTAGAGAGAGTGGCCTTCGGACCATGCACCCTCCCCAAGTCTTTGTTGTTCACGTAATCGACAATGCGATAAGCGCGGTCTTGCAGACCACGAAGTTCAATCGGTCCGCTCCAATGGCGGGCGAAGAACGCATAGTAAAGTTCCTGTTCTTTGCGGATAACATGAGCCTCGGGAAGATCGAACCCAATATCGTAGAGATCTCCGAGATACTCACCTCGCGATAGCATTTTGCCGTTGTAGATGTGCAGCCACTTCTCAAAGATCTTCTGCCGCTGCGCGGTGAGATCCGACTTGCCGTGTTTCCTGACGAGATTCGGGAGCACGAACTGCGTACCAACGACTCCTCCCACTCCGACGGTCGAGGCAAAATCAATTGCTTCGTCGCTCAACTCGACGTGATCACCAAAATAAGGCACGCTATCACCCATGAGCGCCTTCAATGTCTTGCCCTTGGAGCGGATCTGAAATGAACTTTCCGGATCAGATGCTACCGACATATTGAAATGTGGCATGGTGAAGAACGAGTAGGCAGTGCCGCAGGGACAAAATTCCACTAAGGCGTCCGGCTTTAAGCTGCGAGCGGTTTCGTAAATCTGCCGAAAGAAATCGGGCAGCGCTTCAACGGAGTCTTCCGGGCGTTTGTGGTGATGTGCGGGATTGTAACAAGGAGGAACGGCGTTCATGTGCTGTCCATCGAGTTTGAGGCCGTCGAATCCCCACTCTCCTAGGATCTTGCGAACCAGCGCTTTGTGATATTCCACCACCCCTTGATCGGATGGACATAAATAAAAGGAATTCCACCATGAGATCTTCCGCTTCGATCCATCGCGATTCAGCAGAAGGAAGTCAGGATGTTCTTTAAGCAAACTTGAATCCGGGACGGCGCTCAACGGCGACCACCACAGTTGCGCTTTGAAACCTTCGGCATGAATTCGATCAACCAGGGCTTTCATGTCAGCGTCACCGTTGGGGAATTTCTTGCGGTCGAGTGCCCAATCACCATAGTTGTTCTGCCAGCCATCGTCGAGGGTGACCCAGGCGAAGCCCATTTTCTTGACCGTCGGAAGAGTGTCGTAGACTTGCTTGAGTTGTACCGACCGACCATAGCCCCAGGCGCACCAGATCGGGCCAAAGGCGCTGTCTGGCGCCGACGCCATTTGAAATCCCTGCCGCACCATGAGGCGGCGGTATTCGGTGAGCGTACGGAAGTAGTCCCCTTGATGCACCGACACAAAGGTGCGAAGAGTATGAAAGTTCTCTCCCGGTTCCAGAGTACGCTCACGGGTGGAGCGGACAGAAACGCGAGCGTGGCGTGCGTCGGGCATGGACACGGGAAGCGATATCAGGCGGGGTCCGGGCTCTACGTGGCCTACAGCCAGGCCGACATCTTTACGCCACACATCAACAATAGGAGTTCCTCCGCCGTAGTCGCTGGCGTTCATGCCGAGATAATTTTCCTGTTTGAATCCTGCGCGCAGCGGAAGCAACCAATTCGGACGCTTCTCATAGGAACCACTTTGATACGACCAAAATGCGGGGCCGTCTGCCACGGAGCCCGCGCGCAGTGAATATTGATGATTGGCCCAACCGCGAATTGCGAGTCGAGCAGTCCCTTCGTTCGTGTAGCTAACATCGAAGATGGCGATAGAGGGAAAATCAGCATAAATCGTGACGGAGACGTGCTTGCGCAGACTGCCGGACTGGCCCGTCAGAAGCAGTCGCTCTCCAGCGCCAAACACGTCCGACACACGTTCCTCGCGGCTTGCACTCAGGGCGAAGTCGCTCCAGCTGCGAGCGCCACCGACTGTTTCCGACGGCGAAAACGGGGCTAGGATTTTCGGGCTTCCGCCAAACAGCGCGACGACACGGCTGCGCAGGTTGTGGTCGAATTCGATTCGCAGGATTGAGCTTTGGATCTGAAGACTAGTTGTGACTTTGAGTGCGCCCGAAGGGGGGGATTCTTGAGCCCAACTATTTTGCCCAGAATTCCAGGCCGGCGACACAAGGCCAAGCAAAACACAGCACGTTTGCGCGACCCATCGCCAGCGCCTCAGCCTCGAAAGGGACCAGCGGTCTTTCTCTGGTCGGGATCTCATGCCCCGATCAGGCGGGTTTTTCCTGTCGGCACCGGTCCGGTTGGATGATCTTGACGCCCACCGAAGAAGTTTTGAAGTATTGCGAATAGGTTCGTTTTACTTGCTATTGTTCGACATTGTCAAGCGGATTATGGGGGATGATTCGCAGCAGAGCCTGCCCGGAGAGCGTATGGATTCTCCCGGTTGGGTTTGCCACCGTTGATATGCAGGGGGTTCTTTACCCTGATATTCGGACAGTTAACGGTGTAGCGGATACACGGGATTTGCGTTTTGCGCTTGACAGACAGCGGACATGAAAGTAAAAGTGTGAGCGAAAGGAAACGTTATTAAACGAAGGTATACGAATGTTGGCGCTCTGATCTTTTTGCCGAAGGCCGGCCATCTAAAGTCTTTGCAAGTCATTTGTGCCCAAGAAGGACATGAGCAGGAAGCAGGAGCGGAGATGTTCAACTTCACCAATCATCTTCCCTCGCCGTCGGCACCATGCGCAAGCCGTCGAACCTGGCTTTGGGAAATTCCGCATTTTGGGCGATTGCGGATGCTGCAGGAGAATAGTTGCCGCGGTACTTCCAGTTCGGATTTAGGTTCGAGTTCTAGTGCATCGATTTACACATTGACAGAGGTTCGGCATGACAACCGTGCAGCGCGCGCGTGAGGCTCAGCTGATGGCTCATCATTACCGTCATGTTCACCGCAGCGATGGCTGCGCCGCTTAGCTTGAGTAATACCGGGTTGGTATTCGAGATCATGAACCACCTGCGGTAGTCCGAAACCGAATATGAAAACGCGTCGAGCCTGGATGGAGGCGGTGGCACTCGCCTGAAGCCGTTTCTGCTGCGGCGTGGCCTCGGTTTCCGCGGCACATTCGATACATATTGAAATTATTCGTTACTATTCGTAATCTGTACGGCAACCGCGATCCCCTTTGCGTGGAAACCTTTGGAGGAGTGGCCGGATTGAACCGTGTGATTCAGAAGCGCGATTGCAACGCAACTGCCAGCTTGCGGGACTTATTGATCCATAATCGCCTCTCAGGAACAAGGGGTACGTACGCCGTCTGTTCCGCGCATCCCTGGGTCATCGACGCAGCCATCGAGCAGGCTAGGAAGAATGATGCTGTGCTGCATGTGGAGTCCACTTCCAGTCAGGTCAATCAGCTGGGTGGCTATACCGGACAGACGCCTGCTCAGTTCGCTGAATTTATTCATTCGGCGGCGCGACGCAGCGGTTTTCCGAGCGATCGAATCCTGCTGGGCGGCGACCATCTTGGGCCATTTCCATGGAAAGGCGAAACGTCGGACCGCGCCCTGCAAAAAGCTTGCGAACTCGTCCGCGCCTGCGTGTCGGCGGGATACACAAAGATCCATCTGGATGCCAGCATGGCGTGTGCCGATGACGCGGAGGTTCTTCCGGAAGATACTGTCGCGCGGCGGGCGGCTTTACTTTGCGAGGCTTCTGAAGAAGCGCTGAAAGATTTGCCACCGGACGCAACCCATCCCGTTTATGTCATCGGGACCGAAGTGCCAGCCCCCGGGGGCGAGTCTGCTTCCGGAGGACCTCCCGTGGTGACAACGGTCGAGAACCTCTCGCAGACTCTGCAAATATTTCAACACGCCTTTGAAGAGAGAGGCTTGTCCGCGGCCTGGCAAAGGGTGGTCGGTGTCGTGGTGCAACCTGGGGTGGAGTTTGGTGACGAAGCAGTCTTCGAATACGATCAGAGCAAAGCGCGATTGCTCTCCGCAGGATTGCCGGATAGCCCTTCGCTGGTATACGAGGCTCACTCCACGGACTATCAGTCCCCCAGTGCGCTCGCGCAAATGGTGGAAGACCATTTCGCTATTCTCAAAGTGGGTCCGTCGCTGACCTTTGCGTTCCGGGAAGCCGTGTTCGCTTTGAGCGAGATTGAACGAGAGCTACTTGCTGGGAGAAAGGGCCAGAATCCGTCGAGGGTGCGGGAAGCGCTCGATCAGGCCATGTTGCGCGAACCCGCCCACTGGCGTTCCTACTATCACGGGGACGAGAGCCAACTACGCTTCGCGCGGGCCTACAGTTACAGCGACCGCTGCCGATACTACTGGCCTGAGACGGCTGTCCGGGCAGAGATCGAAAGACTCCTCGATAACCTCGGGACGCATGCGATGCCGTTGACGCTGGTCAGCCAATATCTTCCTCAGGAATATCGAGCCATCAGAACGGGACAAATCGAGAAAGAGTCCGAGGCCATCATTCGATATCACATTCAGTTGATACTGCGGATCTACGCGACGGCTTGTGGCACGGAAAGAAAAGAGAATTTCATTGCGTCTTAGGCAGCGATACCAACTTCACCAACGAAGTGCACTTTAGTGGGGAGGCAAAGATGGCGGGACTGGATGTATGCGTGGTGGGTGAAATCAACTTGGACTTGATCCTCTACGGGTTGCCGAAGGAACTGGTACTGGATCGGGAGTTGCTGGCCAGTGGGCTGGCTCTTACGCTGGGTAGTTCATCCGCGATATTTGCTCACAACCTGGCCTCGCTTGGAACCAAGGTCGGCTTCGTCTCGAAAACCGGAGGCGACGCGCTGGGGAAGATGGCGCTGGAAAGGTTAACACCAGCCGGGGTTGACGTAACCCGTGTGCAGCAAGCCGCAGGCCGCACACCCACGGGATTAACGGTTGCGTTACCTTACCAGCAGCATCGCTACATCCTTACATTTCCGGGCACCATGTTTGAGATGCGGTACTCAGACATCGACATCGATTACGTTCTTTCCGCGCGGCACCTGCACGTCTCGTCCTATTTTCTGCACCGCGCCCTGCGCCCGCGAATCGGCGACTTGTTCCGCCGGGCAAAAACTGCGGGACTATCCACATCACTGGATACCAATGACGACCCTGAGAACAAGTGGGAGGGAGACCTGCTGGAGGTTCTCAAGCATGTCGACATTTTTCTTCCCAATGATCGTGAGGCGAAGAAAATCGCGCACACGGATGACCTCGCGCAAGCCCTGAACATGCTGGCTCGCCACGCCAAGGTAGTGGTGGTGAAGCGGGGTACGGCGGCTGCAATCTGCCGGACCGGGGAGGAACAGTGGAGCCTGGCGCCTCCCAGCGTGAAATCTGTAGACGATGTGGGCGCCGGCGACAGTTTCGATGCGGGCTTCATCCACCAATATTTGCGGGGGGCAAAACTTGAAGATTGCCTGGCATTCGCCAACCTGGCAGGAGCATATTCCACCACCAAGGAAGGTGGCACCGAGGCCTTTCGCGATGGCAGCGCGCTTTCCAGCTTTATGCGCCAGCAGTGGAACGTCCTGGGCCGGGGCTCGCTGCCCTTCAAAGGGTAGCGGGCTTTTGCGCTCGGAAGAAGAGATTCCAGTTGACAAAAGCTGCGAAACGGAAGTAAAAGTAATCGTTCGTAAACTTTCACAACATCATTCGCACTTGTAAGTAAGGGTTCAGGCTTTTTGGATGCAGCTTAGGAGGCTCGCCATGCCCGGTTTTTTTCACGCCAGACAGACTCTTGTGGCGCTCTTTCTTTTGGTAGCTATTGGCTTCGCAACACCGCTATGGGCCCAAAAGGATGCCGGGACCATTGTAGGAGCGGTGCGCGACCCTAGCGGTGCGGTGGTGCAGGGCGCTAAGGTCACCGTGGAGGACGTGGATCGCGGCGTCCAAATGACCCTATCCACCAGCGACCAGGGGGAGTATGTCGCCAGTCCTCTGCATATCGGACGCTATAAGGTCACCGTAGAGAAGACGGGGTTCAAAAAAGCGGTGTCAGAGGTTGTGGAGTTGGACGTGCAGGGGCGCGTCGCTATCAACATGGCCCTGGAGGTCGGGCAGATATCCGAACAGATGGTGGTCTCGGGGGCGGCTCCGCTGCTCGAGACCGAGACTTCGGAGTTGGGACAGGTCGTGGACCGGAAGCGTGTGAGCAACCTGCCTCTGAACGGGCGAAACTTTGCCCAGTTGGCGCTGCTCAGTACGGGCACGGCGCCGAGCGAACCGGGCGCGCGCGATGAAGGCGGGTACGGCTTCAGCTCCAATGGAGCACGATCGCTACAGAACAATTTCTTGCTGGATGGCGTGGACAACAATTCGAACCTGCCCGATCTGCTCAATGAAACGAATTTCGTAATTCAGCCACCGGTCGAAGCCCTGCAAGAATTCAAGGTGCAGACCAACGCCTACAGCGCGGAATTTGGGCGCGGCAATGGGGCGATCGTGAACGCGGTCATCAAGTCGGGGACCAATCAGCTTCACGGCTCGGCGTGGGAGTTTCTTCGCAACAATAAGCTGGACGGGCGGAACTACTTTGATCCGCTGGGTCCCGTACCTCAGTACCAGCAGAATCAGTTTGGCGCGACATTCGGTGGACCGGTTTTGCTGCCCCACTTCTACGACGGCCGGGGACGCACGTTCTTCTTCGTGGACTATGAGGGATACCGCGTACGCCAGGCGCAAACTCAGGTTGCCTTCGTGCCGCCGACGGCGTGGCGTACAGGGGACTTTTCGAGCCTGATTGATTACACCACTGTGACTGGCACGGATTGCAACGGGGTGCCAACGTATGCGGGCGAGATTTTCGACGCGAAGCTCGCGCAGGCCATCCAATCTTCCCAACCCAACACGCCTCCGACTTTCTGCGGCGTGCCCTTCCAATACGACGGGACGGGGAAACCTCTGAACATCATCCCAGCTACTCCGGTCGTGCCAGGCGGCGGTTCGTTGGATCCTTTAGCGTTGCGGCTGGCCGTGTTGTATCCGGCGGCTGGGCCGATCAACTCGAGTGGCAACAACTTCGTCGCCAACCCGGTGCGCCAGGAAACGCGCAACAACTTTGATGTTCGCGTAGACCAGAAATTCAATGATAATGACAACACGTTTTTCCGGTTCAGCTTCGAAAATCAGCCGAGCTTTATTCCTGGAACTTTCGGCGGGCTGGCCGATGGCGGCGGATTCTTCAGCGGGCAGGAGGATTTCGCCTACCGCAGCTTCGCCACCAGTTGGACGCACATTTTCAAGCCCGAGCTGATCAACGAATTCCGCCTGGGCTACAACCGAGTGAATGCCCATCGCCTGGAATTAAATGCGAACACCAACGTATCAGCTGAGCCCAACGTCGATTTCCCAGGCGTTCCTTTTTCGCCCGGCATTGGCGGCCTGCCGCAACTGACCTTCAGCGACGTCGCCACGCTGGGCAGTCCCACCTTCCTGCCTTCGGTGGAACTTCAGAATTCGTATACCCTTTCAGAGAATCTGACCTGGGTGCGCGGGCGCAGTACCTGGAAATTTGGCACCGAGATCCGGCGCGAGGAGTTCACAATTTTCCAACCCGCCGCGGCGCGCGGAACGCTCTCCTTCAGCCCCACGCTGACCGATAATCCCGCAGCAATCGGCACGGGCGGGACCGGCTTTGCCTCCTTCATGGCGGGGTTTACCAGCGACGGCAGCATCAACAACCTGCACAACGTGGACTATTTCCGGAACACCTATGCGTTTTACGGGCAGGATGATTGGAAGGTAACGCCGACGGTAATATTGAATCTGGGCTTACGCTACGAACTGTTTGGCACCGTGTCGGATCGCCACAACGACGTGGGAAACTTTGACCTCAGCAATCCCACCGATCCCACGATCTTTGTGCCGAAAGGACAAACGGCGCAGCTCACGCCCTATATCGCGCAGTACGTCAAGATCAGCGCGACCGGCAGCCGTGGGCTGATCAACTCGGACCTGAATAATTTTGCGCCGCGCGTCGGCTTGGCATGGCAGTTTACCCCGAAGACCGTGTTGCGAACGGGCTATGGAATTTTCTACGGCGGGCAGGAGAATGGTCCGTACTCGAATCCCAGTCCGGGATTCAATCCCCCGTTCTTCACCAACCAATCTTTCATTTCACCTTGCGGCGCGCCGACGGCCAACGCCTTGGCTGGGGATTGCCGCGTGACTCAGATTCCCGCTCTAGCGGGCGGTTTCCCCGCCAACTCGCTGGTGGATCCCAACACCCCCATCTTTTTCTCCGTCGACAAGAACCTTCGCACGCCCTATATGCAGCAGTGGCACTTGAGTGTTGAACGTGAACTCCCCGCCAACAGTGTGTTCACGCTGACCTATGCAGGTTCCAAGGGGACGAAGTTATATACGTTCTTCAACGGCAACCAGGCAGCGCCTGACCCCAATCCCAATGACGCGACGGCCCCGCGCCGGCCGGTGTTTGCGACCTTGATCGGGACCCCCGGGCCCTGTGCCCTGGCGACATCCCAGTACTGCGCCCCGGTTTTCGACACGGGGATTGACTGGTTCCGCTCGACTGGATCTTCCAATTACAACTCGCTGCAGGCAAGTTTCGAAAAGCGTTTCGCGAAGGGCCTGCAGTTCCAGGCGTCCTACACTTACGCGCACTCGCTGGATATCGCCTCGAACGCGAACCTTGGTCCTACGCAGAACAACAGCGACTTCCGTTACTTCCGCGATCCGCAGGCCGAATACGGCAATTCTGATTTCGACGTGCGCAACCGCTTGGTGCTGAACTCGATTTACGAACTGCCCTTCGGCCACGGCAAACATTTCCTGGGGAGCGCCACCGGGTTTGCGAACCAAGTGGTCGGAGGCTGGCAAATTGCGAATATCCTCTCTATCTCGAGTGGCAACTGGTACACAGTGCTCGACGCGGACGGCAACTTCGCCAATGCTGACGGCGGCGCCGGGGGCGTTTCCCAACGCCCCGACCAGGTCGGGGACCCAAACCGGGCGGGCATCGTGCCGGGCAGTCCCAATCCACAATGCCAGGTGCTGGCATCGCAAGGCGGTCTTGCTCCCGACAGGATTCATACACCGACCTCGTGGTTCAACACCTGCGCGTTCGCCGATCCGCCTTTAGGTTCATTCGGCGACGTGGGCCGTAATACGATCGAGGCACCGGGATACAAAAGTTGGGACTTTTCAGTATTCAAGTTCTTCCACACCTCGGAAAGGACGGATCTGGAATTTCGCGCGGAGTTCTTCAATCTCCCGAACCACACCAATTTCCTGTTCGCGCTTAGCGGACCGCAAAATGGAAACAACGCGACCATTCTCGGGACGCAACAGTTCGGCGATTTGACGGCCGCACGGCCGCCGCGACAAATACAGTTTGCCCTGAAGTTCTCTTTCTGAGAGATTGCCATTGACGCTTCTAACGAAGCTTGGGGCTAGATGTCGGAATGGCATGTGATTTCGGGATCGGGATTCTACGCTGTCGATCCAGTCGGCGGAAATCGCGTGTTCGGCAAATTGTTCGATCGAGCGGTTGTCGATCGTGGAGTCGGCAAGCAATTGATCATAGAAGCCCGCAAGAATCGTCGGACAAACGGTACATCAAGTCTGTAAGCATATCTTCGAGGCAACGACTTTCTCAAATGGAGTTAAGCCACTCGTGACCGACGCACAATGTTTGATCCAAAAACTGACAATTGTACAGCCTGCGACCGAAACCCCGCGAAGGATGCTTGCTGTTTTTCTGTTCAGAATAACGGGCGTGACGCTTGCCTTCTTGTTGCTCGGCTCGGTGCCGTGTCCGGCCCAGCAGCTGACAAATAGGGCTCTCTCCGTAACGGTCAATCGTCAGGATGGGTCGTATCAATTTGGATCGCTTGGCAGCCAATCGGTACTGCAGGCAGGCATCGGTGCACTAATCAATTATCAGTGGCTGCGTTCCAGCAGCTATCCATCGCATTCGGTTTCCGAGTCGCCATTCAGCGATGCGCTTGGCTCCGGCCAACAGTTGACGGTCACGTGCAGTGGACTACGCGGCAGTCCTGATCTTATCTACATAGTGCAGCTCTACACGGAAAACCCATACGGCACCGTTCAAGTCCGGGTCAGGAACGCAACACGCACAGCGATGTCGGTGCAGGCAATCCGCAGTGTTGAGGCTACGGGAGACTCGATCATTAACTTGGGCGAGCATCCGTCGGACGAGCGAATTCTCTCCGACAGCTTCAGCGAAGATTGGCCCAACTTGGTGATCTACGACCTCGGGGACGCTCCCGGTGGCGTGCATCGTGGTGTCGGAAGCCAGCTGATCTATAACCGAGAGACCAAGCAGAGCTTATTTCTTGGTGCACTCACATCGGATCGTTTTTTAACTCTTCTACGACTGAAGACTGAGGGCAAAGGCGGCGAAGCTAAGATCGCATCGTATACCGTCGAATCTACGGGAACTACGGAGATTCAGAAGGATTACAGTGAGGCAAAGTCTCTGGAAGCAAAGTCTCTGAAAAGCGACCGGATCGAACTGAGTCTTCCACTGAATCCTGGCGAAGAGATCAGTTCTGAACGATTGATGTTCGCTGCAGGGCCGGACTACCTGGGGCAACTTCGCGCTTATGGTTCCGCCATTCGACGGCTGCATCGGGCACGGGTTTCGAGTGAGATTCCGATTGGATGGTGGAGCTGGACCGCTTATTATGCCGCGATCAACGAGGGCGAAACGCTGGCTAATGCCGATTGGCTGTCGCAGCGTTTGAAATCGCAGGGTTACAACTATTTCCAGATCGATGAAGGCTATCAGTATGCGCGCGGCGAGTACGTCACCGCCAACGCGACGCAATTCCCGGACGGCATGCGGTTTGTGGCCCATCATATTTTGAGAGATGGCCTCACCGTTGGCCTGTGGACGGCGCCATTCGAGGTAAGCAGCCGCGCTTGGGTTTACGAACACCACAAAGATTGGTTGGTCCACAATGCCAAGGGCCAGCCGATTCCCCTTGAGGATGTGTGGAGGCAGGGTGTTGACACGCTTTACGCGCTTGATACGACGCATCCTGGGGCGCAGGAATACTTGCGCCAGACCTACAAGACGTTGGTTCGGGAATGGGGAGTTCGTTTCATCAAAATGGACTTCATGGATACGACGGCGATTGAAGGTTACTACCACCGCCCAAATACCACCGCACTCGAAGCCCAGCGCATAGGCTTGCAGGTGATCCGTGACACGGTCGGCGACGATGTGATCCTGGACAAAGACGGAAGTCCCATGCTCAATCCGGTTGGGTTAGTCGACACCGGCCGCGTCTCCGCGGATACGGGGCACAGTTTTCTGAGGTCGAAAACGGCGGCGCCCGGCATCGCCGCCCGCTTCTACATGAACGGCAACTTCTTCATCAATGACCCGGACGCTTTCAACGTCACCGATACATACTTAGTGGAGCGCCACGACGAGCGTTCCTCACATTCGCTGGCGACAGCGCAGACTTCGATCGCACTCTCTGCGGTCGCAGGTGGCATGTACGAAATCGGTGATGACCTACTGGTGCTCAACAGCGAGAAGGATCGACTAGCGCTGGTGGAAAACCGAGACTTGTTGAACATGGCCAAAGCTGGGCGAGCCTCTACGCCTGTAGATCTGATGACCTATGAGCCAGAGGATGAACAACCCAGTATTTTCTTGCTCCGGCAAAGCCCGCGCCTAAGCATCTTGACTGTTTTCAACTGGACTGACCGGCCACGGTCGCGCTCGTTGAGCCTCAAAGACCTCGGAGTCCCAGTCAGCTCCACGATGGTGGCGACTGGGGTGATGGATTCAAATGCCGCCTTTGCGCTCGAAGGTGGCGTGATCCGGCTTGAGAAACAGTCGCCACAATCGGCGATAGCAATCAAACTGGTGGACACTGCCGTTGCCAAGGCCGCCCCAACTGTTACGGCCCGAGTTCCTTCTCAATCGAAAGTCGGGGAGACGATAGCCGTTTCGGCTCAGGCCGACCCTGACGGCGTACCGGCACTCGGCCATCGTTGGGACTTCGGCGACGGGACAATCTCAGAAGGGCCCAACGTTTCTCATTGTTATACAAGAGCGGCTGATTTCATAGTTCGGCTCACAGTGGACGGGCCGGACGACGCGCCCTATGAACAGAGCTTCTCCATAAGAGTAACGGGCGAATTGAAACCGACTCCGCAGCTCCGCGCGAACCGGCGTTTTGAGCAGCCAGCCGACAAATGACGTACGCCGCCCTAATCGCATCCACGGTCATACCGCAGCGCCACGTTTAGTTCGCGATGAGGTTGCCGTTCTAGCGTTTGGCTTCCCCAGAACTCGCAGCCGAAGCCGATTTGCAGGCTGCGCGGCGAATTTGTAACGGAGGGGAAGGAGGAAGGAATTTCGATGCAGCGCAGAGATTTTATCAAAAGCAGTGTTGCATTGGCCGTAGCTGCTGAACTCGGAACCGGCAAAGCGCAAGCATTTGTTCCCGCTCACAACTGGGCAAACTACGATTTCGGCTCTGGCCCTCCGGTTACCGATCGCCTGAATCAGGGCCCCTTCTCACAGTACCCACCGGATGCCGTCATTCCCACCGATGAAGTGGTAATGACGACGACTCCGTCGGAAGAAGTCGTGCCGAACTATGGCAAAGGGCTGATCACGTATATCACCGCCGATATGGGCACGGACGAAATCAAATCGGACAACATCTCTCAGGCGATTGAGGATCTGGTTCGATTCCCTCTGGGGCAGCAGCTCTACATACGGCCGACCTGGCGGGAAATACAGCCGCGGCCCGGACGCCTCGACATGGCCGAATACCTGAAGCTTGTTTTCAATTTAGCCAAGAAGAACAATAAGCGCATCGGCATGCGCATTCAAATGAGTGCTCCGGACTACACTCACGAGCCCGCGCTGCCCGATTTCGTTCTTGAAAAAGTGCCGAAGGTTGACTTGGTTCTCAGTGATAGTGATAAGGAGAGTCAGGCAGCGGCCCAAAGATACTTGAGGAATCCGCATGCACGCTATCAGCCGCGGTTCGACGATCCTTTCTTCCAGCAAGCGTTCAAAGAGCTGGTTGGCCTACTAGCCGCGGAGTTCAACGGAAGTCCCGCCATCGAGTTCATCGATACCTTCATGTACGGATTCTGGGGCGAAGGTCACACATGGCCATTCGCTAACAATCCTTTCCTCGACTACCAGACTGCCGAGCGGACCTGGATCAAGATGCTCGAAGTTCAGTTAGAGCACTTCACGAAAACTCCATTGCTGACCAACACCCAACCCGACTACAGCCGGGTTGGCAATTCTGAAGTCCTGGACCGCACCGTTCGCAGCAATAACTGGATTCGCAGCGACACCATCTTCATCGAGAACGAACAGATTGAAGCCCTGAGTAATCGGCCGCCTTGGATTGGAGCGGTGCTCGAACAGCCACTACCTGGCACACCTCCTGATGCACGGGCGATGCAGGAAGGAATATCGCCGGCCGATAACATGATCGCTCACGTGATCGATGTAGGGGCGAATTACTGGTGCCTTTGGAACTTCCACCAGATCAACCCGAAAACTCTTGCCAGCTACTACGACGCATCGCCAACGTGGTTCGACCGGATCAATCTTCGGATTGGCTACCGCGTCAGGCCGTCCATGATCTGGAGCTACGAAGACGCGGGCTATCTCGGGCTGATTGTCGGCTTCGTGAATGACGGCATTGCCGGTGTTCCGGGCGTCCTGCGACTAACTGTCGAAAGCCAAGACGGGAAAACACTCAAGAGCGGTTGCTTGGATGCCGGATATCCTCTGCCGGGAAAGATCCGGCAAGCGCAGTTTGTGTTGCCGCAAGGAACAAAATGGCAGGGACTGAAGCTCAAAGCTGAGATCGAGGTGAAGGGTATGCGTTATCCAGTACGCTGGGCCTGTCACCAGAAGCTGAATGATGATGGCTCACTCATACTACGTCCCAACCTCCGTCCGGAGGTTTAAGCCCAATGGCTGATCAGGGGCGGGGAAAAGAAGTAAAATACGAGCTACGCCGCTGCTGGCTGCCCCGCGACACCCATGTAGCCCTCCATCGCCTGTGTCAACTGCGAATCCACTTCATCCGCGATAGTCATGACATCAGGCAACAGCAGGCTGAAGTCCAGCGCACCAAGGTTCTTCTGCAACGTCCCAAAGAGCGTTACTTGGAGTATTCGTGAGTCCTGCACCAACATGGCAGAGGTGTAGCCTTGCGATCTTCGCAATTTGCCATGGGCGACCGCAGCAGCGGAACCGATGGAATCGCCTTCCTGTACGGTGATGTGGGGCGATCTCAGGCGCAGAACCAAGTCCTCAATCAGCTTGGGAAGATATCTCGTGCGCTCTTGGTCGCTAAGAGCAACTCGGATGAGCTCCGGGTTTTTCTTGACCCTCGCCAGCCAATCTTCGACGATATGGCCAGTGCAACGCTGCAGTATTCCCGCCACTCTCTCCTTTGGCGTTGGCACAGCAAGTTTGCGAGTGAGCAGCTTATCGTGGACGAGATCAGCGAGTTTCTTAGTCTCAACTGGTTTCACGATGATTTCATCCGCTTCCAGAAGGATGGCGTCCATGGCGCTCTTCACGTCGGGGTAGCCGCTGACCAGCAGCGTAAGTGCCTTCGGTTGGAGGTGGCGCATCGCGGTAATCACTGCAAAGCCGTCGCTGGGATGCGGCATGTGGAGGTCTGTGATCAGGACATCGAAACTCTCTGTGGTGATCAGTTTCAGAGCCTCGGTCACGTTCGCGGCAGAAACCACTTCGAAGCCCTTGTTTTCCAGAGTCAGAGTCATCACGGTGCGGATGGCGTCGTCGTCATCCACAAGCAGGACCTTGTGGGCGATGCGGGGTTCGGTCGGAGTCATACAGCACTGCCTCTCGTTACGAACTGATTCCAGTGTGACTCAGGGGCATCGTGGAATATGTTCAAAAGTGAACAGTTATGAGAGATGGTAAACAGAGTTCAATCCTCACGACCGCCCACTTCACCATGTTGGACGGCGGCGTTGGCACCGCCATTTCACACCGCCTTCTGACACCACAATAGTCCCGAGACCACTACCGAACTGTTCAATTAGGAACATGTTCGCGTATGGCAGGGAGCAAGGCGGTGTGGCTGTGACTGTTAAGAACAGGCGTCAATTACACTCCGTCGAAAATCGCGGGTAACCCGTTTGCAATCAATGAGCCTTTGCAAAGCACTTTCGTCCCTATGGGTGGGCCGGAGGCCCATGGCTAACTCATTGACCCGTCAATAAGGCCATTGGGGATATCGCGTCATCAATAGAGCAATATCTGAAGGCAGGTGATCAACTCGAGGTCGGGTCAGTCTTGCCGAGATGCAATGCCCCGCCTGCGGCGCACGATTCCAGATTGCTCCGCCGCCTGCGCAGCAGTTCCTCTGCTTTCAAGGGATGGGAACGTAATTCCCCAAAAGGTCTTTACCCTATCGTCCTGTTCGGCAAACTCGATTGCGTAAGTGGGAACTCCATGGAGGGCAACCAATTGCGCGACGACCCGAGCAGAAACCTGAGTGCCACTCTTATTTCGCACGACTACGGTAGAGCCAACCAGCAACTCACGATTTAGCTGGATCGCAGCTCCATGCTTATTCAGGTTGGTGGCTTTGGCGGGCATCGTAAAGGAACACTTTTGGCGATCTTCACCCGACAGCCCTATGGCAGCGTTGAGGGCAATTCGACTGCTCCGGCGCTTTGCTATCTGACTGCGATGAACGCTTGCAGTGGCCATTAGGTCTTTACGATGGGATTCCGATCGGGGTTCCGCGGGCTTCAGGTTCATGCTGATCTGAGGACATTAGACTGAGCGCATAGCCGCTGCAACGTACCTCGGTCACCCTCATTTGGTTACCCACCGAACCGTTGACTCCTTTGATCTTAGCGTCACGATGAAACAGGCGATTGGGCTTAGAACTCGGTCAATGAGCACTATGGCGATGCTACAGCTGCAGTCGGTTAGGAGGAGGCATTGGGCTGACCTTCTGCGCTCCGGTGCGATCATTTGAAACTGGACCGCTCACCAGGGGTTGGCAGCAAACTGTTGAGGCGCTGGGTTCTCGTCGCTCCTAAACTAAAATCCATCCGTGCCCCGACTCGCAGAATCCATAACAGGAACCAACTTCTCCTGCGAGGTGCTCGCATGCAACTCAAGCCCTTTCTGCTCGATGCCTGGCTCGACCAGTACGAACACGACATAGAATTCAACCTCGCTGCGAGCACCGGACCGACCTGGACCGTAAACGACATCCTCGCCCTCGCCGACGACGAAACGCGCCACCGCTTCCTGAACCACAACCTGGTCTACGGCCGCCCTGCCGGCGCCGACAGTCTGCGTGAGGCGATCGCTGAAATGCAGGGTGTCCCGCTCGAGGCCGTCCAGATCTTTACCGGCGCCTCCGAGGCGCTCGTGGCCCTGATGTGGCTGGCCGCCGAGCCCGGCGCGAACGTAATCATCCCGCTGCCTGGATTCACTACTTTCTCGGCGCTCCCGGAATCTCTTGGCTTGGAAACCCGCTTCTATCGTGTGCGCCGCGAGAACGGCTTCCGCATCGACCCCGACGAGATCAAGCGGCTCGCCGACTCGAAGACCAAGCTCATCCTGGTCAACAGCCCGCACAACCCCACGGGCGCGACCATCGGCGAGGGCGAAATGGAAGCCCTGCACGAGTTCACCGCCGAGCGCGGAATCCAGCTGGTGAGTGACGAGGTCTACCATCCCATCTACCACGGAAGGCAAACGAAATCGGCGGCGCGCCTGCCGCACGCCACCGTGATCGCCGACCTGTCGAAGGCATTTTCGATTGCCGGCGTGCGCACGGGATGGATGATTGAGCACGACGCCCAGCGCCGCCAGCAATACTGGACCGCGCGCGCCTACTTCTCGATTTGCAACACCACCACCGGAGAAATTCTTTCGGAAATCGCAATCCGCAAACGTGAGGTTGTGCTGGGCAAGACCCAGGAAGCCGCTACCCGAAACCTCAAGCTCCTCGAGCCCTTCATGGCGGACCATCGGGACGTACTCGGCTGGATTCCGCCGCAAGGTGGCATGACCGCATTTCCCTGGCTGGTAAGCGGAGAGAACGACCGCCCGTTTTGCCAGGCCGCCGCCGAGCGTGGAGTCCTGCTGGCTCCCGGCGATTGCTTCGATGCGCCCTCGCATTTCCGCCTGGGCTTTGCAGCCGCCGGGGACAATTTCTCCAAAGCGCTCGACCGCTTCGGAGCATTCGTAAAGAGCTGGTCGGCGAAGATGGTCACAGCTTGACGGGAACTTGCTGCGACGCGATCAACAGTACTTAATTGTTGTCATTGCGACGCTGAGCGAAGCGGAGGCATTTCGGCTTGGGCCTGGAAGCGGCGAACCCCGTAGAGGTGAACGGTGGACAACCAGGCTATCAAGCGCGACTTTGTCGCGATATTTCGCAAATTGACGCTTTATTTATGATCGTCGGTGTGTTTTCGGCTGGGGTGCGCAGGCCCGTTCAGCGGGTACTGCCTGAGGGCTGGCCTACACTACACGGGATGGCATTCGATCAGCGTAGATGCCTTTGTCGAGATTATGCGGGTGAGCGAGAAACCGGTGTCCGCCAGAAGCGAGCGGAAATCCGCTTCCGTACGCTCGCAACCGCCGATCACTAACATCAGCAGTTCCATTAGGCCGGAGGGGTGGGCGGCCGAATCAGCGATTCTTTCCATGAGAAGGAGGGTTCCGTCAAGACGCATGACGCTGCGGGTGTTGCGAAGAATTCTAGCGGCATCGATGTCTGGCCAGTCGTGAATGACGCCCTTCATCAGGTAAACGTCCGCACCTTGGGGTACGGAGTCGAAGAAATTACCACCCACAACTTGACAGCGTGCCGCGATTTCGCCGGTCAAAATCTGGGACGCGCCGGTCACCACTTGCGGCAGATCGAACAGGATACCTTGAAGCCTTGGCGTGGCATCAAGAACGGCGTGGAGCAGCGCACCCTCACCGCCTCCTATGTCGACCAGTCGCTCGAAGCGAGAGAAGTCGTAGGCAGCCAGTAGCTCGGAGGTCGTCCATGCGATGCCCTCGGTCATGGTGGCATTGAAGACCGCCGCATCGGCTGAATGGGTGGCTAGGTAATCGAAGAAAGGCTGCCCGAAGATTCGTTGGAACGCAGGTTCGCCACTGCGGACAGATTCGTAAAGCTCTCCGAGCGGGCGCCAAAGAAAAGGTGCAGGCAAAAACAGAGCTGCAGTGCGCTGCGATTGCGGATGATCGCTGCGAAGCACTTCCGTGAGCGGCGTGTTGCGGAAACGACCGTCGCCTGTGGGCGCGAACATTTCCAGAGTGCTTAGTGCGCGCAACAGACGCTCGAGAGTGGGCGGGTGCGCGTCGCACTCGGAGGCGAGTTCAGCGATCGTTTTAGGACCGCAAGCAAGCAGGTCAGGAATGCGCAGTTTCGCTGCGGCATGAATCGCCTGTCCGACAAGAATGCCGGGCCAGATATATTCCATAGGGTTGGTCGGCATAGCAGTTACAAAGGGTCAAAGTCTGGCACTTTCACCAGGCTTATCATAGTTGCCTCCAGACCCACTCGGGACGCTGTTCTGTACTGCTAGCATAGCTAGTGATGCGTGGAAACGCCAGCGTACGCGCACTACGCGCACCGGTGGGAAACATTCTTGAGGCTTTGCGCGCGTGGCCAAAAACCTTAGGCGATTTTGTCCTATTAGAGGTTCGTTTTGCTGGCACTTTCTACGCTAGCCGGAATCCACGCGGGCGCCAGACCGTGGAAGCGTCGCGCGATAGTTCCACGGCATCCACTCCGCGGGCTCGGTCGCCAGTTCCTGAGCATGGCGCTGCAACTCGGTCAGGTAGTCGAAGGAGTTGGCGCCGCACAACTGACAAGCGTGAATCAAGCTCATGAACAGGTCGCCCACCTCCGCCCCGTTCAGCGTCCGATAGAACAAAGCATTCTTCCGGTGAAGAACTGCCCGCTTCAGCGCCCTTTCGACGAGGTTGTTGTCTAACGGCGCTCCGGCTTGCCGGAGAAACAGCGTCAAAAGCCGCCAATGTCGCAGTAAGTACGTGATCGCCTTGCCCAGCCCCGAGTTCGGCTCCGTCTTGCGCTCGGCGAACTGCGCTTCCAGCCAGCGATGGAGTTGCTCCATCACCGGGCCGCTACGCTCCTGATGAAACCGCAGGCGCTCTCCCGGCCTCAAACCACGCTCTCGCGTTTCGGCCTCGTGACCATACACCTGGCCCAGCATCTCGAGCATATAGCGACATTGGTCGGGAAAGTTGGCCGCTACTTCCACGAACTGTCTTCTTCCGTGGGCGAGGCAGTTCGCCAGCAGAATCTCCACCCCCGCAGCCAACTTCGGAACATTGCGCGAGAGCGCGTCACACATCTGAATGGGCGGGCGCGCATGCTGGGCCCGCTGCTGCAACACGTCGGCGAGGTTCTCGCCGGCATGCTGGCGTCCGGTGAAGTACAGTGCAATCTTCCAACCCTGGCCGGTCGACACGATGCCGCTGGTGAACACGCCGGTGCGTTCGTCGACGGTTCGCGCGTGAGACGTAACACTCGCATGCTGGTGTCGTCATTGTGTACCACCTCGCCCTGCGCTGCCTGCCGGATTAACTCGTCACGCGCCGGCTTAAGTAACTCGGCCGCCCCCTCGACAACCTCCCATTGCGTCGCCGCCGGTAACGGAATCCCCATCTGACCTTGGAGTTGTTCCAACCGGTAGAACGGGGTCCCACTGCCGTACTTGAGTTGCGCGATCATCGCTGCCGCGGTCTCGTCGTATTTTTCCGGACCTACTCCTTCCGGTTCTTGTGCGGTAAATACCTGTTTGCATGCACCGCAGCGCAGCCGTTCGAGCGAGTAGACAGTGGCGGCCAGCGGGCGCCTGCCCCACAATCCGCACCAGCACTTTCGGATCTTTCTGTCCGTATACGTTGCCTTTTCCGCACTCCGGGCAGCGATCCCCGTGCTTCAACTGTGAGTGTGCAATCTCAATCTTCCGCGAACTGACAAACGCCCCAGCACCATTGCGTCCATGTCCGGGCGGTGAAGAAGCGTCGGTCTCCGGCTGAGTCCCGGCGCTGGGTTCCGAGCCTTCCGATTTTCCCAGTACGGCGTTGGTCTTCTCCGTGTTGCGCGGCCGCACCAGCATCGCCGCCAGCGCGTGCAATGCCTCCTTGAGCTTCTCGTAATCGTCCTCGCTCAACGGCGCTTGCCGCGCTCCGTCCAGCACCCGGTCCAGTTCGTCCAGATTTACATCGATTCGCGGTCTGGCGCTTTTCATCCTGCCCCCATGAGCAGCTCGCGAAACTGCTTCGCCAATGGATATCCCAGAATTTCTTTGATCGACCGGTTCGGCACGTAGCTATTCGATTGTTTACCAC
>Ga0187851_10000371_pt1 | contig 46200 bp, 35 predicted proteins | sample June2016WEW_6_10_FD_132997 | JGI IMG/M metagenome (GOLD analysis project Ga0187851, IMG submission 132997) | Peatland microbial communities from SPRUCE experiment site at the Marcell Experimental Forest, Minnesota, USA - June2016WEW_6_10 | ecosystem: Environmental > Terrestrial > Soil >...
AACGGGGACTCGACTCGAACTAGGATCCGGTGCGCAACGCTCCGCCATGCGGAGATGCCTAAAGGGTCTCGGCGGGTTCCCAACGTCTACCTGACGGTTCATTCTCGGCCCGTCACACGGCACAGTGGGTCGGCTTGAATTGTTTCACCTCAAGGGGCTAAAGCCCTGATAAGTTTGCGCATTATGCGGCGCTAAAGCGCCGCTCTTCCACGATACTGCCAGGCGCCCGTCCCTGCTACACTGGTTCACGTAGCAAGTCCTTGTTTCCTGCATCTAATTAAACGTGTATCCACAATTAGTGCATTTCGGGCGGTTTTTTCTGCCGACGTATGGCTTCCTGGTTTCGATGGGAGTGCTGATCGGGTTATGGATCAGCGTGCGCAATTCCGAGCGGTTGGGGATTGACGGCGAGAAGGCTTGGAATCTTGGAATTCTGGTGGTGTTGTGCGGGATTCTGGGCGCGAAGGTCCTCTACGTCATCAACGAGTGGAGCTATTACTCGAAGCATCCGGGAGAGATTTTCAGCGTCAACACGTTGCAGGCGGGCGGAGTTTTTTCTGGCGGATTGATTGCCGCGTTCATGGCGGCGGCGTGGTACGTGCATAGGCATCATATGCCGCCGCTCGGAACTTGCGATGCGTTTGCGCCGGGGCTGGCATTGGGGCACGCGATCGGACGGCTCGGATGTTTTGCAGCGGGATGCTGCTACGGGAAAGAGACGCACCATTTTTGGGGCGTGGTGTTTCGCAATCCGCTGGCAAATCAGATTACGGGAACTCCGCTGAACATTCCGCTGGAGCCGACACAGTTATTCGAGGCGGCGGTGGAGTTTGCGAATTTCGTTTTTCTGATGTGGTTGCTGAAGCGGCGGAAGTTTGACGGTCAGATTTTTGGTACGTTCCTGTTTATCTATGGCGTGGCGCGGTTCTTTCTGGAGTTTTTGCGCGACGATCCGGGGCGCGGATCGGTGTTTGGCGGGGCCATGTCGGGGACGCAGTTGATTGCGATTGCGCTGGTGATTGGCGGTGGATTGATCTGGTGGTTAAGGCCGGGAGCGAAGAACGTGACGTCCCAGGCGGTAGGTGCGATGCGGTAGAGAGCCTCGGCTTTCGGACTGAAAAGTCTTCAGCACATGAGGACACAGGGGTACACGGGGTGAGGCAGGTGGGTCCCGCGTGCCAATGTTCGATTCCCTTTCTAGTATGCTTCCTTGGAATGTCGGGAGCATTTCCCATTCTTATTTCCGCTGTGGCTGAAGATGCCGGCAAGCGGCTGGATCAGTTTCTGGCTACGCGGCTTGCATCGGTCAGCCGGGCGCGGGTGCAGGAGCTGATTGCTTACGGTCTCGTGCTGGTCAACGATTCTCCAGCGAAGGCTTCACTGAAGCTGCGTGGCGGTGAGCGGGTCAGCGTACTGGGCGAGGCGCAGCGGGCGCCGCTGAAGGCTGTCGCGGAGGAGATTCCGCTCGACATTGTTTATGAGGATGACGATCTCGCGGTGATCAACAAACCCGCGGGGATGATGGTGCATGCGGGAGCGGGAGCGACGGACGGTGCGCGGAATCGCGGGACGTTAGTGAATGCGCTGCTGCATCATCTCGCGAGTTTGTCGGGAGTGGGTGGGGAGTTGCGGCCGGGGATTGTGCATCGTCTGGATAAAGAGACGAGCGGGCTGATCGTGGTGGCGAAGAACGACGAGGCGCATCGCAAGCTGAGCGCCCAGTTTGCGGCGCGGGAAGTGAAGAAGAAATATGTGGCGCTCGTGCATGGCTGGGTGAAGGAAGGGTCGGGGACGATTACGCAGAGCATCAGCCGGGACCGGGTGCGGCGCACGCGGATGACGACGCGGCTTGAGGGTGGACGGACAGCGGTGACGCATTATCGCGTGGTGCGGCGGTTGGATACGAAGTTTGGGAAGTTTACTTTGTTGGATGTGAAGATCGATACGGGGCGGACGCACCAAATTCGGGTGCATGTGGCGGCGATGGGGCATCCGGTGGTGGGGGATACGATGTACGGGGCTCCGAAACAGGCGCGTGGGAAAAATGCCGTTATTGGGCTGGGGCGGAATTTCTTGCACGCGGCGGAGTTGGAGTTTCGGCATCCCCGGACGGGAGAGGTGGTTGCGTTGAAGAGTGAGTTGCCGGAGGAGTTGCGGGAGTTTCTTGGTAAGGTGGAGGAATAGGGGTTTTGAGGATGGCTCCCGGGTCCGACCCTCAGGGGCTGAAGCCCGAATTTATTGTCGATGCTTTACGCGGCGCTGACGCGGCGCTGTTCACGGTACGGCTTGAGCGGTTGCGGGGGGTAGATATAATAGATTGTTAAATGAGGGGCATGGTTACGCGAGACACTTTCCTGAAAAGTTCATTCCTGGCGTGGGTGGCGGTTTTCGTGCTCGTGGCGGGCGCGTGGCGGATTGGTATGGCACAAGCGGGTACGGCGCCCTCGTCCTCTCCAGGCTCCGCGACGCCGCAGGCTGCGCCTAGCCAACAGAATTCCAGCGGCTCGGGGGCGGACAACGAAGAGGTCCTCAAAATACGGGTGGGCATCAACGAAGTGAACGTTGTGTTCACGGTGACGGACAAGCACGGCAGGCGCGTGACGGATTTGAAGCAAAACGATTTTCGGATTGTAGATGACAGCAAGCCGGCGGTGGAGGTACGAAGCTTCCATGCGGAAACGAATTTGCCGCTGCAGGTGGGGTTGCTCATCGATGCCAGCAGCTCCGTGCGCGACCGGTTCAAGTTCGAGCAGGAATCGGCAGTCGAATTTCTGAACCAGACGGTGCGCAAGCGTTATGACCAGGCGTTTGTCGTGGGATTTGATGCGACGCCAGAGGTGACCCAGGATTTCACCGATGACACGGAGAAACTGGCGCACGGGGTTCGCGAACTGCGGCCGGGGGGCGGGACGGCTATGTACGATGCGCTTTACTACGCCTGTCGCGACAAGCTGCTGAAAACTCCGCAGATTGGACCGACGCGGCGGGCAATTATCCTGCTGAGCGATGGAGAGGACAACCAAAGCCACGTGTCCCGCGAGGAAGCGATCGAAATGGCACAGCGGGCGGATGCGATCATCTACACCATCAGCACTAACGTGAGCGGAACCAAGGGAGCGGGCGACAAAGTGCTGGAGCGCATGGCGGACGCTACCGGAGGCCGAGCATTTTTTCCTTTCCAGATTCGCGACGTGACGAATGCGTTTGCCGAGATTCAGGATGAGTTGCGCAGCCAGTATGATGTGTCTTATAAGCCAGCGGATTTCAAGCCGGACGGGCACTTTCGCACGATTGAGATCGTGGCCAATGACCGGAAGAATTTCAAGGTGAGGGCCCGGCGGGGATATTACGCGCCGGTGGCGCAGTAAACAGCTTCTAGCTTCTGGCTTCTAGCGGGTTCAAGTGCTGCTGTCGTTTGGCAACCGATGCCGGGATATTCTGGGACACCGCTTCCGAAAAAGTTGGGGATCAAGCCGGGGTTTCGCGCTCAATTCGCGAACCCTCCGAAGGAGCTGCTTGCGGAGTTGGCGGAGCCATTAGCGGAATGCAAAATTCTCAAGCAGGGGGATGATGGGCTTGATTTCGCCATGCTGTTCACGAAGTCGCGGGCGGAATTGACGAAGGAATTTTCGCGGATAGCAATGCTACTGAAACCGACGGGAATGCTGTGGGTGAGCTGGCCGAAGAAGAGTTCTGGAGTGGCGACCGACCTGGACGAAAAGGTGGTGCGCGAGATCGGCCTGAAGGCGGGGCTAGTGGACGTGAAGGTGTGCGCGGTGACGGATATTTGGTCGGGACTGAAGTTTGTGCGGCGCGCGAAAGATCGCAGGTTAGACTAAAAGGCCCGGGCCCGGGCCCGGGCCCGGCCGACGACGGAGCCGGTTAGCTCCCGCCGGCGAGGCCTGGCCGGCAAAAATCTACGCTGTGCGCGAGCCCATGATGAGGTGGGCTACAAAAGAAACTACGGCGAACAGCAATAAGAGATGGATCAATCCGCTGGCTACGTGGAACATCAGAAAACCACCAGCCCATAGAATGAGCAGCAGCAGAGCAATCACGAGAAACGGTCCGAATCGCATCTACGCCTCCTAAACATCAGCTCTCAAGTTCAAGCTAGCGGGCACAAGAACAATTCTGTTTATACGACGGACGACGGCAGGGCAATATCGGCAAAAAACTGTAAAGCGATGAGGGTGCAGCCGTAGAAACGCGGCGCAGATCAAGGAGTTGGCGATGGTGAGAGTGGGATTGATTGGATTTGGGGTGGCGGGGCAGGCTTTTCACGCGCCTGTTATAAGCGGCGTTCGGGGTATGGAATTGGTTTGCATCCTCGAACGCAAAGGATCGCGAGCGCGAGAAAAATATCCTGATGTGCGGGTGGTGCGGACGCTGGATGAATTGCTGGCGGATAAGGGAATTCAGCTGTGTGTGATCGCGACGCCGAATGATTCGCATTTCGAACTGGCGCGGGCTTGCTTGTCGGCGGGGCGGGATGTGGTGGTGGATAAACCGTTCGCGCCGACACTGGCGGAAGCGGAAGAACTGGTGCGGCTAGCTGCGGAGCGCGGGCGATTGATCACGGTGTATCAGGACCGGAGGTGGGACGGCGATTTTGGAACGGTGAAAAAGACCCTGCAAGCGGGCAGCTTGGGAGAGGTTGTGGAGTATGAGTGCCGGTATGACCGGTTTCGTCTGGAACCGAAGAAGAATGCGTGGCGGGAAAAACCAGATCGACCGGGAGCAGGTGTGCTGTTTGATCTGGGACCGCATGTGATTGATCAGGCGCTGGTGTTGTTTGGCCAACCGAAGGCGATTACGGCGGTGGCGTTTTGCGAACGGGAAACGTCGCAGGTAGATGATGCATTTGATGTTTGCCTGGAATATCCCAGGCTGCGCGCGATGGGACGAGCGCGGATTATTGCGTATGCGCCGGGGCCGCATTTCTTGATTCATGGAACGAAGGGATCGTTTGTGAAGTATGGAATGGATCCGCAGGAAGCGCGGCTGCGGGGAGAGAATCCTCCGCAGGGATTGGACTGGGGCCCGGATTGGGGTGAAGAGGCGGAAGAGTTGTGGGGAACGTTAAGCTTGGTGGGTGAGCCCAGCGTGAAACTAAAGACGGATCGCGGAGATTATCGCGGGTTCTATGCGAATGTGCGGGATGGGATGGAGAAGAAGGCTCCGCTGGAGGTGACGCCGGAGCAGGCGCTGCGCACGATGCGGGCGATTGTGCTGGCGCACAAAAGCAGCCGGGAGCGGCGGACGGTGGAGTGGGGAGAAACGCCGGAGTGACTTGAGGTCGCTTCTTTTTGGTCCGCGCTGGTGGTACTCTTCTTGGGCCCATGAAAAATCTTACGCGTCGACGATTCGGCAAGACTTTGGCTGGCGCAGCCGCGGCTGTGGCTGCCGGTGCGTCTTTGCCACGAATTGCGTTGGCTCAGTTAGCTAAAGCGGGTTTGCTGCGATTTCCGGATAACTTTGTCTGGGGCTGCTCTACCGCCGCCTATCAGGTTGAGGGCGCGGTGAATGAAGACGGACGGAAACCGTCGGTGTGGGATACGTTCTCGCACACGCCGGGCAAAACGTTTCAGGGAGAAACGGGCGATGTCGCCGATGATTCCTACCATCTCTATAAAGAAGACGTGAAGCTGCTCAAGAATCTGGGAGTGGGCGGGTACCGGTTCTCGATTTCATGGTCGCGAGTCTTCCCTGACGGGACGGGTCAGCCGAACGAAAAAGGGCTGGCTTATTACCAGCGCGTGGTTGACGAGCTGCTTAAGAACAATATTGCGCCCTACATTACGCTGTTTCACTGGGACCTGCCGCAGGCTCTGCCGGGGGGATGGCAGTCGCGCGACACCTCGAAGGCATTCGCCGATTATGCAGCGTATATCGCCAAGCACCTTTCGGATCGTGTCGGCCACTTTTTTACCATCAATGAGTTCACCTGCTTCACCGACCTGGGATACAAGACCGGGAGGTTCGCACCGGGCCTTAAGTTGCCGGATGGAGAAGTGAATCAGATACGGCACAATGCGGTGCTGGCGCACGGTCTGGCGGTCGAAGCCATTCGGGCGAATGGGAAGAGCGGAACGCAGGTTGGTCTGGCGGAAAATGCCACGGTGTATGTGCCAGTGATCGAGGACCAGAAGCAAATCGAGGCGGCGCGACGAGCGACGCGCGAAGAGAACGCTCCGTTTCTCACGGCACTCATGGAAGGCAAGTACACCGACGGCTATCTGCAGCGGGAGGGCGCGAACGCTCCCAAGGTGGAGGCCGGTGATATGAAGATTATCGGCAATCCGCTGGATTTCGTCGGGCTCAATGTGTACACCCCGGAATATGTTCGCGCGGACTCGTCAGCGGCGGGCTACATCGTGGAGAAGCGCCAGACTTCGTATCCGCGCATGGCTTCGGACTGGCTATATATTGGGCCAGAAGTGATCTACTGGGCGGTGCGCAACGTCAGCGACATTTGGAGACCTAAGGCTCTCTACATCACGGAGAATGGTTGCTCGGCGGACGACGTGGTAACGGCGAACGGACGAATCGAGGACACCGACCGGGTCATGTATCTGCGCAATCACCTGACGCACCTGCATCGCGCTGCTTCGGAGAGCTACCCGATCAAGGGATACTTCCTCTGGAGCCTGATGGATAATTACGAGTGGGCGGACGGTTATAGCAAGCGATTCGGGCTGCACTACGTGGACTTCAAGACGCAGACGCGCACTCCTAAGCTCAGTGCGGAGTGGTACCGCGAGGTAGTTTCGCGGAACGCCGTCGAATAAAAGCAATATTATTGCTGCTGATCGCGCTTCGTCGCGTAGTATCCGGCGCGGGTCTGGATTTTGTAGCCTTCTTTTGATTTGATTTCCAGTTTGCGGTAGCCGCCATCAAGCACTGTGTTGGCGGAGGTGTAACCGAGGCTATATTGGCTGCGCAATTCAGCGGCGATCTGGTCGAAGGCTTCCTTCAGCTTGTCGAATTTGTTTCCAACGTTGATCACTCGGCCACCCGTCGCCTCGGTAAGCTTTTTCATTTCGCTTTCGCCCGAGTAGCCCAGGCTCATGCCGCCGTAGAACCCGCGATCGGCGCAGAGCAGGACGTAGACAATGGCATCGGCTCTCTGGGCAGCCTCGATGGCGTCTTTGATTTTGAGCTTGCTACCTTCGTCTTCGCCGTCGGTAAGAAGGATCATGGCCTTGCGCCCTACTTCTTTAGCGAGCATCTCGTTGGCGGAAAGATAAACGGCATCGTAAAGGACGGTGCCGGGGGCGTTATGCACGGGAACGGGGCCTTGTCCGAGGCCGGGAATTCCGCTGGCTCCGCTGGTGACTCCGCTGTTGATTTTCACTTTGTTCAAGGCGGCTTGCAGGCGATGAACATCACGGGTGTAATCCTGAATCAGTTCGGATTGAACGTCGAAATCCATCACGTAGGCTTCGTCTTTGTCGGTGAGAATCTGGCGGAGGAAAGCTCCACCGACTTCCTTCTCCATGTCGAGGACTCTGATTTGGCTGCCGGATGTATCAATGAGGATGCCCAGGGTGAGCGGGAGATTCGATTCGGCGGTAAAGTATTTGATGGTTTGCGGCTTGCTGTCTTCAAAGACCTGGAAGTCGTCTTTGGTCTGATTGGGGATGAGCGCGCCGTGCTTGTCCTTGACGTTGAAGAAGACGCCGACGACGTTGACGTTGACCTTCAGGGTTTCATCCGACTTTTCGGGAACGGATTGTCCCGCGTCTTGCCCTGCGTTGGCGGACTGGGAGAGGGTGGGATTCTGAGCCCTGGCGGCGGGAGCGGCGCCGGACACCTCTGCCAGACAAAAAAGGACCGAGGCAGCGACCAAGGCGGGCAAAAATCTCGGATTATTGAATAGTTTGGGCACGAATGATTCCCTCTCGAGGTTTTTGTTAGTCTAGTCCTTTGAAGTTGGATGCACCAAATGGTAAGGTTCGGGCATCCCAAGGGTGTGAAGGTGTTTTTGGTCTTTTAGTTGGCCAGGAGTAGAGATAAACGATTTTTGCACTGATTCTGGGATTGGGGACAAGGAACGGAAGGTGACTGTGAGGAACCAAACCGCGGCTCAAGAGAGACCACGGACGGTCGTAGCCGGCTGGATGGCCACCGTTCTATTTGCAGGATGTTTCGGCGCCTACTTCGGCCTAGGGGTTCCGAAGATGGCGGCACAGACGTCCGGAAGCCAAGCCCAGCCGACGCAGCCTGCACAAACCCAGCCCGCACAAACTGATGAGATTCCGGACGCGCCCAGCGTGCAACCTTCGGCGACACCGGCCGAGCCACCGCCGATTCCTAAACCGGAGGAAAAGAAGCCGGCGACGGTGGATCGAAACCCGTGGACGAACCAGCCGAATACGCCGCCGGCCCAGCCGGCCGCGGCTCCGGGCGACGAGACTTCCGCGCCGCCACCCGCCATGCCTCCGGTCAAGACGGTGCCGCCGGGTTCGGTGAAAGCGCCACGCGCTCAGGAGCAGCTTTACACCTACGTGGTGCACACCAATTTTGTGCAGGTACCGGTTACGGTGAAGGATCGCGACGGCCGGAGAGTAGATGGGCTTCTGCCTACTGACTTCAGCGTCAAGGAAAACGGGACGTTGCAGAAGTTAACGTTTTTCAGCAGCGATCCCTTCGCGCTTTCGGTGGCGATTGTGTTGGATCTGGGAATGTCGGATGCAACGGTGCAGAAGGTCAACCAAACCTTCCCAGCACTGGTAGGTGCGTTCGCTCCGTATGATAACGTGGCGCTTTACACCTTCAGCAGCACGGTGAGCCAGATCAGCGGTTTCACGGCGCCAACCCAGAGGCTCACCGCGATATTCAGCCAAATCAAGACGGTGCGCGGGAGCAACAACGGCCCTGCCGTGCTAAGCGGACCACTGGCACCCAACGGTCCGATTATCAATGGCATTCCGGTAGGCAGTCCGACTCAGCCCGTTTATACGCCGCCGAAACAGGCTCGCGTGCTAAATGACGCGATTCTTCGGGCCGCGCTGGACCTGAGTAAACAAGACCGTACGCGGCGCAAGATCATCTTCGTGATCAGCGACGGACGCGAGTTTGGCAGCCAGGCTAGCTACAGGGACGTGCTGAAAGTATTGTTGTCGAATGAGATCCAAGTGAAGGCAGTAGCAGTGGGAAGCGCCGCCCTTCCGGTGTATGACAAGGTGGAACGGCTGCACCTGCCGCGCGAAGGCTACGATGACATCCTGCCGAAGTATGTGTCTGCCACGGGGGGCTTGCCGGTTTATCGGGAGCTTACGCAAAGCGCGATTGAAGACACCTATGCGCAGGCCATGGGCGAGGCACGAAACCAGTACACGCTAGGCTATACACCCACTCCGCCAAAGACGCCGACTGCAAGGGCGTATCACGATATCGAGATCCTGGTTAGCCGCCCGGGGTTAAAGATTTACGCAAAGGCTGGATATTATCCAGCGCCGGCGGCGGCGCGGTAGAGAGTAAGACATTTCTCTAGTCGATAATCTCCGTTTTCGACCAGGATCTGGATCTGAGGACCCGAAATCCATATCCGGCGTGTCCTTTGCGGCTCTCCTGAACCCTATTCCGGGAGGGGTCACCTGAGTAACCTGCGGGGCGACGGGTGCGTGTGATATAAAAGGCCCGAGCCCCCAAAGGGATATTTTTGCGCGCGGAAGGGTGTGTGATCCGCGCTTTTTGAGGAAAGCCTTGAGTTTCATCAACTTCGCAGCCCGCGAGATTAATTGCAAAATCGTGTACTACGGCGCCGGGCTGGGCGGCAAAACGACGAACCTGCAGGTGATCTACCAGAAGACCGCCGAGCAGCAGAAGGGGAAGATGATTTCGCTCGCCACCGAAACCGAGCGAACGCTGTTCTTCGATTTCCTGCCCCTTGATCTAGGGACGGTGCGCGGGTTCAAGACGCGAATCCACCTTTACACAGTGCCCGGGCAGGTCTTCTACGACGCCAGCCGCAAGCTGATTCTGCGCGGTGTGGATGGCATCGTCTTCGTGGCCGACTCGCAGGAACAGCGCATGGATGCGAACGTGGAAGCGCTCGACAACCTGATGTCGAACCTGAAAGAGCACGGCTACGACTTCAACAAGATTCCCTACGTGCTGCAGCTCAACAAGCGCGACCTGCCCAATATTCTCTCCACTGAAGCCCTGGGCAAAGAGCTCCGCAAGAAAAATGAGGCCGTGATCGAGGCAGTAGCGTTTCAGGGTACCGGGGTGTTTGAGACCTTGAAAGAAATTGCCAAGCAGGTGCTGACGGAGCTGAAAGCCGGCGGGTAAGCGAAGGCAGTTTCCAGTTTCCGGTTCCCATTCCCGCGAATGTCTGTGCCGGACGACTCTCAGGCATGATTTGCACTGGGCAGGAGTTACTCCATCGGCTGTCCTGACGCCAGCACACCTTTGCTGGTACCCCAGGGATGGATTTCAGGTTTGAGGAAAGCAGCGGCGACGGAAGGATCGTCCTTCAACAAAGTCGTGGTCTGCTCCGCGCCTACGCGGAAGATGCCAACGGCCCGCAACTCGCCCGGAACGCTCAACGGGAACAGTCCGGCAATGGCCAGAAATCCTTGCTCGGTCATCTGTTTGATGAAAGCAGGATGTTCCTTCCCCACGAAATTAAAGGCAAGGGCGTCCGATTTCCATTTTTCGCCCCTCTTCATCAGAACCAGTGTGTACTGCTCGAATCCTGGAGGCTCGGTTGGGCTGTGAATGGTGCTCGGGTCGATCACCCACGGCCCAAGAACCTCAGGAGAGAGCCGGCCTGCCTTGACCGCCGGATCGCCGTCAGCCCATTGCTTTGCTTGCGCCGCTGACTCTGCTTGCAACACAAATATCCCGCGCAGCTTCGTGTCATCCAGGAAAGGCCCAGCAATCACAAGCTTGTGTTCGGCCGCCATCTTATGGATATTGGCCATGTGCTCTTCCTGAAGCTTTTCGCCCGCTTCTTTGCTCAGTTGCGGAGCATTCGCTGGACGATTCAACAGTACAAAAAAGTAGTGCGTCGGTTGCGCGCTCGGCTGGGTCTCGGTTTGTACGAAGGCGGATCTTGCCAGCACAATCAGACCCAACAGAAGTACGCCGCTAAAAGAAACTTTTTTCATACGCTATACGCGCCGCACGTTGTGCCGCACCGATTCTAATCCGTTCGGGATGTAGTCGCAGATGAGGACGGTCAGATCGTGGTCCCGTAATGCAGCCCGGTGCCTGATGAGGATGCTAAATCATTTCGCTTCATTTCGAAGGGAAAACTCTGGGGACATCAGTAAGAGCCGTCCCTGTATGCTACCGGCCGACTCCGGCGTGACTTACTCGCAATTTTGATTGGGTGAGTTCTTTCACGTCCAGGTCCCCGCTCTTGTCCTTATCCAGCCGGTCAAATTCCGCTTCCATAAATTTCATGCGCTCCGCTTTGGAGATCCTGCCGTTTTTGTCTTTATCCATGAGGAGCAGCAGTTGCTTGACCTCCTCCTCCTCGCGGAGCGCCAATTTGTCCTGCGGCTTTGGCACTGCCGCTTTGGTTTGCGAAATCGCCCTACCCAGCATGACCAAGTCGCCACCACGCAGGAAATAAAGAAACCGTGGGGGGGATGATAAAGGAATCGTAACGTCACGCCGCAAAGGACCGAGATTGCATCGGAAACAGCGATGCAATGGTGCGGCAAAAGGGCGTGATGCGATTTGTTACTTGGTCGGCGGCGATCGCCGCCTACACACGCAACCAAACTTTGTAGCGGTACCTGATAATTTTTTCTTCTCCAGCCTTTAAGGTGACTTCCCAAGTCAGTCGAGAGAGCGGATTATCGACAGCGATGGCTTCTGCGAGCTTGGCCGTTTTGCCATCGTCGGTCTGAGATTCCACACTTCCCCGCACTCTGTCGGCAATGCTCAAGCGAACCTCCTTACTTTTGTAATTCTTGATGGTCAGCGTTCCTTCGATGGTCACTTGATCGTAGTTGTAGTTGCGCCGCCGCTGAACATCCTTCTGACGCTCGACTTCATTTTCTTCATGGCTCGCGCGAATGTCGGTCGCGACCGTCAGCTTCAGACTTGAGGTCGCGCCTTTGGGCGTGTAGGGCAAGGTATCCTGGGATAGCGGATTGGTACCGGAAATCACCATGGAGGGCGCGCTGGTCCAGGGAAACTTGGTCGTATTTTTCAAGCGAAGCGCGTGCCAGATATCATCTTTCGTGGAACGATCCGATCCTGAATTTAGGTTGTTCTGCGGGATGCCGAATCCGTCTACGCGGGGCTGGTCCTCCAGGTTCCACTCGTAGATGTGCTCGTAGCTTACGGTGTCGGAAAAGACGTTGTAAGTGGCGCGCTCGCCGCGAGCCAAGGTGACATTTTTCCGGCTGTACAAAAAGAGATCTTCTTCCTGTGTTCCGGGTAATTCTCCGACTGTGGTCGCAAGACTGGGTGCCGCCGGGGCTTCGAAATCGAGTAGAGCACCAATCGCCTGACCGGTGAGCGCGTTTGAATAGCGTGCCTTCGTGTCGTCCTTGCGCGCGGCCGCCTGCATGAAATCGAGCAGGCTTTGTTCCAACGCCATAGGCGACGGAACGTTTGCATAAGCAAAGTTTGGCACGCCCACCGCGAAAAACAAGTCTGTGTCTTTCAAGTCCTCGGCGTCATTCACGAGTACCGATTGCATCGTAATCTGTGCCATCTGGTCATCTTTCAGTGAGATCAGATACGAAGGGGTCCACCCCAATCCGTGTTCCAGATATCCCATCGTCAAGTTGGCATGTCTAGACGCACCCTTAATTTTGAAGCGCAACGCCTTGCGTTCTTCTTCCCGCGCTTGCTGAAGCATGGGATCCGCCGGCAGAATTACACGCGCGATGTTGTGGAAATAGAGAGCCAAAAGCTTATCTTCGGATTTCAGCAGAAGGTATTCCGGCATCGCTCGCGGCTGTGGCGGAGGCACGGAATTCGGATAGAAGATCTCCGACGGGTTGAGTGGTGGCGTGGAACCTGCACCCGGCTTCTCCGCTGGCCGAAAATCGACGATTTCGCCCGTGTACTCTTTTTGATTGTTATCGACGATCGTAACCACCTTGCCGGCATTAGCCAGCAACACCTCCGCAAGGACTGTCAGGTTCTGTTGCTCGGGGACTTTGTAGCGGTGAGCAACGACTTCATCGAGCGATGTTCCCGCATCATTCGGAGCAATCCATAGAGAGCCCAGAGTTGCGTTCGGGACCGGGGAAAGATTCCCCACGCCGGCCTCGAGGTGCGCGTCGCCCTGCTTTACCACAAATGCCAACCCATTCTTGAAGGCAGCGACGGCGGTCGCTCTTAATTCGGTTTCCGGCGCTTCTCCCGAATAGGCAACGAGGGACCAAACAATGCATGGACACACAACCAAAGCGAACCGGCGCGGGATCTTCATCAGGATCTCCTAGACTTCAATTGATCCTGATTATGCGTTGCGAAGGCAGGAAGAGCGAGATACAAATAAGGTTCCGAACATGTTGGACTAAGAAAGTGGCCGCTCGTTTGTAACGTTTTGATCTCGAAGAGCACTACGGAATATACGGTGGGGTGCAGGCTGGTGCCGTCGCAAGGAAGCCAGCCACAGTGCGGAGGTCGATATGTTTGCTCGTAAGGTTGCTGCTCTCCTCAAGCCGAATTCACTTCCGGAATTTACGAATCTCATCGAGAGTAAAATTCTTCCCTGGCTGCGAAAGCAAGACGGTTTCCTGGATTTGATCACCCTGGCCGTCCCGGATAGCAACGAAGTCGCGACCATCAGCTTCTGGGATCACCAAGCAAACGCGGACGCTTATCACACGAGCGGATATCCAGAAGTGACGGAGATTTTGGAAAGGCTTCTGGACGGAAAGCCTTACGTCAAAACATTCAAGGTTGTGGGCTCAACACTTCAAAGAATCGCGCCCGTGCGGCCCTGTCCGGCAAAGCATCTCCAAAAGAGCCCTCCGGCAGAACTTGACTATCGCTCGACTGAGACCGTCTGACCGATTCGGTATCGGAGGCGGATAGTCGACGAGGATGTCCAGCGAGAACACCAGGCGCTACGCTCGTCGCTTGAGTCCAAAGGCGCCAGGCATGCATCTACGCAGGCATGGCAAACCTGACGGAATTCAGCCTGGGCGACGCCGTCGCGGTTCTCACTCGCACTCCGGCATCAATAAATGCGCTCCTGCGCGGCCTGCCTAGCATCTGGGCATACCACAACGAAGGAACAGATACGTGGAGCGCCTTCGATATCGTGGGCCACCTGATCGTCGGGGAGCGCACCGACTGGATGCCGCGGGTGCGGATCATTCTGACGGACGGCGAAGCGCGGCCATTTGATCCCTTTGACCGCTTTGCGCAGGCGAAAGAGAGTCAGGGCAAATCGCTGGAGCAACTTCTGGACGATTTCGCCCGCCTGCGAAAAGAGAACTTAGTGGCGCTGCAGGCGCTGAACTTACGGCAGGAAGACTTGACCCGGCGGGGAAGGCATCCGGCGCTGGGAGTGGTGACGCTATCGCAACTTCTGGCGACATGGGCGGTGCACGACCTCACCCATTTGCATCAACTTTCCCGTGTGATGGCCTACCAGTATCGTGATGTAGTCGGTCCTTGGAGTGCCTTTCTGGGCGTGCTTAAATGCGGTGGTCATAGCGCTCCGTAGGAATCGAGCTCGGGCGGGCCTCCGCCGCAACTCAGCCCAATACAATGAGGGGTCAGCAATGAGCACAATTCTGGTTACCGGCGGTTCGGGCTTCATCGGGAGCCATTCAATCCTGCAGCTCTTGGCTGCGGGACATCAGGTGCGGACCACGGTAAGGAGTTTGAAGCGCGAGGGCGACGTACGCGCCATGCTGAAGGAAGGCGGGGCCAAACCCTCCGATCGCTTGTCGTTCATCGCCGCCGATCTGGAAAAAGATGGGGGCTGGCCGGAAGCTGTCGCCGACTGCGAATACGTGCTGCACGTTGCGTCGCCCTTTCCTCCGAACGTGCCCAAGAATGAGGATGAACTGATTGTGCCTGCGCGCGAAGGCACGCTTCGGGTGCTGTGTGCCGCGCGCGATGCCGGTGTGAAGCGCGTGGTGCTGACGTCCTCGTTCGCGGCGATCGGCTATGGTCAGAAGCCGCAGAGTACGCCGTTCAACGAGACGAACTGGACGGACATCAATGGCGAAGGCGTAACGGCTTACGTGAAATCGAAGACCTTGGCTGAGCGCGCAGCTTGGGATTTCATTGCCCGGGAAGGCGGCAACCTCGAGCTTTCGGTGATCAATCCGGTGGGCGTGTTCGGCCCGGTCCTGGGGTCTGACTATTCGACGTCGATACTTCTGGTGCAGCGCATGATGGACGGGGCCGTGCCCGGCTGCCCGCGGCTCTATTTCGGCGCCGTCGATGTGCGCGACGTTGCCGACCTGCACATCCGGGCCATGACTCATCCTGCCGCCAAGGGCGAGCGCTTCCTGGCAGTGGCTGGCGACTTCCTGTCGATGCTCGACGTCGCAAAGATGCTTAAACGCCGCATGGGCGCGGCGGCCAGAAGAGTGCCGACCAGGGAACTGCCGAACTGGCTGATGCACATCGCCGCACTCCGTGATCCGGCGGTGAAGTTGATCCTGCCGGAGCTGGGCATCGTGAAGAACGCGACCAACGAAAAGGCCAGGCGCGTGCTGGGCTGGGCGCCCCGTTCAAACGAGCACTCCATCGTCGCCACTGCCGAAAGTCTGGTGCAGCTCGGGCTTTTGAAGGATAGCCTCAAGAAAAGGCCGCCTAACTAAGGCACAGCCCCCTTTGTTCTCAGGAGCAAGCCAAGCCGGTGCGACCCGACTTGTTCAAGATAAATTGGGGGCCCCGGGCGGAGTCGAACCGCCGACCAACGGTTTAGGAAACCGCTGCTCTATCCATCTGAGCTACGGGGCCGCTGTGCTCACAAATAAAAGATAACATGACTAGTTAGTTCGGTCGTCCACTCTTCGGTTCTCGGACTCCATCTCGCAAGTCTTGGCTGGTCGATCCAAATTGTTTGCCCGCCCGCCCAAGGAGCCAGTGTGACGCCGGCGGAAAAACCGTCTTGACTAATCGGTCGAAATACGAGACGCTTGCGCGCGATTGAGGATGAGGCCGGATCCCACAATTCCACAGCTTGTAGGGGCCGCCGATCAAGGCGACGCGGTTGCCGCTGACGCGCTTTTCAGTGCTCTTTATGCGGAGTTGCGCCAATTGGCCAAGCGCGAACTTGGGCGGCCTAGCGCCGCCGTCAGCCTCAGCGCCACAACCCTATTGCACGAGGCATACCTGGACATGGCGGCACGAGAGGGACCGTCGTTTCCCGACCGCGCGCGATTCATGGGATATGCGCGCGAGTGATGCGGGGATTGATCATTGATCATGCGCGAGAACGGCACGCCCAGAAGCGCGGGGGGCTTTTCGAGTTAACTTCGCTCGATGCAGACGCTATGGAGAATGCGGCAGGTCACACGGAACTAGCGCGGATCGGCGAGGTGTTGGACCAACTTGGCAGAGCGGAGCCTGCCCTGGCCAGGTTGTCGACTTGAAATTCTTCTGCGGATTTTCGTTCGGAGAAATTGCGATCATGCGGAACGTGTCGGAACGTACGGTAAAGCGGAACTGGGAGAAGGCGCGCATTTATCTCCATCGAAAAATCGCCGCGTATTTATCGCTGTGAGGATTTTATGCCCACACTGAGCCCAGATGAGTGGCCGGTCGTAAGTCCATACCTGGATCAGGCCCTCGCAATGCCTGAGGATGAGCGTGCAGTGTGGCTGCGCTCGCTTGGCCAGAAAAACCCCACATTGGTCGCGCAGTTGACAGAACTCCTCGACGAACACCGGGTGCTCGTGCAAGAGGGTTTTCTCGAGAAGGAACGGTTCGGACTACCGAACTCGGCGCGACTCGCAGGCCAGGCACTCGGGCCGTATACTCTGATCTCCCAGATCGGCCAAGGCGGAATGGGAAGCGTCTGGTTGGCCGAGCGCAACGACGGACGCTTTGAGCGTCGAGTGGCGGTGAAGTTCCTAAGCGTTGCTCTGGCCGGCCGCGGGGGCGAAGAGCGATTCAAACGCGAGGGCAGCATCCTTGGGCGGCTTACCCACGAGCATATTGCAGAGCTGGTGGACGCGGGTGTTTCTCCGACCGGACAACCGTATCTCGTTCTGGAATATGTCGAAGGCGAGCAGATCGATGAGTACTGCGACCGTCACATGCTGGATCTGCCAGCGCGCATTCGCCTGTTTCTCGATGTACTCGCAGCTGTGGCTTACGCGCACGCCAATCTGATCGTGCACCGAGACCTTAAGCCTTCGAACATCCTGGTTCGAAATGATGGACAGGTTAAGCTCCTGGACTTCGGAATAGCCAAGCTTTTGGAAGAGGGGTCCGATGCTGCAGCCGCGACACTGCTTACTCAGCAAGCAGGAGGGGTGCTGACACCGGCCTACGCGGCGCCCGAGCAAGTGACCGGAAGACCGGTAACCACTGGGACCGATGTCTATGCGCTGGGCGTAATGCTATATTTGCTTCTGACCGGTCAGCATCCCGCCGGCCCCGCCATCTCGTCCCCTGCTGAGCTGTTTAAGGCCATCGTAGATAGGGAACCACCACGTGCGTCGGAAGTCGTATGCTCTGCCCGAACGCGGAGCGAAATCACCACGAGCAATGCCGCGAAGCGGGCGTGCACACCGGACAGACTCTGTCGCTCATTATGCGGAGACTTAGACACAATCGTGGGCAAGGCACTGAAGAAGAATCCTCAGGAACGCTATCCATCGGTCACTGCTTTAGCCTCCGACTTGGAGAAATATCTCAGTCACGAACCCATCAGTGCCCGGCCAGACACGATCGCTTACCGCCTCCAAAAATACGTTCGTCGGCACCGCGTGGGAGTTGCACTGGCGGCCTTCGCTTTGCTGATGCTGGCTGGCTTTGTGGCAATGCAGGCCTTTCAGTTGCGCCGGATTACTCGGGAGCGCGATCGAGCAGATCGCATTGCAGAGTTCATGACGGGGATCTTCAAGGCTTCAGATCCAAACGAGAAGCTGGGCGGCACGATAACCGCGGGCGAACTTCTCGATCAGGCAGCAAAGGATATACAAACTGGCCTATCAAAGGACCCCGATCTTCAGGGGAGCATGATGCACGTGATAGGAAGAGCCTACATGTATCAGGGACTTTACCCTCGCGCGCAATCGCTGTTCGAGCATGGGATTAAGGTTAGCAGCTCGGTTGGTGAGCAAGAGAACAGGGAAACTCTGAACACCATGCACGACCTGGCGTGGGCATTGCTGCAACAAGGTCATCTTTCTGAGGCGGAAAACCTCGAACGGAAATTGCTCGACGCACAGCGCCGCGTGCTCGGGGGCGATCATCCAGACACCCTGGCGACCATTAGCGAGCTGGCTTTTACGCTATGCGAGGAACATAACTGTGCAGAGGGGGTGAAATTGAACAGTGAAGTGCTCCAGAAGCAGCAGCGCATCCTCGGCCCGGAGGCCCATTACACGCTTGTGACGATGGACAATCTCGCCATCATGTTGGCGGAAAATGGCCAACCTGCAGACGCGGAGAAGCTAGAACGGAAGGCACTGGACATTCACCTGAGAGTCGAGGGCCCGGAAAACCTGTCGACCATCCATTCCATGCTCAACCTGGCTGATTTTCAGCGGGATTTGCACCATGATGAGGAAGCCGAGAAGTCATTTCACCGTGTGTTGGATATTGCAGGACGCGTGCTTGGCCCCGATCAGCCGGAAACCGCTGCTGCGAACTATGACTTGGCAACTGTTCTTGTGCGCAAAGGGCAAGACGAGGAGGCGCTTTCGCTTCTACGCCAGTCTGTGGACCATGGATTGCCGCCGCGTATTGCTTCCGACATTGGAAACGACCCTTTGCTTGATTCGCTGCATGGAGATCCTCGTTTTGCCGCGTTAGTTACCTACGTTAAGGAGCGTGCTGCTACGCAAGCGGGAAAGTAACTTGTTCGCTTCGTACTTTAACAATCCAGAATTCTTGCCCTGCCCAGTACGTTCTATCGAAAGGATGCCTCCCTGCCTCCTGAGCAGCGTTACTACGATGGCGCTCCGCCGGACATCATGCGATTCGGGTCGGCTTGGCCCGGGGCGAACTTTCAACTCGTGGACAGAAACACCGAAATCGCTCCTGACATTCACCTCACTGCGTTGGTGTCGGACAAGCCGGGAACGCTTGAATTGCGTGAGTTGTCGCTAGCGATCAGTACACCCGAAGGCATTGTGATCGTGGTCGGCTGCTCACATCCTGGCATTGACAAAATCGTCGCAGCGGCGAGCACGATTAACCCCGCGTTCATCTGATTGCCGGAGGGTTTCATCTCGTGACGGCGGGTGACTCGGACCTTGATAGGATCGTTACAGCTCTCCATGACCAGTTCTAAGTGGACTACATCGCACCCGGCCACTGCACTGGGGAACCTGCGTTTACCGCACTCAGAAAGGCTTTCAGTGATCGATATCTCTATGCCGGCCTTGGTACCACCCTGTCTCTGAGCAAACTACCCAATTAAGAGTTGATCCTGATCGGTATTGGTTGGGCGGCCAACCGGAAGTAATCCCCACCGTCTTTGCGGCACTCCGGTTGTCGTCCGTGTTTGGGCTAGAACGTTTGACCAGATCATCTGCACAAATCCCTCTCAGCCTGTTGAAAGTCGCGCATTGACGGGACCCAGTGGGGCTTGCCCTCGGCCAGCATTTCGATCCTGCGCTCATCGATCCAGTCGAAAATGCGCAGTTGGTTTGCGATGCAGGCATGGTAGGTGGGGAGCAGTCGACAGAACTTGAGGTACGCGAGGAAGGTCGCGAGATTGTTTGGGCGCAGGGTTCTCCTCCGCGATGGACACTGAGGACTGGCGCTGTGCACGCGCTCGTACTGCGGCCGCGAACTCGTCACGCGTCGCATCGGCGGTCAGGCCACTGGAGGATTTGCCAGGCGGACAGCAAAGTAAGGTTCTCCGGAAGTTGGTGCCTGCCATGAATCTCGCATGTGGCGCGGTGCTCCACATCCACCAAACCGTATTCCTTCGGAGTCGCTACTTTGTGAGCAATTCAGCAAGAATCGCATCAAATTCTCGCCAGGATTCTTTCTCACTGTGTGGGCTGTGCCGCCCCACCTCGATGAAGCGTAACTCTGCACCCCTCACCGCTTCGTGCGCTCGCTCGATCTCTCCCGGCTCGGTTCTGGGATCTCCTTTTCCGTGGATAAATGTCACGGGCACGGTTAGCTGGCTCAATCGCCCGTCATACAAGTCATCGGCCAAGTCATCGACTGAAAGCTTGCTCTCAGCCGCGAGTTTCAGCCAGGCACAGCAATTTCGTTGAACGACCTTGCTCCATTGATCTTCGCCGTGATCGGCTATCAGCAATTTTTGCGTGTTCTCATTTAGTTCTTCTGGATGCGTCGCAAACTTCTTGAAAAAACTGCGCGAACTCGGTTTGTTCCGGCGGAACTGAAAGGCTTCCAGAATTAACCGCTCGCACCGTTGCGGCGCCGACAGTCCGATCATGGCGACAATCACCGCTCCATCACTGTGTCCCCAAAAGGTCGCTCGCTGGATTCCTAACTCATCCAGCACCAGAAGCGTCTCCTCCGCTGCCCGTTGATGAAAGTCGGTGGGCACGTCTCCTGACAATCGCGTCGAACGGCCATAGCCGGACCGATCCGGAATTATGAAGCGGAGTAGGTCTTCAAATTCTTTGGTTTGGCGGTTGACCGGATACACGCGATACCCCCAACCCCCATGCAGAAAAATAACTGTCCGCCCGCTTCCCACATCCCGGTAGTGGATCTTAACGGGCCGATTCCGGAGTGCGTGCGGTGAGGTTGGCAATTCCACAAAAGGCATTCGATTTATTCCGCCCCGCTGGTGAACTGGAAGAAGAGAAGTAAAGGTAATTTGTATCATTCGAAGGCGACAGATTCCCCCACGAGATTCAATGGCACGCCGGCAACCAAATAGCTGCAGCCGGGGCGGCCATAAAGCAGCTATAGATCTACTTGCCCACCCAACACGGTTGTCGCTTTCCCAAGAACGCGGAAATTCCTTCCTGCGCATCCGTGGCCAAAGAGTTCATACTCATCACTTCCTTGGCGTAGGCATAGGCCTTGGGCTGGTCCAGGTCTATTTGGGTGTAGAAGGCCTGCTTGCCAAGCGCCACGATCAACGAACTAGCCTCGGCGATGCGGATTGCGAGTTTTCTGGCGGCAGACGCGAGTTCCGACGCCGGAACCACCATGTTGATCAGACCCCAATCAGCGGCGGTGACGGCATCGACCATTTCACCGGTGAGAAGCATTTGCAGCGCTCGTTTCCGGCCAATTGCCCGGCTGAGCGCGACCATGGGTGTGGTGCAGAATAACCCTATTTTCACGCCTGGGGTGGCGAAGGCTGCCTCATCCGAGGCCACCGCCAAATCGCAGGTGGCAACCAGTTGGCATCCAGCGGCAGTCGCGATTCCCTGAACCTGGGCGATCACGGGCTGGGGTATGGATTGGATCTTCTCCATCAATTTGGAACATACGTCGAAAAGACGCCGGTATTCATTGAGGTCGCGGCCCACCATCTCGCTCAGATCGTGTCCCGAGGAAAACACCTTTCCGTTCGCCGCCAAAATCACCGCTCGCAAGGTTCGGCTTCTCCCGATCTGCTCCAGGCAGTCAATCAACTCCAGCATGAGGTCGAGGGAAAGAGCATTGCGCAGGTTCGGGCGGTTCAAGGTAATAACTGCAAGATCTCCTTCGGCGGCGAAGCTCAAATTTTCGTAGTTTTTCATTGTAGCGCTTAATATTCCGTCCTCCTTATGGACATGATCGAGCAAAGGCCACGCGTATCCTTCCCGCATCTGCCTACAGAACAATGCCAGGGGATTGCGAGACATGTCACGGTAAGACTTCCTGCTCTTTCTTGGAGCGGGCTTCAGCGCGCAGAACGTTCTTGCGGATCTTCCCGGTGGATGTTTTTGGCAGGCTCCGGAACTCAATGTATTTGGGGCACTTAAAATGGGCCATCCGGCTCCGGCAGAAGTCGATGATTTCTTTCTCCGTCGGGGAGAAACCGTCCCGCAGCGTTACATAAGCGAGCGGGACTTCACCCCACTTGGGATCGACAACCCCAACCACGCCGGCTTCCAATACTGCAGGGTGCTCGCAAAGCATTTTTTCTACTTCCACGGAAGAGATGTTTTCGCCGCCGGAGATGATGATGTCTTTGCTGCGGTCCCGCAGTTCGATATAGCCATTGGGGTGCATGACAGCCAGGTCGCCGGAGTGAAACCAGCCGCCGGCGAAGGCTTTGGCCGTGGCCTCTGGATCCTGAAAATATCCCGCCATCACGTTGTTGCCTCGCATTACTACTTCTCCGAGAATGTTTCCATCCGCGGCAACGTCGATCATGTCGGGATCCACCACGCGCAGATCGGTTCCGGCAACCACGTAGCCCACCCCTTGCCGCGCTCGCAGGGTGGCACGCTCGGCCAAAGGCAAGGCATCCCATTCATTCTGCCAGGCGCAGACGCTATGTGGCCCGTAAGTTTCCGTCAGGCCGTAGACGTGGTTGACTTCAGCTTCCATCTCCTCCACCGCGCGGATCACGGCTGGTGAAGGCGGCGCTCCCGCGGTAACGATCTTCAGGCGTTTGCCAAACCGGATACCTTGTTTGCGGCAATATTCCGTAAGCATCAATAGGACGGTCGGCGATCCACACAAGTGGGTGACGCCCTCCTGCTGGATAAGGTCGACCGCCCGCTTGGGATCGAAATCAGGAAGGCAAATGTGACGCCCGCCCACGGCCGTCACCGCCCAGGGAAAACACCAGCCATTGCAATGAAACATCGGGAGGGTCCACAGATAAATAGAAGAGTGTGATAGTCCGTGCTCGACCACCTCACCCAGCGCATTCATATAAGCCCCGCGGTGCGTGTACATGACTCCTTTGGGCGACCCTGTGGTGCCACTGGTGTAATTAATGGAGATAACATCGTTTTCTTCCGGTGCTTCCCCCTTAAACGATGAATCGCCGGTCTGCAGAAAGCTTTCATAATCGGGGATGATTCGCTTCAGATCCTTCAGTTCCTGCCTGACCGGCTCCAGAGAATTCAGCAAGTGGGGTTCGCCCAGCAACAGAGTGGCGCCACTATGGTTAAGAATCGTGACGATCTCCGCTGCTTGCAGTCGGGTATTCAGCATCACGAGCACGGCTCCGGCCAGCGGAACGCCGAAATGGCATTCGAGCGCCGCCAGACGGTTGCGACAAAGCACGGCAACGCGATCTCCCGGATTGATGCCTGCATGAACCAGCGACGAAGCCAGCCGGTGGACACGCGATTGAAGCTCTGCGTAGGACACGCGCCGTTCTTCGCCTAACGCGGCGTCCACTACTGCGACGTAATCGCGGTATACGGAGCCGCTGCGGGCCAGGAATTCCAAGGGAGTCAAAACGGAAATCATGAGCCACCTCGAGATGTTCTCAGCGTGGGATCAACGATGGGAATGTTTCACTAGTTCGCAAGAAAATGCAAGGTGCCTGATTGCGCGGCAGTGTAATGTAGGGACGACCAAATACAATGGCCCCTGTGGCTCAAAATCGGCTGGACCATCTGGGTGATGGTATGGGTCCCCGTTTATTGGAAGCAGTATGGCTTGTAGAACTTCCTGTTCTTCTGCGATCTGGGGAACATCCTTATTACGCTCGGACTGTGGTTGGAGAGCCCGCTAATTTTCTCTTGGCAGGCTAACCGGACTGCTGCTGTTCCAGACCCTCTACGCCATCGACTTAGCTGGAGCTTCGGGCCAAAAGCACCTCGGGGTAAAGAAGCCAACTGGCTCGCTACCGTGCCGGGCAGGGGATATTTTGCCATCCTCAGACTCTATGGTCCGACCGAGGCCGCGCTCAACAGGAGTTGGAAACCCGGCGACATCGAGAAGGTAAAGTAGGTCATCGCCTTGACTCGTGAACTGCGCGGGATGCTCGCGTGAACTGCCCCGCGCGGTGTCACTCTGCGTTCTGGTCGGATCGTCGGCAATCCTTACCTTACGATCAGGGAAGGTTTGCCGTCATCCGAGAGTTACATGCTGATCGGCTAATCCTGCGCGTAAGCGGGTCTCGTCGTTTAACACCAAAATATCAGATTGGCTTGCTCGTGGCGTCGGACAGAATCTCGAACAGGCATGCGAAATCAGCCTGACTTTTGCCCGCCTGGATCGCTCGCTCCATGAGGTTAAGGTACGCATCGGGGAATAGTGTGGTCCGAACCTCGATCTTGGCACCAGCTTACAAGCTGCTTGGTGACCACAGAATACGCTTCGAGCGAAGCTTGATCGCCGCTGTAATTTTTTAACGAACCTCTCCGCGACATGTCGGTGAAGACTGATTCCATGGTTGGCATCATTCCCTTGATCGTCTCCAGAAATCCTCCAGCGGGCAGGTTTTCACTCTCCCAAACAACCTGCCCTTGGAGAAAGCCCAACATCGCACTTACGCCGAAGGTTAGGACAGCAACATCGAATGCCGAGGCATGACCGATCTCATGCCCTACGAACAGCGTCCTATCGCCAAAGACCATCAGAACCGGCTTCGCGCGGTTGAAGACTTCCGCCGGCCCGGAATAGAAGATCGTGCAGGCTGGTGTTCCGATCCATCCCGGACTGCCCAGAATGGCGCCGTCAAGATACGATATTCCGCATCGGCGGGCCCAGGAGTCCATTTCCCTGGCTTCTTTGGGCGTGCCGCTGGTCAGTTGCACGACGATCTTGCCGCGGAGGGCGGTTTCAATGTCAGGTTGTCGCAACAACTGTCGCGTTGAACTGTAATCACTGACGCTAACAACAACGATATCCGCTTCTCGAACCGATTCCTCCACGCTCTGGGCTACGCTGAGACCGAGCCTTGACAAGACCTTCGTTTTCGCGCCAGTCCGGTTCCACACCGTCGTGGCAAATCCCTTATGGAACAGCGCCGTCGCAAGAGCGGATCCCATGCGTCCGGTGCCGATAACCGTCACCTTGTAGTTCATGCCGCGGGCCGACCTTTCCTCCACAATCTATTCCGGCGTTCACGCCCCGCTCCCGGCAGCACTGGCTTCGAATTGGGGAACGCCTTTCAATTCCCTCTCCGAAGCCAAAGGAAAACAACGATTGCACCGTTCGTCAGCGCAAGGCCGGCGCCGAATTCTGTGGTCACGTAGAGCGCCAACCCGGATTGAGTTTCATTCTAAATTAACATAGACAGAGCACGCATTATCGCCGGGTCGTTCACTACTTCGGCATCCGACTGACTTCAGCATAAGAGCCAAGGAGTTCAAACATGGAATCGGCCATTCCTGATCATCTGCAATGTCCCCGCACGCGTCACAGGCGGATTCCAGAGGATTACGCTCCGCCTTATCCAGCCGCTGTTGCGGGTTACAAACCAAATGTCAAACAGGTGGTGATGGCATACTTCGGCGCGCAATACCTCGGTGAGTCGCTCCCCAACCGGGCGGACAAGGCGTTGATGAGTATTGCCAGTGCGTTTGGGAATGACAAGGGCCCGGGCCATTGGGATCGGGCGCTGTACGTTGACGAAGCCGGCTTCACCAACATCATCTCCATCGGCTACTGGGACATTCCGGCCGAGTTCGATGCGTGGTTCGGGAACTCCGGTGCCGGTTGGACCAATACTGCGGTTGTAGGGAACCCTGGCGGCGTCTTCATCGAGGTACTCGGGCCCAATACCGAACGCTTTGAAACGCTGTTCTCGTCAGATGTTCCAGAAGGCGTGGCCTGCTTGGCTGAAGGCTTTAGCGACGCGGGTGGTGGAGAACGGATTGAACCAGGGCGTGATCCCGCATGAAAATATCTGCCTCATCCGCTCCGGCACAGGAAAATCAATTATCGGGCAGGCGCACCGTTCGTTGGGAGTGCTAGACCGTAAGGCGCTGCTAGGGCCGGTCGGGCGTTGGAGATTCGAGGCGCTTGCAACAGAAAGAATGTGTGGGATCAATAGGACTCCCTATCTATTTTCGGCGCACACTTCAGCGCGCAATGACTGCCGACTACCAGCCCTTTTCCCCATTTGTTGTGTGGGAATCCACTCGCAAGTGATTGATCCGCCGTAGGCGCAAGCCCGAGCACGCAAAGATAATAGGAAACCGTTGCTCTATCCAACTGAGTTACGGGGCCGCGCTTCGAGATCAGTTACTCGTAACTGATAAAGATACATCGAAGTCGCACAATCGCTACATCCAGCTTTGGAGGGCCTGCACGATCTGACAGCGAGTTTCTTGTAGGTGCTACGTCACGGCGATTGTAGACGGCGAGCTTGTCCGCGCGCAATTATCCGAAGGGCGACTCTTCCCGCAAAGCTTTTGATGAGGGCTACGAATCGGCAGGGGTGAGCTTGACTGAGCTGGCAGTGGTGGCGGAGATATGGGAGGAGCCTGCGCCTGCGGAAGCGCCGGCAGCGACACCGCTCGCCGCTGTAGCACCAGTCTCCGTGGTGGCCGAGGTTGAAGTTTTCGCGACAGCGGGGGCGCCGGCTGGAATCGGCGGTGGTTTGACGCCATCGACAATGTGATGGCTCAAGCAATAGAGCGCCAGTTCGAGCCGATCGGCGACGCCTAGCTTGTCATATACCTTGCGGAGGTAGTTCTTTACAACCTGTTCGGTGGTGCCCACCCGAACCGCAATCTCTTTATTCTTCATGCCCTGAGTGACGCAGGATACGATCAGAGTTTCCTTGGGCGTGAGCTGGACCTTGGGGCGTGCTCCGGAAGGCCGAAGATTGTGGCCGCGGAATGCTTCCATCACCCAATGCACTGCCTGGTTCTCCAGCCAGGGTTCGCCGGCGGCAACTTTGCGAAGACAGTCGACGAAAACTTCGGGCTCAACTTCGCGCGACAGAATGCCGTGCGCTCCGCGTCGGAAAAGATCGAGCGTAAGTTGTTCGTCCGACACGGGCGTGACCACAATAATTTTCAGCTGCGGCGCCTGGCGTAGCAGTTCCGTGACGGCTTCGACTGGATTAAGGACTAATGCCGATTCAAAGATGAGTACGTCGGCGGAAAACTTCGTTACCGCGGATTGGGTCTGAGGCAGCGTTTCGGCCTGGCCAACAACACGGATATCGTCTTCGAGAGCAAATATTTTGCGCAGGCCGGCGCGGAAGATGGCCTGAGTATCGGCAAGGATGACGCGGATCAACGGAGTAGATCCGCTGTCCTGGTGAACCCCGTGATTTTCGCCGACGCTGACCGTGCTGGCCATTATTTTTTCCCTACGCCTAAGCTCGCTCGAAATGGTACTCGTCAATCACTACGCCCACGCCTCGACGACCTTTGTCCTCGAAGCTGCGAACTACGCGGCCGCGGCAATCAATCTGAACATCCGAACGGGAACCCACGACATGGCCCGGAAGCAGGATGGTGAAATCGACAATCGAACCCACGGGAACATCGCGATCCATCGCAAAGAGCACGCCGTTGGCCGAGATGTTCTGAGTTTCCGCCAGACAGTCGCCACTCTGCGATTTCAGTTCCACGGGCAGATGCAGCGGAAAACGCGGAGCACTTTGCATGTCGGCATAGTTCTTCAGCGCAGTCTGCTGCTGCGGATCCGACGTTAACTCCTGCTCTGATGGTTCGCTTTGCACCGTTTCTGACGGACCTTCCTTCCGAGGGCACTCAACGCGTCCGGAATTCTCGGAAACTCTCTTTTGACGAACGTAAGGGCAGCGTACACCCGCAAATCAGGCTGGCAAAGTTACGGAAGTCATGGAACGGTGGGGCGTTAACTGCTTGAGGATGAGAGGATTACAACGAATCGGAGAGGAGTTTCCGAGGCTAGTTTCATGGGCGGCAGAGCTGCGACCGATTGGGTGCCTAAAACTTTGTGACTTCCGTGAAGTTAAAATCGCGGATCTTCATGGCAGGCACGACCATATCAAACGACTCCTCGCCACAGGAACGAACCGGCACACTCATAGCTTCCACGCTGGAGAGCATGTGGATGACACTTTGGTTGAAACGGAAATTGCGCACTCCTTGTCGGAGTCTCCCGTCTTGCACCAAGAAAGAGCCGTCGCGGGTCATGCCGGTGACAATTTTTTCGTAAGGATCGACTTCTCTGATGTACCAGAGTCGCGTAACCAGCACACCGCGTTCGGTAGAGGCGATCATCTGCGCGAGCGTTTGAGGATCCCGCGGCGTTGCGAAAACGATGTTGACCGGCATCTCGCCCATTTCGTTGGGCAGCGCAAAGCCGTGGCCGGTGGGCGCGATGGGGCCCACTTTATCCCTCTGTTCCGAACGTCTCATGCGCTCGGCGGTAGCTCGCGCGTAGACAACGCGCTCAATAATCCCGTCTTCGACCAGCGGTACTATCTGGCGCCGCATGCCTTCGCCATCGAACGGACACCCGGTTTGCAGAGGATGAGTGACGTCATCCCAAACAGTGATGTTCCCGCCGAACAGTTTGCTGCCGATGCGGCCGGTGAGAAAAGATCGCTGGTCGAGGATCGCCATACCGGAGTAATCCCAGAACATGAAGCCGACGATGTCGAGCACGGCTGCTGGTTCCAGAATTACGGTGTACTTCCCTGCTGGAATTTCCTTGGGGTGCGCAGAATCGATCGCCTTCCTGGCCGCAATTTCGGCCAGAGCATTGGGATCGAGGTTGGTTACGTTGGGCGAGTTGGCCTTTTGCCATCCCGAGGAATCCGCGGCCAGCATGGTGATGGAAACTTCCGCCAGAGTCTGGGTGTGCCATTTGCTCAGATCGCGCGAGTTGAAGATGCCCTCAACGGATTCTGAACTGGAAAAAATGCCGGCGGTAGCGAGTTTGTGCTTGTTAGCCACCTCCACGATTTTCTTCACGCCGTCGGCGCGAAGCTGGGGAGTGATCGCGGCGGTTTCGGGGAAGTAGCGGGAAGGAACTTGTGAAGCGCTCTGGTCCGCAGTGCCTTCAGCGTCCCTGGAGTCTGGCATCGATAAGAGGTCGGGATCAGGATGCTGCACCTTAGCAAGCGCTTCGGAAGATTCGACTACGCGGCGCAGACTCTCGTTGTCGAACTTGTTGGTGGTGGCCCGAGCGGTTCGCCCAGCGAAAACCGTGCGAACGGAGACTACGTGATTTTCGTCCTCAACATTCTGGTGGATGACGTTGTTGGCAAAGCGGGTGAGCGAGAATCTTCCGCCTGAGAAAACCACCTCGACCTCATCAGCGATCGATAGCTTTCTTATGCGGTCAAAGATGTCCCCAGCTTGATCTTTAGTAAGCAAGTCGTGCTCTTCTCTTTGCTCTGTGTCTCTGTGGTAAATTAACTTCCTTTGTAAGCGCTGCCCACTTTTATGTTCCGAAAGCGCGAAGGTGCTGCGCCGTGACCGGTGCCCATCACCTGTTGCGGTTGGCCTTTGCCGCAATTCGGAGTGCCCCAAAGTGTCCACTCATCGCGGGAGCAGATCGCATCGAGGGAATTCCAGAATTCTGTGGTGATGCCAGAGTAGGACGGATTCTTGATCATGCGCAGGCGCTTGCCATTCTTAATCTCCCAGCCGATTTCGCAGCCGAATTGAAAGTTGTAACGCTTGTCGTCGATGGACCAGGAACGGTTGGTCTGCATTAGGACGCCGTGATCAGTGGAGGCGATCAGTTGTTCGAGTGTCAGCGGCTTTTCGCCGGGCAGCAGACTGATATTCGTCATGCGAATCATGGGCAAGCGGTTCCAGCCTTCGGCGCGCATGGTTCCACCCGATCGATTTTCGTCGATGGTATGGGCTGTTTCGCGCGAGCTGAGATAGCCGGTAAATAATCCGTTGGTGATGATCGGGGTGCACTGTGCAGGAACGCCTTCGTCGTCGAAGCCGAAAGTTCCCAGGCCTGGGCCATGCTCCTGGCGCGCGTCGGCAACTACGTTTACCAGCTCGCTGCCGTAACGCAGTGTGCGCAGCTTGTCGAGCGTGAGGAACGAAGTGCCGGCGAAGTTCGCCTCCATTCCCAGCACGCGATCGAGTTCGATGGGATGCCCGATGGATTCGTGGATCTGTAGCCCTAGCTGAGAGCTGTCGAGAATGATGTCGAACGTGCCTTCGGGACACTGGTCGGCATGGTGCAGGGCGACGGCTTCTTCGGCGATGCGGCGGGCATTCTGCAGCAACTTCAAGTCTTCGATCAGTTCGTAACCTTTGTTCTGCCACTGTCCGCCATAGGAATTCGGATAAGACCGTTTCTGAATTTCGTTGCCGGCAAACGCATATGCGGTGTAGCCCGCACCGGCGGAATACTTGGTCTGATGGATGTCGCTGCCCTCCGACGATACGAACCACTGCTCCTCGCGATTGAAGTTGAGGTTGGTTTCCGCCAAGGTGATGCCGGCAACGGCGCGCAGTTCGGAGTCGATACTCAGCAGCAGCACGATGTTCTGCTCGACCGAAATCGAGAACGGGTCGATTATGTGGAGAGTGGTCCACTCGGCGGTGACGGGTTTTTCTGGAGCGAGGCGGACATCCTGCTGCTTCACTTGTGCCGAGGCCAGGCCAATTTCAACGGCACGCGCCGCGGTGGCTTGGACTCCGGAGCGGGAAAGATCTTCAGACGCAGCGAATCCCCACGCACCATCGGCCAGCACCCGCACGCTCATGCCGGTCGACTCCGAGTCGGAGGCGCTGCCGACTTTGCCGTTTTTCGTAGTGAGCGCGCGGCTTCTCTGGCTCACGATGCGCGCATCAGCATAGGTAGCGCCGCGCATCGCGGCTACATCTAAGGCCCAGTTGGCGATTTGCTTCATGGAGGAGATTCAAATTTACCACGGAGAAGGCCTTCGGTTGTGCTCAGGGCAGACTCCGTAACGGAGAGGCAAACCGGAATATTTACGGGGTAGCGCGCGCCACATCCAGAGCGTTCCTTACTGCAAGCAGTTCTTTCAACACCTCGCGCAACTTAGTGGACTCCAGCGCATTGGCTCCATCAGACTTCGCCACTCTGGGATTGTCGTGCACTTCCATGAAAATACCATCCACGCCGGCGGCGACCGCGGCACGCGCCAGAACCGGGATGAACTCGGGTTGGCCACCGCTGACCGCGGGACCGTGATCGTCGTTTTGCGCAGACGGAAGTTGGACGGAATGGGTTGCGTCGAACACAACCGGAGCGAACTTGCGCATGATTGGGAGCGAGCGCATGTCCACAACCAGATTGTTGTAGCCGAAACTGCTGCCGCGCTCGGTGAGAAAGACTTGCGTGTTCCCTGCCTCGCGGCATTTCTCAACCGCGTGCCGCATATCCCAAGGCGAAACGAATTGCCCTTTCTTGATATTCACTGCACGTCCGCTGAGAGCGGCCGCTACTACGAGGTCGGTTTGGCGGCACAGGAACGCGGGGATTTGCAAAACGTCAACGACCTCCGCAACCTTAGCGACATCCGTGACTTCGTGAACATCGGTGAGCACCGGAACCTGAATTTCATCTTTAATCTTTCTTAGGACGCGCAGGCCGTCCTTTATGCCGGGGCCGCGAAAACTACGAATCGAAGTGCGGTTGGCTTTGTCGTAGCTGGCTTTGAAGATGAACGGAAAACCGAGCGCTCGCGTGACGCCCTTGATGATCTCCGCCATGCGAATGGCGTGCTCTTCGCTCTCGATCACGCACGGACCGGCGATAAGGAAGAGATTCCCTGCACCGACACGGACATCGCCGACTTGGAACGAGGAGATCAGAATCAAAACCTCTCACCACCGAGAACGCAGAGAACGTCGAGGCCAAATCAGATAAAACCGTCTATCGGTGAGATACTTTTTCTGGCCGGTGAAACATCTCCAGGGCGGCAACTTCTTTCTCCGCCCGCCGCTTGGAACCGTGCTCATACGCGGCCGCAATAAATGTGCTGAACAGCGGATGCGGCTCCAAGGGCTTGGACTTAAACTCGGGATGGAATTGGCAACCGATGAAATGCGGATGGTCGGGCAATTCCACCATCTCAACATAGGTGCCGTCCGGCGTCGAGCCAGAGATTCGTAACCCGGCGGCCACCATTGGCTCTTCGTATTCGCGGTTGAATTCGTAGCGATGGCGATGGCGTTCGGAGACCTCGAGTTTGCCGTAGATCTTGTGGGCCAGCGTGCCGGGCTCAATCTTGCAGGTCCACGCGCCCAAACGCATGGTGCCACCAAGTTCTTCCACACCGCGCAACTCGCGGAGTTTGTAAATTACGCGATGTGGCGTCGCGGGATCGAACTCGCTCGAATTTGCCTCCGCCAAGCCGGCCACGTTGCGGGCGAACTCCACGCACGCTGTTTGCATTCCGAGACAGATCCCGAAGTAAGGAACTTTATTTTCGCGAGCGTAGCGAATCGCGATCAGCATACCCTCGATGCCGCGCTTCCCGAAACCGCCAGGAACCAGAATCCCGTCGTAATCTTCGAGTTGCGCGTCGTTACTATCGCTATTGCTCCGGTCGCCGGTTTCCAGCCCTTCAGCCTCAATCCAGTTCAGCTGCAGCTTCAGATTGTGCGCCAGAGCACCGTGCACCAGCGCTTCCTTCAGTGACTTGTAAGAATCTTCATACTCGACATATTTACCGACAATCCCAATCGTAACCGTATCTTTCGGGTTGTAAACGCGGTGCACAATGTCTTCCCACTTGGAGAGGTCGCGCTCTCTCGCTTCCATGCGCAAATATTTGAGGACCAGAGTATCCACACCTTCGTTCGCGAAGACGAGCGGCACTTCGTAGACCGAAGCCACATCCTTGGCCGTGATCACGGCTTCTTCCTTCACATTGCAAAAGAGTGCAATCTTCGACTTCAGTTCCTTCGCGAGAAAGCGGTCGGTGCGGCACAGAAGAATGTCCGGCTGAATTCCGATACTGAGCAGTTCCTTCACGGAATGCTGCGTGGGCTTGGTCTTCAGTTCCTGCGCGGCGGCGATAAACGGCACCAAAGTCACGTGCACGAACAGCGTGTCGTCGCGGCCGAGTTCCTGGCGCATCTGGCGGATCGCTTCCATGAATGGAAGTGACTCGATGTCGCCCACCGTGCCGCCAATTTCCACAATCGCTACGTCGACATCTTGCGCGACCTTCTTCATGGCCGCCTTGATTTCATTGGTGACGTGGGGAATGACCTGTACCGTCTTGCCCAGATAGTCGCCGCGGCGCTCTTTGGCAATGATCTGTTCGTAGAGACGGCCAGTGGTCCAGTTGTTGTCGCGAGAAAGTTTGGCGTGAGTGAAACGTTCGTAGTGGCCTAGGTCGAGATCGGTTTCGGCTCCATCGTCGGTCACGAAAACTTCGCCGTGCTGAAACGGCGACATTGTACCTGGATCGACGTTGAGATAAGGATCGAACTTCATCAGGTTGACTTTCAGCCCACGGCTCTCCAGGAGACAGCCAATGGAGGCCGCGGCCAATCCCTTGCCTAGAGAAGACACAACTCCGCCCGTTACAAAGATGTACTTCGCTGGCATCTCTTCCTCGCTTTAAATTGTGTTTGAAAAATGGTGCAGGTGGGGTGCACGATCAATTATGCCAGAAGAGTCCTGTGGAAGGAAATAGGAGAGTCCGCGACGGTTGACTGTCGTGTTCCCCTTCAGAATGATTAGTGGCACTCGGATAGAATGTCGAAATGCAAGTTCGTGATGGAACTTCCCTGTGCGCGCCAACTGGCGCGCCCGAGGAAAGAGTTGAGCCGGGAAGCCCGGACTCGTCTGGCCCTGGATGGATTGCTATCGTCGCAGCCGCAACATGGCCCGTGGCCCGCACTGCCGCCATTTCGGAATCAGCCGCCAGACTTTTACCGCGGGCGCCGCCGCTACGATTCCCAGCACCTAGCCACTCTGGAAGAGCGCTCCCACCGTCCCCATCGGCGGCGACGACGAGTCACCTGGTCGTCCTCTCTGGCCGATCGCGTCCTGGCCTTGCGCCTGCGCTACCCGCGCTGGAGCAAGGACAAACTCGCCATACTGCTCCGCCAGCAGAAGCTGACGGTCTCGACTTCCATGGTGGGCCGCGTCCTCACCCAACTGAAGCGGCCGGGCCAGCTGATCGAAGCGCCCCGTAGCGGCGTCCCCGGCAGTCGCCGCACCCTGCGCTCGTGTCCCTATGCCATCCGCAAACCTAAGCAGTACGCGGTTTCCCATCCCGGCGATCTGGTCCGAGTCGATACTTTGGAAGTCCATCCCTGCCCGGCGTGGTCTTCAAGCAGTTCACCGCCCGCGGTGTGGTCTCGAGCTGGGACGTGATCCAGGCCTACACTCGCGCCACCGCTGCCCAGTTCCTCGACACCTTGCTGCTCCGCATGCCCTTCCCCATTCGGGCGCCGCAAGTCGATGGCGAAAGCGAGTTCGCCGCAGAGTTCGAAGCCGCTTGTCCGTGGCGCGGCCTGCGCTTGTTCGTCCTTCCACCCCGTTCTCCCAAACTCAACGGCGCGGTCGAACGCGCCAACCGCAATCACGCCGAGGAGTTCTACCAGGTCACGGTTTGCTCTTTGGAGATGAAAAAACTCAACCGCGAACTACGCCAGTGGGAAAAGATGCAACACCGTGCGTCCGCACCAGTCGCTTGGCTACCTAAACCCGCAGCCGGTTCCTGCTGCGGGGCTCATTTCAAAGCAAGGAATGAAAGGTGTCACGCATCTACTGGGACGAGTGCATGTCGTTGACTATCCCCTGGATGTGGGCGAAAATGGTGGAGCACTTCCCTCGATCCGATTGGTCGGGCTTCGGCCTTTCTGCTTCAATCGTGGGCCTGTGGCGCAGCTGGGAGCGCGCTTCCATGGCATGGAAGAGGTCGTCGGTTCGATCCCGACCAGGTCCACCAATTCTCTCAGCAACTTAGGGCGCTGTCCGCTTCGCCTCACTCGCTTGGTCGTTCGACGGAAAAATGTTGGCCTGAGCTACTGCCGGTCGTGGCTTGTAACAGGAATTGCTCGCCAAGGGTTCTTGCGAGAGAGTTTAGAGCACCTGCGAGCGTAAGCCGCCACCGTTCCGCGGATTGCTGCGCCAGTCCTTCCATTCTGTGCTCAAAAGATTGCAGAGTCTCAGCGACCTGGATTTTCAGCGACTCGGAAACCGAGGCTTCGATCTCTTTCTGGATCGTCTGCAAATTGGCACCCGCAGCATCGAGTTGCTTTTGGAGTTCCTGGACATTGCGGGTGCTCAGCTCACCAAGAACAACTTCCAGCGCGCTTTCCAATTGGGCGCGCGCACTGCGTATGGTGTCGCTGGACAACTGCGACAGGCGTTTATCCAGGCCGGACTCGAGACGACGAGCAGATTCATCAAGCTTCGACATGCGGCCGTCAAGATCGGCGATCTGCTCCTGCAAGCGCAACGATTCCGACGCCACTGTTGCTTGAACCTGTTCCAACTCCCGGCGGCGGGTTTCGTGCACCTCACCCAAGCTATACTCCATGCCTTGCAATAGGTCCGCACTCAGCTTTTTGAGGCGGTTGCCTGCGTCGATGAGCTGCTGGTGAAGTTCTCCCATTCCACGATTCAGATGCTCCCGCATACTCTGAGCAACATCGGTGGAGAGGCCCTGAGCCTTTTGCTCGACCACTTGCAAATCCTGTGTGACGCGCCGCAGAAATTCGTCATGGGTTGCCGTTGTCTTCTGGTCGATGGCCGCTTTCGCAGCTTCCAGAACTTGTTCGGACTGCTCTCGAGACTGCTTCAGGACTTGAGGCCCCAACTCCTTCTTCAGGCGAACCTCCAACTGTTGTTCAAGCTCAGGAGGAATTTGCGATAGCGACACTTCAAATCGGCTTCGCTTTGCGCCTTGCCCGAGCTTTTCCCTGAGATCGGACACCTCGGCTTCAAGCGGGCGCACCAGTTCGGCGAGGATCGCCTTGAGATGCTCGTCGGATAGTTGCTTCTTGATTCGATCGAGCACGATCTTCGCGGAGGCCGTGGCCGGGTTAGGCGGAACAATGTTCGCTGACGAAAGCACGGGAGTTGCGTTTCCCTCGACGGTCGCCGGCAATCGCATCCAATCCTTCGGAAAAGTCTGCAAACCCCAGAAATTGTCTGGCCGGTCAAACTGCGCGCCTAGTCGCCAACTTTGCCGGTCGGACTTGATGGGCTGGCAGTAGACAACCTGCGCCGTGGTCTCACGGCCCTCCTGGCTGTGGAAGTGGACGGTAACTCCGGCTTCCAGCTTCATGGGAGCCCGCATGGCACAACCATGGGCGCTCACCACCAGAGTCTCGCAGACTTCAGAGAAGTTGGCTCTCGGATCCAAGCTAGTAACCAGTATTGGAACTGTGATCGGAACTCTAGAGCTGCGGCGTACGGCGGGGACATTTGAATTCTGCATAGCCTGTGCCTCGTTGCGAGGAGTAAAGTACCGCTCGGCCCAGTAGCAGGAGAGCGTCTTGTATCAACTACGTTACCGCCAAGTTCATTAAGGATGGTTAATCCATGGTCTCGCTTCCCCAATGGGCGAAAGTGCAATTGCGACAGCGTCTTTCGTAACCGACAAATGCGGGGTTTGGGGCGTGGTTGAGTTCTGCTGGTCTCTCATGGGATCACGCCATCTTTGAACGTTCAGTTAAGTCTGTGCGAAATCCCCTTACGCACTTTTGCGATGATGCGATGGCAATGCGCAGCGTGCGCAAATCGGCTTCGTCCAAGGCGATGAACCGGAATGGCTGTAATCCTATCCGTGCGACTGAACATGGACTAAGTAGTTCAGCCATGCCGAGCACGGGTCCGGCGTTGGTCGAGAACATCATTTCTACGACCGCTCCAGGACTGAGCGGCTTGAGAACTCGCAGCAAGCCTCCGGTTACGGAGATGGTCTGAAGCCTAGCGGAGGGGTGCTGTCCGTCTTCAAATCGGATGAATGCTTGAGGCATGCCGGGTAGTCGTACACGGAGGGCACGCCGCTTCGGGTGCGGTCGGGGGGAGGAGGTCATGCATCGAAGTATGTTACTGAGGAATGACTAGGGCGAGATTACGAAGGAACCTGTACGGATTTTTGATGTTCGGCGCAACAAAAGCTCGCTCTGATTGCCCTTTTGAGTTCAGCCGGCGCAGGCGTAAGGCGTGGTTTTGTATTTCTTGTAGCCGCGAGCGGTGAGTCGAATCACTCCCCGAAGCTGTTCTTCGACCAACCCTTCATTCCTCAACTCCGAGACTGCCAGACGAGACGAAGAGGAATCAAGAGTTTGCCTGGACAAGGTCACGAATTGGTGTGGATCTTCCTCATAACTGAGGGCGAGGGTGGCAAGAAGCCCGTCGTGGATGTTTTGCCAAGTCATGAATCGATGTTATGCACACCAGTAGAACGCCGGAATGGCCCTTCGGTGCCAGTTTCGGTTACGTATGTTCAGTTTGCGTGTGTCCTCTTGCCAAGCTCGACATGAACCCTAGAGGCACGCCAGCTAGCGCTTTGCTAACTGAGAAGGTGTCGCCCGTTAAATCAGTGCGGCAAAATCATGCAGCCGGAATGTTCGGGCAGCGATATCCACTCGGCTGGGCAAGCTTGATCCGAATCGGGCCGCCAAATCACACCTTGGCGACTGCATCGGCCATCGAGCGAAGGACTGCCTGCTGCGCGGTGGGCGGCTCGGACCAGAAGTGCGCGAGTCGATCGACCAAACCTCGGCGACCACTGAAACCCTTGCTAGGTGTGCCCAATAGGCGAGTTGTCCGTCACCGATACTTGCGACCGCCGCGCGGGGTGTGAATCCGTAGTAGGGAATGGCCTCGGCAATAACCAAGTCGCGGGCAACCGATTCCTTGCGCGGTGATACGACATAGTGAAGCAGACCTGGGATTGTGCTCGCCGGCTTCCGAAGACTTTCGGAGCGAAAACCCTGAATCACCGTCGCGCCCGGGCCCTGCAAAATAAAACAGAATGGCCTTCGCATAATAACCAACCGCCAGGGCCCCAATATCCGTTTACAGCTATGTGCCAGTTGTGGTGGTGGTAGGCGCGGGCAACGTCCAGATATGCAAGGCCGTCAGGTCCGATGGGCAGATTCCGCCCGGCGAGGGCGCAGTAGGCCCCGATCAGCAGAACAATAAGCTGACATATCCTCTCGGAATGAACCAAGCCGAGCCAACGCGGGAGGATGTTCTTTCTTGCAATACGGAACCGGCAGCCATCATTCCCCGCAGACGTAGCGGCACCGTCCGTGGATTTGACAGAGGCCTCGCAGGGTCATTCTAACCCCTGAGACTTTCTACGCCTGTCCGAGACAGTCCCCTGGGTACCGCCGAACGCAGCGCAGGAATGCTAGGCTGTTAAGGTGAACTGGCGGCTGAACTCTAACTCCCAAATTGCACTGCTTTTCCTGGCAGGGATATTTTTCGGCACAGTCCTTCCCGCTTCCGCCGCGACTTGGACAGTGCGTGCGCAGCCGACGCGGCTGGTCAATGGCGGTCCGGTCTTGTTTCAGGTGAAATCTCCAGTCGGGCTGGAATCGCTGAACGGAACCTGGCTCGGACATGAAGTCTCTTTCAGCTTCGATACAGCCAGCAAAACCTGGTTCGTGCTGGCCGGCGTAACCCTGGAGACTGCTCCCGGAAACTACGAGCTTGAGCTGACCGGGGAAACGAAGGCCGGTAAATCTCCCAACACGCGAATTTCGTTCACCAGGAAGCTAACGGTCGCTCGCGCGAAGTATCCCAAGATCAAGGTCAACCTTAGCGTTGAAGGCAAGTTCACGGAACCCAGTCCGGAACAGCAGAAAGAAATTCAGGACGCGCAGGCAGTCAAGAAGGACTATCTAAACCGCGTAACACCAGAGCGGGAGTGGTCGGGACCTTTCACGCCGCCGGCGGATGCTGCCATTTCTGATGTCTTCGGCTCCCAGCGTATTTTTAATGACAAGACCTCGAGTCCCCACCTGGGCCTGGATTTCCGCGTTCCGAACGGCACGCCCGTAGAGGCCATGAATGACGGAACCGTGTTGCTAGCCCGTCCGCTGTATTTCGAAGGCAACTTTGTAGTCTTAGACCACGGCCAGGGACTGCTGACGCTTTATCTGCATCTTTCCGAGTTCAAAGTGAAGGAGGGAGATCAGGTGAAACGCGGACAGATCGTTGGGCTGAGCGGCGGCACGGGGCGGGCCACAGGCCCGCATCTTCACGTGGCCGTGCGATGGCAGGGAACGTATCTAGATCCGGCATTGCTGATGCGCTTGCGGCTTCCATGACTAGCAATTGGCGGTTAGTTCTGGCCTCACCCATTCGTAGTGGCCGAGCCAATTGTCAATTGCTGCATCCCTCACGCGTTACCGCCCGCAATTCCGCTCCTCGCGGAGAAATGTCGCGCAACGTTTCCTTCAGAACGTCTTTCAACTCCAGATTGCGAATCAGGCGGTGCAGGTAATTGGGATGCACGCCCAAGAGACGGGCTGCTTCAGCGTAACTGCCTTGCGTCTGCTCGACCGCATCGCGAATGAGTTGCTTTTTCAGGTCTTTCACGGCGGCGTGATATTTTGCCTCCGTCATCTCCGGAGGAGGAGTGCGCTCCAGCAACGATTCCGGCAAATCTTCGGGCAGAATCATGTCGGAGGATCCCAACACCAGCGCCCGTTCGATGGCATTTTCGAGCTCGCGCACATTGCCCGGCCAGTCGTAGTTGATCATGCAAGACAACGCTTCGCGGGAGATTGGACGCGGCTTCACTTTGCAGTGTTTGGCATGTTTCTGCACGAAGTGGCGCGCGAGCAGAGGGATATCCTCCCGCCTCTCCCGCAAGGCGGGCATGGTGACCTTCAACACGGCCAGACGGTAATAGAGATCACGACGAAACGTCCCCTCACGCACCGCTCGATCAAGATTGCAGTTGGTGGCGGCAATGATCCGGACATCCACCTTGATGGGATGAGTTCCCCCCACGCGTTCGAACTCACGCTCCTGCAGTACGCGCAGCAGTTTGACCTGCAGCACGGGGGCAAGTTCTCCGATTTCGTCGAGGAAGACCACACCCGAGTCGGCAACTTCCAGTCGGCCTTTTTTCAAGCCCGCTGCTCCGGTGAAAGCTCCCCGCTCGTGACCGAATAGATCACTTTCCAACAGCATCTCCGGAATGGCGGCGCAATTGATGGCTATGAACGGCTTGTTGGCACGCGGGCTGTTGCGGTGCAACGCCCGTGCCGCGAGCTCCTTGCCGGTTCCACTCTCACCTTCAATCAATACGGTCGAATCGGTGGGAGCCACACGCTTGACAAACTGGTACACCTCTTTCATACGGAGGCCTTCGCCGACCAAGCTGCGTTCCTGACTGATCTCGACCGTGAGTCGCTCATTTTCTTTTTCGAGCCACTGCAGGCGGCGAGCATTCTCCAGCGCCACCGCCGAGATGCCAGCGATCGCTGTGACTAACTGCAGATGCTGTTCGTGAAGCCGGTTTTCCAGGCTGTTGCTATCGAGGTAAATACAGCCGATCACCCGCTGGAACACGGTTAGAGGCACACATAACAGCGAGCGTACCTGGGACGCCACCAAGCTCTCAACTTTGCGCAAATCACCGCAGCTCGCAACATCCGCACCGAGAATTGCAATTCCCTGCTCCAGCACCTGGCGGGCGACCGTTCGGCTCACCTTCACCAACGGGGCTTGCCCCGACTGGCGCATGCGGGCGAACACGGAGTTGAATTGCTGACTCTCTCGATCGGCCAAAAGGATCGCGCCTCGGCCGGCAGGTACGACTTCGAAAATCAAATCCAGCAATTGTCCCTGCAGTTCATCCAGATCGCGAATGGCGTGTACGATCCGACTAATCTTCAGCAACACATTCAGGTCGCGGGCTACTTTGGAGTTGGCTGGTAACTCGCGCAGCAGCCGGTCCGGTTGCAAGTAAAGGACGTCCTTGGGGTGGATGATCGTGGTTTCTGCGGTTTGCAGAGACTCATCGAATTCGACCCGGCCCGGCGCCGGGGCCAGATCTTCATCCTCCAACAGGAACAGAAATGAAGAATCTCCGGTGGTAATCTCATCGCCGTGTTTCAGCCACTGCTCCTGCACCGTGCGGGCGTTTACCTGGGTGCCGTTACGGCTACCCAGATCGCATACCTGGAACCTTCCTTCTTGCGCTCGCACCACGCAGTGTTTGCGCGAAACGGAAGGATCGATGACTGCGACGGTGTTCGACGCTTCCCGCCCAATGGCGATTTCGGGGTCGGATAGGGGAATTGTCGAGTCCTTCAACGGGCCAGAGAGCACTAGCAGTCTTGGACGCAAGGATGGGCACCCCGTGCCCTTCTTATCACACTTCGGTCGGGGATTTACTTCCTAACTGAAACTATTCCAATATCCGAACAGATAGGGTTGCTATCTGATCGGATAGTGATCCGGGTCGTGGAAAACCTCGGCCTATCTGTTCTGTATCGACTCGCATGGACCATAAGTCTTTTGCCGACAGATAGTTAATGATACGATTGCGCCTCGAAAGACGCCCGCAGAGACTGGCACCTGGCATGCACTATCGTGGATGCGCCACTGCTCGGCAAAAAGCGATGGGGGAAGCGCTTTTGAGATTACTTCTGCTGAGTTGCGCAATCAGGGATCCGAAGGGCCCCCTCATCGGATTCCTGATTCTTTTATGCCTGGTATCAGCCAGCGAGAGATGAAAAGCTAACTGGCAACGGCTTCACTACCGGCAGAGATCGTCGCCGTCAAGACTGACGCCCCATCGCGATAAGTCACGCTGTTACCTGAAATAGCGGGCACACGATCTCCGGTAACCAGAATTCCCACCAAGTTCAGCGGATCGGCCGCCGAGAGTGTAATCGTTTCTTGCGCGGAGTCGAGCGTGCGCATCGCACGCACCGATTCCACCGCGACCGGCAACGCGAATTGCTCGCCCAGGAATCCATCCACAAAGCGTCCACCACGAATCTCGCCTCGGTCTTCAAGGCGACGGAAGGCGATGAGCAATTCACGCCACGGAGGCAGGTTTGCTTCACGCGCGAGCACGTCGCGGATCACTATGCCGTAACGCCGCAGCAGCATCCAGCAGGCGGCCTCGACAGCTCGCGACCGCTCGACAACTTCGTCGGCATGCAGGATCGCCCACCTTCCAGCGTTGTGTCGTGGGCGGGTCGTGCGCCCACTGCCCTGACCGGCTCGCCGCTTAGGATCGATGAGCGATCGCAGATTGTCGAAGCCATCGGCCGTCACCAATCCGGCCGCCACCAGTTCCCAAAGCCCGGTCTCGATCTCCGCCTTCAGTTTTTCCGTGCCGCGAACAATATCGGCGAAGAACGAAGCGCCACGCTGGCGCAGAAAATCGAGAACCAGCTGGGCGCTGTGGCTCAAGCCATTGTTATCGGACCGATCTTCTTCTGTATGCTCCGCGCCGGGATGGCGAGGCAGCATCCAATCGGCGTCTTCGCGAATGAAAAAGGTGATGGGCGCAACACTGGTAGGAATCACGCGGCGCTGCCTAGGGGCAGGGCCTGATTCGGCGTCGGTTCCGCGATTCCTATGGGAATAATCCAGCGTAGCGGGGTGGGGCGAAAGCCTTCCCCAGCCCACGGCGCCGGTGAGACAAAGCTGATCGAGCCACTTCGGGTCGTAGTCGACAATGCGGCGAGCCAACACTTGCCGCTCCCAGGCATTCGCCGGGATTTCAAATCCCTGCAGTTGCCGCAGAACTTCGAGCGTTCCTCGTTCGCCCGACACCTGGGTGCCCGGAGCCAAGTGTTGCCACTGTAATAGCCACCGCATGAATTGAGCCGCAGTCACCGGCTCGATCTGCTTGCGTAAGGTCGCGACCGTCAGCCGGTGGATACGCGCCAGCAGTCGTCGCTCGCACCATTCGATCTCGGGCTCCTGAGTGGGGACCGACACGCCGCTGAAGTTTCCGCGTAGAACAGTGCCGCTGGCTTCCATCCGAAGAAGAGCACCCGATATGTCCGATGCGGGAATGCCTAACATATCGCCGAGTTGCGGCGCGCTGGTCGGTCCCAGATGTGACATCCAGCCCGTAACCAAGGTCAACAAGGCATCGTCGCGGGTGGGAAGGGTCGCTTCGACCTCCGCCGGCTTGGACTCAAAACGTGGCTCGGGAAACAGGACTGAAAAAGTCTTGACGCGCTCTGCAGCCACCCAATAGCTCCGCCCCTCGAACAGAGCTGCTCCGGCGCGCCCTTCATTCACTAGCTTCTCGAAGTAACCAAGCCAGTCGGAAGGTCGAGATTCGCTCGACCGGACAGCCGAGGACGGCTGTCCCCGCCTGGCCGGTGCCAAGTGGTTCGGGATGGCGACCAGAGTGTGCAACACATCGTGCAATTCATCGGCATCGCGGACATCTGGCCAAGCTTCTTCGCGGACTTGCTGAATCGCTGCCGGATCAAGTCCACCCACTTCTTCGAGCACCGATTCCGGCAGCATTCGCCGCATCTGCACGGCGCGCGCCCGCCGCTCTTCGAGCGGCGCGTCGTCCAAGTAAGCGTACGGATTCGCATTCAGAATTTCATGTGAAAACTGCGATGGAACCGGGGTATCGACCGCGAGGCAACGGATACGTCCATCGGCAAGGCCGGTCAACAGAGCTTTCAGTCCGTCGATATCCATCGCTTCGGTGAGCACATCTTTCATCACTTCGCCCACCAAGGGGTGATCCGGAATCTGGCGCTCACCCTGAATGTTTTCGAAGCACGCAGCCGCATCCGGAAACACCGAAGCCAGCAGATCGTCGGAGCGCATTCGTTGAATCTGTGGCGGGACCTTCTTTCCATTTTGAAACCGCAATAGAGCGAGAGCACGGTTCGCATCCCAGCGCCAGCGCGTTGCGAAAATCGGAGAATCCAGGGCAGCCTGCTCGAGAATCGGCTGGACCGTTGCGGCTTGCAGGAAATTAAAAACGTCGCTGAGCGGGAAGCTATGCTGTTCGGCCAACGCGATGTTCAATCCGTTATCGGTAGCGGCAGCTTGTAATTCAAAATTGAATCCTACGCAGAAGCGCTTGCGCAGAGCCAGTCCCCAAGCCTTGTTGATGCGGCCGCCGAAGGGCGCGTGGATGACCAACTGCATGCCGCCACCTTCGTCAAAGAAGCGTTCGGCAATCACGGTCGTCTGTGTCGGGACAGCGCCCAAGATTGCGCGGCCTTGCAACACATATTCAATTGCTTGTTCCGCGCCGGAATCGTCGAGGCCGCATTCTTCCTTGAGCCATGAGACCGCTGCCGCTACCTCGGGCTGAGTCGCCGAAAATCCTACTGGCGAGGTGCGAGGCAGCATCTCGCTGATTTTCTGCCGTAGGGCTCCCACATGCTCTGAAAGTTCCTCCGTGCGCGCGGGAGCCTCGCCTCGCCAGAAAGGCACGCTGGGCGGCGCGCCATGCGCATCCTGGACCAGGACGCGGCCGGCGTTGGTTTCGATGCGACGAATCATCCACGAAGTGTTTCCCAGCAGCATGATGTCGCCGCGATTACTTTCCACTGCGAAATCTTCGTCCACTGTGCCGACGACCATACCATCGGGCTCTGCCACGACGGCGTAAAGTGAATTGTCTGGGATCGCGCCACCGCTGGTAATCGCTGCCAAACGGGCCCCGCGCCGGGCGCGGAGTTTTCCGTTCACTCGGTCGCGATGCAGATACGCGCCATAGCGCCCGCGCCTCGCCGCAATTCCTTCCGCTAGCATTTCCAGAATCGCGTCGAATTTTTCCCGGGTGAGATTGCGATACGGATACGCGCGCCGCACCAGCGCAAACATTTCCTCTTCGCCCCACTCTTGGGCAGAACACGCCGCCACGATCTGCTGCGCCAGCACGTCCAGCGGCGACTCCGGAATCATCAGCCGATCTAGGTCACCTTGCCGAATCGCCCGGACCAAAGCGGCGCACTCCAGCAGATCGTCGCGAGTCGTGGCAAAAAGACGTCCCTTGGGAATCGCGCCCCGCCAGTGTCCCGAACGTCCCACGCGTTGCAAGGTCACCGCAATCGCGCGTGGTGAATTGATCTGCGCCACCAAATCCACCGTGCCCACGTCAATTCCCAACTCAAGCGATGCGGTCGCCACCAAAACCCGGATCTGGCCTTCCTTCAGCTTCTTTTCCGCCGCCAAGCGCAGCTTGCGCGAGAGACTGCCGTGATGCGCCGCCACATTTTCTTCGCCGAGGCGCTCGCCCAGTTGATGCGCTACGCGCTCCGCCATGCGCCGTGTGTTTACAAACACCAGTGTGGATCGGTGCTGCTCCACCAGCGCCACCAGACGGTTGTAGATCTCGTCCCACATTTCGTTCGAAGCCACTGGCCCCAGCGGCATGGGCGGGACGTCGACGGCCATGTCCAGTTTGCGTCTGTGTCCTATGTTGACGATCACCGGATCCGGACGAGCTCCAGTCAAAAAGCGTGCAACCTGCTCGATCGGCTTTTGCGTGGCAGAAAGCCCGATGCGCACCGGCGGTTTGTAAGTCAGGGCCTCCAGCCGTTCCAAGGACAAGGACAAGTGCGCGCCACGTTTGTCGTCAGCAACAGCATGGATTTCATCGACGATGACGGTCTCGATATCGCGCAGAATCGCCCGGCTCTTGTCGGCAGTAAGAAGGATGTAGAGGGACTCCGGAGTAGTCACGAGAATGTGCGGCGGCCGCTTCAGCATGGCGCGACGCTCGGGCATGAGAGTGTCGCCGGTGCGGACCGCGGTACGAATCTCCGGCATGAGCAGCCCGCGCTCGCCCGCCATGGCGAGAATTTCCCCGAGGGGTACTTCGAGATTCTTCTGAATATCGTTGCCGAGAGCCTTCAGGGGAGAGACATAGAGAACTTCAGTGCGATCCGCCAAATCGCCCGTGAGAGCCTTTCGCACCAGCCGGTCTATGCAGGCCAGAAACGCAGCCAAGGTCTTGCCCGACCCGGTTGGCGCGGAAATTAGCGTGGTGCGCCCGGCGAGAATATGTGGCCAACCCTGCTCTTGAGGCTCGGTAGGCGTGGCGAATCGCTGGGCAAACCACTCCGCCACCAGAGGATGAGCCCAGGACAGCGAGGCGGGAGGGCACTGCATCCGAGTATTGTAGCCGGAAGTTGCAGGTTCGTAAATTGTTCGCTTCATGACTTTCCCAGGCGTTAGTACGGGCGCCTGGGCTTTCGGCTAGGAGCGAATGGCTGCAAGAAAAAACCCACCGGATGCTTGCTTGGGGCGTGCTCGGGTCAGCATCCGATGGGCTACCGTTTCTCCTTACTCACCCTGTTGTTTTCAGGAGTATGTGCAATGATTAAACTCCAGAAGTCCACG
>Ga0187851_10000376_pt1 | contig 45919 bp, 50 predicted proteins | sample June2016WEW_6_10_FD_132997 | JGI IMG/M metagenome (GOLD analysis project Ga0187851, IMG submission 132997) | Peatland microbial communities from SPRUCE experiment site at the Marcell Experimental Forest, Minnesota, USA - June2016WEW_6_10 | ecosystem: Environmental > Terrestrial > Soil >...
ATTCAAGGATTTTGATGGAACTGTCGAAGAAATCCATCCGGAAAAAGGAAAGATCAAAGTGATGGTGAGCGTGTTCGGCAGATCGACGCCAGTTGAGGTTGATTTCATTCATGTGAATCCAATCAGTTGATTTTAAAGGGAGCATACTGCTTTGGCTAAAAAAGTTGTTGCACAAGTTAAATTGCAGATACCCGGGGAGCGGCAAATCCCGCACCGCCTGTTGGTCCGGCGCTTGGTCAGCAGGGCGTGAACATCATGGAGTTCTGCAAACAGTTTAATGCGCGGACGAAGGATGCAAACGGCATGATCACCCCGGTGGTCATTACAGTTTACTCTGACCGTTCGTTTACTTTTATTACAAAAACGCCGCCCACCTCTGTGCTGATTCTCAAGGAACTAGGCAAGGAGAAGGGGTCAAGTGTTCCAAATATGGAAAAAATTGGAACTCTCACTATCGCTCAAGTGAAGAAAATTGCCGAAATGAAACTGACAGATCTTAATGCCGTATCTGTGGAGGCGGCAATGAATTTGGTGGCCGGCACTGCTCGTAGCATGGGCGTTACTATTGAAAAATAGAATATTGAACAAGACGCGCTGGGAGACGAATCAACAATGAAACACGGCAAGAAATATAATATGGTATACAAGAAGGTTGATAAGACCAAGGAGTATGGTCTTGTAGAAGCAATTGAATTCCTGAAGGTGAACACGCAGGTAAAGTTTGACGAGACAGTTGAGGTCGCAGTGGTGCTCGGGATTGACCCAAAGAAAAGCGAGCAGGCGGTGCGTGGATCGGTAGTTCTACCGCACGGGATCGGGAAAACCGTTCGCGTACTTGCCTTTGCGCAGGGTGAAAAAGAAACCGAAGCGCGAGAGGCCGGGGCCGATTATGCCGGCGGCGACGATATTGCCAAGAAAATTCAGGAAGGATGGTTAGAATTCGATGCCGTCGTGGCTACGCCCGATATGATGAAGGTTGTGGGCAGACTCGGAAAGATTCTTGGTACGCGTGGTCTTATGCCTAATCCCAAAACCGGTACGGTTACCATGGAGATCGGTAAGGCGGTCAGGGAACTGAAAAAAGGCAAGGCCGACTTCAAGATTGAAAAAGCCGGTATTCTGCATGCAGCACTCGGCAAGCTTTCCTTTGAACCGCAGAAAATTGCGGAAAACATCAAGGCGTTCATGGAAGCGGTGCACAAAGCGAAGCCCCAGACCGCCAAGGGCGTATATGTGAAAAAAGTATACTTGACCAGTACCATGGGTCAGGGGCTAAAAATCAGTCAGGATGAGTTGAAATAATTCGGTCCGTTCCGGCCTGCCGACGAACGAAACCTCTATACCATTCAGTATCGTTATTATAATAAGAGGGCACTATAACGGGAAAACCTATGTCAACTAAAGTCGAACGTACTCTGGCGATTGAAAAACTTACAAAAGTGTTTTCCGGTGCGGCGGGCATCTATCTTGCGGACAATAATAAAATTTCCGTCTCACAGGTGATGAAGCTTCGCGTCAATGTTCGGAAAAAAGGAATGCGGTTCATCGTCGTCAAGAATTCTCTGGCCCGGATTGCTGCACAGCGGAGCGACAAAGAGTCGATTGCCGACTTTTTCAGGGGGCCGACGGCAGTCATTGTTGCTTCTGACGATGTCGCTGCGCCTGCCAGGATCATCAAAGATTTTCAGAAGGAAAATAAGAACCTTTTGGCCGTAAAGGCCGCCTTTGTCGACGGCTCAGTGTTTTCCGCCGACGAGGTTCTTAAACTCGCCGATATCCCGAATCATGAAGTGCTTCTTGCTCAGTTCGTCGGCTGCCTGAAGCAGCCGATGTCCCGATTAGCCGGGACACTTGATGGCATCATTACAAAACTGGTGGGAACGATCGACGCCGTTAAGGGTAAAAAAGTCAACACGTCGGCGCAGTCATCAATCAATCACGAAACAGACATTAACAGCTAAATTATCTTCCAACGGAGGTGTATGGTGGCTACTTTAACGAAAGAAGACATAATCGATGCGATCGGTGGAATGACTGTCATTGAGTTGTCCGATCTTATCAAGATGATTGAAACTAAATTCGACGTAAAAGCGTCAGCACCCGTGGCCGTATCGGCTGCTCCAGTGGGTGGAGCGGGTGCGGCAGCCCCGGTTGAGGAAAAGACGCAGTTCGATGTCATCCTCAAGTCTGTCGGGGAAAAAAAGATCAATGTCATCAAGGTCGTGCGCTCGGTTACCGCTCTTGGTCTCAAAGAAGCCAAGGATCTAGTTGAAGCTGCTCCCAAAGCGTTAAAAGAGGGAGTAAGCAAAGAAGAAGCGGAAAAGATCAAGAAGGAACTTGAGGAAAATGGAGCGCAGGTAGAAATCAATTAGAATCTGTCTCTGAGGCGTAGCGGAAATTACGCAATTTTTATCTCGCACAGTACTCTTCAATCGTGACACGGAACCCCGTAAATCTGGATATTCCGTGTCGTTTATTTATTTGTTTCAATCTGACAGCAAGCCGATCATACTAAAGGGGTTGTTTGAATGGTAGAGCGAAAAAGCTATTCTCGAATTAAGCGGACGGTGAAGTTGCCGAATCTGCTCGAAATTCAGACGAAGTCCTATGATTCCTTTCTGCAGCCGGATATACCACCGCGCTTGCGTAAAAAACAGGGATTGCACGGGTCGTTTTTGAGTTTGTTTCCGGTCAGCGATGTAAAGGGATACTATTCTCTCGAGTATGACGGCTACCGTCTGGGAACCCCAAAGTATACCTTGAAAGAGTGTAAGGAGCGCGGCATGACCTATGCTTCGCCGCTTAAGGTCGATATGTCCTTACTTGTTTTCGAGCAGGACGGCGAGACCAAAAAGTTCGTCGAAAAAATCGCCAATGAGGTATATATCGGTGAAATTCCTCTCATGACCGAGCGCGGTACCTTCGTGATCAACGGGGCAGAGCGGGTCATTGTAAGCCAGCTGCATCGTTCGCCGGGCATCACCTTCGACGAGGTCACCCACCCGAACGGGAAGAAACTTTTGACCGCCCGTATCATCCCGCAACGGGGGTCGTGGGTTGAAATCCTGCTTGATGTTGACGATATCCTGACGGTTAATATTGACCGCCGCAAGAAAATGCCCGCAACCGTACTGCTCCGCGCACTTGGCTACGGCAATGACGAGGAGATTATTGGCCTCTTCCATGATACAATCCGGTTCCAGGCCATTCCCGAGAATAAGGAGAAAATCACTGGCAAAGTGAATGCGCGGACGATATTCAATGAAGAATCGGGTGAAATCATCGTCGATGCAAACGAGGTCATCACCGATGATCACTGGAAAAAACTGCTCGCGATCAAAATCGATAGTGTCGAAATTATCAAGGACGTACTTTTTCCGGAAAACATGGTTGTACGCAACACACTTGCTGCCGATCCTACCAAGTCCGAAGAGGAAGCGCTTTTTCTCATTTATGCTACTATGCGGCCCGGTGATCCGCCCAATGTCGAGACGGCGCGCAATTTTATTCAGCGGCTTTTCTTTGACGACAAACGCTATGATTTGGGCAATGTGGGGCGCTACCGCATCAATACTCGTTTGGGAACCGTTCCCCCCGACGGCGTTACAATTCTAATGCGGGACGACTTCGTCGCAGCGTTCAAATACATCATTGGCCTCAATGCGGGCGTCGGGTTCATCGACGATATCGACCATCTCGGTAATCGCCGGGTGCGCTCGGTAGGCGAGCTTCTTTCCGCACAGTTTACCGTGGGTCTTACCCGCATGGTACGTACGATCAAGGAGCGTCTCAGCCTTCGTGATAATGAAAATGTAACACCCCAAGACCTCATCAACGCCCGCACTGTTTCAACGGTCATTCAAGCATTTTTCGGATCGAGCCAGCTATCTCAGTTTCTCGATCAGACCAACCCACTGTCCGAACTTACGCATAAACGGCGTGTGTCGGCGCTTGGTCCAGGCGGTCTTACCCGCGAACGTGCCGGCTTCGAAGTTCGCGACGTGCATCACACACATTATGGTCGCCTTTGCCCCATCGAAACGCCGGAAGGACCGAATATTGGTCTTATCGCCTCGCTCTCGACGTTTGCCAGGGTCAATGATTTCGGATTCATCGAAACCCCTTATCAGAAGGTAGAAAACGGCATAGCAACTGGTAACGTGGAATTCCTGACCGCTGATCAGGAAGACAATTACATCATCGCGCAAGCTAATACTCCGCTCGATGAAAAGGGCAAAATCAAGGAGGCCGAGGTGTTCGCCCGCTACCGGGGCGATTTTCCGGTTGTGGCGCCTCAGGAAATAACTTATATGGATATATCGCCGATGCAACTCGTTTCCATCGCCGCCGGCCTTATTCCTTTCCTTGAACACGACGATGCGAACCGCGCCCTCATGGGATCCAACATGCAACGCCAAGCAGTTCCACTCCTGCGTACCGAAGCACCGCTTATCGGTACCGGCGTAGAAGCGCGCGCTGCATTCGATTCTGGCTGCATGATTATTGCAAAGAATGCCGGTGTGGTCGAAAAGGTAGATGCGAATAAAATCATCATCCGGAAGCAGAAGGAAAAAAGCGTTGACGATGTGCTCGGCCTTACCGAATTCGATACCTACGAGTTGATTAAATACGAGCGCTCCAACCAAGATACCTGTATTAATCAAGTGGTTCGGGTGCATGCTGGCGATAAAATCAAGTCGGGCGATGTGCTCGCCGACGGCCATGCAACAAGCCAGGGAGAACTTGCTCTCGGGCGCAATGTAATGGCGGCTTTCATGCCGTGGCGTGGGTACAATTTCGAAGACGCTATCATCGTTTCCGAACGCCTTGTCGCCGAAGATGTTTATACTTCGGTCCATATTGAAGTCTTCGAGACCGAAGTACGGGATACCAAGCGCGGACCGGAGGAATTAACGCGGGAAATTCCGAACGTTTCCGAGGATGCACTGCGCAATCTCGATGAGACGGGAGTTATCCGAGTCGGCACCGAGGTTGAAGCCGGCGATATTCTGGTCGGCAAAGTAACTCCGAAGGGAGAGACGGAGCTTTCGCCGGAAGAGCGTTTGCTCAGGGCGATTTTCGGCGAAAAGGCGGGAGATGTGCGCGATTCTTCGCTCAAGGCTACTCCTGGTCTCAAAGGCGTGGTGATTGACACTCGGATTTATTCGCGCAAGGAGAGAGATAAACGTTCCAAAAAAAAAGACAAGAAGCGCATCGATGATGTAAAGGACGAGATTACTACCCAGATAGCCGAGGTCACGAAGGTGCGGTTCGAGCGCATCGCCGAGGCGCTTGTTGATACCCAGACGTGCGAAATTACCAATTTGCATACCGGCGAAATCGTGATTCATGCCGGGAAGAAGTGGACCAAGGCGATGGTGCAGAAGCTGGATTTCGGCACACTTGCTTTCCAGAACGGTTTTTGCGATGATACGAAGCGCAGCAAGCGTGCCGAAGAGATACTCTTTTATGCAAACGACCTGATCGCGAAGCTCGAAGATAAACTCGACAAGGAGATCGACAAGGTTGTGCGTGGCGATGAACTGAAACCCGGCGTTCTGCAGCTTGTCAAAGTCTATGTGGCGAAGAAACGCAAACTTTCGGTCGGTGATAAGATGGCCGGACGACATGGTAACAAAGGAGTTATTTCAAAGGTGCTGCCTGCGGAAGAGATGCCGTTCCTTCCCGACGGCACACCGATTGACGTCATCCTGAACCCTCTCGGCGTTCCGTCCCGAATGAATTTCGGTCAGATTCTCGAAACGCATATGGGATGGGCGGCGGCGCAGCTCGGACTGAAGATAGCGACGCCGGTGTTCGACGGCGCATCCTACGGCGACGTTCTGAAGCTTTTAGACGAAGCAAAGCTGCCTAAGAGTGGTAAAATCACTTTGCGGGATGGCAGAACAGGCCAGCCATTTGATCATCAGGTAACGATTGGTCCCATTTACATGATGAAGCTTTGCCATCTGGTCGACGATAAGATTCATGCCCGTTCCATAGGGCCATATTCTCTCGTAACGCAGCAGCCGCTCGGTGGAAAGTCGCAGTTCGGTGGCCAGCGTTTCGGCGAAATGGAAGTCTGGGCGCTCGAAGCGTACGGCGCGGCCTATACGCTCCAGCAGATTTTAACGGTGAAGAGCGACGATATTGCCGGCCGCTCAAAGATATACGAAGCTATTGTAAAAGGAGAAAATACGCCGCAGCCGAGTATTCCCGAGTCGTTCAAGGTGCTGGTACGCGAGATCAAGGCGCTTGGACTCGATATGGACGTGTTTTCTGAAGAGGAACAAGAGGCAAAAGCGTAATCTGTGCTGTCCGCGTACGTTATTGCGTCGTTCCATAGCGAATCCCAAGACAGGGGGTAGTACTGTGCCAGAATTATTTTACCAGATGGAAAGAAAACTTCAAGAGGTCGCAGGTGTTACGATCCGGCTTGCGTCTCCGGATACAATCCGTAACTGGTCGTTTGGCGAAGTGACAAAGCCTGAAACGATCAACTATCGGTCCTTCAAGCCTGAGCGGGACGGCCTCTTCTGCGAGAAGATCTTTGGCCCGGTTCGTAACTGGGAGTGCAATTGCGGCAAGTATAAGCGAATTCGTTACCGTGGCGTGGTGTGTGATCGTTGCGGTGTCGAAGTGACTCACTCCAAGGTTCGTCGCGAGCGCATGGGCCACATTGAGTTGGCTGTACCGATCGTGCATATCTGGTTTCTTAAAACCGTTCCCTCCCATATTGGCTACCTTCTTGGACTTCCCAATTCAGTGCTTGAGCGAATTGTCTACTATGAATCATATGTTATGATCGATCCGGGAAATACCAATATTCGCAAAGGGATGCTGCTTTCCGAAGACGAATATATCGAACTAGAGGGACAGGGTAAGCAATTCGTTGCCAAGATGGGAGGCGAAGCAGTGCTTGAAATGCTGGCAACACTTGACATAGAAGAGCTTTCCATTGACCTGCGTTCAAAAATTAAACTGGAATCATCGGAACAGCGGCGTCAGGAGCACCTGAAGCGCCTGCGTATTGTCGAGGCTTTCCTGCGCTCCGGCAACAAGCCCGAACATATGGTTCTGCGCGTCTTGCCCGTGCTGCCGCCTGATCTGCGGCCGCTCGTACCGCTCGAAGGAGGACGGTTCGCTACCTCGGACCTGAACGACTTGTATCGCCGGGTTATTAACCGCAACAACCGCCTCAAAAAACTCATCGAAATCAAGGCGCCAGACGTCATTCTACGCAATGAAATGCGTATGCTGCAGGAGTCTGCCGACACGTTGTTCGATAACGGTCGGCGCACGTTTTCCGTTAAAGGCGAAGGCAAACGGCCGCTCAAGTCGCTTTCAGATCTCCTTAAAGGCAAGCAGGGTCGGTTCCGGCAGAACCTTTTAGGCAAGCGCGTCGACTACTCCGGCCGTAGCGTTATAGTGGTTGGTCCCGAGCTCAAGATTCACCAATGTGGCTTGCCGAAGATGATGGCGCTGGAGCTTTTCAAGCCATTTGTAATCCAGAAACTCGAAGAACGCGGCTATGTCCAGACGGTTAAATCGGCGAAAAAATTCGTCGAAAAGGAACGTCCTGAGGTATGGGATATCCTCGAAGCGGTGATTAAGGATCATCCAGTGCTCCTAAACCGCGCGCCGACGCTGCACCGTCTCGGCATCCAGGCATTTTTCCCGGTGCTCATCGAAGGCAAAGCGATTCGGCTTCATCCGCTTGTCTGTACTGCCTTCAACGCCGACTTTGACGGGGACCAAATGGCGGTGCATGTTCCACTTTCTTTTGAGTCCCAGCTCGAATGTCGCTTCCTTATGCTCTCTGCCAACAACTTGCTTTCACCCGCTTCGGGTCAGCCGGTTATGACACCGACGCAGGATATCGTGCTAGGTCTTTACTACCTGACCAAAATGGCAGTCAAGAGAAAGGGTGAAGACCGCCGTTTTTCAGACTCAGATGAAGCGCTTCTCGCTGTTTCCGATAAACAGATCGATATTCATGCAAAAATCAAGGTTCGGGTGAACGGCAAGCTCATTGAAACTACGGCTGGTCGCGTGATTTTCAATGCCGCCTTCCCCGAGGGAATCGGTTTCTGCAATGATCTCATGAATAAAAAACGCATCCAAAGCATAGTACATGAGGTGTATAAGCAAAAAGGGACGCTGATGACCTGCAAATTTCTTGACGATATCAAATCCCTTGGTTACGAATATGCCACGCTGGCAGGCATTACCTTCGGCGCGGAAGATCTCGTCGTGCCTGATGAAAAAACTGCAATTATCAATAAAACCGTCGAAGAGGTGGCCCGCATCCGCAAGCAGTACGATCGCGGCGTCATCACCGAAGGTGAACGTTACAATAAACTCATTGATCTCTGGACACATACCACGAATACCGTTGCTGACCTCATGCATGAACATCTTTCACGCGATAAGGATGGATTCAACCCGGTGTTCATCATGATGGACTCTCAGGCGCGGGGATCTAAAGACCAGATCAAGCAACTCGCCGGCATGCGTGGTCTCATGCAGAAGCCACAAAAAAAGATCACCGGTGCAGTCGGTGAAATCATCGAGAATCCGATCATTTCGAATTTCAAGGATGGCCTGTCGGTGCTCGAATATTTTATCTCGACCCATGGAGCCCGTAAAGGTCTTGCCGATACTGCGCTAAAAACAGCCGATGCGGGATACCTCACACGCCGTCTGGTCGATGTAGTTCAAGACGTAGTGATCTCTGAGGAAGATTGCGGTACTTCAAAGGGCATTGAAATTGCAGCGCTCGCCGAGGGCGACGAAGTAATGGAATCGCTCTGGACCCGCCTGCTTGGCAGAACAACGCAGGAAGACGTGTACGATCCGGTTTCCGACGAACTAATCGCGCCCATCAATACCCTTATCGATGAGGTGCTTGCAAAGAAGATTGAGGGGGCAGGTATTGAAGCGGTGCTAATCCGGTCGGTGCTCACCTGTGATTCCATGTCGGGCGTCTGTCGCCGCTGTTACGGCCGCAACCTTGCGACAGGGAAGCGTGTCGACATAGGCGAAGCGGTTGGCATTATCGCCGCGCAAAGTATTGGGGAGCCAGGCACGCAACTTACGCTGCGCACTTTTCATATCGGCGGAACCGCATCGCGTCTCATTGCCCAGTTTAAGGAATCGGCAAAGATCGACGGCTTCGTACGTCTTGAACACCTCGAAACCGTTAAGGTGATTGTCAGCCAGGATGATCTTGATAAAGATGACCGATACAATGTTCAATATGGTTCGCAGCTTCTCAAGGAGAAAGATGGCCAAAAGGGTAAGACGGGTATTGGTATTGTGGCTATGAACCGCGCCGGCGAATTGGTCATCGTCGACGAGGAGGAACGCGAGCGCTACCGTTTCAATGTGCCGTACGGTTCGTTTCTTAAGGTAAAAGAAGGTCAGAAGGTTACGAAAGGCCAGGTTCTGCTCAAATGGGATCCTTTCAATAACGTCATCTTGACGCCGAAAAGCGGCATCATCGGGTTTGCCGACCTCGTCGAGGGAGAAACCTATCGTGAAGTGCTCGATGAACGTTCAGGTATCAAGAACCTCGTTGTCGTCGAACACCGGGAACGCAAGCTGCATCCGCACCTTCAGATACTTGACGAAGAAGGAAAGCGTATCGCCAACATTGCGGTGCCGACCGGCTGTTTTCTGCAAGTACGTTTGGGCGACGCGGTGAATGAGGGCGACATCCTCGTCAAGATCCCTCGCGAATCGGCAAAGAGCCGTGATATCACCGGTGGGTTGCCACGTGTAGCTGAGATTTTTGAAGCTCGGCGTCCGAAAGATATAGCAGTGGTTTCCGAAATCGACGGTGTTATTTCTTTTGGCGACACAGAACGTGGAAGCCGTCGTGTTGCGGTTCGGGACGAACAGGGCGAATCTCGGGAGTACCTGATTCCGCTCAGCAAGCATCTGCGCGTGCATGAGGGTGACCGCGTTAAAGCGGGCGACCGTTTGAGCGAAGGTTCCATAGATCCACATGATATCCTGCGCATCATGGGGGAGAATGCGGTGCAGCGTTACCTTCTCGATGAAATTCAGGCGGTGTACCGTCTCCAAGGTGTGACGATCAACGATAAACATGTCGAGGTGATCGTAGCTCAGATGCTCCGTAAGGTACGCATACAGCGGTCGGGCGATACCATCTTTCTTGAAGGGGATGAGGTCGATAAACGAAAGCTCCGCGAGGTAAACGATCGCGTGATCGCCGAAGGTGGTGAGCCAGCCACGTTCAAACCGCTCCTACTCGGTATCACTCGGGCATCGCTTACCACTGAATCATTTCTTTCAGCGGCTTCCTTCCAAGAGACGACTAAGGTACTTGCTAAGGCAGCTGTTGAGGATAAGATTGACAATCTGAACGGTCTCAAAGAGAACCTTATCATGGGGAACCTGATTCCGGCAGGTACCGGTGTTCGCATGTACAGGAATTTGCGGGTGAAGGATCTGGAGACCGAGGCGATGCCGGTGGAAAAGCCGGAATCATCCGATGATTTCATCGAACTCGGGGAGGGGCTGTAAAATTCATAATGTGTACCGAATTCATTTGATTCTTGTTGCACAATATATTATTTTGTAAAATTATCTTTTTTTGGAGGAATAAGAGTGCCGACAATTAGTCAATTAGTTCGAAAAGGGCGGCAGCAGCTCGAAAACCGGAGTAAGGCTGGAGCTTTGCAGTCATGTCCGCAACGCCGAGGGGTCTGTACGCGCGTCTTTACCACTACTCCCAAGAAGCCTAATTCTGCCTTACGGAAAATAGCCCGTGTGCGGCTAACTAACCACATCGAAGTTAATGCATATATTCCGGGCGAAGGCCATAACTTGCAGGAGCATTCGATTGTACTGATCAGGGGCGGCAGGGTTAAGGATGTTCCTGGTGTCCGATACCATATTATTCGTGGGGCGCTCGATACGCAGGGAGTCGCCGAACGTAAGCAAGGACGATCGAAATACGGTGTTAAGAAGCCCAAGAAGTAGGGAGTGCTATGTCGAGAAGAAGAAAAGCAGAAAAAAAGGAATTTGCCCCTGATCCCAAATACAAGAGCCCGCTGGTCACACAGTTTATCAATAACGTCGTGCGTCGCGGAAAAAAGCGTCTTTCCGAGCATTTGTTTTACGATGCGATCGATATTATCGCCGAGCGCTCGGGAAGCCAAGATGCAATTGGTGTCTTTAAAAAGGCGGTCGATAACGTCAAACCTGTTCTTGAGGTAAAATCCCGGCGTATTGGCGGTGCCAACTATCAGGTGCCGATTGAGGTATCACCAGATCGTCGGACTTCGCTAGCCATCCGGTGGATTATATCCTACTCGAAAGATCGGTCAGAGAAGAGTATGGCTGAAAAACTTGCCAATGAGTTTATGCAGGCGGCTAAAAATGAAGGCGGCGCGATCCGTAAGAAAATCGATACCCACAAAATGGCGGAAGCGAACAGGGCGTTCGCTCACTTTCGCTGGTAGTCGTTCTTTGATGAAGCGGTACCGATCGATAGGAGCACCTTATTAGTATGAGTAAGGATGCGACGGAGGGGAGCAAAGGCGTCGACCTTGAGTGCGTCAGAAATATCGGTATCATGGCTCATATCGATGCGGGCAAGACCACCACGACTGAACGGATTCTTTACTACGCCGGTGTTGTGCATCGGATGGGAGAAGTTCATGACGGAAATACGGTTATGGACTGGATGGTGCAGGAGCGTGAGCGTGGTATAACGATAACGTCTGCCGCAATCTCATGTGTGTGGAAAGATTATTACATCAACATCATCGATACACCTGGTCATGTTGATTTTACGATTGAAGTTGAGCGTTCTTTGAGAGTTCTGGATGGCGCAATTGCCATATTCGATTCTGTGGGAGGTGTAGAACCTCAGTCGGAAACCGTCTGGCGACAGGCTGATAAATATCATGTTCCACGACTGGCCTTTGTTAATAAAATGGACCGGGTCGGCGCCGATTTCGATAATGCGCTGGTTATGATGAAAAAGCGGCTCTCCATGAAGCCGGTTGTGGTGCAACTGCCGATTGGCAAGGAAGAGACGTTTGAGGGCGTTATCGATCTGGTGCATATGCGAGCCTATCACTACGATGATACAGTGCTCGGCGCCAACGTCATTGTAGGAGAGATTCCACCAGCAATGCAGCGGCAGGCAGAGGAGCGGCGGACTGAGCTTCTCGAACAGGTGGTTGATTTCAATGATGACCTCATGCAACAGATGCTGGCGGAAGAAACGGTTCACTCCGAGACGGTAGTCAGAGCAATCAGGGCCGGGGTACTTGCTTTGAAAATCTACCCGGTGTTGTGCGGATCGGCCTTTAAAAATAAAGGCATCCAGCAGCTTCTTGATTGTGTTGCAGCTTATCTTCCCTCTCCTCTTGATCGAGGGACGGTGACGGGTAGGAATCCTGTGGGAAACGAGGAGCAAGAGAGGAAGCCCGATGAAAAAGAGCCCTTTTCTGCGCTTGTTTTCAAAATAGCTTCAGATTCGCATGTCGGACGGCTGGCATATGTGCGGGTATACTCTGGCGTGGGAGGGTTTAAGGATCACTTCTATAACCCGCGAACCCGGGTAAACGAGCGAGTCACTCGGATTTTTAGGATGCATGCAAATAAACGGCATGCGGAACTGAAGATGCATGCGGGTGAAATCTACGGGCTGGTCGGGCTTAAAGATACCACAACGGGTGACACCTTGTGTGATCCTGATTTCCCGATCGTGTACGAGCGGATGGAGTTTCCACAGCCGGTGCTCTCGCGGGCCATAGAGCCAAAGAACACGGGCGATGACAACAGGTTGGCTACCGCGCTTGCGCGGCTCTGCGATGAAGATCCGACCTGTCAGGTCACATTTGATGCAGAAACCGGGCAGCGGTTGATCTCTGGAATGGGTGAGTTGCATGTCGAGATCCTTGTGGATCGGCTCATTCGGGAGTTTAATGTCGGCGTCCACGTAGGTAACCAACAGGTTTCCTACCAAGAGTCGATATCGAGTGGAGCGACGGAAGATTTCGAGTTTTCCCAACTTATTGGCGGTCGGAGCCAATATGCACAGGTTCGACTGAACGTCGAACCGATACAGCCGTCGGATGGAATATCTTTTGTAAATGAGATCAGAGATCAGGCCTTTCCTACGCCGTTTATCGGGGCTGTAGAGCGTGGGATCATGGAAGCATCCGGCGGCGGCGTCCTTTCAGGGTATCCGCTGGCTGGCATACGGGTGGTTTTCAAGAGCGCGAATTTCCGAGCCGATGACTCTACGGAAATGGGGTTTAAAATTGCATCAACCATGGCTTTCAAGCAGGCGTGTTCGAAGGCTGGTCCGGTTCTTTTGGAACCGGTGATGACGATTGAGGTCGTGGTTCCGGCTGACTATGTTGGGTCGGTGATGAATGACCTCACTGGCCGGCGCGGCAAGATTCTCGGCATTACGGTAAGGCGCGACGCGCAGCGCGTCGATGCCGAGGCGCCACTTGCAGAGATGTTCGGGTATGCGACACATTTGCGTTCGTTGACACAAGGACGGGCTGTTTACACCATGCAGTTCTGTCGGTACGAGTCGACGACGCCGGAAATACAGAACGCTTTATTGCGGCGGATCGGCAGATTGTTCTGATCCTCGCGTGCTAATCAGAAGAGAGAGGTAGGAATTAAGTATGCCAGGCGAAAAGATACGAATTCGGTTGAAGTCGTTTGATCATAATATCCTCGATAAATCGGCCTCGGATATCGTCAGGACCGCCAAGGGAACAGGTGCCAGAATATCAGGTCCGATTCCTCTGCCTACAGAGAGGACAATATATACCGTACTGCGGGCGGTGCATGCGGATAAGAAATCGCGCGAGCAGTTTGAAACGCGGATTCACAAAAGGCTGATCGATATTCTTGAATCGACGCCGCAGACGGTCGACGCGCTCATGAAGCTTGATCTTCCGGCGGGCGTTGACGTGGAGATTAAAGTTTAGAAGATCGTGTCTTTTTTGCGCGGCAACAATGTAACTTTGGTAATCGGGGAAGACAAAGGGACAACTATGCAGGGTTTAATTGGAAAAAAAATCGGGATGACCCGCCTGTTTGAGCAAGAGACCGGGAAGTCAGTTGCAGTTACTGTGATTCAGGTCGGGAATAATATCGTCCATCAGGTCAAGACGATAGTGAATGACGGGTATGCGGCGGTGCAGCTTGGTTTCGGCGCAATTGCAGAAAACAAGACAACGAAGGCGATTACGGGCCACTGTAAGAAGCATGGAAATGCGCCCACGCGTGTCATTAGGGAATTTGCGCTCGATTTTGCCGAAGAGCAGGTACAACCCGGCTCACCCATCGGACCCGAATTATTCGAGAATGTAAAACTTGTGGATGTAATAGGAATTTCTAAAGGGCGCGGATTTGCTGGCAATATCAAGCGACACCATTTTATGCGCGGTCGTGAAAGTCATGGCAATACAAATGTACGTGAACATGGATCGATCGGATCAAATACTTATCCGGCGCACGTTTTCAAGGGTTTGCGAATGGCAGGTCATCTGGGGAACGGCCAAGTGACGACACGTAATTTGGGCCTTTTCGGGATCGACAAGGAAGCCGGTCTGGTATTTATAAAGGGAGCAGTGCCCGGAGCAACGCGGGGCGTTGTCTTCATCAGAAAGAGTAAACAGGAAAAAGCCGATAGAGGTGATCGCTCATGAAGAGTAAACTGTATCAGCAGGATGGGAACGTGAAGGGCGAAATAGATCTGCCCGACTCGGTTTTCGCCGTAGAAGTCAGAGAACACCTGCTCTATCAGGTGATAAAGGGGTATCGTGCAAATCAGCGCCAGGGTACGGCGAATGCCAAAGGGCGCGCCGAGGTGTCAGGCGGTGGTCGCAAGCCATGGCGTCAGAAGGGTACTGGCCGTGCACGGGCGGGATCCAATACGTCTCCGGTCTGGTTCCGCGGTGGCAAGGCGCACGGTCCAGAGCCTCGTGACTATTCGACCCGCATTCCGCGGCAGTTGCGTAAAACGGCACTTTCTGCAGCGCTCTCCGCCCGCGCGCAGGAGGATAAAATCATGGTGATCGACGCCATAGTTTTCGATCCGCCCAAAACCAAAGCCATGATGCAACTTCTGAACGCGCTTCCGCTTTCTGGAACGCGGAGCCTCCTCATCACTGAGGGGAACAACCGTCCCGTGTATCTGGCAGGCCGTAATATTCCGAATCTCGACATTAAGCCGCTTTCGGAAATCAATGCTTGGGATGTACTCGACAGCGATAATATTATCTTCGGGAGCGAGCGATGCATCGGAAAGCTTGAAGAGGCGGTGATATCGTGAGTACATCTCATGCGATCATACGGTATCCGAGTATTACCGAAAAGAATACAATGTTGCGTACAGCGCAGAACAAGTACGTTTTCGAAGTAGCAACCAAGGCGACAAAGCCACAGATAAAGAAAGCCGTCGAGAAACTTTTCAAGGTAAAAGTTGAATCAGTCAATACTCTCGTTGTCAAGGGCAAGAAGAAGCGGACTGGCAGATTCGTCGGCTACCGTTCCGACTGGAAAAAGGCAATCGTCAAAATTGAAAAGGGTCAGACAATCGCCAAGTTTGGTGAAGTATAACCGCTGTGATGTATAGAGCATTACGAGAAGAGATGAGGAGTAACTATGGGAATGAAATCGTACCGTCCGCTGACGCCGACACTGCGCTATAAGACGACCAACACATTTGAGCAGTTGACGACCGATGTGCCTTATAAACCGCTTCTGGTCAGTAAAAAGCGTTCAAGCGGTCGCAATAACCTTGGGCGTATCACGGTGCGCCATCGCGGTGGAGGGTGCCGGCGGTTCATCCGTGTTCTCGATTTCCTGCGGGATAAGAAGAACATTCTGGGAACCGTTGAGACGATCGAATACGATCCTAACCGCAGCGCTTTTATTGCGCTTATCAAATATATCGACGGTGAACGGCGTTACATTCTTGCCACGGCGAATATGAAGGCCGGTCAGAGGATCATTGCTGCCGAGAGTCCGGAAATTCTCGAAGGAAATTGCCTGCCGCTCAGGAATATTCCACTTGGCATGCAGGTGCACAACATCGAGGTTCTTGAAGGCAAAGGTGGGCAAATCGCTCGTAGTGCGGGCGCCTATGCCGAGATCGTGGCGAAAGAGAATAAAATGGTACAGCTGAAGTTCCCCTCTAGCGAGGTGCGAAATATTCGTGAGAATTGCATTGCCACGATCGGGGTGGTGTCCAACGGCGAACACATGAACATTGTTATCGGATCTGCGGGCCGCAAGCGCCATTGCGGGATCCGGCCGACGGTGCGCGGCGTAGTCATGAATCCGGTCGACCACCCCATGGGCGGTGGTGAGGGAAAATCGAAGGGTGGTGGCGGTTGGCATCACCCCGTATCGCCGTGGGGCCAGAAAGCCAAAGGGCTCAAGACACGAAAAAAACGTAAACCGTCGAGTAAATATATTGTAAGGCGAAGAACGAAGTAGTAAAAGCCGGAGGGAACAACACCTATGTCTCGGTCGATAAAAAAAGGTCCGTTCGTTGATCTGCATCTGCAGAAAAAGGTGGATGATGCGAACCGGACCGGTCAGAAGAAGGTCATTAAAACGTGGTCACGGCGTTCCACTATACTTCCGGAATTTGTTGGTCATACCTTTGCCGTTAACAACGGGAATAAATTCATCCCGGTTTACATCACCGAGAATATGGTTGGCCACAAGATGGGCGAGTTTGCTCCGACGCGGACGTTTCGCGTTCACAGCGGCTCTGGAAAAACCGATAGAACCGCCTCATCTTCTGGCATTCCGGCAGCGCCCAGTGCTCCAAGTGCCACTCCCGCAGCTTCTGCTGCTCCAGCGGCAACAGGTCCAGCAGCGAAGTAATACTAAGGAGGAGAAGTGGAAGCAACTGCAAAAATTCGCTATCTACGGTCTACTCCGCGTAAGGCCCGTCTGGTGGCCGATGCGGTGAGGGGTAAAAATGTTAGCGCGGCTCTGGGCTTGCTTGAAATGACCATGCCGCAGAAAGCTGCAGCTGATGTGGCCAAGCTTTTAAAATCAGCGGTGGCAAATATGCAGAGCAAGCATACAGAATCGGCTATCGATGTGGATGAGTTGCGAATTGCGGAAATCAGGGTAGAAGAGGGGCCGGTGCTCAAGAGATTCCGGCCTTGCGCTCACGGCAGGGCAGCCCGCATACTCAAGCACATGTGTCACATTGCGGTAACCATCAGTAATTAACGGGAGGATTCGTGGGTCAGAAAACTAATCCGGTTGGCTTGCGCTTGGGGATTACGCGAACATGGAGTTCTAATTGGTTCGCAAAGGAGAAGTTTTCCGATTATCTCTATGAGGATATGCTGATTCGGAATTACCTTAAAAAACGTCTCGAACACGGTGGCATATCGCTCATCGTAATTGAGCGGACTGCAAAAAGGGTTACGGTCAATATTCACACTTCCCGTCCTGGCATCGTGATCGGCAAGAAGGGCGAGGAGGTCGAACGGCTAAAGGGTGAACTGCAGCACCTGACCCAAAAAGACATCCAGATTAATATACGTGAAGTAAAGAAGAGCGAAATGGATTCCCAGTTGGTTGCGGATAATATTGCTCGCCAGGTGGAAAAACGGGTTTCCTACAAGAAAGCATCCAAGAAGGCGATTCAAACGGCCATGCGTATGGGCGCGGAAGGCATTAAAATTACCGTTTCAGGCCGGCTGAATGGTGCGGAAATAGCGCGTACCGAAACGTTCAAGGAAGGACGGGTGCCGCTGCATACCTTGCGTGCGAATATTGATTATGCTACCACAACTGCTCATACGACCTACGGAACTGTTGGGGTAAAAGTATGGATTTGCAAAGGCGAAGTTATTATGAGAGCCGAGAGAACATCCGTGAAAACGGGTGAGTCCGCGGTTGCATAGGAGAGGATACATGCTTGCACCGAAGAAGTTAAAATGGAGAAAAGCGCAGCGTGGACGGATGAATGGTCTTGCGACGCGATGTAATAAGATTGATTTCGGGGAATACGGCCTTCAGGCGCTTCAGCCAGGATGGATAGACAGTAGACATATTGAAGCAGCTCGTATTGCGATGACTAGATTTATCAAGCGCGGAGGCAAAATATGGATTCGGATTTTCCCGGATAAGCCGTATACCAAGCACCCGGCGGAATCGCGTATGGGAAAAGGGAAAGGCACGCCGGAAGGATGGGAGGCGGTGGTGCGTCCAGGAACCGTGATGTTTGAAATGTCTGGAGTCAAGGCCGATCTTGCGAAAGAAGCACTTGAGCTTGCGGCCCAGAAATTGCCGATCAAGGCTCGTTTCATAGAAACCGAACAATAAGGATTTTTTATCATGCGGAAAACACAGGAGCTCCGCAATAATTCGCGGGAAGAGCTCGAAAAAAAAGTGTTGGATCTTGAGGAAGAACTCTTCAACCTTCGGTTCCAAGTCAAGATGGGCCAGTTGGCCAATGCGCTCCAGTTGCGTATGGTGCGCCGCGCTATCGGACGGACAAAAACAATTCTAGCCGAAAAGCAAGTCGGGGCGGTAACCTCCGTCGCGGCGAAATAGTTTTGCAACTTGTACAGAGGGTACGGAATGACTGAACGAGGACAGCGAAAAGAAAGGGTCGGAACGGTCGTCAGCGACAAAATGGATAAGACCGTGGTGGTGAGCGTCGAACGGCATTACATTCATGCAACCTATGGCCGTATCATCCGGGATACAACTAAGTATGTAGCTCATGACGAAAAAGACGAGTGCCGGATCGGCGATTGGGTGAAGATTGTCGAGACGCGGCCCCTCTCAAAAACGAAGCGATGGCGAATTGCGACGATAATGGAACGTGCAAGATAATATTTATTTTCGCAGATAGGGTAACACTACCATGATTCAAGTACAGACGCATCTCAATGTTGCTGACAATTCCGGTGCAAAGCGGGTAATGTGTATCCGAGTTCTGGGCGGGACACGGAGACGGTATGCACGGGTGGGTGATGTCATTGTTGCATCGGTCAAAGATGCGTTACCGACGAGCGCCGTAAAAAAAGGAACCGTACTTAAGGCGGTGATCGTACGAACTGCTAAGGAGTTCGGCCGCAAGGATGGGACCTATATCCGTTTCAGTGATAATGCAGCTGTGCTGATAAGCGATACTGGGGAGCCCAGGGGAACTCGCATTTTCGGCCCGGTTGCGCGGGAACTACGGGAAAAAAAATTCATGCGTATCGTTTCGCTGGCGCCAGAAGTTCTGTAATTGGTGAGGAGGTTATAATGTCGTTCCGATTGAGAAAAAACGATTCTGTGCAGGTTATTACGGGCGAGTTCAAGGGGAAAATCGGGAAAATCATTAAGGTGTTTCCAGAGAAGAACCGAGCACTTGTTGAAGGGTTGAATATTGTCAAGCGGCACACGAAGCCCAATCGGACCAATCAGCAAGGTGGCATCGTGCAGAAAGAGGCCCCGCTTCAGCTTTCGAATCTGATGCTTGTGTGTCCTAAGACAGGGAAACCGACGAAAACCGGGGTCAGCATCCTCGAAGGCGGAAAACGGGTGCGCTTTTCGAAGAGAGCGAAGGAGACTATCGCGTGAGCAAGATCAAATCGAAAAAAAATACCGAAGAGATCGTGGAGCCGAAGCTCAAACCGCGTATGCGGACGCGTTACCAGGAAAAGGTACTTCCGGCGCTTAAAGCGCGTCTCGGCTATCAAAATGTGATGCAGGTGCCCAAACTGGACAAGATCGCAATTAATATAGGCGTTGGCGAGGCTATTTCCGAAGCAAAGCTGATCGATGAAGCGGTGGCTTGCTTGCGGGATATTTCCGGACAGAAGCCAATGGTGACGCGCGCACGTAAAGCTATTTCCAATTTCAAACTGCGCGAAAATCAGCCCATCGGATGCAAGGTTACGCTACGCGGGGATAAAATGTGGGAGTTTTTCGATCGCTTGGTGTCGGTTGCTATTCCCCGTATCCGGGATTTTCGTGGTCTTTCGCGAAAATCCTTCGACGGGCATGGCAACTATTCAATGGGAGTAAAGGAACAGATCGTTTTCCTTGAAATAGACCGCGATAAGGTGTCGCGGGTCAGCGGTATGGACATAACTATTTGCACTACAGCGAAAAATAACGAAGAGTGCAGTGCCCTTCTCGAAGAGATGGGCATGCCGTTCCGAAAACAGTAGTCGTGAGGAGATGTGACATGGCGCGGAAAGCAATGATTAATAAATGCAGGGGAAAGCCGAAATTTTCTACTCGCCGATATAATCGATGCAGGCGATGTGGCAGGGCTCGTGCATTCCTTAGGGATTTCGGCCTTTGCAGGATCTGCTTTCGCCAAATGGCGCTTAAGGGCGAAATACCCGGTATTTTTAAGGCCAGCTGGTAGGGGCCGATTACCATACATCATTTTGATCAAGGGGCATCAAAACAAATGTTGACAGATCATATATCTGACATGTTCACTCGGATTAGGAATGCGGTCAGGGCGCACAAACGTACTGTTGATATTCCCGCAACGAATATCAAAAAGGAGATCACGCGAATTCTCTTTGAAAACCACTTTATCAGCAAATACGCCTTTGTCGACGACGGCAGGCAGGGAGTGATTAAAATTCTGCTTAAGTACGACGAAGAACAGCAGAATGCGATTCAGGGTTTGAAGAAGATCAGCGTTCCCGGAAGGAAGGTTTACCGAGGTGTGCAATCGGTTCCCAAGGTACTGGGTGGTCTCGGTATTGCCATCGTTTCGACATCCAAGGGGTTATTGACTGACCGGCAGGCCAGGGAGCAGAATGTCGGCGGTGAAATAATCGGCATGATCTGGTAGGATCGTCCCATAGAAATGGAAAAAAGGAGCTATCTTGTCGCGATTAGGAAAGATTCCGGTTGACATCCCTTCGGGAGTGCAGGTAAAGATCGATGGGCAGCGCATTGAAATCAAAGGCGCCAAAGGAACGGCTATCCGCATGCTGCATCCCGAGATTAAAGCCGAGGTGCAAGATGGCAAGATTCATTTCACCCCTGTTGTAGAGGGGGATACAGTAAAAGCCCTGTGGGGGCTCAACCGCATGTTGGTATTCAATATTGTTACGGGCGTGAGCAAGGGCTATCGCAAGGAGCTTGAAATTCATGGGGTCGGCTACAAAGCCGAGCTCAAGGGAAAGGATTTACAAATTGCAGCTGGCTATTCCAAACCCACGCTTTTCAAGGTTCCCAGTGGCATTACCTTTTCCATTGATAATCAAACTCGAGTCGTGATTGACGGCATTGATAAAGAGCTTGTGGGGCAGACGGCCTCTGAGATCCGGAAGATTCGGAAACCGGAACCGTATAAAGGTAAGGGCATCAGGTATCTCGGAGAGCATATCCGCAGGAAAGCGGGAAAAATTGCCGGTAAATAGTAAAAGTAAATATATAGATTAATGGAGCGATAGGCATATGAATGGTTCGAAGAATAAAAGTTTTAGCCGCCTTTGCCGTGCCGCCCGGGTGCGCAAGAAAATATTCGGGACCACAAAAAAACCGCGGTTGTGTGTGCGTCGAAGTCTCAATCATATCTATGCCCAACTAGTCGATGATGAGAAGGGAATCACCATCGTTCAGGTCGGCAGCACGGGTAAGGAGTTCATTGCTAGAGTTTCCGAGCTGGAAACGAAAAGCAAGTGCGTGGTTTCAAAACTGGTGGGGGAACTTCTCGCTGAAAAAGCTAGAGAGAAGGGCGTGGTTCAGGTGGTCTTTGATAGAAAAGGGTACCTCTATCATGGCCGGGTCAAGATTCTGGCGGATGCGGCGCGCAGCAAAGGGCTCGTTTTTTAAAGCAGCGGAAAGGGGTTTTCGGGTTGAATAAAGAAGCAATAAAAACAAACGAAGAAGGACCGCAGTTGGTCGATCGTCTTGTAGCGGTCAATCGCGTCGCCAAAGTCGTCAAAGGCGGCCGGCGGTTTGGATTCAACGCACTTGTCGCGGTCGGTGACAGCAATGCGCATGTGGGTATTGGTATGGGTAAAGCAAATGACGTGAGCGAAGCTATCCGGAAAGCTGTTGAAAATGCAAAGAAAAATATAGTGACAGTGAGTATTGTCAATAACACCATCCCGCATGAGATAATTGGCCACTTTGGTGCAGCCCGGATTATTCTCAAGCCGGCGACGCCCGGAACTGGCGTCATTGCCGGCGGTGCCGCGCGTGCTGTGCTTGAACTTGCGGGGATCCGCAATGTTCTGACCAAGTGTCTTAAAACCACCAATCCGCATAACGTTGTCAAGGCGACGCTTGATGGTCTGGTATGTCTTAAAACCAGAGAACAGATTCGGAAACTGCGTCAGATTGCCCTCGAGGCAAAATAGAGCGGGGAGAGCGTCGTACCATGGAAAAAAAACTGAAGATTACCCAGATTCGAAGTGGGATTGGCAAGCTTGCAGCACAGAAGCGGACAATCAAAGCGCTCGGATTGAAGAAAATGCATGCATCGGTTATTCATACGGATTCGCCGGTAGTGCGTGGCATGATTGAGACGGTACATCACCTAATAAAGGTCGAAGAGATTAAAGTCGACGAAGCTAAGGACGAAATAATGAAGGCAGAAAAGTCTAATGGGCCGAAGAAGCTTCAGAAGTCAAAGGGAAAGGCAACAACCAATGAAATTGAATGAACTCGTGCCAGTCGCAGGATCCAATAGGCAGAGGCGGAGAATTGGCCGCGGTACCGGCAGTGGCAAGGGCAGCACTGCAGGAAAAGGCCTTAACGGGCATCTTCAGCGTAGCGGGAGCGGAAAAAAAGCGTATTTTGAAGGGGGCCAGACTCCTTTGACCCGGCGACTTCCGAAACGAGGCTTTCACAATCCATTTTACGTAAAATTTCAGATTCTCAATTTGAAGGATCTTGCTGAGCATGAGTTTGAAGGAAACGAAATTACCCCAAGAATACTTTATGAGATCGGAATCATCAACGACCTTGACCGACCGGTGAAAATCCTCGGTGAAGGTAATATTACGAAGCCGCTGACCATGAAGGTCCACGCTTGTTCGAAGTCGGCGAAGGAAAAAATCGAAAAAGCCAAAGGCAAAATCGAGGTTTCCAGCCGTGTTTGAAAATCTGAAGACATTTTTTGAAACCTTTCAGAATGTTTTCCGTATCCCCGAACTGCGAAAACGTGTGCTGTTTACTCTGGGAATTGTTTTCGTCTATCGCGTTGGTGGACATGTCCCAACGCCAGGTATCGATCCTCGCGTTCTGGCCGATTTTTTTTCACAGAACGCCAACTCCCTTTTCGGGTTATACGATATGTTTGTCGGGGGTGCCTTCAAGCGGGTGACGGTATTCGCTCTTGGCATTATGCCATATATCAGTGCTTCCATTATACTGCAGCTTATGGGGTCGGTTTTCCCTACCATTCATAAGTTGCAGAAGGAAGGGGCCGAAGGCCGCAAAAAGATCACGCAATACACCCGGTATGGCACCGTGCTACTTGCCATTGTTCAGGCGGTTGGTATCAGCGTCTTCCTACAGAGTATTGTTTCTCCATCCACTGGGCTCCATGCGGTTTCACCAGCTCTAATGGGCATAAAATTTACTATCATCACTGCGATAAGCCTTACGACGGGTACCATTCTCATTATGTGGCTCGGTGAGCAGATTACCAATAGAGGAATCGGCAATGGCATTTCGCTTATCATCTTTATTGGCATTGTCGCGCGCCTTCCTGATGCTATTATCGCCGAAGTGCAGCAGCTTCTGGCGGGAAGCAGAAATTTATTTGTCGAGATTCTCCTCCTTGCGGTCGTCGTAGCCATGACCGGCTTTATCGTGCTCATGACCCAGGCAATGCGGCGGATACCCATCCAGACCCCTAAAAAGGTAGTGGGAATCAAGATGTACGCCGGTCAGAATACGGTGTTGCCATTGCGGCTTAACATGGCTGGAGTCATTCCCATTATTTTCGCTTCTTCGATCATTACGTTTCCAAGCATGATTCGCAGTTTCTTCCCAGAATCAGAGGCTATGGAAGAAATGATGCAGCTTTTTTCGGCAACTGGGCCGCTCTACAACGGAATCTATGCGATTCTTATTGTATTCTTCACGTATTTTTACACGGCCATTGTTTTCAACCCGATCGATATCGCCGATAACCTGAAACGTTCGGGCGGATTTATTCCGGGAATCAGGCCGGGAAAAAATACCGCTCAATATCTTGATAACGTTCTAACGCGCATCACGCTGCCGGGATCGATTTTTCTCGCCTTTATATCGATCGTACCGTTCTTGATTATGGGCGGATTCAAGGTAAATTTTTATTTTGGCGGAACAAGTGTGCTTATTGTCGTCGGCGTGGCGCTCGATACCTTGGTGCAGTTGGAATCGCATCTTCAGATGCGTAATTATGAGGGTTTTATGAAGAAAGGTCGTTTACGGGGCAGGAGATTCGGGTACTGATTGGCTGACCGTTAACTATGGCGAAACAGGATTCAATACAGGTTGAGGGCAATATCCTGGAAACATTACCTAACGCGAGTTTCCGGGTGATGCTTGAAGGTAAACATGAAATTTTTGCACATATTTCCGGAAAAATGAGAATGAATTATATTCGGATTCTGCCCGGTGATAAAGTTCTGGTGGAGCTCTCTCCCTACGACTTAACGCGCGGAAGAATCGTGTATCGCTATAAATAGCAGGGGGATTCAGCGTGAAGGTTCGTGCATCGGTAAAAAAATTATGCAATGGGTGCAAGGTCATCCGGCGCAAAGGCATCGTCCGGGTAATTTGCACAAAAAATCCCAAGCACAAGCAGCGGCAGGGTTAAAGGGTTTTTGACCCGTATGGCAATACTCATTAAGGAGGCAGTCTATGGCCCGGGTGGCAGGCGTTGAAATACCGAACAATAAACGTAGCGAAATAGCGCTTACCTACATTTTTGGTATCGGCAAATCGTCAGCTCAGGCGATTCTCGCCAAGGCGAAGGTTAATGTCAATACGAAAATAAAGGATCTTTCCGAAGAAGACCTCGATCATATCCGTCGCCTCATCGATAGCGGATACCAGACGGAAGGCGCGCTTCGCAGCGCCGTTCGTATGAACGTCAAACGATTGATGGATATCGGTTGTTACCGGGGCATCCGGCATCGCAAAAGTCTTCCCGTGCGCGGGCAGAGAACACGGACCAATGCACGAACTCGTAAAGGTCCTCGCAAGACTATTGCGAACAAGAAAAAAGCACCGTCCAAAGGATAATAATAAAATAAAAGGTAACCATACAAGAGGCACGAATGGAAAAAAAAACGCAACCCAAAGAAATTGTACCGGCAACCGAAGCAACCGTAGTCGCTGCTGGAACTGCCGCTACTACGGCAACAACCGCCACGAAAAAACCGAAGAAACGGGCCGCCAGCGAAGGTATCGCGCACATTCGAGCGACGTTTAACAACACCCTTATCAATATCACTGATATGAAGGGCAATATTATCGCTTGGAATTCGCCGGGAAAGTCCGGGTTCAAAGGATCGCGCAAAAACTCGCCGTTTGCGGCGGGTATCGCGGCCGAGGTAGTGGGAAAGCTTGCGTACGATGCTGGAGTACGGTCCGTGGAAGTGCATCTTAAAGGAGCGGGCAACGGTCGCGAAGGCGCCATTCGGTCGCTTGCCGCGGCAGGCATCAAAATATCGGCAATCAAGGATTTTACGGCGATTCCGCATAACGGTTGCAGACCCCCGAAGCGACGGAGAGTGTAACGCGGCGGATAATTTGTTAATGGTGGTCCAGAGCACAAAGGTATCCGATATATCAAGTATCGAAAGGTTTGAGGAGAGCACATGGCTGTTTATCATGGTCCACGATGTAAATTATGCCGCCGCGAAGGCGTAAAGCTTCTGCTGCGAGGTGAACGGTGTAATTCCGAAAAATGTGCAATGGAGCGGAGGCCGTTTCCCCCGGGATTGCGTACGACCAAGCGTCGCCGCAGTTCAACGGAATACAACACTCAACTTCGCGAAAAGCAAAAGATCCGCCGTATCTACGGCGTCATGGAGCGCCAGTTTGCTCGCTATTTTTCGTCAGCCAGCAAGGCTGAGGGCATTACTGGTGAACGGTTACTGCAGATTCTTGAACTTCGACTCGATAATATTGTTTACCGTCTCGGCTTCGCGCCCTCGCGGTCATGCGCGCGATTGCTCGTGCGGCACAGTCATTTTTTGGTAGGCGGTAGAAAGGTTTCATTACCGACTTACGAGTGCAAGGCGGGCGATATTATTGCGGTGCGGGAAAAAAGCCGGAATATTCAGTCGATCCATAGTGCTTTGCAAAATGCAAAAGATATCCCTGATTGGTTATCTGTGGATAAAGTGAAGTTAGAAGGAACCGTTGTCAGGGTGCCGGAACGGTCATCCATGGCTGTTAACGTACAGGAACAGCTTGTCGTGGAACTCTATTCACGCTAAGGGAGACAGGCGATACAATGAAATGGAAAAGTTTGATGATGCCGAAAGGTATCCAGGTTGAGAATCCCGATAACGTTCCGAATTTCGGACGGATCATTGTCGAACCGCTTGAACGTGGATGGGGCCATACGATAGGGAATGCTTTGCGGAGGATCATGCTTTCTTCGTTGCAAGGCGCCGCCGTGGTATCGGTCAGGATCGAGGGCGTCCAACACGAGTTTTCCACGATTGATGGCGTTGTCGAGGATGTCGTCGATATTATTCTGAATATCAAGCAGATCCGACTTTTACTGCTTGCCGAAGATGAAACAACGCTTCGGCTCGAAGTAAGCGGCGAAGGAGAGGTAAAGGCCTCGGACATCGAGAAGAACAGTGATGTCGTTATTCTGAATCCCGATCTACACATTGCGACCATTAATTCCGATGCGCAGTTGAAAATTGAAATGCGGGTCACGGCGGGTCGCGGTTACGTTGCCGCGGAACAGAACCGCCGCGAAGAAGATCCGGTCGGTTCGATTCCGATAGACGCAATTTTCTCGCCGGTGACTAAGGTTAATTACGTTGTTGAAAATGCACGAATTGGCCAGAGAACCGACCTCGATAAGATACTTATGGATGTTTGGACCGATGGAAGTATTTCCGTGGAAGATGCGCTCGGCTACGCGGCGAAGCTGCTTCACGATCACGTCGAGGTGTTCATCAATTTCGAGGGTGAACTCGAGCCGGTCGAAATGATCGTGCGGGACGAACGGGTCGAAAAACAGCGGCAGCTCCTGAAGATGCGGGTGGATGAACTTGAACTCTCGGTACGCTCTGCTAACTGCTTGCGTGCAGCGAACATTCATACTCTGGCCGACTTGATCCGCAATCAGGAAACTGACATGCTCAAGTATAAGAATTTCGGCAGGAAATCCCTTGTTGAACTCAACCAAGTCTTAGGAAATTTAGGACTCTCCTTTGGTATGGATGTGGATAGCATCCTGGGTCGGGAAAGCTCGTTTTTATGATAGATTCGAAACACTATTATTCATAGAGAAGGCAGCAAACGATGCGTCATTTATCGACGGGACGAAAATTAAACCGGACGGCAAGCCACCGAAGAGCGATGCTTTCCAACTTGGCGGTTTCCATACTTGATAAAGAACGGGTTGAAACGACGCTTCCCAAGGCCAAAGAGGTACGCCGCGTCGTTGAACGGCTTATTACCTATGCAAAAAAGGGAGATCTCGCGGCGCGGCGCTTAGCCGCGAGACGGGTCAATGATATAACGGTGCTCCGCAAGCTGTTCGCTGAGATAGGGCCCGCATTCAAAGATCGTAACGGCGGCTATACCCGCATCGTGAAGACGCGCGAACGGAAAGGCGATAACGCGCTCATGGCGATCGTTGAACTCGTGGGAATCGGTGGCGCAGAAACTGTTCGTCGTCGGCGCAAACAGAAGAAAAAACAGCAGGTCGGAAAAACGGTTGAACCAACATCGCTCGAATCCGATAATAAAGACACTATTACAGCAGACGGTCCAAAATAGGCGATAATGTTTTCCTGCGGAGCCTCTCCAGCATAGCTTTGAAATGTTTCCGGGTCAAATCGTTTGTCGCACTGTCGGTTCTGGAATCATATGCGGCATTTCACAACCACTATAATAGCACAGCACCATAGCGAAAGGATCGATCATGGCAATTAGCTATAAAGAACTCGGATTTGTCAATACCCGAGAGATGTTCAAAAAAGCGGTTGTAGGCGGCTATGCTATTCCCGCCTACAATTTCAACAATATGGAACAGCTCCAGGCGATCATCACCGCCTGCGGCCAATCAAAATCGCCGGTCATACTTCAGGTTTCGAGTGGCGCACGTAAGTACGCAAATGCCACGCTCCTGCGATACATGGGCCAGGGAGCGGTACAGATGGCCAAGGACGCGGGTTATACTATTCCTATGACGCTCCACCTTGACCACGGCGACACATTCGAGCTCTGCGTATCCTGCATCGAGAGCGGCTTCTCGTCGGTCATGATTGACGGCTCGCATCACCCCTACGATAAAAACGTCGAATTGACCAGAAAAGTCGTCCAATACGCGCATAAGTACGATGTGACGGTCGAAGGCGAACTCGGCGTGCTCGCGGGTATCGAGGATGATGTTCAGGCTGCCAAAGGCATTTACACCCCTCCGGAACAGGTAGAAGATTTTGTCAAGAAGACGGGCGTAGACTCGCTCGCTATCTCCATCGGTACCTCGCATGGGGCTTACAAGTTCAAGCCAGAACAGTGCACCAAGGATCCTGTTACCGGTATACTTCTTCCGCCGCCCCTGCGTTTCGACATTCTCGAAGAGATTGAACGTCGCATTCCCGGTTTTCCGATTGTGCTCCATGGCGCGAGTTCGGTGCTGCCTGAATACGTCAACATCATCAACGCCAACGGCGGCAGGCTCAAGGCTGCGGTGGGTATCCCGGCCGAACAGTTGCGACGCGCTGCCAAATCGGCGGTGTGCAAGATCAATATCGACTCCGACGGACGGCTTGTTCTCACGGCTATTGTTCGCAAAGTCTTTGCGGAAAAGCCGGAAGAGTTCGATCCGCGGAAGTATCTCGGTCCGGCGCGCGATGAACTTGTCAAGATGATGATCGACAAGAACCAGAATGTGCTCGGGAGCGCGGGGAAGGCGTAACCATAGAAATTATAATTGTAATTAAAAAAGGCCTGGCCTCTTTCAAGAGGATGGGCTTTTTTCATGGGATAAAAGCGTAGTCCTTGAATAACAATTGCTTTGTGGGGGCACTGCTATACGGTTCCCGGGGAGGATGTTTTAATTTGTCCACTTTTTCGGGGTAAGATCCTCAATTTCATGTGGGATGTAGTATATTGAAAAAGAATTTGAACCTTTAAAACGCTGTTCTGGCCGAAATTCAAGAGGGTTTAAGAGGTGTTATTGGTTTCATGCTTGGCGCGAACGAACTGCCCGGTTCAGCGGGAAGGATGGTTAACCAATCAATGTATATTTCGGGCGTAATTATGAATGAAAATCAAGCTCAGTCCGGAGATGATATGGTTTCCTCTTCTCAAAAAAAGACGGAGGGGGATACGCGGAAAAGCATCGAAGCGGAAATCCGGGAAATGGAAAGATATAAATGGTACTTGGGCGTTCAGCTTCAACATGATCCTTTACAGGATCGCTCCTTGAATGAAATCTACTGCGAATGGATCGCAAAGTATGCTGCCGATTTCAGGAAATTCTGGGAGAAAAAGGGGCATGAAGACCAGTAGATCCCCAAGTGCAATCCCTGGATATGGGCGAGTGCCATGCATTTGATGCAAAAAGTATTTAAAGAGCAGGAGTATTGCTTTTGTTCCAATTATTTTTGTCCCCATGCGACATGATTTGGTGTCGGCTGCTACAGCAAGCTTCTGCGAGATCACCATGTGTGCCGCATTTTTTCCATCGATGATTTTCAGGTTAACTTCATCCGTGACAACATTTTAGCAGCAGAAGAGGAATAATCATGTTGCCTTCCATTCTCTTATGGGCGGCCCCCTTTCTCGTAGTTTCCGTTGCATACCTTTTTTTTCGTTTTCTCCCATTCCGAAGAGCCCGCTATATAGGCTACGGGGTATTGCTCGCGGCGACGTTTTTTCAGAATCTTTTTCGATGTTCCTTTCATAACGGTTTGTTTGATACGATTTTGCTTTTAGTTGTAAACTTTATTGCCGCCGAATTTTTTTGGAATCTCCTCCGTCTTAAAAAAATGAAGCTATTCCTTGTACTTATGATTCTGGCGCTTTGCATTTACGGATTGGAATTCAAGAGGTGGATCGCATCCGGTCCTGAGCATGGGTGGGAATTGTGGAAAGATACCGTCGCTAGCACCTATCGGGCCGATTCTGTGCTGTATACGCTCCGGGAGCGGAAACTCTTTTATGTGAACTGGAAACGCCCCCCCCGTCTTCTCATACTGTCAAAACAAATCGGCTCCTCGCCCTTTGAAAGAGAAATCAGCCGGCATGAAACGCCGCCGGGATTTGACGAGACGGATTTTATCTATGTTTGGAGTACGACGCCACAGGGCGCTCGTCTTGATCTGCATATTCCCGGTTTTGATCGACAGATATGGACAATGGGAGAGGGGTTCTGAACTTCTTATACTGAAACGGATTTTTCAGAGGGGAAGCCTCCCTCTCGCTATATCTCAGCAGGGATGCTCTGAGTTGAGGAAGATCATATAGGCTAACCGTATGTAGTCTGTTTCTGTGAGATTTTTAATTTTGTGGTAGCGCGAAAAAATATTCTCTCACTATTCATAAGGACTGGGCGATCGGCTCATGAAGTGAAAGTCCGACAGAGGCGCGACGGCCTTAACCGACGCGCCCAGAATTTGTATTTATTTTATATTTTACCCAATGGCTTCGCCGCCCCATTCACCGGTGCGAATGCGGATGCAATCGGCAAGATCAAGGACGAATATTTTGCCGTCGCCTATTTTTCCGCTCTGTGCGGCGCTACGAATCGCCTCAATGGTTTGATCCAGGTAGATGTCGTTTACCGCAATTTCAAGCCGGACTTTTTTAATCAGGTTTCCCGCCTCGCGGACGCCCCGGTATACCTCTGAAATACCCTTCTGTCTTCCGCATCCGAGTACGTTAGTAACGGTTTTCAGGTAGATCTCTTTTTCATCAAGAGCTTTCATGACTGCGTCGAGCTTATGGGGCTGGATAATGGCAATGACAAATTTCATAGGTTTCTCCAGAATGAGGTGTTCTCTTCGCACAATAATAGCGGCTGCCGCTGCATTTATTTAATCAAGCAGCGTATAGGCGCTCTCACGGTGCTGCGTATGGTCGAGGCCCATGACCTCCTCCTCGTCATTGACGCGAAGGCCAAAGAGCATATCGATGATCTTCAAGAAAATGTACGTCAGCGCTACCGAGTAGAGAATTACAGCGCCGACTGCAAGCGCCTGTTCCTGGAAGAAGGCAAAATTGCCGGCAAAGAGGCCGTCGTTGCCTGCAGCATTAATGAATTTCCTGGCAAAGAGCCCGGTTGCCATCATTCCGACAATTCCCCCGATTCCATGTACGCCGAATGCATCAAGGCTGTCGTCATAGGTAAATTTTTGCTTAACGAAAACAACCGCTGTATAGCAGAAAAGAGAAGCGAGAATGCCGATGGCTATCGCCGAATCCACCGAAACATAGCCCGAAGCGGGGGTGATGGTGGCGAGACCGGCTACCGCACCCGTTGCTCCTCCGAGCACGGTCGGCTTTCCGGCAGAGAGCCATTCGATGACGAGCCAGGTCAGGGCGGCAACCGCAGCCGCAGTATTGGTGACCAGAAACGCACTTACCGCGATTTCATTCGCGCTAAGCGCACTGCCCGCATTGAATCCGAACCAACCGAACCAGAGAAGCGAGGCGCCGAGGAGCGTGTAGGTCATATTGTGCGGCGGAAGTTGCTCGGAAGGGAACCCTCGCCGTTTGCCAAGCATGAGGGCGGCCGCAAGAGCCGAGACCCCCGACGTTATATGCACCACGGAACCACCCGCGAAGTCAAGTACCCCCCGCAACTTGAGCCACCCCCCCGCTCCCCACACCCAGTGGCAGACCGGGTCATAGACGAACGTTGCCCAGAGCAGGCTGAACAATGCAAAAGAGACAAACTTCATGCGTTCGGCGAAGGCGCCGGTAATGAGCGCCGGCGTAATGACCGCAAACATCATCTGAAAGGTGACAAAGAGCAGGTGCGGAATGGTTGCGGCATAGTCAGGATTTGGGGCCATAGTAACGCCTTTGAGGCCAATCCATGAGAGGCTGCCGATGAAATGGCCGATATCGGGTCCGAAAGCGAGTGAATAGCCGAACAGCACCCATTGTACGCTGAGCAGACAGAGCAGAAAAAAAGACTGCATCATAGTCGAAAGCACGTTTTTCCTTCTGACAAGACCTCCGTAGAAAAAGGCAAGTCCAGGCGTGGTCATCAACATGACAAGCGCTGCAGAAATAAGGACAAACGCGGTATCAGAACCGTTGATCATGAATTATTTCCTTTCATTTATAGAGGCGGAGAGTTCGTGAAAAAGAATGGGTTCAGCATCAAAAATAATAAATTGATACATTTTGAGGGTAAAAAAACGACAAAATTGTATTAAACAGGATAATTTAGGAGATGCGCAGGCAAATTCGGTGAAACGCTACAAAAAAGCAGCCTCAGTATTTTGGAAAAAGAGGCATAAGCACAATATTATTATGCAGCCGATGTCCTATCGGTGAGTCTTTCCTTCTGTGGAGAGGGGATTAAGAAGTGAGGCAAGAGTAGAGAAAAGGACACGTAGCGGCCTTTGGTTTTTTGATGCCGTACATTTTGTTGCGAAGTAGGCTATCAGAAGTGCAAGAGGCAGAAGCATGCGCTCCTACCTCTTGCACTTCGCGAATTTCGCAATAGCCTTATCCGATTGCAACCGACCCTGTTTCTCCGGTGCGGATGCGGATGCACTCTGCGAGATTAAGAACAAAAATTTTCCCATCGCCGATCTTCCCGCTTTTAGCTGCCGAAGTGATCGCCTCCAGGGTTGCATCCAGGTAGTTGTCATTGACCGCTATTTCCAGTCTGACCTTCTTAAGCAAATTGCCTGCCTCGCGAACCCCCCGATAGACCTCCGACTCCCCCTTCTGTCTGCCGCAGCCGAGTACGTTACTGACGGTTTTCAGGTAGATCTCTTTTTCATCGAGAGCCTTCAAGACCGCATCGAGTTTGTGCGGCTGAATTATTGCGATAACCATTTTCATGATTGTTCTCCTCAGTCTAAGAGTGTGTAAGCGCTTTCTTTATGCTGCGTATGATCCAGGCCTATAGTTTCTTCATCATCGCTAACTCTGAGGCCCATGACCGCTTTAAGAATCGTGAGCAGAATGACGGTCATTATCACGGCATAGGCAATGGTCGCGAGGACCGCTATTGCTTGAATGCCGAATTGCGCCGGATTCCCGAAGAAAAGCCCGTTATTACCGCCAGCATTAACCGCCTTGGAGGCAAAGAGCCCTGTTGCGAGAGCGCCGATCATTCCGCCTATGCCATGAACGCCGAAAGCATCGAGGCTGTCGTCGTACCCGAGTTTCCCTTTGATAATGGTAACCGCGATAAAGCAGCCGGTACCAACCATCATGCCGATGGCAATAGAAGAGAGAGGGCCGACAAATCCGGAGGCGGGGGTTATGGCCACAAGCCCAGCCACCGCACCGGTTGCAACACCGAGAACGGTTGGTTTGCCCGCAACAAGCCATTCGATGACCATCCAGGTGAGAGCAGCCGCGGCGGTTGCCGTGTTAGTGGCGGTAAATGCCGAAACCGCAAGCATATTCGCATGCAGCGCACTCCCGGCATTGAAGCCGAACCAGCCGAACCATAGAAGCGCTGCACCCATGACTGTATGGGTCATGTTGTGCGGAGACACCGGCTGGTCAGGGTAATTCTTGCGCCGCCCGAGCATGAGTGCGCAGACGAGCGCCGATACACCCGACGAGATGTGCACCACGGTGCCGCCCGCAAAGTCGAGCGCTCCGAGGCGGTTCAGCCATCCGCCCGCTCCCCAGACCCAGTGAGCAATGGGATCGTACACGAGCGTAGCCCACAGGAGACTGAATATGGCGAAGGTGGCGAACTTCATGCGTTCCGCGAAAGCGCCGGTTATGAGCGCCGGAGTGATAACTGCAAACATCATCTGGAACATGCAAAACAGCAGGTGGGGAATTGTATCGGCGTAATCAGCATCTGGTGTCATCCAGACGCCGTGTAACCCGATCCATTGAAGCCCGCCGATAATATGATGGAAATCCGGACCAAAGGCAAGGCTGTACCCGAACAGCACCCATTGAATGCTTACCATACACAGCATGAAGAACGACTGCATCATAACCGAGAGGACATTTTTTCTCCTGACGAGCCCTCCGTAGAAGAAAGCCAGACCGGGCGCCGTCATCAACATGACAAGAGCCGTCGATGTCAGGACCCACGCGGTATCACCACTGTTGATCATAAGTACTCCCTTTGGTAGTTGGTGTAGTTGCTATTACTGTGATTGAAGGTTGACATTGAGCCGGGTAAGACATAAGGAGGTGACTCCCCGACTTTTCTGCTTTCCAGTTGTGTTTTACTTAAAGGATAGAATATCCACCCTCACTAAGTCGATAAGTCTCGGAACTGGATTTGCTAAGCGAAATTGATACTAAATTGTCAAAAAAAGAAGCAAAAGATGTACCAAGAAGAATTGCTTTTAAAACAATGAAAAAGGCTACACCATATACATAATTGTATTGGCGCTGCCTTTTTGATACAATATTGATTTTTTATTTTTAGCTAATGTGTCCTGATAATGGGAATAATACAAAATCCGAAAGATTGCAGGGTTACGCAAGAAATACTGTGGTCAGCACTACTGGAGCAAAAAGACCGAGAGGAAGATGCCACTCAGCTGCAATTACCTTTGGAATGGGAAGGCGCCCTTATATTAGGGCGCTCAATTAATGCCCGCTATACGGGGATTCTTTACATCGCTGCCCGGTTGTCCGGTTTAAGCAAGAGCCAAGTCGCCTCGCTCGGCGGTGCGAATGCGAATGGCGTCGTCCACCGGGTGAATGAAGATCTTGCCGTCGCCGATTTTTCCGGTCTGCGCGGCCTCGCTGATGGCTTTGACGATTTTTTCAACATCTCCGTCTTTTACGATAACTTCCAATCGCGCCTTGGTCATCAATTCCACCTTATACGTCTTGCCGCGAACCTGCTCCTCCAACCCTTTATGTTTTCCATGTCCTTCAATTTCCGAGAGCATCATGCCCGAGTATCCTACCTTATCGAGCGCTGTTCTTACTTCGCGAACCTTACCGGTGCGAATGATAGCTTCTATCCTTTTCATTGGGTTCTCCTGGTTGTTGGTAGGGGCGGATTTTAGACCCGCCCCTTGTTTTGAATGTTATCAAACTGCGTAAACGCCTTTTTCACCGGTGCGGATGCGCATGGCTTCCTTTGCGTCGAGCACGAAAATCTTGCCGTCGCCAAGTTGACCGCTGTTCAAAACCTCACGCATGATTTCCATGACCTTGGGCACCTCCCAGTCATTCACGACGATATCGACGCGGACCTTGGGGATGAAGGAGATCCTGTCGTTGATCGGTTCGACCCCCTCATCGACGTTCCCTTTCTGCCGGCCGATGCCCTTGACTTTGGTAACGGTCATGCCGAGCAGAAGATCTTCGTCTTTGAGCACTTCAGTCAGAATCCCCACCTTTTCCGGACGTATCATGGCCGAGATCATTTTGATTCCGTAGGTTTTCTGCACCGAGGTGATTACGACGTAAACAAAACTCAGGAGCGCCCAGCCACCCGCGATGTAAAAGCAGATTTTGGCTTCGTTCTTTGAATCGGCATTGCCGATGGCATACAAGTAAATGATCGCTATCAGCATGACCACATTCAAAATCACCCCCAGTCCCGGTATAAGGGCATGTTTCAGGACACTGAAATCCGCGCGTTTTTTAAAAGCCACGATGGTCCACACGCAGGTAAGCCCATACAGCACAAACGTGCCAAAATTGGAAGCAAGGGTAATGCCGGTCAAGCCCACCACAGATTGGACCCCGATGGCGCCAATAAGGCTCGATACGACTACCAAGGCCCAAATGGCGGTATGCGGGGTGGAAAATCCGCTCATGAAACTCAGGAACTCGGGCACTTCCCGCGCTTCGGCCATGCCGTTGCTGACGCGGACGGCCGTGTTCATGCAGCTTAACGTGGTACCGATGATGGCGATGGCAACGGTAAGCGCCATGGTAATCATAAGACCAAAGCCCAATCCGGGGACCAAGCTGTTGCCGATAAGTTTTGTCAAATCACCGATCGGGGCGCTGGAATTCCCCGCGGCCCCCATGGCGGTAACCGTTGCTGCCGTGGCGCCGCTGCCTGTGGTGCCGGTCAACGTATTGCCGATCATGGTGCCGGTGGCAAAGTACTCCAGCAGGTAGGCAATCAAGCCCTGAACGATCAGGGCGATGATGATGGCCCTCGGGATGTTTTTCTCAGGGTGCTTGGTTTCCGCGGCTAGGGAGGTGCAGCTTTCGAACCCGACTAGAATGAGGATGGCTATAGTCGATTGCACCAGAACGCCGCTGAAGGAGTGGAACTTGACGATATCCCACGCGCCGCTGAAAGCCCACGTGGCGGCGTGTTGGGGATTGTGGACCCGATACCAGATAGCCAGGCCGCTGAAAATTACCAGCGCGACCCATTGGATGACATTGATCCAGATGTTGGTCAGCGTGGAACCGGTTATGCCGCGATAAGCAATGTACCCTGTTACAAAAGCGAACACAGTGCCAATCACTACCAATTCCGGATTAGACAGTGTTTTGCCGGTGAATTGGGTGTAAATAAAGCCGATTAAAATGGCCATCATCGCCACCATCACGCCGGGATAAACCCAATAGAACAGGTGCGCGGACCAACCCGTGACGAGTTTGGCAATACGCGCCATGGAGGTCGGCGCCGCCCACCGCGTATCTCTGGGATGGTTGTCGAGAAAGGCTTTTTCCGCAAAATAGGTGCAACTGGCAAATCCAGCTTGCGGATAGATTTTTGCTAATTGCGAGTAGGAAAGTGCGGTTAAAAAGGCGATCACCAAGGCCAAAAGAATGCCCGGCCATATATCAGCAGCCACCGACGCTCCGCTGGGCGCGGTAGCGGCAGCTTGCATTTGATACGTGATCCACAAGAATGCTCCCGGGGCGATAAGCGCCATGGCGTTCATGCTGGCGCCCAACAATCCCAATGTGGGCTTTATGCTGGGAACACTTCGTTCAGCCATGATTGTATCCTCCTCTGTTAGTCATTCATAACTCCTTCGTTAGATAATGGTGCTGCAATTACCATGTTTTAAAGTTGACGTTAAGCTGGGTCGACCATTTCCACTTGCCATTGATAGCTGCGTCATTAAGGAAGAGCGGACCGGTAAGGATGTTTATATTTTCATTGAAATTGTAAGCGACGCCAAAGCCGCCGCCGCCGTACGCATTGTTGCCGGTGGCAAGATCGCCGCAGACCGTGAGACGGGTGTAATCGACGCCGCCGGCGGATTTCGTCGGGAGAAAAGAACGGTCCCAGGCAAGCGTTATCCCTTTATTGACCCCATCGTTACCTGTTATTGTTTTATTTCCTTCATATCCTCCGACAAACAGCCTGCCGATGATGGGAAGCGTTTTGCCGATATTGACGTAACGAATATCCGCATCGGTAACATCGGTTTTTACGCCTACATTGAAAAGACCGACGGCAAGAGCCGGCTGGCCTTTAAAAAAAGCATCCTCAATAACAGCAAGCTTTGTGTTTCCAAGAAGGGGAAAGTTGCCCGCCCCCATATAATCAAGCCCGACCTCCATGTTCACTTTGGTGAATGGCAGGATGCCGACCGTGTACCCGACATCGGTTGGAAAAGCGTCACCGACATCGGTACTTGAAGTCGCCGGATGAAAGTAATCGTATATAACGACATGCCCGATGCCGTACGGAACGATGTCCGTGGTTCCGGCGGTCCAGAACTCGGTGGAGGGGGCCGCGAACGCCACGACCGGCAGTCCGATTGCAAGAGCGACAAACTGCAGAAAACGAAACCTTTTCATAAAAACCTCCTTGTGAGTGATGGGTGTCATATACAATTCATTCAGCTTCTCAATAAAATTTTACGAAGCGTGTATAGTTCAAATTGCGTGCCACCTGAAAGAGGCTAAATTCACCAGGAAACGTAAGCGTTTGATGCGAAAATGTGAAATAGAGGGGATATGGTACATTTTTGCACTTTTTGAAGGATAATCGAAAACGATTCCTCCGATTGCCCTTATCACCATGAACCATCATCCGTTCTATCTGCTTGAGTACGAGGCCATGTACAGGCCGTGCACTTCCTTGCGTGCTTTGAAAGCCAAGCAGAACGAAAAGGATCACAACATAATTTTCTTGGGCAAAAGGTAGCAACAGTTCGTCAGTGAACCCACCGTTTCATTTTCCAAGGTGAATTGCTGCATCACGGTCTCGATGCGCATGAAGCAGGATTACGGAAGGGACAGCATCGTGTGCACGGACTTCAATCGATTGTAATATGTCGGAGAATTAACAGGAGAAAAAAGGTAGTTGAGGAGGAAAAAAATCTATTGCAAATCCCATAGGGGTTCAAAATTTTGAACCTCTATATGGCACTTCTGCATCTCGACAAAGATCAAAGTTTTGACAACCTATCCAGCATCGGGAACAACAGCTTCGGCAGTTTCACGAGAGGGTCTTTATTTTTTAAAATTGCATCCGCCGATTGTACGTAGGGACCGTCGCCGGCAAGGTCATCGTTGCAACTTGACACAAGCCGTCTGACGCTGTCTGCGGTAGTTTCCACATGAAACTGCAGCGCCACGGTGCGGTCGCCATAGAGGAACGCCTGGTTGGCGCAGGCTTCACTCTCGGCCAACTTGACCGCGCCTGCGGGAAGATCGAACGCATCGCCGTGCCAGTGGAACGCTTCGAATCTCTTTGGCCATCCATCAAGGAGCGCCGACCGCTCGCCACCGGGAGTGAGGGTCACCGGAAACCAGCCAATCTCCCGGTACCGGTTTCTACGCACCTTTGCGCCGAGTACGCTCGCGATGATCTGCGCGCCCAGGCAGACACCGAGCACTGCTGTGCCCTGCTGTATGGTTTGCTTGACAAACTTCTTCTCGGCGATAAGCCAGGGGTACTGGTCCTCCTCGTATACGCTCATGTACCCGCCCATCATGACGAGCATATCGAACGACTCTAAGGCAGGGAGTGGTTCCCCCTTGAAAATCAGCGAACCGTTGATAGAGTGCTTTCTCTCCCCGGCCCACCGGAGGATGGACCCGGGATCTTCGAACGGTTCGTGCTGAAGAAAGTGTAGTCGCACCTTTTAACCTTTCAAATATTTAGCAATTGCCCCCGCCGCCTCGCGTCCGTGATAGATCGCGCGAACCACGAGCGATGCGCCAACGCCTGCGTCGCCGGCCACAAACACCCCGTTGGTCGAAGTGCTGTAATCGTGTCGGAATTTGATGTTTCCCCGGTCGTCAAAATCGATGCCGAGTTCATCGGTGAGGCGGCTGTGTTCGGCATGCACGAAGCCGAGGGCAAGGAGAACGAGATCCGCCTTGAGAGAAAATTCACTTCCGGCAATCTCGACCATTTTCTGCCTGCCCGTCGGGGCACCCTTCCGCCAATCGACGCGGGCAAAGGCGCCTTCCGTAACTGTGCCTTTGCCGGAAAACTGTTTGGTAAGGACGGACCACTCCCGATCGCACCCCTCCTCGTGGGAACTTGACGAACGAAGAATGTTCGGCCAGTGCGGCCAGCTTGAATTCCACGGTTGTTCCCACACCGCCGGTTTCGGAAGAATCTCGAACTGGTAGACCTTTTTTGCCCCCTGGCGATGCGCGGTACCCACGCAATCGGAACCGGTGTCGCCGCCGCCGATGACGAGAACGCACTTATCTTTTGCTGAAATAGTTTCGCCTGCAAAGCCCTCGCCCGATACAGTCTTGTTCGACTGTGTCAGGTACTCCATGGCAAAGTGAATGCCGCCGAGCTCCCTGCCAGGTACAACGAGATCACGCGGGAGTCCGGCGCCTACGGTCAGGAGAACTACGTCGAAGGTCCGGCGCAAATAGCGCACCGAAATGTCTTCTCCCACGTGTACATTCGGCTCAAAGGCTACGCCCTCGCCCGTCATCTGTTTCAGGCGGCGGTCGATCACCCACTTTTCAAGTTTGAAATCGGGAATGCCATAACGCAGGATACCGCCAAGCCGGGTGGCCTTTTCGAACACGGTAACGCTATGACCCGCGCGGCGAAGCTGCTGCGCCGCCGCGAGTCCTGCCGGGCCGCTGCCGATGATTGCCACCTTCCTGCCGCTCTCGTGACGTGGTGGGTAGGGGACCACCCATCTTTGCTTGAAGCCGTTTTCAATGATGGCAAGTTCGATCTGCTTGATGGTTACCGGCGCGCTGTTGATCGCGAGCGTACAGGCGGGTTCGCAGGGTGCCGGGCATACTCGGCCCGTGATCTCCGGCAGATTGTTCGTGGCCTCCAGGCGCGTAAGCGCATCCTTGAAATCACCATTGTAAACAGCGTCGTTCCATTCCGGGATCAGGTTGAATACCGGGCACCCTACGGCATGACAATAAGGTATACCGCAATCCATGCACCGTGCCCCCTGCGTCGACAGATCCTCGTGAGAAGGTGCCACGGTAAATTCGTGATAATCGCCCACGCGTTCGGCGACCGGCCGGTAGGTGCCGGTAACGCGGGGAAATTCAAGAAATCCGGTCGTTTTGCCCATTTATCTGAAGACCTCCTCAGTGACAGCCACCACTTCGGTTTCCTTTGATTCTTCCTTCTGGAGCCGTTCGAGCGCTTCGCGGTAGTCGATGGGCATCACCTTGACGAATTGGGGCAGCATCTCGGTCCAGTCGCGGATGATCCGCGCAGCGTACTCGCTGCCGGTGAGTTTGACATGTTCGCTTATCAGCCGATAGAGCCGTCGCTCATCGAGATCGTCCGTGACCGGCTCGATATCGACCATTTCGAGGTTGCATTTGGTATCGAACAGTTGATCTTCCTCAAGCACGTAGGCAATGCCGCCGCTCATGCCGGCCGCGAAATTGACTCCGGTTTTTCCGAGCACGACGATGGTGCCGCCGGTCATATACTCGCAGCCGTGGTCGCCTACGCCCTCGACAACGGCGATCGCGCCGCTGTTGCGAACGGCAAACCGCTCCCCGGCCATGCCGTTGATGTACGCCTCGCCGCCGGTGGCGCCGAACAGGTTCACGTTGCCGGTGATGATGTTGTTCTGCGGCCGAAACGAAGAAACCTTCGGCGGGTAGACGATAAGCTTACCACCAGAGAGTCCCTTGCCGAAATAGTCGTTGGCGTCGCCTTCGAGCTCCAGTGTGATGCCCGGCGCAAGGAACGCGCCGAAGCTCTGGCCCGCCGAACCGGTGAATTTGCACTTAATCGTGTCGGGAGGCAAACCCTTGAGTCCATACCTCTTCGACACTTCCGCCGAGAGCGTGGCGCCCACGGTGCGATTGCAGTTCCGGATAGAAGCGAACAGGTTCACGGGCTCTTTCTTTTCGAGCGCCTTCGTCGACTGTGCGATGAGCTCGGGATCGAGCGACAGCGAAAAGTCGTGTACCTGCTGCGTGGTGCAGCGAAGCGACGAGCCGGCAGGGACTTTCGGGGTCGCGAGTAAGCGGGAAAAATCGAGGCCGCGGCGCTTCCAGTGGTCGATTGCTTCATTGACGTAGAGTAGATCGACTCGGCCGACTAGTGCATCGAAGGTTCTGATGCCAAGCGTGGCTATGATTTCTCGCGTTTCCTCAGCGACAAACCGCATGAAGTTCATGCAGTATTCGGGCTTGCCCGTGAATCGTTTGCAGAGCTCGGGGTCCTGCGTGGCTACGCCGACCGGACAGGTATTCAGATGACACTTGCGCATCATGATGCAGCCCAGAGTGACCAGCACGATGGTGCCGAACCCGAATTCTTCGGCGCCCAACATGGCGGCGACGACCACATCGCGTCCGGTGCGCAGCTGCCCGTCCACCTGCACACGGATTCGATCGCGCAGGTGGTTCATGACAAGGGTTTGTTGCGTATCGGCGAGGCCGATCTCCCACGGGATGCCGGCATATTTGATTGATGAGAGGGGGGAGGCGCCGGTACCGCCGTCATGGCCGCTGATAAGCACCATATCAGCTTTTCCTTTTGCGACACCGGCGGCTACCGTGCCAACGCCGACCTCGGCAACAAGCTTTACCGACACGCGGGCAGCCGGATTCGCGCTCTTGAGATCAAAGATGAGCTGGGCCAGATCTTCGATGGAGTAGATGTCGTGGTGCGGAGGCGGTGAGATGAGCATGACGCCAGGCATGGAATGACGGACCTTGGCGATGAGCTCATTCACTTTGTGGCCCGGCAACTGGCCGCCTTCGCCGGGTTTCGCGCCCTGCGCCATCTTGATCTGCAGTTCGCGGGAGTTCACGAGGTAATTGCTCGTGACGCCGAAACGGCCCGAGGCCACCTGTTTTACCGCGCTCTTTTTCGAGTCGCCGTTGGCAAGCGGCAGGTAGCGTTCCTCATCCTCGCCGCCTTCGCCGGAGTTCGATGCGGCGCCGAGACGGTTCATGGCGATCGCGATGGTCTCGTGCGCTTCCTTGCTGATAGCGCCGAAGGACATCGCGGAACTGACAAACCGCTTGACTATTGAGTCGGCAGATTCGACTTCGGCAAGGGGAATTCCTCTCGATTCCTTGAAAGTAAACAACCCGCGCAGCGTGCAGAGGTTGCGATCAACATCGTTGCTGATGCTGGAATACTGCTTATACAGGGCATAATTGTTTTCGTGCACCGCGCGCTGCAGGGCGATCACGACGTCGGGCGATAGAAAGTGCTTTTCAGAATGATGGGTGTAGCTAATCTGACCCCCGGAGTCGAGAGCCTCGATCTCCGCGTCGTTTTTTGCATAGGCGCTCGCGTGGCGTTCGAGTGTTTCGCGAGCTATTTCGCGCGCGCCGATCCCGCCGATGCGCGAGGAGGTCCCGGGGAAATAATCATTGACAAAAGCTTGATTCAGCCCGATCGCCTCGAAGAGCTGTGCGCCTCGGTAGGAGCGAATCGTGGAGACGCCCATTTTCGACATGATCTTGAGCAGCCCTTTTTTGACGGCGGTGACATAGTTTTCTATGGCGTTTTCGAGCCGTAAACTCCTCGGAAGCCTGCCGTGTTCCTTCATGTCGGCGATGATCTCGAAAGCGAGGTAGGGGTTTACCGCGCTTGCGCCATAACCGATGAGCATCGCGAAATGCATGACGTCGCGCGCCTCGCCGGTTTCGATGATGAGCCCCGCCGAGGCGCGCTTCTGCACCTTGACAAGATGGCGATGCACTGCTGCGACCGCCAGAAGAGAGGGGATCGGCGCCTTGGATTCGGAAACTTCCCGATCGGAAAGAATAATGAGGGAGTAACCTTGGTCGATTTTTCGTTCTGCGGCAAGGCAGAGCTCGCGGAGCGACGCTTCGAGTTCATTCTCGCCGATGGAGGCGAAAAAGGTGATCGGAAGCACGGCACAGCGGTAGCCGTTGTAATCGAGGTTGCGGAGCATATCGACGTCCTCATTGAGGAGCACCGGGTGTGGCAGCTTGAGCTGGGCGCAATGCTCCGCGGTTTCATCGAGCAGGTTCCGTTCGCGGCCTACGAAACTCATGAGCGACATAACGAGGGTTTCGCGATAGGGGTCGATGGGAGGATTCGTAACCTGGGCGAAAAGCTGCTTGAAATAGTTGTAAAGGAGCTGCGAACGCTCAGACAGCACGGCGAGCGCAGCGTCGTTACCCATGGAAAACACCGGTTCCTGCCCGTTTTCTGCCATGAACTGCACCACCATCTTAAGCTCTTCGCGGGAGTAGCCGAACATCCAGAGGCGAGAAAGAAGCGCCTCCCGGTTGATGCGCAGCACGCTGCTCGGTGCCTGAAAAAGGCCCCTGAGATCGATTTTGTTTTTTTCGAGCCAGCGACGGTATGGCTTGCGGCGCGATACGCCGGCCTTGATTTCGTTATCGAAGATGATGCGGTTCCGGGCGGTGTCGATGAGGAAAAGCTTGCCCGGTGCAAGGCGTCCCTTCTGCAGGACCTCCTCGGGCGAAATATCGAGAACGCCCACTTCGGACGCCATGACCACTTTCCCGCTCTTCGTGATGACGTAACGGGCGGGCCGCAGGCCGTTGCGGTCGAGCGTCGCGCCGATTTTGACGCCGTCGGTAAAGACGATGGCCGCAGGGCCGTCCCATGGCTCCATGATGGAGGCGTGGTATTCGTAAAATGCCCGTTTGTCTTCGCTGATATGGTACTTGTCACCGAACGCTTCCGGCACCATCATCATGATGGCGTGTTCTGGCGTGCGACCGCCTTGTATGAGCAGTTCGAAAACGTTGTCGAAGATGCCGGAATCGCTCAGGCTCGTATCAATAATGGGGTTCAACTTTGCAATGGCTTCACCGAAAAGCGGGGACGAGAGCGATTTCTCCCGGGCGCTCATTTTATTGATGTTACCGCGCAGGGTATTTATCTCGCCGTTATGGGCGATATAACGGTACGGATGGGCAAGAGGCCATGACGGAAAGGTATTGGTGCTGTAACGCTGGTGAATCAGGGCAAGCGCACTTTGAAAATCCGGGTCGGCAAGGTCCGGAAAGAAGTGCTCGAACTGTGCAGCGACGAACATTCCCTTGTATACAATGGTGGAAGCGGAGAACGAGGCGAAGTAGAGATCCGTGGTGGTGAAATTTTCAGTTTTCGCAGAGGATTCGATGGATTTACGTGCGATATACAGCCGTCGTTCAAGCTCTGCGCCACGCAAGAAGCCGAAGCTGGCGAATAGCTGTGCCATATACGGCATGGTGGAGCGAGCCATGTCACCCAGTCCGTCCGGTCGCATGGGAACTTCACGCCAGCCGAGCACCCTTCCTCCTTCGGTTGCGATGACGGACTCGATGATCGAAACGGCGGCCTTCCGCCGCACTGCGTCGTGTGGGAGAAAAACCATGCCGACGCCATACAATCCTTCTTGCGGCAGGGAAATATGCAGGTGCTCGCATTCGCGTGCAAAGAAGATATGCGGAAGCTGCAGGAGCATTCCGGCGCCGTCGCCGGTCTTGGAATCGCCGCCTATCGCTCCGCGGTGGGCAAGATTTCTGAGAACCGTCATTCCGTCGTGAACGATCTGGTGAGAACGCTGACCATTAACATTGGCAACAAAGCCGACGCCGCACGCATCGTGTTCGTACCATGGATCATAGAGCCCTTCTTGTTTCATGCGGATGTGTTCCCGAGGAAGCGTTGAAAAAGTTATTAGGTTATTAGGTCAAGCTTATTTCGGTGGAAAGTAATGGTACAAAAACGTACTATAATTATTTCCCCCCTAAGTTTGAAGCTAAATCGCAAGAGATAGCTTGCGACAGAAATCGCGTAAAATTCGCCCCTCCCACGTTGTTCTTCCCTGCCTATGCAATAGTACAATAAGAAAGAGTTATAGAAATAGAAAGCAATTGATATGCCAATTGCTTTTTAAAATTAAGCCTAATGAATTATTTTTACCAATACAGTAAGAAATATTACAAAATTGTTTTCTCTCAAAATATATATCAACTTAAAATCAAGAAATTAGCTTTTATCGGTACATAATTGTCGTAATGCTAACAAATGACACAAATATGTATCAATTTAAGGCGAAACGGAAGAGACTTATATACTTAACTCCCTTGGTTAAATTCGGAAGCATAATCAAGCATCAAACCGCTTTAAAAAGCGAAAATATCGAGTCTTTTCTGGGAAGGTCTCAACAAGAGATGGGATTTTGCTCTG
>Ga0187851_10000377_pt1 | contig 45844 bp, 27 predicted proteins | sample June2016WEW_6_10_FD_132997 | JGI IMG/M metagenome (GOLD analysis project Ga0187851, IMG submission 132997) | Peatland microbial communities from SPRUCE experiment site at the Marcell Experimental Forest, Minnesota, USA - June2016WEW_6_10 | ecosystem: Environmental > Terrestrial > Soil >...
CTTGATCCAAGCCTCTTTATCTTCCGACTAGAGTCTCGGAATGGTTCGCGGCGAGAAGATCGGTGCCCCAAGGTTACCTTGAATTGCTCGATCCGCACCGATGGATCGACATGGTTTCGCATTGGTCTTTCTTCCGCGAATCCTCATAGAGCGATGCGCGAATGAGTGAGTTGCTTCAGGACCTCAAGTTCGGAATCCGGGCGCTCTGGAAGAGCCCCGGCTTTTCAATCGCAGCGCTCTTGACGATGGGAATTGGGATCGGTGCAAACGCGGCGATATTCAGCTTCGTCGATGGTGCGATCCTAAAGCCATTGCCTTATCCGGAGCCCGACGGGCTCGTGTGTCTTTGCTCGCTGAAGCCCGACCATAGCTGGAACTACATATCAACGCTCGACTTCCTCGATTGGCAAAAACGAAACAAGGTCTTCAAGTACCTCACAGCTTATACGTGGGAAAACCCGGCTTTGACAGGAATCGGGGAGCCGGTGCTGTTGCATGGCTTGGCGGTCTCAGCGCATTACTTCGACATTCTCGGGATCAAGACGGCTCTCGGTCGGACGTTTGTTGAGGGCGAGGACCATATAGGCCAGAATCACGTCGTGGTTCTCAGCAATTCGCTGTGGACATCCAGGTTCGGGGCTGATCCCGGCATCATCGGAAGATCGATAACCCTCGATGGCGAAGCGAACACGGTGATCGGTGTCCTTGCGAAGGGAAACCCATTAGAGCGGGGATATGACCAATTCTGGCGGCCGCTCGTCTTTACCCCAAAGAACCTAACACGCGATCTCCACATGCTGTTGGCCTTCGGGCGACTGAAGCCGGGCGTCACATGGAAGCAGGCACAAACGCAGATGGAAGCCGTGGCTATTTCGATTGCGCACGATTACCCGAAGTCGGACAAGGGATGGGGAATCGCGGTGTGGCCGATCGCCGGGAATATCGGAGGGGATTTTACGAAATCGCTCTACGTGCTAATGGCAGCCGTTGGAATGGTCCTGCTAATCGCTTGCGCCAATCTCGCCAATCTGACGCTTGCAAGGGGGATAGCCCGGGAGCGAGAGGTCGCGATTCGTACCGCGCTTGGTGCCAGTCGCTGGAGGCTGGTGCGCCAGCTCCTTTCGGAAAGCTTGTTGTTATCGTTCGCAGGAGGGGCACTCGGCTTGCTTGTCGCCTACGGCGGAATTGCCGCAATAAAGGCGGCGATGCCGGCGTATTGGCTGCCTATGGAGGCCATCGTCGAGATGGACGGGCGCATTCTGCTATTCACACTTGGGCTGTCGGCGCTCACGGGTCTCGTTTTTGGACTGGTTCCCGCACTGAAGGCTTCGCATCCAGACCTTACGAATGCCATCAAGCAAGGGGGCGTCGGATCGAGCACGGGACGATCACGGAATGTTCTGCGTAGCCTCTTGGTCGTCACGGAGGTCGCGCTGGCCTGCACCTTGCTCAGTGGGGCCGGCCTCCTAATCAGGAGCTTCTTCGAGTTACGACGTGCCGATCTGGGCTTTGACCCCACAAACGTTGTCACCGCTTGGCTGCCGATCACTGAAAAACGTTATCCTTCGGCGGAGCGTTGCAATCTCTATCGCCATCAGCTCTTGGATCGCGTCGGTTCTCTGCCAGGGGTTCGAGATGTGGCATTGACCTCGGCGCTACCCATGTACGGCCAGGGCTGGGGCATGCCCTTTGAGATCGCCGGCCCGAAGTCGGTCGATGTTGCCAATCGTCCGTGGTGTTTCGTCAAGATGGTTTCCCCTTCGTATTTTCACACCCTCGGTATCCGGCTGATCAAGGGTCGTTCGCTGAGCGAACGCGATGTAAAGGGTGCTCCGCTGGCTGCGGTCATCAACCAGGCCATGGCCAAGAAGTTCTTCCAGGATGGGGATCCAGTCGGAAGACACATTTCGATGCAGGAGATTCAATACGCCAAAGACCAGTTTGGGCCTGATGTTTCGTGGGAGGTGGTCGGAGTGATGTCAGACGAACAAGTCCAAGGGCTCGGTGACAGGAACGACAACAACTCAGGCACCAATGACAAGGCCGGCATCTATGTCACAAATGACCAATGCCCGCAGATGATTCAGGCGCTCGTTGTTCGCGGGACCATAGCTCCATCCGTGTTGCAACGTTCGATTGCTAATGCCGTCCACGAAATTGATAAGGACCAAGTGCTGGAGCAGATGACGACGCTCGAACAGATCAAGTCCAATTCACTTGGCTACGACCGTCTGCGCTCTTCCTTGGTTTCGATCTTCGCAAGCGTGGCCCTGTTGCTATCAGCCATTGGCCTTTACGGCGTAATCTCGTGTTCGGTGGTTCAGCGCACCCGTGAGATCGGGATCCGCACGGCACTCGGCGCTGACTCCAAGAATATCCTCATACTGATCGTGCGAAGCGGCATGACGCTCACGGGAATCGGTCTTCTCATCGGTATCGGCGGAGCGCTCGCCCTTTCGCAAATTCTGTCGTCCATGCTCTTCAACATCGGCAAATATGACCCGACTACGATAGTCGCAGTTGCCGGCATTTTGATAGTCATGGCGCTGCTGGCGTGCCTCATCCCGGCAAGACGCGCCACCAGGGTCGATCCGATGGTTTCACTACGGTGCGAGTGATGTACACGCGATCGCGTGTTGGGGAATGGACCCTTCTGACTCGATGGTCGATTTTCAGGATAACCCACCTCCACTTCCCACAACTGCCTCTCCCCTAGCCTCCTGTCGTCGAATCTAACAGAAGCTCCGGCAGTCTAGATTCGAAAAAAGGGTCGAAGGGAAGTGGGAATGACGGAGGCCCATGGTCCTCGATTTGCCCTCGGCCAGTGTACCCGCCGCTAGACCATGGCCGCAAAGCCGTGCTCGTGATGAAGTCGCACCCGCGCGTTTCTAGGTCCCACCCCACCCTTCCGTTTGCCACCGGGACAACCAGTGCCAGGCTCAAAAGCCACAGGAGCCTTCGTCTTGCGCGCTATGGCAACCTCTCGGACTGCGTTGCCTTTCGGGCCAGTCCCCGCCCGTTCCGACTCCTCGGTGCTCGCGATGCCTCCGTGATCCGTAATCGCGTGCAGTGACGACCGCCCCGAGGCTTCGTGCCAGATAATTACAGCGCCCGATTGTCACTCTAGCTCTTGCTGCTCGATCCTCCTCGGAAGGGACCATTAGGAGATTTGATAAGTACGATTAACAGACCGAATACTCGCCAGCCCTGTATCATTTACTGGTTCTTATGTATCGACGATTTATCTGCTTGGGCAAAAAAAGGGTTCAAGACCATTCGAGCCTAGGCAGCATTGGAAAGACGCACTAACGCCTACACAGCCATAAAAAGGAGCAAAATTCGCGAACACGACTCCCGCCTCTTGTTCGCTGGGAATGGCTCGATATCGGCAAGGGCAATAAACGCCCATTCAAATGGGCCCAAGTCACCCACGATAGATCGACGTAAGAATGATCATCGCGCTGACGCTGGGTTTGGTCTCGATTAAGGGCGGTGTTTTTTCGGCTACACCGGCCGTGCCTGCGCCTCAGCAAGTTACTCTTCCATGGGAGGGAAGGACGCCCGCGGAATCGGGCTCCGAGGGCGAGTCAGGGTCTGGAAGAAATGAGGGTGAAAAGCGCGAAGCAGGAGGCGCGTGAGAAATGCCCGGAGAATCTTCCAATCATTCTAGTTGGGACGCGGGCAGATTGGGATGGGTGCTCGGCCTGACCTTTGTTGGCCTGGCCGCGGGTATCGTGGCTGCCGGTTCGCTCTATTACCGGAATTTCGAAAAAAGATACCTCTCCCAAGTCGAGCGCCAATTGTCTACTGTAGCGGAGTTGAAGGTGGCCGAGTTGGCGCGGTGGCGCAAAGCACGCCTGAGTGACGGAGCGTTCTTTTTCAAGAACCGCAGCTTCTCGTCCTCGGTACACCGGTTTCTGGAGAAGTCGCACGAACCGTTAAGGCGGGCCGAGCTGCAAGATTGGCTGAGCCACCAGCTAACCGATTCTCAATACGACAGGATCCTTCTAATCGACACCCAAGGAGTCGAGAGGGTCTCGTTCCCCGAAACGCCAGAGCCGGTCGAACCTCATCTGGCGCAGGCAGCCGTCGAGGCGTTAAGTTCGGGCCAGTCGGCGTTCTTGGACTTTTACCGTGATGCGCCTGGCCGACCGGTCCATCTGGGAGTCCTAGTCCCCATACTGGGCGAACCAGACACCGGGCCTCCTCTCGGCGTGCTCATATTGAGGATCGATCCCGCAGCCTATCTCTACCCTTACCTCCAACGCTGGCCAACGCCCAGTTCGACCGCCGAGACCCTCCTAGTTCGCAGGGAAGGCGACAAAGTCATTTTTCTCAACGAACTCCGGTTTCAAAAGGACACCGCGCTAACCCTACGCCGTTCTCTCGCCCAAAAAGCACTGCCGGCGGCTCAGGCCGCCTTGGGGCAGGAAGGCGTCATCAACGGAATCGATTACCGGGGTGAGCAAGTGGTGGCAGCCTTGCGCGCCATTCCCAACTCGCCGTGGTTCATGGTGGTCCGCATGGACATCTCGGAAGTATATGCACCGCTGCGCGAGCAGTTGAGATTGGTGGAGGCGCTCATCATCGTGCTTCTGCTCGGCGCGGGAGCCAGCGTGGGTGTGGTCTGGCGGCAGCAGCGCGTGCGTTTTCTCCAGGCAAGGTACAAGGCTCAAGAGGATCGTGCCAAACTCGCCGCCATCGTTGAATTCGCCGAAGATGCCATTATTGGCAAGAGCCTCGATGGCACGATCACGAGCTGGAACCCGGCTGCGGAACGCCTTTTTGGCTACCAAGCTGCGGAGATGATCGGACAGCCCGTTACACGCATCATTCCACACGACGACCTAGCCTATGAGCCAGAGATTCTGAAGCGGCTTCAACGCGGCGAGTCCATAGTGAGTTACGAAGGCGTTCGCATCGCCAAGGATGGCCGGCCCATTGCAGTGTCCTTAACCGTTTCACCGATCCGCGATTCGGCTGGCACGATTATCGGAGCGGCCAAGATTGCCCGCGACATAACCGAGCGCAGGCGGGCGGAGGAGGCGCTGCGGGAGAGCGAAAGGAGGTTCTCCCAAATATTCAACTTCAGCCCGGTGGCCACGTCCCTTTCCACCGTCAGGGAAGGCCGCTATCTTGATGTGAACGATGCATGGGCAAAAATGTATGAGAGGGCCCGCGACGATGTGTTGGGACGCACGGTCTTTGAGTTGAACATCTGGGTGGATCTGGAGCGTCGGGCAGCTCTTTTTGCAAAGCTCCAGGAGCGCGGCGCGGTGAGTGATTTTGAAATGGAGCTGCGCACGAAGTCCGGCCGGATAGTGCAGGTTTCATGGTCGGGTGTGACGATGGTCATCGGTGGTGAGAGCTGCTTGCTAGGTTCGGCGCTGGACATCACGGAGCGCAAGCAGGCACAAGACACTCTTCGCACGCTCAACACAGAACTGGAGCAGAGGGTGCGCGAACGCACCGCTGAACTGGAGGCTGCCAACAAGGAGTTGGAGGCATTCAGCTACTCGGTATCGCACGATCTGCGCACGCCGCTGCGGGCCATGGACGGCTTCAGCATGGCCCTGCTGGAGGATTGTGCCGGCAAGCTGGACGAGACCGCCCAGGACCACCTGCGCCGCATTCGCGCCGGTAGCCAGCGGATGGCGGAGCTGATCGACGACCTGCTGAACTTGTCCCAGATGGGACGGGCGGAGATGCGGTGCGAAAGCGTGAATCTGACGGTCATGGCAGAAGAGATCGGCGCGGAATTTCAGAGGTTGCAGCCGGAACGTCACGTAAAGTTTGTCGTGGCCCCGGCCTTGGTAGTCCACGCCGACGAACGAATGTTGCGGGTGGTGGTGAACAACCTATTGGGCAATGCTTGGAAGTTCACCTCCAGGCAGGAGCAGGCACTTATAGACGTGGGCGCGTGGGACCAGGACGGCCAACGTGTCTTCTTTGTGCGCGACAATGGGGCGGGATTTGACATGGCCTACGCCAGCAGGCTCTTCGGCGCCTTCCAACGCCTGCACAGCACCCATGAGTTCGAGGGCACCGGCATCGGGCTGGCGCTCGTGCAGCGGATAATTCATCGGCATGGCGGCCGCGTGTGGGCCGAGGGCGCCGTCGGACAAGGCGCCACCATCTATTTCACGTTGGGAAAAGAAAGGGACTGACTCATGAACGACAAAAAGATAATTCTGCTGGTAGAGGACAACCCGGACGACGTGGCGTTGACGCAGCGCGTATTCAAAAAACACAATGTCGCCAACGAGATCGTGGAGGCCCATGACGGCGTCGAGGCGCTCGATTACCTGTTTGGCACCGGCGCGCACGCCGGCCGCGACATACGCCAACAACCCCAGCTCATCCTATTGGACCTGAAACTGCCGAAGTTGAACGGCCTAGATGTGCTGCGCAGCGTGCGGAACGATCCGCGGACCAGACTCCTGCCTGTGGTCATCCTCACATCGTCGAATGAGGAGAGCGACCGAGTGAATGGTTACGCCCTTGGTGCCAACAGTTACATTCGAAAGCCCGTCGACTTCAACCAGTTTGCCGAGTCCGTCCGCCAGTTGGGCCTCTACTGGCTGTTGCTCAACGAACCGCCTCCCGTGATCACAGGAACACCATGAACAAAGCGCTGCATTGCCTAATTGTCGAAGATTCAGAGGACGACGCGTCGCTTTTGGTACGCCATTTGCGCGGGAGCGGCTACGACGTGACGTGGGAGCGCGTCGAAACCGCCGAGGCAATGCTCGCCGCGCTCGGCCGCCAACCGTGGGACGTTGTCATCGCAGATTACAAGATGCCTCACTTCAGCGGGATCGCCGCGCTGAAACTGCTCCAAGCGAGCGGCAAGGACCTTCCTTTCATCATCGTGTCCGGCACGATCGGCGAGGAGGTCGCCGTAGCGGCTATGAAGGCGGGCGCTCACGATTACATCATGAAAGAAAAGTTGGCGCGCCTGGTTCCTGCCATGGAACGCGAGTTGTGCGAGGCTGCGGAACGGCGCGAACGCAAGGGGGCGGAGGCGGCGCTGCGCCAGGAGGAGGCCCTTTTCGCAAGCTTGGCCAACACGATACCCGACCACATCTATTTCAAGGACCGGCAGAGTCGCTTCATCCGCATTAACGCCTCCATGGCGCGAAGCTTCGAGCTGCGCGATGCCGCTGAGGCGGTCGGCAAGACCGACTTCGACATCTTTAGCAACGAGCACGCCAGCAAAGCTTACGCCGACGAGCAGCGGATCATGGAGAACGGCGAGCCGATGATTGGCGTCGAGGAGAAGGAAACGTGGCCCGACGGCCACGTCACTTGGGTTTCAACCACAAAGATGCCCCTACGTGATGCGCAGGGTCGCATCATCGGGATGGTCGGCATTTCCCGCGACATCACCGAGCGCAAGCAGGCCGAAGCGGCGATGCACGCGAGCGAGGAACGGTATCGCAACCTGTTTGATAACGCCGCCGTCGGCATCTACCGCACGACACCCGGCGGACAAATTGACGTGGCCAACCCGGCGCTACTCCGGATGTTGAACTACGCTTCGCTGGCCGAGTTGCAGCGGCGCAACCTGGAGAGGGACGGATTCGAGCCTGGGTATCTGCGCGCCCAGTTCCGCGAACGCATAGAGCGGGATGGTAAGATCATCGGGTTGGAGGCCACCTGGACACGTGCCGATGGCTCGGTGGTCTATGTCCGTGAAAGTGCGCGAGTTGTCCGCGATGCGGCGGGGAAGACCGCGTATTACGAAGGAGTCGTCGAAGACATCACCGAGCGCAAGCTCGCCGATGCCCAGCTCCGCGAGCAATATGAGATTCTATCCAATTCGCACGAAGGCCTGATGATCGTGAATCTCAGCAACGAAATCACGCTCTGGAATCGCGGGGCCGAGGAAATCTTCGGTTGGAGCGCTGTTAAGGCGCTGGGCCAACGGCCCGAGGATCTGCTGGGCATCGAAGATCGCGAATCCGTGGTCGCAATGCGAGCGGCTGCTGAACGCAATGGATTCTGGAACGGCGAAATCCGGATGAAAGATTGCAAGAACCACAACCTAATAATTGATGGCCGCATCACACTTGTCCGGGATGAGGCGGGCCGGCCCCGCGCCCGTCTCAATTTCCTCGCCGACATCACGGAGAAGAAGCTGCTTGAGGAGAAATTCCTCCACGCGCAGCGGCTCGAGTCGATCGGCATGCTCGCTGCGGGCATCGCTCATGACCTCAACAACGTGCTCGCCCCGATCATGTTTGCAGAGCCGTTACTACGCGAGAGCCTGTCGGCCCCGCGCGACCTCAAGATCCTTGACACGTTCAAGAAATGTGCGGAACGCGGCGCCGGGCTGGTGAGACAAATCCTTGGGTTTGTGCATAGCACCGCCGGCGAAGTCCACCCCATCCAGGTGAAGCACATCGCCCGTGACATCATCAGTGTCATTGAAGAAACGTTTCCCAAGTCTATTGAGCTTCAACACTCAATTCCCGCCGACCTCTGGCAGGCGCTGGGCAATGCCACCCAGATTCACCAGGTGCTCCTCAATCTTTGCGTGAACGCCCGCGACGCCATGCCAAAGGGCGGGACGCTGCGCATCATTGTGGCCAATCGCCGGCTCAATGCGAAGGAGGCCGACGCGATTCCAGACGGCCGGCCAGGCGCCTGGCTCATGCTCGAAGTCACCGACACGGGTACAGGCATTCCTCCTGAGGCGATGGGAAAAATTTGGACACCCTTCTTCACGACCAAGGACATAGGCAAGGGCACAGGGCTGGGGCTGTCCACGGTTCGCGGCATAGTAGCCAACCACCACGGCTTTGTCGAATTGCGCACGCAGGTTGGTCGCGGAACCACTTTTCGCGTCTTTCTACCCGCCGACGAAAGCGAGCTACCCCAAACAAGAAGAAGCGCCTCACCTTTTGACATACCTGACGGTCGCGGCGAATTGATCCTCCTTGTGGACGACGATGCCGGCATCCGCAGCATAGCCACAGCTATTCTTGAGAAACATGGCTATCGCGTCGTGAGCTGCGTCGATGGCGTGGAGGCTGTCGTCTTGTTTATTACTCGTGCCCGGGAAATCTCTCTCGTCATTACGGATGTCGATATGCCCCGTCTTGGCGGCATAGAGCTGGCCAGGACTCTGTCGCAGATTCGCCCAGACATCCAGCTTCTCGCCATAAGCGGATTGTCTCCCGACGAAACCGGCGGCTCTGCCGTCTCGGCAGCCATAAAGCTGACTCATGCCTTTCTCCTTAAGCCTTTTGACGAAAAACGTCTTCTCGGCGCCGTTCACCGCCTACTTCATCCATCCAAAGAACCTAAACTGCCGGGTCTTGAAGGCGGTTCGTCGATGACGACGAACTCTTCAGCAGAGTCCTCGCGATCGCTATCGGCGGGCGCGGTTATGCCGTCACCCAAGCCTCCGACGACGAGACAGGCGTAAAGCTGTTTTCCTCCCCTACTGATCTCGAGATGCCCGAGCAGGATGCCACCGCCACCATCGCGAAAGATTGCGACCAACCGTCACAACCCCGCGGGTGACCACACTACCGCCCCAGTAATCACACGATTGAGCCTGGACGCAACTTCCTGCGCTAACAGTGCATAGCGGTGCGCATCGGCTACCCCCCAAAAAGCCCCCCTAAAACAACGTCTTTTTTGGGCCGTTTCATAGGGAAACAGCGTCAGGCTCATAACCTGACGACCACACTTCAGCGGACCTAATGAATCCTCACTGGGAGCAGGTCCCCAGTAAACACGGAATGGGCTTCGCCCCGGCAAACACCTTCGAGACTTGCGGAGCATAATTGGTGCATAATTCACCGCTCGAAACACCTTCTGCGTTGTATCCTCTCGAAATTTTACTTTTGGAAATACCTAAGGAATAAGTAATAACAAATGGAATCAAAACCGTCGCCTCTGGTTCAAATCCAACCCCTGCACCCAATTTCAGGGCCCTTGGTACCCCCCAAGGGCCTTCTTCTTGAGCGGGTTGCGCCAGCGTCTAACTGATTGACCGAACTATGCAGCAACGGCGAACACCGGCGCGCATTCGCGAACAGGTGTGGAAGAACTCACACAAGTTTTCCGTGCGCAGGGGTCAACACAGCTTGTAAGTGCGCTTCCGGCTTGAGCACTCGATTGTTCGGCGCGAAATATCCCCCCGAGGGCCCCGGCTGCCAAAGGACGGCACCTTGGGACCCAGACGCCGAAGCCAGGACCGGTGGTGTTTAGTCCGGTCCTGCTGGGCTCAGTCCATTTGTGTCGTAAGAAATGGCGCATAGCACCCTCAGCTATGCTGTGGTTCACCTAAGATGAATCATTGGCCTTTGCTTGCGGAGGGTCGTTCCCCCCTGGGCACAACAGCTGAGCTAGCAATGGCATCGCGCGCCTAGGCTTGGCCTCGGCCAATCTACCCTAAGCATCCGCATCGAACGAACGCCATGCCAGGGAAGTCGGAGTTGGGCCCCTCTTTGCTAAGTGGGCTTGCGGCCCGCTCAAAGCTGGGCCCGAGCGTCGAGCCGAAAAGCGCTCGAGACAGACATGGCGTTCTGAGCGGGCTCGCGGGACCTGTCCACCCTCTTCTTCGCCCCCAACAGGGGCCGCCAGCGCGCCGTCTCCCATCACCTGATGCAATCGAGTCTCCAGGGCAACCTACGTGCCGCCACTCCGTCGATTGTTCTTATTGGCCGCGAAAACGTGGGCCAACGCAGCCTACTCGACCTTGAACCCGGCTGTCGCCGCATTGCGTTTTCCGCCATGGGCGCCCATAGATGCGGCAGGCAAATTCGAAATCCGGCTCTTGGACATGCGCGATTAAGCCGCATTCGGAAGAGCGGAAGGCTCAATGTTTCCCCAATGATTCCACGAAACCTCCGGCTCACCGCAATCGTTTCTATCCTTTGCTCTTCGTGCCTGCTTGGCGAAGTGCGCGCCCAGCAAGAAGCGGACCCGTTGATGCGCGGGTTCTCAAATCCGCCAGAAAGCGCATGGCCCCGTGTGTGGTGGCATTGGATGAATGGAAACATCACCAAGGAAGGCATCAAGCTGGACCTCGAGTGGATGCACCGGGTGGGCGTGGGAGGCTTCCACAATTTTGACGCGAGCCTGTCGACGCCGCAGGTAGTCGAGAGGCGGCTGGCCTACATGACCCCCGAATGGAAGGACGCCTTCAAATACGCGATAACGCTCGGAGACCAGCTCGGCATGGAGGAGGCGATTGCGAGCTCCCCCGGCTGGAGCGAAACGGGCGGCCCCTGGGTGCCCGCGTCGCAGGGAATGAAGAAATACGTCTGGAGCGAGACGTTCGTCGAGGGCGGCAGGCCGTTCACGGGAACACTGCCACATCCTCCGTCAAACACGGGGCCATTCCAGAACCTCCCCGACCGTGACAACCCGCCCCCGGCGGGCGGACGGGCGGCTCCGCAGTTCTACGGCAACGCCGCGGTCGTCGCGTATCTTAGGCCGTCAATTGACGTGCCGATCGAGTCGCTGCACCCGAAGGTGACGGCGAGCGCGGGAGCTCTCGACGGGTCGAGGCTGAGCGAACGCAACCCGGGAATGCCGACGAAGCTTCCGATTCCCGCAGTGGGGGAAAGCGCATGGATTCAATATGAATTCGCGGAGCCCGTGTCGTTGCGCGCAGTCACGATCGCGATGAACGACCTCGACGAGATCGCCGCCGTCGTCACGGGGACATCCAATCCTGAGAAATCCCTGGAGGCCAGTGATGACGGGCAGACCTTCCACTCGATCGCAAGGCTCCCGGATGGTGGCGCCCCCGAGCACACGGTCTCGTTCCCCGTCGCGAGGGCAAAGTTCTTCCGGGTTGTTTTCAAGCGCGGACCCGCTCCGGCCACGCCCTCATGGATGCTTGGCATCGATCCTTCCTCCTTCGGGATCAAGACGCGCCCGACCGACTACCAGATCGTCAGGCTTGCGCTGCATCCAGGGCCGCGCGTGAACAGGTTTGAGGAGAAGGCCGCCTTCTCGCCCTATCCAGACCTCTATCCACTCGCGACGCCTGACTTCGACGCGGCCCTTGCGGTCTCGAAGTCCGATGTGGTCGACCTGACCTCGAAGCTGAGGGCGGACGGCACGCTCGACTGGACGCCTCCGCCCGGCGATTGGGTCGTGCTCTGGTTTGGGTACTCGTTGCTGGGGACGACCAACCATCCGGCCACTGCGGAGGCCACCGGGCTCGAGGTTGACAAGCTTAATGCCGGCTATGTGAAGAGCTACATGGACGGCTACCTGGACAGCTACAAGGAGACCGTGGGCGCGGACTGGATGGGCAAGCGCGGCATCCGCTACGTTGTGACGGACAGCTGGGAGGCGGGCTCGCAGAACTGGACAGACGACATGATCGCCAAGTTCAAGGCCCGGCGCGGGTACGATCCCGTTCCCTGGATGCCGGTGCTCGCCGGGCGCGTGGTCGAGAGCGCCGCGGCCAGCGACCGGTTCCTGTGGGACTTTCGAAAGACCATCGCCGACCTGATCGCCGACGAGCACTACGGCCAGGTGCAGGCGTCGCTCAAAGAGCGCGGCATGGGCCACTACGGCGAGTCGCACGAGGGAGGCCGCGCGCTCATCGCCGACGGCATGGAGGTGAAGAAGCTGGACGACATCCCGATGAGCGCGATGTGGACCCAGCTTTTCGGAGAGAACAAGGAAAGCTACAATTACAACGCGGACGACCGGGAATCGGCGTCGGTGGCGCACATCTACGGCCAGAACCTCGCCGCGGCCGAGTCGATGACCGCCGCCGCGGCGCCGTGGGCTTGGTCGCCCGCCACGCTCAAGCCGACGGCCGACTCGGAGTTCCTAAACGGGATCAACCGCTTTGTGATACATGAATCAACGCACCAGCCTCTCGTCGGCAAGGCCCCCGGGCTGACGCTCGGGCCCTTCGGCCAGTGGTTCAACCGGAATGAGACCTGGGCGGAAGAGGCCGGCCCGTGGGTGAGGTACATCGCCCGCAGCAGCTACCTGCTGCAGCAGGGACTTTTCGGCGCGGACCTGGTCTACTTTTACGGTGAGGATTCGAACCTAACGTCAATCTTCACCGCCAAGGCGCCGCCGGTGCCGGCCGGCTACGGATTCGACTATATCAACGCCGACGGCCTGATCCACGAGCTGTTCGCAAGAGACGGCCGAATCGCGACCAAGAGCGGCATGAGTTACCGGGTGCTGGGGCTCGACCCGTACAGCCAGCACATGTCCCTGCCCGTGCTGCGGGCCATACACAAGCTGGTGGAGGACGGCGGCGTGGTGGCCGGCGGGAAGCCGACTGACGATCCCAGCCTCGCCGACGACCAGTCCGAGTTCCGCAGGCTGGCCGACGAGCTTTTTGGCGGCGGCACGGGCGTGCACAGGGTTGGCAAGGGCGCGGTGTACGCGGCCTGCACCCTGGCGGATGTCTTCGACGGGTTGGGGGTGAAACCGGACTTCGATTACACCAGGCCCGAAAGCGACACGCGCATACTCTTCGTGCATCGCAGGCTCTCGGACGGCGATCTCTTCTTCGTGGACAACCGGAACGACCGCGGCGAGACGGTGGACGCAACCTTCCGCGTGTCGGGCAAGGCGCCCGAGCTATGGCACGCCGAGACAGGCACGTCAGAGCCGGTATCCTACAGAACCGCGGACGGTCGGACGACCGTTCCGCTGCACCTTGAGCCGTGGGGCGCAGTCTTTGTCGTGTTCCGCAAGGCGACCTCGGAAACCTCGCGCACCCTTCCCGAAGCGAGGGAGACACTGCTGGCCACTGCGGGCGGCCCATGGACCGTGAGCTTCCAGCCGGGCCGCGGTGCGCCCCCCAGCATCGAATTGGATCCGCTGTCGTCCTGGAGCGACAACCCGGATGCGGGCGTGAAGTATTTCTCCGGAACCGCCACCTACGCGAAGACCATCGATGCCCCGCCCGACTGGTTCATGAAGGGTGCCCGCCTTTGGATCGATCTGGGCGACGTGAAGAACCTTGCCGAGGTGACGGTGAACGGAGAGTCGCTGGGCATCGTCTGGCATGCCCCGTATCGCGTGGATGCGACCAGCGCGCTGAAGGCCGGCGCAAACGAGGTGTTGATCAAGGTCACCAATGCGTGGGTCAACCGGCTCATCGGCGACCAGCAGCCGAATGCCGCAGTCAAATACACATTCGCAGACATCGAGCCCTACAAGGCGAACTCGCCGTTGCTGCCCTCGGGCCTGCTCGGGCCGGTGCGGGTATCGTCGGTCACGACGCAACCACCCGGCTCATGATGCAGGGAGCGCCGGTTAAAGTCCGGCCCCTGCACCTGTTTGGCCCCTTGGGTTCGCATAGCTAGGGGGACCTGCCTTCGCCACCCGATGCGGCCGAGCCTCCCTTGCGAAGAGGAGAACCCCAGTCATCTTATTCGAACCATGAACGAGAGAGTGTCGGCCGACAGACCGGATGCTGCGGAAAGCGGGGTCTTCAAGATCGGCGGTGACCTTCCGGTGCACCGCCTGGGCTTTGGCGCCATGCGCATCACCGGGCCGGGAGTCTGGGGGGAGCCGAAGGATCCGGCCGAGGCGCGCCGAGTCCTGCGGCGAGCCGTGGAGCTGGGCGTGGACCTCATCGACACCGCCGACTCATACGGGCCGGAAGTGAGCGAGCGCCTGATCGCTGAGGCCCTGCACCCCTATCCAAGCGGCTTGGTCATCGCCACGAAGGGCGGCCTGACCCGCTCCGGGCCCGGGAAATGGGCGCCGGTCGGCCGGCCGGAGTATCTCCAGCAGTGCGTCGAGATGAGCCTGAGGCGGCTGAGAATTGACCGTGTCGATCTCTATCAGCTTCACCGCATCGATCCAAAGGTCCCGGCGGCCGAGACCCTTGGGGCGCTAAAGGAACTCCAAGAGGCGGGCAAGATCCGCCATATAGGCTTGTCGGAAGTGTCGGCCGCTGAGATCGAGCGGGCGGGAAAGGTCGTCGCGATCGCGAGTGTCCAGAACCTCTACAATCTCGGCAACCGCCAGAGCGAGGCGGTACTCGACTACTGCGCCAAGCACGGCATGGGTTTCATCCCTTGGTTCCCGCTGGCGGCCGGCGAAATGGCCCGCCCAGGCGGCGCGCTGGACCAGGCCGCCCGGAAGCACGGTGCCACGGTTTCCCAGCTGGCCCTTGCCTGGCTCCTGCATCGATCGCCGATGGTGCTGCCCATTCCGGGCACCTCGAGCGTCGCTCACCTGGAAGAGAACCTGGGCGCGGCCTTGCTTAGGCTATCAGAGGCTGAGTGGGCTGAGATCACCAAGGCCCCCGGTGGGTGACCGGTCGATGACAACCCGGGACGCGCCCAGTACGAGGTTCATCTGCGGGAATCTAACGCGGTCGGCTTCAAGGGCCATGCGGACGAAAAATCCCCGAGCGCGCTTGTAACCGCGGCTGCAACGCCGAGGGTCCCTGGTTACTTCGTTCCCGCGAGCGCCGAGTCCAGGCGGGCCTTGATCGCCGGGTCGTCGGGATCCAGCCGATGCGCGGCCTGGAACTGCGCGATAGCCTCCCCCAGACGGCCCTCGCCGGCAAACACGTTGCCAAGGGCGAAATGGGCCATGGCATAATCGGGAAAGTCGCCGACCAAAGCCTCCAGGACGGCCTGCGCCTCCGACGCCCTCCCCTCGTTGAGCAGCACGAGGCCGGAACCGAACCGCGAAAGCGGGCTGCGGGGCGAAAGAATGCGCGCGGTCTCGAAATCCCGCTCCGCCTCGGGGAGATCGCCGTACATAAGGCTGGTGAGGCCGGAATAGGCCCGGTCCGACGAGCAGCGCTCGATTCCATAGAGGACAGGAAACGCAGCGGACAGGACTAGCGCGGCGATCCACACGCAGCGGGCGACCAAGCGGAGCCTTCCGGCCACGGCGCTCTCGACAGCCATGATGCCCACCGAGGCCAGCAGGGCCAGCTCGGGGACAAACTCGAATTGGTACCTCGAGCACGCGCCGATGAAAAACGACAGCACGGAGAAGGAGCTCAACGCGACCCACGCCGCGGAAAATGCTATAAGCGCAAGGCATCGGTCGGGGCGCGCGAGGCGGGCCAGCACGGGCACCGCGAGCGCCAACCAGAGGATTGGATCGTTCAGGAGAGCGCCCGAGATGTGCTCCATGCCGGCGTGATTCGGAGGAAGGGCCCCGGTCGCCGGCACATGGGTGAAGGGAAACACAGACGACCACCTGACCGGCTGGAAGAGATAGAAGTTAACGTTCGTCCAGACATAGCTAGGGCTGAAGGCATGGATCTTGGCAACGTAGTGGCCCGAGATCTGGTAGCGCATCCCGAAATCGAAGGGATCGCCGAAGCGCTCGGCGTTGTACAGGGCGACGCCCGCGCCGCACAGGGCCAGCGGGATCACAGCCGCTGCCCACGCCAATGCGCTCCTGCGGGTTTCCCTTGAAAGGAGCGGCAGCAGGAGGATCGCCGCGCCCGGCAGGATGATCGGGCGCGCCGCAAACGCCGCGCCGAAGGCCGCGCTGGCGAGAGCGATCCACCCCGCCGGGTGGCCGGTATCTGCATACGCCGCCCATAGGCACCTGAGCGCGATCGACACCGAGAGATAGCTGAATGCAATCGGGATCTCCCACATGTCGCCGCGGGCGACAAGCAGGGGCGCGTAGGATGCCAGCCCCAGGACCGGAACCATGGCGGCCATGATCCAAGGAGGCAGGCCGGGGAACATCCTTCGCCTTATCGAATGTACCAGCGAGAGATTGACCAGGACGCCAGCGGCGCAAAGGAACACGACGGCTGCCCAGTGGGGGAGCCAGCCGCCCGTCACGAGGTGCCACGGGATGAAGACGAACAGCGCGGGCGCGACCCCGAAATAGAGGTACAGCCTTCCTCGGAAATAGCTGAAGTCGTGCAGGTGGTACGCTGGATTCAGCCTGGCCGTCCTGTTGATGGCGGGATCGTAGGGGTCGGAGAGGCCCGCAAGGACCGCGGGCGCCTCCTTGTCGAGGTAGAGATGCCCGGAAAGCAGGCCGCGGGCCAACAGGTTGTACGCGGCGTCCCGGGGATTGGGGTTGCCGCGGTCCGTCACTCCCATTCCGCCCAGGAATAGGTAGGTTGCGAAAACGACGATAAAGACTGCGGAGGCTAGCCGGAATTCCATTTTCAGGGCCTGTGTCCGTCTGAGCGTATTTCCAGCACCACGCAATCAATTGCTGGGTCGACGCGGACGTGTGGCGCAATGGGCTCCGGCAGCCCCTGCGCGGGCGCGCCATCCCGCGGGGCCACGCCTATCGCGCCGGCCGGCCCCGCGGATGCGCACGGTGCCTGGCGAACCGATGGAAATAGCTCCGTCAGGCCGGCCCCGATCCCCGGGGCATCCATTCCTGTAAGATTAATGGCGATAATCGATTGCGTTCCCGCTGGAGACATCCATCCGGTGGCCGGGCGTCGCAATTCAGACCCGGGCCCGACAGGGGGATTCGAGCGCATCTCCCTTGCGGCGGGTTTTCGCCGCGTCGTAAACTTTTGCTCGTTGAATTCCCTCCGGCCATCCCTCCAGCCCCCGGGAGCTAAGCGGGATGAATCATTCTCGCGCCGGGACCTGCTGTTTCTCGGCTTGGTGTCGGCCATCGGCTTCGCCGTCGGGCTGAGGGGGATTACCCATTACGGTTACATCGGGCAGGACTTCGTTTTCCACCGCACCGGGATACTCTCGTTTGCCCAATCGCCTGCCTTTACCAAGGCCGATCCCCCCGGGCTATACTGGTTTGGGACCGTCATGCGCAATCGCGTTGGTCCCGCCCACTACCTGGAAGCCATCGCTCTGGCGTGCCTCACACTCAATTCCGCAGCTCTCTGGGTCATCTACGGGTTTCTATGGAAGGGCATATCAAGACCGCCGCTTCGATACGCGGCCGCGGCCCTCGCGACGTTTGTCCCCTTCCGGGTCATTCACTCGGTCGTGCTGGCCTCAGATGAGTTCACGCTTCCCGGTTTCGCACTCGTCGCCTATTTCACGCTTCGATTGTTTGACAATCCCCGGAGCCTACTCTCATGGGCCGGGATGTCGCTCAGCTTGTCCGTCGGCCTGCTCTTCAAATACACCTTCGTGGGCCTGCTGCCTCCCGTCGCCCTGCTGGCTGCGGTCGCCATCTGGCGGCGCCTTCCCGAAGGGGGGAGGCCTCGCTGGGTCGGGATTGGGATCCTTGCGCTGGCGCTGCCGACCGGGTTTGCCGCCTTCCAGCTCATTGCGGGTACAAACGAGAACTCGTATCACTTCACAAGGAAACCGTGGCTGCCCAAGGACTTGCCGCCGGCAATGCGCTGGAGCGACATCCTGACGCTTCAGAAAAGCGACCTCAGGCTCCTCGCGGCCCCGGACTACTACCGGGGCGCGCTGTACGGCTTCAGGTCCTACAGCTACATGGGGCTGCTCCACGTTTCCTCGTTTACCGACGTGCTGGAATGCTTCCAGCCGCCGGCAAAGGCGCCGTCGACGGATTGGAACCAGACCACTGTGGATCCGATACCTCGGGACCGAAGCCCGCTTTCGCAGGCCCTCCAGACGGTGGCTGTCCGATGGTGCATTGTCTTTTCAGCACTGGCCATTGCGGGGACCCTGTACTGCGTTGTGCTGAGCGTCGTGACGCTGCTGCTCGGAAGACCGCTGCTCGCGGGCGCGACCGTGGTGATCACCGCGTTGGCGACCGGGTTTTTTCTGCCGATCCTGCTCAGCCTGCATGAGCTGACTAACCCTTACGTTTCGGGTTATTGGCTCCCGCGGCTTATCCTGCCGGCCCTCCTGGTCTTCTTCACGCTGGGCTTCGTGATGATCGATTCAGGATGCCCCCACCTAGGGCGGCTGAGGCGGCCTCTAGAGCGGAGCCTGTGGCCATTCTGCGCCTTTACGCTGGCCGTCTGTCTGCTCTTCATCGGCTTTCTCTCTTAGGCCTTCGTCCTGCATCGGTTGTCTGACAATGGTGTCCCTGGGTTGTCTCGAAGGGGGGCGCGTCAGGCTCATGTCCTCCGCCGATTGGACGATAGCTCCCTCGCCGAGGCCTATCTCAGGCCAAGCACGTTGAAGACAATATAGAAGCCCGAAGCGAACAAGACGGCGCCAAGAAAAATGCAGACCGGGAGCGTAAGAACCCAGGCCAACAGCAGATTGCGAAGCGTCTGCATCTGCAACCCAGAGCGATTCGCGGCCATGGTCCCTGCCACTCCCGAGGAGAGCACGTGGGTCGTGCTGACGGGAAGCCCGAAATAGTCGGCTGCCCCTATGGTCGCCATTGCGACGAGTTCCGCCGATGCCCCCTGTGCATATGTCAGGTGGGACTTCCCTATCTTCTCGCCCACGGTGATCACTATGCGCTTCCAGCCGATCATCGTCCCAAGACCCAGCGCGAGTGCCACGGAGACCTTCACCCAGACCGGGATGTATTTTGTGAGCCTGTCGGCATCAGATTTGTAATGGGAGCAGATCTTCTGGTCATCCGGATTGGCGAAGCCGTGTGTCTTGGAGAGCTTTCCGATGCCCTCCCCCGCCAGGTAGAGGTTGGTGCGAAGATTCCTGCGCTCCGCCTCGGGGAGTTCCGACATGGCCGAGAGTTTCTCGAGCCTTGAGGCGATCTCACCGGTGAGGGACGCGAGCGCGGGAAATGTCCTCGTGGAGAGCGTGCCGTTGCCCTTCAAGAACGCGGACATCTCAGAGGAGGCCTCCCTCGGGGAAAGCCCGGTTCCGGCTCCCTCGGACCGATTCGCGAGCACCATTGAGACCTGTCTGGACTCGCCGGCGATCTGATGAATCATGCTGGCTTCCGAATCCATCTTCAGGGCAAAGGCTCCCGGCACCACCCCAATCATGATCAACATGATCAACCCCATACCCTTCTGGCCGTCATTGGACCCGTGGGCGAAGCTGACGCCTGTGCAGGTGAGGCACAGGATGCCGCGAATCCAAAGAGGCGGAGGCTTGTCCGGGGCAGGGGCGCTGTAAAGATCGGGCCGCTTGATCAAGGCCTTGGCAAGGAGAAGCAGGAGGGCGGAGCAGGTGAATCCCACCACGGGGGAGACAATGAGCGAAAGCCCGATGTTCTTCGCCTGACCCCAATTGACACCCTCGCCAAACACGTGATTGGGGGCCAACAGCGAATTCGCCAGGCCCACTCCCATTATCGACCCTATGAGTGAATGGGAGCTGGAGGCCGGCAGCCCCAGGTACCACGTGCCGAGGTTCCAGATGATGGCGGACAGCAGAAGTGCGAAGACCATCGCAAACCCGGCGCCCGACCCGATGTTTATCACCAGCTCGACCGGGAGGAGGCTGACAATCCCATATGCAACCGCCCCGGTCGACGTCAGGACCCCTATCAGATTCCACATCCCCGACCACACGACCGCGACGTAGGGCCTCAGGGTATGCGTGTAGATGACCGTAGCGACGGCGTTTGCCGTGTCGTGGAAGCCGTTTACAAACTCAAAGCCTAGCGCAAGCCCCAGTGCAAGAAGCAGAAAAACAGCCGACCCGCCAGAAAGCGCTTCGCCCCAAAGATTCATTCGATGACCAATTATCCATGGCAATCGTTACAAAAGCATGGAGGCGGCGTTACGCTTCTGGGAAAACCGCGTGCGTCGCTTGAATGCCGGACAGCCCCCGGCAGGGCGTAACACTGGCAACCGCAGACCCCGGCCCGACACGCCGCTCAATGAATGCCGTGCACAATCGTAAATTGACGCGGAAACATTGTCGCCGTCGAAAGGCAGGGCGGAGGCCGAAGTGGGATCAGCTCGCTCGCGGGCTTGGGGCGGCAGCCGCGGCCTCGTCGAGCGTCCGGCGCACGACCGAAAGCAGCGTCTCGGCGTCAAACGGTTTTGGCAGGAACGTCGCGGCGATTTTCTTGCGGCCATCGACGACCTGACCGGTTCCTCCTCCCATGGTTATCACCGGCAGCGCGGGGTTCAGCCCACGCAGGGCGATGGCCAGCGTCAGGCCGCCCACTTTGGGCATGTCCAGGTCGGTGAGAAGCAGTCGAACCTCCGACGAGCGGGGCACGAACTCCTTGATGGCGTCCGCGCCGTCGTGCGCCGTGACTATCCGATAGCCGTAGCGTGAGAGGATCTTTGCTCCGATCTCGCACACGGATTTCTCGTCATCAACCAGCAGGATGAGTTCGCCCCTGCCCCGGTGCACATGGTCGCTCTGCTTGTCGGCCTCGCCCCCTGCCGCACCCTCGGCGACCGCCGGCAAATAGACCGCGAAAACCGTTCCGTGGCCGCTCTTTCCGATGGGCGAGGTCAGCACGGTCACGAATCCGTCGTGCTGGCGCACGATGCCACGCACGGTCGACAGGCCGAGGCCGGTTCCCTTTCCTTCGCCCTTTGTGGTGAAGAACGGCTCCCATATCCTGTCCAGCGCTTCAGGAGGGATTCCCGTGCCGGTGTCGCGCACCTCGACCGAGAGGAACGTGCCGGGACGCGCGCCGGGGATTATCGCCGCCTCGGCGGCATCCAGTGTCCGATTCGCCGCGGTCAGCGTGAGATTGCCGCCCTCCGGCATCGCGTCACGCGCGTTGATGCACAGGTTCAGGAACACCTGGTGGATTTGCGTCGGGTCGCTCAGCACAGTCCACAGATTGTTGGGCAGACGCGAGACGACCTGGATGGACTTGGGGAAGGTCGTCCTTGCGAGGTCCACCACCTCCTGAAGGACGTGCCGGACCTGCACCACCTGCTTCTGACCGGCCGTGCCGCGGGCAAACGAAAGCATCTGGCGGACGAGGGCGGCGCCGCGCGTGGAGGACTTGTCCACCATGTCAAGAATGTGCAGCGCGTCGGGGTCGCTCACGTGTGACCGGAGCAGCGGGCCGGCCATGAGGATGGGCGCGAGGGCGTTGTTGAAGTCATGCGCGATGCCGGCCGCAAGCGTGCCGAGGGCCTCCATCTTCTGCATCTGGTGAAGCTGGCCCTCCAGGTTCCTCTGCCTCTGTTCGGCCTGCCGCCGCTCGGTGATGTCCTGAATCGCCGTCATCCTAAGCAGCCGGCTGCCCATGCGCATCATCTTTGTCCGGGCCTCCGCGGTGAAGCTGCTGCCGTCCTTGCGCATCAGCTGGTGCTCGTATGTCAGCTCCCGCTGGGCGCGGATGTTGTCGGCCACGAGCCCACGCGATTCCGGGCTCACAAAATCAAGGGCATCCCTTCCGACCATCTCGGCCCGCTCGCAGCCGAACAGCTTCAGGCCCTGGTCGTTTATGTCCACGATCCGGCCGCCGTCGGTGATCACGATCCCCTCGAACGCCGCCGCCGTGAGGTTGCGGAAGCGCTCCTCACTCTCATGCAGGGCCTGCTCGGCCTTCTTTCGCTCCGATATGTCCTCGATGACGCCGTCGTAGTAGAGGACGTCCCCGTCGGCCCCGCGAACCACGGTGGCGCTCTCCCTTACAAAGATCGCCCTCCCGTCCCGGCGCGTGCACGACGTCTCCCAGCCGCTCAGCATACCCGCGCTTTCAATCTTTTCCTTGAACTCTCCCCGGGGGTAACTCACCTCGAACCTGCCAGACTCGAGGTTATGGGACGCCAGCTCCTGAAACGAACCGTAGCCCAGGATCCTCAACAGGGCGGGATTCGCCATGACGATCCTCCCGTCGGGAGTTGACCGGTAGATGCCGACATTCGCGTTCTCGATGAAGCTTCTGAAGCGCTGCTCGTTGGCCAGCAGGGCCGCATCCGTCCGCTTGCGCTCGGTTATGTCCTGGACGATCGTCAGCACGCATGTCCGCCCGGCCAGGTCGAAGCATTCGGCGCTGAACAGGACGTCGATGGGGCGCCCCGCGCGGTCGAGAATCTGCCGCTCCATTCGACGTACACTTCCCGTGGCGCGCAGCGCCTGCACGAAACTATCCCTGTCCTGCTGGTCCTTGAATATCCCGAGCTCGATAGACGTTCGGCCAATCAGCTCTTCCCGCCTGTAACCGGTGAGTTGCTCGTGGCTGTCGTTGGCGTCGATGTAGCGGCCCGACGCCAGTTCCGTTATGACCATCGTGTCCGGGCAGGAGCGAAAGGCCTTCGAGAACTTCTCCTCCGCAAGTTGGAGCCGGCTAAAAATGGTCCGCATGTTGCGCAGGACGTAGGCGATGATACCGGTTATCGTGCAAACGGCCAGGAGCTGCCCAAGCATCGCGCGCATCCAGAAACTGTAGTTCTCCGGCAAGAGGCGGGCCACGCGGGGTCCAACCGGCAGGAGGCCGTGGGTCCAGCCCCACGCCCCGGCGGCGAGCAGCAGGAGGCTCGCGGCGCCCGCCAACAGGCCGCCACGCCAATCGTAGTAGACGGCCGCGAACAGGATGGAGAGGCCCAGCAGCACCGGTATGCCGGGGTCAACGCCATAGATTAGGACCGCGACCGACGAGGCGACGAAGAACCCTATCTCCAGGATCGCAAACCGCGTGCGGTCCGAGGACGGCGCAAACGAGGCCGCCCATATCACAGCCAATACCGTGATGGTGGCTTTCCCGTAAAAGCTCAGGATCAGTACCGGCGTCGCCATGAAAACGGCTGCAAGCCAGGCGGTTCCCACGACAGCCGTGAGGCGTATCGCGGCCGCCATCGATGGCCTGCGCCAGGCGCACTCGTTTACCTGGAACGACCCGGCGGCCTCTCCTTCTTCAAGGGCGCGATGCTGTTTGCTTCCCGACATCATAACGAGTTGGGCGCCAGGAACCTCCCGGGGAAGAGGCGCTCGATCACCGCCGGCAGTTCGCGGGGCAAGTCAATCTTGTCGACTATCGCGTCGACATCTGGCCGTGGATCGGACGCCGCCAGATAGGGCGCGAAGTTTGAAACGACCACCACACGGCACCCGGGGCACCTACGGCGCAGCGCGCGCGCGGCCTCCAGCCCGTTGAGGTGCGGCATCGCAAAATCGATCAGCGCGAGGTCTGGGCGCGCCGCGGCGCAAACATCGGCGGCCTCCGACCCATCGGCGGCCACGCCGGCGATCTCCACGGACGGCAGGGATCCGAGGAAATCGCAAAGCGACCTTCGCATTTCGCCTGAGTCGTCGGCGACGACTATCCGGATGCGGCGCTCGGGGGCGTCTGGAAGCTCTTTGGGGATATCCACGCCTCGATCTTCGCGCGCGGCGGGACTCGCGTTCGAACCCGGCGATTCTGTATTCTAGCCGGGGAAAACCTGTAGGGGCCCTCGGGTCCCGCTCGGGGCGCCGGCCTGGTGGCCAGCAGCCCATCCTGCGTTACGGCTCTATCAGCTTGTTGCGGACGGCGTAGCGGACCAGCTCGGTGATCGAGTGGAACCCCATCTTCTGCATCACGTTGTTGCGGTGCGTCTCCGCGGTCTTGACGCTGATCCCGAGCACTGCCGCCACCTCCTTGTTGCTGCGGCCCTCGGCCAGCAGCTGGACGATCTCGCGCTCGCGCGGCGACAGGCGTCCCGGCTCGTCGGACGGTGACTCCGCCTGGGGCGCGTTGAGGAATCCATCCAGGACCATGCGGGCGACTGCGGAGGTGAAATAGGGCTTGTTCCCCAGGAGCGCGTCGATGGCCCGGATCAATTCCCGCCCGGCGTCGGACTTGAGCAGGTACCCTTGTGCGCCGGCCTCCAGCACCTCGCGGACGATCTGCTCCGACTCGTGGACGCTGAGTATCAGAACCCGCGTTTCCGGGGCCGCGGCGAGGATCTGGCGGGTGGCCTCCAGTCCGTTGAGCTCCGGCATGGTGACATCAAGCACGACCACCGCGGGCTTCAAGCTGGCGGCCAGCCGGACCGCCTCCCGGCCGTTGGCCGCCTCGCCGAGCACCCTCCAGTCCGGCCTCTCGGCCAGCACAGAGCAAAGGCCCCGCCGAAGCAGCTCGTGGTCGTCGGCGATCACGATGCCCACGCGCTCGGGCGCCTCCGCCGCAGGATCGGCCGCCGCTCCGGTCAAGGGTTCCGCGGGGTCGCGCTCGCCTTTCATGGCACGTCTCCCGATGGCCGCGTTGCGCCCGGTGCGCGCCCGCTACTCGGCAGGCTTGCGCGCAGGACGGTCCCGTTGGAGCCGGATTCAATCTCGACTTGCCCTCCGAGCTGGCGCAGGCGCTCGCGCATGCCGGCTAGGCCAACGCCGAGGCCTGCCCCTCCCTCGCGGAACGAGGCCAACGCGGCCGGACGCATGCCTTTCCCGTTGTCCGAGATCGTCAGCGTGACAGCTCCTGGCGTCTGCTCGAGGACGACGCGGATCAAGGTGGAGCCGGCGTGCCGGTGCGCATTGGTCAAGGCTTCCTGCAGAACACGAAAAAGCGAAAGCTCGTCCTCGGGCGGGAGGCGGACAAACCCGGAGGGCAGCCTGGCCTCGACCTGGATTCCGCTGCGGAGGCGGAAGCCGTCCAGTTGCCATTGGACCGCGGAGACAAGGCCCATCTCGTCCAGCAGCGGCGGATGCAGCAGGTAGGAGGCGGTGCGGATGCTGTTCGCGCACTGCTTGGTCTGCGCAATGCATTCCTGGAGAAGGGTATGGGATCTGGCGTCGAGCCCGCCGGCAGTGCGGCTGAGCATAGCCATGTTGATCTCAAGCACGGCCAGAAGCTGGCCGGTGGAGTCGTGCAGGTCCCGCCCGATCCGGCGTCGCTCCTCGTCCTCGGCCTTCATCAGCTGTCCGGCAAGTTCGTGCAGGCTGCGCGTGGACCGCTCGCGTTCCGCGTTGAATATCGCCTGGGCCATGTGGTCACCCAGCGCCCCGCCGAACGCGATTTCGTCCGGCTGCCACTTCTTCAGTCTTCCCAGGGTTGCAATCCACACGACGCCTCTCACCTGGCCGCCAATCCGGACGGCCGTCGCCAGGGCGGACCTGATGTCGTCGGATGGCGCCTCGCCCCGCAGAACCGGGATGATGCTGGGATCAAGCTCCACGTCATCGAGCACGATGGTCCGGCCATTCGCGAGGTTGCCGAGGGCGGCCGGGTACTTCGACATGTCGATCTCCATGCCGGCGGTATGTTGGCCCAGGGTCCGGTCATAGCGATCCACGCACCGCATGATTGCGCCATCGGGCTCAAGGAGCCAGATGCTCGTTCTCTCCGTCCCAACCACCCGCGTCGCCATTTCGGTCAGCTTCCTGGCGGCACTTGGCACATCCCCTGTCGTTATCGCGGGGTCGAGCGAGAACTTGAGCAACTCGTCGGATTGGCAGCGAACGCGCTCCGACAGCACAATCCGCTCGAGCTCGGCTCGCTTCCGCTCAGTGACGTCATGAAGCACCCGCAGCACGTATCTGCAGCGCCCTTGGCTGTTGTGGACCGGGATGTCGATGCGTTCACTGCTGACCTCCCCAATCGGCCGCACCTGCGTTTCGTCCCATCGGACAGTCTGCCCGGTTCGCACCGCCTCGTCCATGTGCTCTCGCCCCGCTTTGATTGCCGTCTCCTCAAGCAACAGGACTTCGCGCGCCATGTCATCATAAGGGCGGCCCATCACCTCGCCTGACGTAACAGGTCTTCCCACGCGCTTCGTCGCTATCCGCAAGAACGCGGGATTGATCAAGGACAGCCGGTAAACGCCCGCCGCTTCCACCTCATAGAGAGCGAGCGGATCGTACGCGTTTTCAAACACCATCGAGAGGTGGGCTTCGCTTTCCCGCAGGGTCGCCTCGGTCCGCTTTTGTTCGGAGATGTCACGCAGGACTCCGATGGTGTAAACCTGGCCGTCAAGCTCGTAGGTCGAGATTGCCACGGCCATTTCAAATACCGTGCCGTCCCTTTTGATTCCGCGCGTTTCGTAGAACGCCGGGGCTGGCTCTCCCGTTGAGCGCCGGCGCGCGAATTCCCGAATCCGCGGCAGCTCCTCCGGGGCTATATCATTGAAGAGGGAGTCGCCCGCCAAGTCTGCGGCTTCCGGGTAGCCGAATAACCTCAGATAGGCGGGGTTGACCATTACGTGGACGCCGTCCCTCGCAAGGCCCATGGCGTAACCGGAGCCCTCGAAAAGCGCGCGCAGTTTCGCCTCACTCTCCTTCAGCTTCTCCTCGGAAGGGTTCGGGTAGGTTCTCAGATTTTTGAAGCTCTGGTAGGAAGGTATCGCCTTCGAATTCGACGGACAAGGAAAACCACGATTCGGACTCTGGCGGACGACAAAGAGCCATTGGCATCGGCGGGGGCCTGGTCCCCGCGTTTGCCCTCAATGAGAAGGGTCTCGGCGGCATCCGCGGCAGAAACGCGAATCACGGCAACGCCATGCGGCGAACGGTTCCAAGAGTGCGGCTCTTGGACAGCGCGCGACGACTTCGATGTTGAATGCACCCGACGGTTCGGAAGGATGCGAAGGTGTGAAGATCTTGCTCATTCTCAGCCATCCAAATGCGGGCAGCTACAACCACGCTCTTGCGGCCGCGGTCCGCCAGGCCCTGACCAACGCGGGGCACCAGGTGGTCCTTCGCGACCTCCATGCGGAGGGATTTGACCCCGTATACGGGGCCGAGGAGCACAGGAGCGACGCCAGCCTCCCTCCGCTTGTCGCCTCCCATGTGGAGGATATCTGCACGGCCGAGGGACTAGTCATCGTGCACCCCAACTATTGGAACCGCCCCCCGGCGATGCTTTGCGGATGGACGGACCGTGTGTTGCGCCAGGGCAGGGCCTTTCGGTTCATCCCTGACGGCAGGGGCGGGGCGCGTCCCGAGGGGATGCTGGGGCTCAAGTTTGCCTTTGTGGTGACGACCGCCAACACGCCAAGGGAGGTGGAAGTCGGCTACTACGGGGACCCGCTCGACCAACATTGGCGGAAGGTGGTCTTCGGCCTCTGCGGCGTGCCACGCATCGAGCGCAGGTCGCTGTGCGGGGTCATCACGAGTTCGCAGGAGGAACGCGCCAGGTGGCTTTCGGAGATCTCGTTAAAGGCGGTCGAGTTGGCATGCACGAAGCCCCCGGCCGGGACATAGACTTCGCCAATCAATCAATCGCGGCGACTCGTCCCAAAGGAGGGCGGCATTGGTCATGTAGACCGCATAGGGCGCCACCTCGCCCATGTGGGAAAACGGCACGAGCCTTGGACGCCTCCGGAAAAGGCACGGGCGGCAGCGCCGGGCTGTGGAAATTGGTTTTCTTCGCAGGCCGCCTTCGCTATTAACTCCGGCGGCCCGGGCGATTCGATTTGGCCGACCCCGTGCAGAGGGAAGCCCCCACCCCATCCGGACAATCGCGAGAACCATGAAAAAATTGATCCAATCTCATCTAGGGCTGCCGGCACTTGTGGTCTCCGTCGCCGGCATCATGGCAATGGGCCCCGCACAGAGTCGCGGCGCGGCGGCAGACCCGGCGGCTCCGCATCTGCAAAAGCAGGGCACGGCCACGCAGCTCGTCGTGGACGGCCGGCCGTTCCTCATCCGGGGCGCGGAACTGAACAATTCAAGCGCATCGAGCCTTGACTACCTGAAGCTGCTCTGGCCGCGGCTCGTGGCCAGCCGCCTCAACACCGTGCTGGCCACCGTGAGCTGGGAGCTGATCGAGCCCGAGGAGGGCAAGTTCGATTTCAAGGTGGTTGACGGCCTGATCGACGGGGCGCGGGCAAGCGACCTGCGCCTTGTCCTGCTCTGGTTCGGCAGCTGGAAGAACGGCAAGTCCACCTACCAGCCCCTCTGGGTAAAGACCGACCAGGCGCGCTTTCCGCTCGTCCAGAATGAGCAGGGGAAAAGCCTGAACACCCTCACCCCCTTCAGCGACGCCAACTGCGAGGCCGACGCCCGCGCGTTCGCCGCGCTGATGCGGCACCTTCGCGACATGGACGGGCGCAGGCACACTGTACTCATGATCCAGGTGGAGAACGAAATGGGCGTCCTCGAGGAATCCCGCGACTACGGGCCGGTTGCCAACAGGGAGTTCGCGGGTCCCGTGCCGGGCGAGCTGATGAATTATCTCGTGGCGCACAGGGACGCGCTCGTGCCGGAGCTCCGCGGGCTGTGGGAGGCCAACGGCTCAAGGACATCGGGCACATGGACGGAGGTCTTCGGACCGGGCAAGCCCGCGGGGAAGGAGATTCCTGTGCGCACGCTCAGTCCGCCCATGACGGCAGAGGAACACGAGAGCGCCTGGCGCAAGCTTTACTGGCCGGTCGACGAGATCTTCATGGCATGGCGCTACTCCCTGTACGTCAACAAGGTGGCCGAGGCCGGCCGGTCGGAATACCCGCTGCCAATGTACGTGAACACATGGCTGCAGCAGCGCGACCACGCCTGGCCGGGCACCTATCCCAGCGGCGGCCCGGAGCCGCAGGTGATGAACGTTTGGCAGGCGGGCGCGCCGGCGATCGCGGTTCTGGCGCCGGACATCTACGTTCCCGAATTCGAGGAGGTGTGCGAGCGGTACCATCGCTGCGGCAATCCGCTGTTCATACCCGAGGCCCGCGGCGATGAGCGAGGCGCAGCCCAGGCGATCTGGGCGTTCGGCAAATACGACGCCATCGCATACTCGCCGTTCGGGATCGACCGCTTTGCCGGGGCGGACACCGAGCTCGCCGAAGCCTACGATGTCATTGCGCAGCTGTCGCCGCTTATCCTCGAGCACCAGGGCGCAGGAACAATGACCGCCATGATCCTGGACCGCGACGGGGCGCCTCAAACGGTCCGCCTCGGCAACTACCAGATCGAGGCGCGCTATTCAGCGCGAGCCTTCGGCCCGGCCGGCGCCACTACGCCACCCGGGCGCGTGGCGGGGCTATTCATCTCCACTGGGCCCGACGACTACGTGATCGCGGGCCGCGCCGCGAACGTCTATTTCTCCTCCGCCGTTGCCCCGGGAGACAGCGTCGGACTCGGCACGGTTGAGGAAGGCGTCTACAGGGACGGCATCTGGGTGCCGGGCCGCCGGCTGAACGGCGACGAGACCCCGGAGTGGAAAGCGCTGCGGTTCCCCGCCGACAGATACAGCATTCAGCGCGTGAAGCTTTACCGTTACCACTGACTGTCCCGGCTCAAAGCGCCGCCGCGGCCCAGGCGATGGCGCGCCGGTCCGCGCGCCGTTCGGTCATCGGATCAGCGACCTGATCGTCGAGAACAGCTGCTTTTCGGTGAAGGGCTTCCTGAGAATCGCCCGTGCCCCGAAAAAACGGGCGACCTTCAGGTGCTCGCCCCTGCGGACGATCCCCCCGCCGGACATCGCGACTATGGGAAGTTCAGGATAAACCCTGTGCACGTCCCTGATCACCTGGAAGCCGTCCTTTTCCGGCATGAACATATCCGTTAGGACCAGTGCGAAGGACTCCGTCGCAAGCAGCCTGCTTGCCTCAAGGCCGTTGGCCACGGCCTCAACGGCATAGCCCTTGTCTTTAATCAAACTGCACAGCGTCTCCCGGAAGTCGTCGCTGTCGTCAATGATCAGGATGGGCGCGGCACCCGTGCCGGCTGGCGCCGGCGACTGTCCGGCCGAGCTCCTTGTCCGCGGACGAGACGCACCTTTGTCTGACGCCGCCCTGCGCGACTTCGCGGTCCTGGCGGTTGAAACGGGTTTGCGCGGCATAATCGACTGATACTAGGCCACAAAAACTCGGTCAACTCGCAACGTCGCACCGTGTCGTTTTCCTCATTCTTGACGGGTGTTGCAGAATCCTTGGACCAATAATTGATTCCCCTCGGCGCTATCGCATCCCCTCTGCTGCAAGCCCACTTAGGACGGCGGATCGCCGGACACCCCTCCCCCTTTCGCCGCACCTGGTTGCGGAACCTACACCCCGCCTCCGAGCTTCAATCCCTCGTGTTCCGCGAATATTCCGGCGCAATTGGAATTCGTTGCAACGCGGACGGACGGATGAGACAAGCGGCTAATGAAAGCCGTCCTTACTGACGCCTCCCTGCGGGCGATCCGATACCTCGAGGGCCTGGCTGAGCGCCCGGTTGCACCCTCTCCCTCCGCCGTCGCAGCGCTCAACGTACTTGACGAGCCCCTTCCGGAGTCGGCGAGCAACCCGGCGGAGACGATACGGCTTCTCGATGAGGCCGGATCGCCGGCCACGATGGCGATGGCCGGCCCGCGCTTCTTCGGCTTTGTCATCGGCGGGTCGCTGCCCGTTGCCCTGGCCGCAAACTGGCTGGCAGGGGCCTGGGACCAGAACAGCGCGCTTTACCGCGCGACTCCCGGCACGGCGCGCCTGGAAAGCGTCGCACTGCGCTGGCTCCTCGACGTGTTGCGCCTTCCCGCCGGCTGCGGGGGCGCGTTCGTCACTGGCGCGACCGTCGCCAACTTCTGCGCGCTTGCCGCCGCGCGCCACGCGGTCCTAGACCGCATCGGCTGGCACGTCGAGGCCGACGGGCTGTTTGGAGCCCCGCCCGTCACGGTGATCGTCGGGGCGGAGATGCACCCCTCTGTGAGCAAGGCGCTCGGTCTTCTCGGCTTTGGCCGCGACCGCGTCGTGGCTGTGGTTACGGACTCCCAGGGCCGGATGCGCCCAGAGCGCTTGCCGAGGCTTTCCGGCCCGACAATCATCTGTCTTCAGGCCGGTAACGTGAACACGGGCGCGTTCGATCCGGCGCCCGCGATAATTCCCCTCGCGCGCGAGGCGGGTGCCTGGGTGCACATCGACGGCGCCTTCGGGCTGTGGGCTGCGGCCGCGCCCTCCCGCGCCCATCTTGCCGAAGGCCTGTATGACGCGGATTCCTGGGCGACCGACGCACACAAGTGGCTGAATGTGCCCTACGACTCGGGGCTGGCGTTTGTGCGCGATCCGCACGCGCTCCAGGCGGCGATGGCCATCACCGCCGACTACCTTCCCACCGAGACGGAGCACCGCAATCCCGGCGACTTCACTCCCGAGCTGTCGCGGCGCGCCCGCGGCGTGGAGGTGTGGGCGGCGCTTCGGTCGCTCGGGCGGGCGGGCCTTTCGGAAATGATCGAGCGCAACTGCGCGCAGGCCCGGCGGTTCGCGGAGCGCCTCGCCGCTGCGGGCTTCGAGATCCTGAATGAGGTCGTGCTCAACCAGGTTCTCGTCTCATTTGGGAGCCCGGAGACCACCCGGAGCGTGATTGAGGCGATCCAGGCCGAGGGGACCTGCTGGGCAGGCATCACGTCGTGGCAGTCGCGCACGGCGATGCGGATAAGCGTATCCTCCTGGGCAACGACCGACAATGACGTCGAGCGAAGCGCGGACGCCATCATCAGGGCCGCCAACGGCCTGCCATCGGCCCGCACCAAGCCTCGCGCGCCAGTCCGAGGCTGAGGGCGCGCGGCATGGAGCCGCTAATTCGAGGGGTAGACGTGGGCGCGAATATCGTTGGCCACCCCGACAGGATCGGCCCCCTTTAGAGGGAAGCTGCCCGACCAGAACACGTTGCTCTGGTCGGCAGCCTCGAGCGTGACCTCGAGGTGGAGCCCGTCACCGCTTCCTTGGATCGACCCAAAGAGCACCTTGCTGGCGCCCCGGTCGCGGGCGAGCTTCAGCGGGTCCCCTTGGGCCCCGGCCGGCCCCGGCTTGGCGAGCGCAACCTTTCCCGGCGCGGCCATGGACAATTGGCCGTATGCGGACGCGAACACCGTCCCCGCGAACCTGCCGGCCGCCTCGTCGTCCGCGGGCGCGGCGAAGGGCACAGCGAGGATGTCGGGCTCGCTGCCGGCCTCGTCGCCGAGCTCGCGGTTGACCGCGGCCGCGATATCCGTCCCCAGTTTCACGAGGTCGACCTTCTTGTCCTTCGACTGGGAGGCCGCGTCGAATTTCTCCCCCATCTCCGACATGATCTTCTGGGCCTTGGCCTTCTGCTCGCCCGTGGGTTCGGGCGCGCGGTTATTGCCGGAGCACATCTTGGCAAGGACGAAGATAACGAGGACGACGAACACTAGCCGTCGCCAGCCCCGCGACAGGCGATGGTACCAGACCCAGGCGGTGCGCAGCGCCCACCCCACGACCAGGAAGAGGAAGTGCAGCTTCTGCCCGGCCTTTTGCTCTGGGAATTGGGGGTACTCCAGGTTTCGGCCAGCCGCGGCCCGCGGCGCAGCGGCCTTGGTCGGCCTGGGGGCCGCGGCGGGGGCGATGTCGCCGCCCAGCAGTCGGCGGCACCAGGCGTCGAAGGCGGGCGTCGGCCGGCCGCCGGGCACAGAGAGCCACTGGACCGAGAGAAACTTCTCGGGTACGCGGGCCCGCGCCTGGCCGGTCGAATCCACCGTTATCGGAACGATGAAGGTGACGTCGTCCGCCATGTCATGGCTCCGGTCGACCGCGAGCCTCCACTCCCTCCTAAAGTATCCCTCGTGCCTGGCGTCGGAGTTGCCCGATATTACCGGCATGAAATACGTGCAGTCGCGGATCTGTCGGCGGATCTTCTGGTCCCAGGCGTCTCCGCCCCCGAGATCGCTCTCATCGTACCAGACCTCGAAGCCGGCGGCGCCGAGGGCGTCGCGAAGGTTTCGCGCGGCTTCGCGGTCCTGCGACGCGTAGCTGATGAAAATGGAGGGCGCGGGCCCGATGGGCGGCGGCTCGCCGGTCGGCATTGCCACGAAAGCTTTCGGGAGGCCCAGCACGAGTCAAGACGCACCCTTGCCGGCCCGCCGTAGACGACTTGGCCCGGCTCACCAGGCCATGCCCACAATGCTCCGGGGCAGTCTGCCGCATCCGGCGGCCGGCCTACTTCCGCAGGGCACGCTCACGCTCAACTGGCGTTGGGTGAGAGTAATACACCATGCTGTAGAGGGGATGCGGCGTCAGGTTGGACAGGTTATTCTGAAAGAGCTTTCGCAGCGCCCCGATCATCGCCGCGCTCGATCCGATCGCGTTCTTGGCGAAGGCGTCAGCCTCATATTCGTTCCTGCGCGACAACCAGTTCATGGCGGGCGCAAACCAGAAAGCCACCAGGCCGCCGAGGATGCCGACGAGGAGGAACGTCGGCGCGAGCGTTCCCTCAGGCAGGCCGAATGCGGTGTTGAACCATGGCGTCCGCGCCAGCCATGCGACGGCAGCGAATGCCCCGAACTGCAGGAACGCGGTGAGGGCGATGAACTTCGGGATGTGGCCGCACTTGAAGTGACCTATCTCGTGCGCGAGCACCGCCTCAAGTTCCGCCGGGGCCAGCTGAGCCATGAGCGTGTCGAAGATGACAATGTGGCGAAAGCGGCCGAAGCCGGTGAAGAAGGCGTTGGAGTGGCCTGAGCGCTTGCTTCCGTCCATCACCTCGATCGTTCTGGCCGGAAAGCCCGTGCGCTCGGCCAGGGCCAGCAGGCCGGCGCGCTGATCGCCGTCTGGCAACGGCGAGAGCCTGTTGAACAGCGGCAGGATGAGCTTCGGGTAGAGGACGATCATCAGCATCTGGACGCCGAACAGGAGGGCGAATCCCCACACCCACCAAAATGAGCCCGCGCGGTTAACCAGGACCAGCATCACCCAGGCGACCGGGAAGCCGATGGCAATCCCGAGGGCCATGAACTTGACCTGGTCGGCCGCCCACAGGCTCAGCGTGCTGTTGTTGAAGCCGAATCGTTCCTCCAGCCTGAATCTCGACCACCATTCCAGGGGCAGTTGAGACAGCCCGAGGAGTAACATGGCGGCGACGACGAAGAGCGCCCCGCTCCAGGTCGCGCCGGGAGCGAGGGCGCTGAATCTCGCCCACAGCCACGGCAGGAGGCCGCTGAACACGAGCGCCAGCAGGATGGCTGCCTCGCAGACAGCCTCCACGGAGCCGAGGCTGCTCTTTGCAAGGGTGTACTCGACCGACTTCGCATAGGTTGCGCCGTCCATCACCCCCTCCATGGAGGCGGGGGTGTGTCCGGCATTCCTGCGCGCTTCGGCCCGGTTCAGGGCCTCAAGCGCCAGTTCGGCCGCAAGGCGCAAAACCACCAATGCGAGGACACACCGGCGAATCCAATCCATGGCTTCACTTCATGGGCGTTCAAATCCACGCCAATCCCAAACCGCCAATTGGCAGCCGCGTGGAGTCGACCCTCCCGGCCCCGGGGAATCGGGCGGGAACGCACGGTGGTTGGGCAAAGGAACGGTTTCCCATGGGCTTCCGCCAGCTGCGCAAGAATCGGCCGCCGATCCCGGATAGACTACGGGTGCAGCAAGCGCCTGTAGATGCGCCATTCGAATGCCCCAAGGCTCACCGCAGGCAGGCCCTCCTGGGCGGCGGCGCCCTCGGCACCTGACTTGAGGGCCAACACGAATTTTTCCCCGTTGTCGACCTGGACTGCGGCTGAATGAGGGCGGTTGGAGAAGTTGACAAGCGTGACGAATTCCTCGTCGTCGCCCTGGCGAAGGAAGGAGACGACATCCTGCGGAGCGGAGTTCTCCAGCCAGACCACGGTGCCGGTCTGCAGCGCGGGATGGCTGTGGCGAAGCGCGATCAGCTTCCGGTAGGTCTCGCGGAAGCCTTCGCGCTGCTTGGGCTGCCAGAATATGGGCACCCTCTCGAAGAGCGCCGGAGCGCCGGACTCGGTTGAGTCGCCGACCTCCATTCCGTTGTACAGGAGCGGAACACCATCGAGCGTGAACATCATTGCGCTGGCCGCGAGGGCTCCATTCCAGCCAAAGCGGCTAATGGCGCGGGCCTCGTCGTGGTTGTCGGTGCACCGCAGGTGGAGGGCGCCGATCGGGAATGCCGCCTGCTCCGATCTCTCCCAGGTGCGACGCACCTCGGTCGCCGGGGCACCCTCCATCAGGACCCTGTTCACTGCGCCGAGCATTGACCAGGCGTAGTCCGCGTCGAAGGCGTGCACCAGGAGCTCGGGCTTGTCGCTCTCCGCAAGAAGAAACAGGCCGGGTCGAAGCTTGTCCAGATCCTGCCGCAGCTGCTCCCAGAAATCTGTCGGGACCTCGCCTGCCGCGTCGCAGCGGAACCCGTCAAGCTGGAACTCGCGGACCCAGTACTGCATCATGTCGCTCATGTACCGGCGAGTCTCGGGATTGCCGTAGTTGAGGCCCGCGACGTCCGTCCAGTCGGGGTTCGGCGGGATGACGTGGCCCTCCTTGTCCTGCTTGTAGTAGCGCGGATTGGACATCATCACGCTGTCCCACGCCGTGTGGTTGGCGACCACGTCTATGATGACCTTCATCCCCCGGGCATGGGCTCCGTCGATGAGCCGGTGCAGGTCGTCCTTTGTCCCGTAGTCGGGATTGACACCGTAGTAATCCCGCACTGCGTACGGGCTTCCTATGCTTCCCTTGGCATTGAGGCGGCCGAGCGGATGCACTGGCATCAGCCAGAGCACGTCGACGCCGAGCGCCTTCAGCTCGTCCAGGCGCCCGGTGATGCCCGCGAAGTCCCCCTTCTGCGAGAACTGGCGCGGGAAAACCTCGTAAACGACGGCGCCCCGGACCCAGGCCGGGGCCGTGCGGGCGTGCACGGCCGACCAGTCTTTCGTAGCGTCCGCTCGCAGCGGCAGCGCGGCCAGGGACGCGAGGAGGATGGGAACGCAGACTCGGGGAAGCAGGTTGATGGTTTTCATTCCGTTAGGTCCGCCGTTTTCGGGCGGCGTTTGACTGTCGATGGGACCCGGGGGCTGGCCCAGGAAAGGATGCAGGAGCCGGCCTGGCCGCCGCGAGAACCGAAGCCCCGAGGCAACTTGGATGGACCGGATAATTCCTAGACTCCCGGGCCGCATCCGTGGACGGCCCACCCGTGCCAGCGATCCCGCTTGCGCATCACGGACCCGTGGCGATGCGCAGTGGTTGTCCATTGACTCCGGCGGCTCCGGCGCGACTCCCCGGGCCCATCCGGCTGCCCGCCGGCCCCGGAGCGAATCGGCACGGCCTCTTACGGGACGGTGAGCTCCAGCGGGGCGTAGCCCTTGGCACTGACCGCGACCTTGTCGGCGGCGGCAAGCTCAGTGATAGTCCAGACCTCACCCGCTGCGATCGCGTGGCCGGAAACGTTTCGGACCCTCGAGTTCGCATGAAACGTCACGCTGGAGGTCACATGCACGTCGACCGTTATGGAGTCGCTCGAGATGTTCTTCAGATGCAGCAGGTACGGGCCGCTCTCGCCCTCCGTCACCTTCTCGAATGTGTAGGTCAAGGGAAGGCTCTGAGCCTTGTCCTCCAGGCGCGAAGGCGCGGCCGCGCCGGCGGCCTTCGCGGCCGGCAATTGAATGAAAGCGTATCCGAAGGCGCAGGCCAGCGCGATCAGGCCGGCTCTGCAAATTACCGCGGGAGCGGAGGATGTGTTCGAGGGAATCATGGTCTGAGGGTTCGGTTTCCTATCGGATAATCCCGGGCACCGCAAGGAAGACTGGCGGCCGAGGGCCGCGCCATTCGAAGCCACGATCTTTACTCGTGCGCGGCGATGGGTAGACTAACCCTCCCATGCAGTCCGTTGACAACGCCGTCGATGCGGAGGCGGAGCGCCTCCTCGGCGCATTGATGCATGTCGATTGCGACCCGCGAGGGCGCACCTGGAACCTGGAAACCTGCCGGGAAATCGCGCCGCTGACGCTCGAGATCAACCGGCTCAAGAAGGAGAAGGAGGCCGTCATCCTCGCCCACTCCTACGTCGAGCCGGAGATCATCTACGGCGTCGGCGACTTCAAGGGCGATTCGTACTACCTCAGCATGCAGGCCAGGGACTCGCGGGCGAAGGTGATCGTCTTCGCGGGCGTGGTCTTCATGGCCGAGACGGCGAAGATCCTTTCGCCCGAGGCGACCGTCGTCGTGCCCGACCGCGGGTCGGGCTGCTCCCTTGCCGATTCCATAACCGGGGAGGACGTGCGCAGGCTCAGGAGCCTCTATCCGGACGCGGCGGTCGTCTGTTACATAAACAGCACCGCCGAGGTGAAGGCCGAGTCCGACGTCTGCGTCACCTCGGGCAACGTCTACGACATCGTCGCGTCGCTGCCGGCGCGCCGCATCGTCTTCGTGCCCGACCGGCTGATGGCGGAGAACCTGAAAAGCGAGCTGAGGCGGCGCGGCGTCGAGAAGGAGGTCGTCTCCTCCGACGGCACCTGCCTCGTGCACGAGGAGTTCACGCTGGGGCAGGTCGGGGCCGCGCGCGCGCAGTTTCCGGGTCTCAGGATCGTCGCGCACCCCGAGTGCGCGCCGGAGGTGGCCGCCGCGGCCGACTTTGTTGGAAGCACGGGCGCGATGATGCGCTACGTGAAGGGCACGGCCGCTCCGTATTTCCTCATGCTCACCGAGTGCGGCCTGGTCGGGAGGCTCGAGGTGGAGGCCCCCGAGAAGAGATTCATCGGCGGGTGCCGCCTCTGCCCCTACATGAAGCTGAACTCGCTCGAGAAGGTGCGCGACGCCCTGGCCGCCCCGCGCGGGGACCAGATCATCACGCTGGACGAGAAACTTCGCCGGCGCGCCGCGCGCTGCATCGAGAGGATGTTTGAACTTGGACCCGCGCACTGACCACCTGATCGACCTCGCCCTGGAGGAGGACCTGGCGTTCGGCGACGTCACCAGCCGCGCCATCTTCCCGCGGGACCACGAGTCGTGCGCATTCATCGAGGCGGGAAGCGACCTCGTCATCTGCGGGCTGGATGTCGCGGCCCGGGTGTTCGCGCGGGTCGATCCCGCCCTGAGGGTCAGCCCCTCGGCCCGAGACGGCGACCGCGTCAAGCGCGGCGCAAGGGTGTGCCGTGTCGCGGGCCCGACCGCGTCCCTGCTCGCGGCCGAGCGGACGGCGCTCAACTTCCTCCAGCGCCTCTCCGGCATCGCCACGCTCGCCCGCCGCTTCGCCGACGCCGCGGCGGGAACCGGGGTCGCCGTCGTCGACACGCGGAAGACCACCCCCGGCTTTCGCTCCCTGGAGAAATACGCCGTGCGCTGCGGGGGCTGCGGCAACCACCGAAGCTCGCTTGGCGAGCACGTCCTCATCAAGGACAACCACATCGCCGCGGCGGGCTCGCTCGGCCGGGCGGTGCGGCTCGCGCGCGCGGGCGCGCCGCACCTCTGCAGGATCGAGGTCGAGGCGGAGTCCCTTGCCGAGGTCCGCGAGGCCGTCCGCGCCAAGGCCGACGTCATCCTGCTCGACAACATGAGCCCGCAGCGGGTCCGCGAGGCCGTGGCCGTGATCGGCGGAGCCGCGATGGTTGAGGTGTCGGGCGGCGTGCGCCTCGAGAACCTGCGCGACTTCGCCGCAGCCGGCGTGGACTTGATCAGCGTCGGCGCCCTCACCCACTCCGCGCCGGCCGCGGACCTGAGCCTAACGCTGCTTCCGGGGCGCCGGAAAGCCGGGGCGCGCCCCCGCTGAAGCCCGGCCATGGAGGTCCGCGAATCAGACTGCCTCGTGATCGGCGCCGGCCTCGCCGGCTCGGCCTACGCGCTCCACGCGGCCAGGCTCGGGCTGGCGACGGAGCTCCTGTCACTTTCGGATCCGCTCGCGGCCAACAGCGACTGGGCCCAGGGCGGAATCATCTACGACGTCGGCCATGACCCCGAGTCGCTCGCGCGCGACATCCTCGAGGCCGGGGACCACGGCTCGAACCCGGCCGCAGTCGAGCAGCTTGTCCGGGAAGGCCCCGGCGCCGTGAAGGAGCTTCTCATCGACGAGCTCGGGGTCGAATTCGACCGCGGCGCCGACGGCGGCCTGGATTTCGCGAGGGAGGGGGGCCACAGCGTCCGGCGGATCATCCACGCGAAGGACGCGACGGGCCACGCCATCCTCACCGCCGTGGCGCGTCGGGTCGAAGCCAGCCCGCGCATCACCCGGCGCGCGGGCTTCGTCGCGATCGACCTGCTCACCCTCTCCCACAACTCATCCGACCCGGCCGACCGGTACCAGCCGCTCACCTGCTATGGCGCCTACGCCCTCGACACGGCAACGGGCCAGATCATCGCCATCGTCGCCAAGAAGACCGTCCTCGCGACCGGGGGCCTGGGCCAGATCTTCCTCCACACCACGAACCAGCCGGGCAGCGTCGGCCACGGGGTAGCCATGGCCTACCGCGTGGGCGCCCGCTTGGTCGACATGGAGTACGTCCAGTTCCACCCGACCGTGTTCGCCCGCAAGAACGCCCCGCACTTCCTCATCACGGAGGCGCTGAGGGGCGAGGGCGCCGTGCTCGTGAACGCCCGGGGCAACCGCTTCATGGACGCCATCCATCCGCTCGGCTCGCTTGCGCCGCGCGACATCGTGGCCCGGGCCATCCACCAGGAGCTCGCCGCTAGCGGCGAGCCGTGCGTGTTCCTCGACCTGAAGGCGATGGCGCCCGGCTTCATCCGCGAGCGGTTCCCGAACATCTACGAGCGCTGCCTCGCCCACGGGCTCGACATCACCCGCGAGCCGATTTCGGTCGTGCCGGCGGCGCATTTCGCGTGCGGCGGCGTGCATGCCGACCTCAACGGCCGCACTAACATCCACCACCTGAGCGCCATCGGCGAGACCGCCTGCACGGGGCTTCACGGCGCAAACCGCCTGGCGAGCACGTCGCTCCTGGAGTGCCTGACGAGCGCGAGGTTCGCCGCGATCGCCGACTCCGGGGACATCGCGCGGGAGTCCTTCCGCCTGCCCCGGCCGAGCCCGTGGGAGAGCCCCAAGCGGGAGGCTGACCTCGTGCTCGTGCGCCAGGACATGCTGCAGATCCAGCACACCATGTGGAACTACGCCGGCGTGGTGCGGTCGCAGCGGCGCCTGACCCGGGCGCGCCGGATCCTCCTCGAACTGCGCGAGGAGATCCAGAGCTTCTATCGCGGCTGCCGCCTCACCCGCGAGCTGGTCGAGCTGCGCAACGCCGTGCAGACCGCCCTCCTGGTCGTGCACGCGGCCGCCCTAAACCCGGTGAGCAAGGGCTGCCACTACGTCGTCGACGGCGACTGACGGCGGGACGCACCCGGGTCTCAGGGAACGCGGGCAAAGCGCAGGGCGGCCCCGCCCCCCGGCGCCATGTGCAGGTCGAGCGTGTCATCGGCCGAGACGTCCCGCTCCTCGGTCTCGAGGTGCCCGGCGTTGTCCGCGCTGTCCGCGGCGTCCCGCCACCAGCGCAGGTGCCACTTGCCGGGCCCGAGGAAGTCGAGCCTCACGGACACCACGCGCGTGAAGCTGTTGTTCAGCGCCCCGAGATACCAGTCGGGGCCGGAACGGCGCGCGACGACGAGGTGCTCGGCCACGACGCCTGAGAGGACGCGGGTGTCGTCCCAGACCGTCGGCACTAGCTTGAGGAAATCGACCCCGGGCTGGCCGCGCATGTTCACGGGGTGGTCGCAGACGCACATGACCGGGCTCTCGTAGGCGACGAACAGCGCAAGCTGGCCGGCGCGGGTGCCCTGGACCTGGGTGGGCGAGACGCCCGACTGGAACCTGTCCGGCGGCCGGTTGACAAAGCCGCCGGGCGTGAAGTCGCCGGGGCCGGCAAGGAAGCGTGTGAACGGCAGGGTGACGCGATGCTCCGGGGTTACGCGCCGGCTCCACTTGTTGTACTCGTTGCCGAGAACGCCCTCCCTTGTGATCTGGTTGGGCCAGGTCCGGATCATCCCCGTCGGCTTGAAGGCGCCGTGGAAGTCGACGAGCAGGTGGTGCTCGGCCGCGCAGCGCGTGATCTTCTCGTACCAGTTGACCATCTCCTGGTCGTCGCGGTCCATGAAGTCGATCTTCACGCCGGCGATCCCCCACTTCTCGTAGAGCGCGAACGCCCGCTTGTAGGCGTCGTCCCTGTCGACGTCGCTCCAGTAGAGCCAGACCCATAGCCGCACCCTGTTCTGAGCGGCGAAGCGGAGCAGCCCGTCCATGTCCACCTCGGGGACCGGCCGCGTGATGTCGGAGGCGGCCGAGCGGGTGCCCACGTACCACCCTCCGTCGACGAGCTGGTAGGGCCACCCCATCTCGCCCGCGAACTCGATGAAGTCCTTCATTGTCCCCGTGTCCATCCGCCCGATGCCGGACCACCACCGGTCCCAGGCCATCATGCCGGGCTTTATCCAGGAGGTGTCGGCTATCTGGCAGGGGGCGCTAAGGTTGAGGACCAGGTCGCTCTCGACGAGCCGGCCCGGCTCCCCGCCTATCAAGAGGACGCGCCATGGGGACTGGCGCTGCGCGGCGCCGGCCACGAGGCCGCGGCCGTCCCACCGCGGCGCGAGACGGCTGCGGAGCGTCACAGCGGTCGTGCCCGCGGCCTGCGGCTCGCGGGAGAGCCAGAGGCCGGCCCAGTCTACAAGGTCGGCCTCGGTGACGGCGACCCACGCCGCCGGGGTATGAGTGAGCAGCGGCAGTCCGGTCACGGTCTCGACCGCCAGGTCGGACAGGCGCTGCCTGCGGAACTCCCACTCCTGCGATCCGTGGAATCCGCCGCGCGAGTCGTAGGCGTCGGGCGGGACGGCTATGTGGTCGCCGGCGAAGTACACGTTGTCGGCCGTGAATGCAAATTGCGTCAGCTCCTCGTCCACGGTGTAGTCCGCGGCGCCGCCGGCGCGGGGCAGCACGTAGCGGAAGCCCACCCCGTCGTCATAGGCGCGGAACACCACCGAGAAGGTCTGGCCGGCGCCCGACCTGTCGCGGAGCGTGACCGCGAGCTCCCGATGGCGGTCGCGCACCTCGCGCCGCTTCCCGAGCGGGTTGATCCATGTGGAGTCGCCCTCCGAGCGCGACGCGCCCACGAGGGCGACGTCGGCGCCGAGCACGCCGCCTGGGCGCATCCGCAGGCCGAGCCGCGACTCGTTCAGCACCGGCGTGCCGTCGACGGCCACGCTGTAGCTGAGCGCGCCGGTCGGGTTGACCGTCACGGCGATGCGACCATCGGGAGAGCGCAGCTCGAGCGCGGAGGCGGAGCGCTGGGCTTCGGCCGCCCGGGCACCAGCCGGGGAGGCAAGGACGAGCGCAAGGACGGCGGACGGCCACGCGCGGCGGGGCCACGCGGCGAGCCGCTGGGGTTGCATATTCATCGGGGGGACTCCGGGGGTTTGATCCGCAGGACGCCGCGCAGGGGTTTCGTGCTCGGCGCGCCCGCACCGCTTACGCTACCCGCCGCGGGGGCGCGCGGTCCAAGCAAAAATGGCGCCCGGCGGCCCGCGGCCCTACAGCCGGATCGCGCGCAGGCGCAGGGAATTCGTCACGACCGAAACCGAGCTGAGGCTCATGGCCGCCGCGGCCATCATCGGGTTCAGCGTCAGCCCGAGGAGGGGATAGAGCGCGCCCGCGGCGACGGGGATGCCTAGAACGTTGTAGGCGAACGCAAAGACGAGGTTCTGGCGGATGTTGGCCATCGTAGCGCGCGAGAGGCGGATCGCCCTCGCGATGCCGCGCAGGTCGCCGCTGACGAGGGTCACGCCGGCGCTCTCCATCGCGACGTCCGCGCCCGTCCCCATCGCGATTCCCACGTCGGCCGCGGCGAGCGCGGGCGCGTCGTTGACCCCGTCCCCGGCCATGGCGACCGCGCAGCCCTCGCGCTGGAGCGACTTTATCCACTCGATCTTGCCGGCGGGCCCGACCTCGGCCTCGAAGCGGTCGAGGCCGAGCTGGCGCGCCACAGCCCCGGCCGTGCGGCGGTTGTCGCCGGTCACCATAACGAGCCTCACGCCGAGGGCGTGGAGCTGCGCGATCGCGTCGCGCGAGGACTCCTTGATCGGGTCGGCGACGGCGAGGAGGCCGGCCAGCCTCCGGTCGATCCCGACGAGGAGCACCGTCATGCCGTCGGACTGGAGGGACGCGGCGCGCCCCTCAAGCGCGGCGTCGAGGGACACGCCCTCCCCGGCAAGGAAGTCCGGATTGCCGACCGCGGCCGCCCTAGAGTCCACCAATCCCGCGACCCCGCCTCCGGCGACGGACCGGAAGTCCGCGACCGGGCGCAGCGCGATCCCCCTGTCGGCGGCGCCCCGCACGACGGCCGCGGCGAGCGGATGCTCGGAGGCGCGTTCGAGCGACGCCGCAAATTGGAGGATCGTTTCCTCGTCGGCGCCCGGGGCGGGCCAGACTCCCGTCAGGCGGGGCTTCCCCTCGGTGAGGGTCCCGGTCTTGTCGAGGACGAGCCACTGCGCCGTTCCAAGACGCTCCAGCGCCTCGGCGTTCCTGACGAGCACCCCGGACTGCGCGCCCCTCCCCACGCCCACCATGACGGCCATGGGCGTGGCCAGCCCCAGCGCGCACGGGCAGGCGATGATGAGCACGGCCACAGCGGCAACGACCGCGTGAGACAGGCGGGGCTCCGGGCCGAGGAAATACCAGGCGAGGAACGTTATCACGGCGGCCGCAGCGACCGCCGGCACGAAGACGCCGGCCACGCTGTCCGCAAGGCCCTGGATCGGCGCCCGACTGCGCTGCGCGTCGGCCACCATTTGCACGATCCGGGAGAGCAGCGAGTCCGCGCCCACGCGCTGCGCGCACATGATGAAGCTGCCCGTTCCGTTGATGGTGCCGCCCGTCACCAGATCGCCGGATCCCTTCTCCACCGGGATCGACTCGCCGGTTATCATCGACTCGTCGAGCGAGGAGTGGCCATCCGTGACGACCCCGTCGACCGGGACCTTGCCGCCGGGGCGGACCCGCAGGCAGTCGCCCACCTTGACCTCCGCCAGCGCCACCTCGATGTCGCCTTCGGGCGCGACCCGGGTCGCGGTCGCCGGCGCGAGGCCGAGCAGCGCGCGCAGCGCGCCCGAGGTCTGGGCGCGCGCGCGAAGCTCGAGCACCTGGCCCAGGAGGACGAGCGTCACGATCACCGCGGCGGCCTCGAAATAGACGCCGACGGCGCCGTGCGTGCGCGCGGTCTCCGGGAACAGGCCCGGCAGGACGAGCGCCAGGGCGCTGTAGGCCCAGGCCGCGCCGACCCCGAGCGCGATCAGGGTGAACATGTTCCAATGGCCCGACCGGAGCGAGCGGGCGGCGCGCACGAAAAAGGGGAAGCCGGCCCACCACACCACGGGCGCCGAGAGGACGAACTGGGCCCACTTGGCGAGCGGTGGGCCCCCCGCCCGCGCGAGACCCGGCTCAAGGTGCGCCATGGCAAGGGCGAACACGGGCAGCGTGAGCGCGGCCGCCACCCAAAGGCGCCGGGTCATGTCGGACAGCTCGGGGTTGGCCCCGCCGCCGGCGCCCCCTGCCGGTGCATCCTCCTCGAGCGCCATGCCGCAGATGGGGCAGGCGCCGGGATGGTCCTGCGCGACCTGCGGGTGCATGGGGCAGATGTAGCGCGCGCCCGCCTGGTTGCGCTCGAGCGCCATTCCGCACCTCGGGCATTCGCCGGGCGAGAGGGATTCCACGCCGGGGCACATCGGGCAGTAGTAAGGCGCGCTGGGCCGCGCGTCGCGCGCGGGGCCGGTCGGCTTGTCGGGAGACGTCATCTAAGCAGGTGACATTGTAGCGAAGTCAGGCCGGCGCCAGCCCAACGCCGCCAGCCTGCGCCGACGGTTTCGCCAGTAGGGCCCTCCCCGCGCGGCGAGGCTTGCTCACAGAAAAAATCCCGGTGTTACGAACGGTACTAACAGTCATTTGATTATGTAATGAATTCCATCGACAGCCATAGGGAGCCACCCGTCGGTCGGCGGCAATTGATGCGGATGATTTGGCAATCAATGAGCTGTCCCAATGCTGCCGAAAAAGGTACACTATCGCTCTCCATGAGCGATTCCCACGATACCTTCACACGGAAACCGTCGTCATTCTGGACCTCTGCGCGCAGAGGCGCGGTCGCCCCCTCGGAGGCGGTCGCATCGATCTGCAGCCGGACCAATGTCTTCATCCACGGGGCTGCGGCGACGCCCACCCCGCTGGTCGAGGCCATGTCCGCGCGCCGGGACCTGGAAAACGTGCGCCTCTACCACCTGCACACGTCGGGCCCGGCCCCGTTCGCGGAGCCCGGCCGCGAGAAGGAGTTTCTCTCGAACTCGCTTTTCGTGGGCGCCCCGCTGCGCCCCGCGATCGCCTCAGGCCAGGCCGACTTTGTCCCCGTCTTCCTGTCGGACATCCCCGCGCTCTTCACCGGCGGCATCGTGAAGCTCGACGTGGCGCTCCTGCAGCTCTCGCCGCCCGACGAGCACGGGTTCTGCTCCCTCGGGACGTCGGCCGACTGCGCCAAG
>Ga0187851_10000378_pt1 | contig 45820 bp, 41 predicted proteins | sample June2016WEW_6_10_FD_132997 | JGI IMG/M metagenome (GOLD analysis project Ga0187851, IMG submission 132997) | Peatland microbial communities from SPRUCE experiment site at the Marcell Experimental Forest, Minnesota, USA - June2016WEW_6_10 | ecosystem: Environmental > Terrestrial > Soil >...
CCGCTCAGGTTCATGAAGGTGGTGGGGCGGGCGAGGACGACGTCGAAGCCGTCGACGGTGCCCGCACGCACCTTGGCGGGCCCTTCGCGCCTCGCTCGGGCGAACCGACCCCGACTCTCCAGCTCGTCGAGGACCATCCACCCGCAGTTGTGCCGGGTGTGGGCGTACTCGCCCCCGGGATTGCCCAGGCCGATGATCAGAGTTGCCATGGCTCTCGCGGCATCAGTGCGGGGCGAGCTCGGGGACGTCCTGCCCCGGGAGCAGCCGCCGGGTCTCGGCGGTCATCGCCCCAGCCCGCTCCGGCTCGTCGTGGTCGTGGCCCAGGCAGTGAAGCAGGCCGTGGACGGCCAGCAGGCGGAGCTCTTCGGCGGGGGCGGCGGGATTCTGGGCGCCGGCCCTCTCCACCGAGATGGCGACATCGCCCACCCATTCGCGCCCATCGCCCGGGAAGGCGAGGACGTCGGTGGCGGCGTCCACCCCGGCGTGCAGGCGGTTGAGCCGGCGCAGCTCCTCGTCGTCGGTCAGACGCACCGCCAGACCGGCGCGGGCGGGCACGCCGAGGACGTCTCCGCTGCTGCGGAGCAGGGGGCCGAGCCGGCCGTCACGGACCAGGGCCAGGCTCGCGACGTCGAGAGTGGGCGAGCGGTGGATGGTCACCCGCATGGGGAACTCATGGTGGCGCAGAAAGAAAGGGGCTCGCCACGTGGCGAGCCCGAAAATCTGGTGATGACGGCGTCAGCCGGCTTTCGCCCGGCGCTTCCGGGCGGCCACCAGCTTGCGCTTGCGGCGGACCGAGGGCTTCTCGTAGTGCTCGCGGCGCCGGACCTCCGAGAGAATGCCGTTCTGCTTGATCTTCTTATTGAAGCGCCGCAGCGCGCTCTCAAAGGTCTCGCCTTCGCGGACCTTGACCTCCGACACGGTTGGGGAATCACCTCCTCGACGCCGCCACCGGCGGCCTGAGTCATGCGGACACCGCTCGTCCACCGAAGGGGCGGGGGGGCGCCGGCATCGCCGCCGCGCTCACCGCGGGCTCGAGCCCTGGCTGAACGGAGGCCTCACTCTAGCAGGGTGCGGAAGCAGCCCCGACGGTCCCGCCGCCCCACCGGCGGGCGTCCGTCTGGATGACCGGCAGCCTGCAAACAGATGTACGAACCATCAGGTATCATCGGCGGATGCTCGATTTCCCGCCGGAGGCGCCGGCTGCCGCCGGGGACGCGGCGGCGGGCGGCGCTCCCGCGGAGCTGGACGGGAGCGGGGAGGTCCGAGCCACCGGCGGCGCACCCGTGAACCTGGACGAGGTGCAGCGAAGAGCCGTCGATCACGGCGCGGGGCCGTGCCTGGTGCTGGCCGGACCGGGCTCCGGCAAGACGCGGGTCATCGTCGAGCGGTTTCTCCGCCTGATCCGGGAGGGCACGCCGGCGGATCGCCTGCTGGTGCTCACCTACACCCGCAAGGCCGCCACCGAGATGCGCGACCGGGTCGAGCGCGCCCACGGCCGTTTCGAGGGCGACCCGCCCCTCCTCAACTACCACGCCTTCGCCCAGCGGGTGCTGCGCCACTGGGGCTGGCGGCTCGGGATCTCGCCGGCCTTCCGCATCGCCGATGAGGCGGAGCGGTGGCTGGTGGTCGACGGCATCCTCGGCGAGCTGCGGCCGACCACCCTCTACAACCCGCTCCGCTCCCATGACCTGGTCGACGCCATCCTGGAGGTGATCGAGAAGGCCAAGCAGGAGCTGGTCTCGCCCGACGATTACGCGGGCTGGGCCAAGGCCCGCCTGGCCGGGCCGGGCGCCAGCCTGGAGCGCGAGCTGCTGACCCGCCACGCCGAGTGCGCAGAGGTCTACCGGCGTCTGGAGGCGACCTTCATGGAGCGGGCCGTCCTCGACCACGACGACACCATCCTCTACGCCGAGCGGCTGCTGCGCGAGCACGCGGACGTCCGGGAGGCGGTGGCCGGGGTCATCGACCACGTGATGGTGGACGAGTATCAGGACACCAACTACGCGCAGGCCCGCCTGGTCGAGGTGCTGGCCGGCGAGCGGGGCAACATCATGGTCGTCGCCGACGACGACCAGTCCATCTACAAGTTCCGGGGCGCGTCGCTCGCCAACCTCGACCGCTTCGCCCGCATCTACCCGACCCACGAGAGCGTGGTCCTGGACCGCAACTACCGATCCCACGAGGAGATCGTCGAGACGAGCCGGGCCATCATCGGGGCGGCCCCCCCGGGCTCGCGCATCGAGAAGCACCTGGTCGCCGACCGGGGTGCCGGTGGTCAGGTGGAGGTGTGGCGGTCCGCCGACGAGCGCGGCGAGGTCGTCGAGGTGGCCGCCGAGTGCCGGCGCCTGATCGACGCCGGAGCGGACCCGACCGGGATCGCGTGGCTGTTCCGGCGCCACGAGGACATGCAGGCGGCGACCCGCGCCCTCCAGGAGGCCGGGGTGGCCTACGTGGTCCACGGCGGCCGCGGATTCTTCCAGCGGCGCGAGATCAAGGACTTGATGGGGCTCCTGGACGCCGTCCACGACCCGGGCGACTCTCAGGCTGTGCTGCGCTGCCTGCACCTGCCCTCCTTCGCGGTGAGCAACGCCGGCCGGCTCGCGCTCGGCCAGGCCGCCCGCGATCGCGACCTCCCGCTCACCTCGGTGATCGCCGGAGAGTTGCCAGAACTGGCAGCGGAGGACCTGGCAATCGCACGCAGGCTGGTCGACCTCCTGGTCGACCTCCACGCCCAGGCCGCCCGGGACGATGTCCGCGACGTCTTCTACGCCGCCCTGGAGGGGAGCGAGTTCCTCGGGGTCCTGGATGACGCCGAGCCCCTGGCCCGGGCTCAGATCGGAGCCAACCTCAACAAGTTCGGCGAGCTGCTGGAGGGCTTCGCCGACTGGAGCAACGATCGCAGCCTGGCCCTGGCGCTCCGCTACCTCGAGATCCTGCGCAGCAGCCATGCCGCCGACGAGATCGCGGCGGTCGAGGCCACGACGGTGGGGATCAGCCTGCTCACGGCTCACGCCGCCAAGGGTCTGGAGTGGCCGGTGGTCTTTCTCGGACGCTGCACCGAGGAGCGCTGGCCGGGGATGGGCGGCTTCCCCGCCCGCCTGACCCTCCCCGACGAGCTGGTGCCGGAGCCGGCCCCGGAGGGCGAGGCGAGCCGAGACGAGGAGCGCCGCCTCTTCTATGTGGCAGCGACCCGGGCCCGGGACCGCCTCGTCATGGTCCATGCCCGCCGCTACCCGCACTCCTTCCGCGACGAGCGTCCGAGCCCCTTCCTGGCCGCCCTGGACGGCGCGGCATGGGTGTCCCGGCGGACCATCGAGGGCAGCCGGCCACCCGCCCGCCGCCAGCCCGCCGCCGCGGCGGGCCTGCCCACCGCGACGATCCGAGCATCCGTCTCCGACCTGGCCGCCTTCAAGGAATGCGCCCGCCGCTACGCGTATCGGAGTGTCTACCGCCTCCCGGTGCCGGCCTCGCCCCAGCGCTGGTACGGGACCCTGGTCCACAGCGTCCTCCAGGCCCTGGTGGCACTGCGCCAGACCGGCGCCGGCGCCGGGCCCGACGAGGCGGCCCGGCTGTGGGCCGAGGCGTGGGAGGCGTCACGGGGCCCCAAGGGTGCCCATGCCGAGTTGCGCAGCCTCGGCGAGAGCCAGCTCCGGCGCTATGCGGCCTCACCCGGGTGGCGCGACGCCGAGCCCCTCATGGTCGAGCAGCCCTTCACCCTCGGGGTCGGCGCCGGTGACGTGACCGGCCGATTCGACCGTATCGACGCCGGGCCGGGCGGGGTGCAGGTGGTCGTCGATTACAAGACCGGGCCGCCGCGCGAGGAGGAATCCCTGCGCAAGGACCTCCAGGTCCGCGCCTACGCGGTGGCACTCGCCCGCGAGCAGCACAGCGACGAGGCCACGGTCGAGCTGCACTGGCTCCAGACCGCCGAGGTCAGTCGGCTGACGTTCGACTCCGTCGCCCTGGGCCGCTTCCACTTCCAGGTGGAGAGCACGGCCCGCGAGCTGGCCGAGGCCCGGCGCACCCACGACTTCCCGCCCAGACCGAGCAGCTGGCGCTGCGGACACTGCGAGTTCCGGACGGTGTGCGACGAGGGGCGGGAGCAGTAGAGGCGGGAGCGGGCGCCGGAGCGGAAGCGCCGGGGTGTCGAGGTCACCCTCCAATCTCCATCCGGGGCGCCGAGAGCTCGGAGGCGGGTCACGCCGGGATCACGTCACCAGGCCCGAGGGCGTAACTCCCGCACCGCCGGCGTTCTCCTTTGGCTCGGCTTCGTCGATCCAGGCCAGAGGACAGCGGGGCCCTTCGGAGTCATCGACCAGGAAGGGCAGGCCGTTGGCCGACGTCTGGCGGACCGGCACCACCCGGAATCCCGCGCAGGTGAGGGGCTGACCAGCGACGTAGGCGGGGCAGTCCCCGGCCGCGGTCGGGCCCGTGCAGAGATCGACGACCCGCCGCGTGTGCGGGTCGAGGAGGAGGAAGAGCCGGTCCGCAGGAGTCGTGATACCCATCTCGGTGCCCATCTCGATGCCGATCTCGCAATCCCCCCCAAGCATCGTCCACCGCCACCCCCGCACTGGCCATGGCCATAAGTCCCAGTCGATCCAGTGGCTTGGGTCACATGACAATGTGATCGGGGACCCATCGCTTGTAAGGTTAGAATGACGCTATCCGGGGAAGCCGTGGCCGGTGACCCCGCTCACCTTCCGGAGGGGACCAGTGAACAGCCCGGCGCCGTACCTGCACTGGGGATTCATCCTCATCTCGCTTCCCAACCTGCTCCTGATCGCGGTCATGGTGCTGGTCTTCGTGATCGCGCTCATCGCCCCCTTCCCGCACAACACGGCCAAGCACCGGGACGACGACGATGAGTGAGGCGAGCGGCGTTGGAGAGGGCCCGGGCCCGCTCCCGCCGGCCGCGGGCTCCCCCGGCAGCTCCTCCACAGGTGCCCCGGCAGTCCGAGACAAGGGGTGGACCGCGGCGCTGCGCGGCCGCCTGGACGGCCGTCTCCCCCTCGAGGAGGTGCTGCCCACCCGCCAGCCGGCCTTCGTCGGCTCCTGGGTGTACGTCTTCGGCGTGGTGACCATCGCGGCCCTGGTCTGGGTGCTGGTGAGCGGGTGCGTGCTCGCCTTCATGGGCTCGGCCTGGTGGCACACCTCCAACCTGGGCCACTTCTTCAACAGCATCCACTTCTGGTCGGTGCAGATGTTCTTCATCTTCCTGGTGCTACACCTCTGGGGCCAGTACTGGGGCGCCGGCTGGCGCGATGGACGGGCCAAGACATGGATGGTCGGGGTGGTGCTCTTCCTGGTCAGCATCGTCACCGCCTTTACCGGCTACCTGATCCAGCAGAACTTCGACTCCCAGTGGATCGCTGTCAACGCCAAGGACGCGGTCAACGCCACGGGATTGGGAGGCTTCTTCAACGTCCTCAACTTCGGCCAGATGTACGGCATCCACGTGATGCTGTTCCCGATCGCGCTGACCCTGCTGGTGGTGCTCCACATCGTGCAGGTGAGGAGCCGGGGAGTGGTACGGCCGATTGGTGACCCCTACGTACCCGCCGGCGGCGAGAGCGTCTCCCGGGGAGCACCCAGATGAGCGCCCGCCGTCCCAAGATCGACAAGGCCGACTACTACCGCGGGATCCGGATGACGCCGTACGACCTGGTCAAGGAGATCGCCATCGCCACCCTGGGCGTCCTGGTGGTGGTGCTGATCCTCTCGGCGGTGCTCATCTCCCCGGACGTCCCCTCGGCGACCATCCAGGCCTGGGCCAAGTCGGACCCGGTGGACTTCGTGACCACGGCCGCCAGCGAGCTTTCCAGCCAGAGCACCACCGCCCAGTACGGACCTCCCTACACCACCGGCAGCGGTTCGGTGCAGAGCATCGGCCCGATCGAGCCGCAGGTTTGGGCCGGGGTGCACGTCGCGGTCAACGCACCGCTCGACTTCGTGCTCGAGCCTCTCGCGCAGTCCACCGTCGACGACGAGACCCTCGCCGCAGCGCTCACCACCTTCAACGAGGCGAGCTCCGCCCAGCAGGGGAAGTGGCTCACCGCCTACAACCAGGCCCTGGGCAGCGCCAAGCTGGTCGACACGGAGGTGTCGGTGCCGAGCGGTGACTACGGGCCCGTGCCGGTGCTGATGAGCCGGCTGCTCACCCTCGCACGGAGCGGCGGCCTGGACGCGCTGCTGCTGACCAGCGACCACTTCTATCAGACCGACTACAGCAAGCCGCTCCTCTTCCTGAGCGACGGCGGCTACTTCCCGGGCCTCGCCCAGGCGCAGGACCTGACGGGTTCGCAGTGGGGAATGATGAACGAGACCGGGCGGTATCCCGGCCAGGCGTGGCTCTGGCTCTTCACCCTCTGGTACCAGCTCCCGCCCTTCAACTCGGCGAGCAACGGCGACCTGCTGGTGGTCGTGGTGATGACCATCCTCAGCCTGGGTCTCCTGCTCGTCCCCTTCATCCCCGGGGTGCGCGACATCCCGCGCTGGATACCCGTTCACAGGCTGATCTGGCGGGAGTACTACCGGAGCGAAAACAAGAACATGCACCGCGGTACGACGAAGTGAGCAACGAGATGGCGGATTGGCGCGATACCAAGCTGTCGCAGCTTCGCGCTCTGATCGAGCAGGCCGACCCCGAGGTGGCCGAGGAGGCGAAGTGGAAGAAGCCCTCTCAGCCGGCCGGGGTCCCGGTGTGGTCCCACTACGGTCCGATCTGCACCGGCGAGACGTACAAGAGCGCCGTGAAGCTCACCTTCTTCAAGGGAGCCGCGCTCAAGGACCCTTCGGGACTGTTCAACTCCAGCCTCGAAGGCAACACCCGGCGGGCCATCGACTTCCACGAGAACGATGAAATCGATGAGAAGGCTTTCGCAACTCTCATTCGAGCTGCCGTCAGCCTGAACCAGTCCTCGACCCGCGGCTAGTCAACCGCCAGTCGGGGAGTGCCCGACGGCCACCAGCCGCAGCGGGTCAGGGTGTCCCCAAGGCTACGAAGTGCCGGCCTCAGGGCCACTCGCTGGGCTGGCTCTCCTTGCGGCGGGCGACGAAGGCGGCCACCTCGGCGCGCCTCTCGAGGCCCAGCTTCATGAGGATGTTGGAGACGTAGTTCTTGACGGTCTTGTCGGCGAGATGCACCCGCTCGGCGATCTGCCGGTTGGTGAGCCCCTCGGCGACCAGGGCCAGGATCTTGCGCTCCTGGGGGGTGAGGTCATTGATGATGTCCCCGGGGGTGACCACCTCGCCGCGCAGGCGGGCGAGCACCCGCTCGGTGACCTGGGGATCGAGCAGCGAGTGACCGCCGGCGACCTGGCGGATCGCACCGATCAGGTCAGTACCGTGGATCTGCTTGAGGATGTAGCCGGACGCCCCGGCCATGATCGAGGTGAAAAGTGCTTCGTCGTCGGCGAACGACGTCAGCATCAGGACGTGGGTGTCGGGGTGGGCGGAGCGGATCTCCCGGCAGGCCTCGATCCCGGAGCGGCCCGGCATGCGCACATCCATCACGACCACCTGGGGGTGCAGCCGGGCGACGGCCTCGAGAGCGGCGTCCGCGTCCCCGGCCTCCCCGATCACGTCCAGGTCGGCCTCGGTCTCGAGGAGTCGCCGGAGGCCCAGCCGGACCAGTTCATGGTCGTCACAGAGCAAGACGCGAATGGAGTCTCTGGATTCCATGGCGGTGAATTCTACGCTCATGGCTGCTCGACCTTGCCCCGAAGGGACCCCATCTGAGGGTCCTCGGTCACGAGAACTCGGGTCCGCGAGGCCCTTGAGGGTGGGGCCGCGCGAATCGGGGGGGGCAGACCCGGATCGGTGAGGAGCGCAGGAGGAAACCCTGGGTTGAGCCGGGTGGTGGGATGAGACGCGAGGGGCCGCTCACCCATCCAGGTCAGGGGACCGGAGCCCGGGTGATCAGCCGCCGGCGCCGCCGGTGCCCCCCCGGCGTCGGGCCGGGTCGGCCAGCGCCACGATGCAGAGGACGAGCGCCACCACCGCCATGGTGCCGGCCAGCCAGAGGCACGCCAGAGCCCACTGCTGCAGCGACATCAGTGCTGCCCTCTCTTCACAGGACGGCGGGTGGCGCCGCGGAACATCTCCTGAGGCTCACGGTGAGACGGCTGGGCGGTCAGATGGTCCGCCTCCGACCCCTGGTGCTGGAAGGGCCACGCGACCCTATGGCTTGGGACCATGGTCACGGCGGCACGGGAGGCCGGCGCCCATCACGGCCGCCCGGCCCCACCAGAGTAGTGACCTTATCCCCTGGCCCAGAGGGGGATGGCGCGGGGATGCTCCAGCGTGGGTTCCAGGAGCCCTTGGTTCCGAAAGACCCGACCGTTACGACCCGTCCGAGCTCCCTGCGACTCCAGGCGCCGATGGTGTGGGCTCTCCCCGGCGCTTCCGGTGGCCGCAGGGAGCGAGGCGGATCGGATTCCGCTTCGCGGCGGAGGCGCACCCGGAAGCGTGGCGCCTGGGCTGCGGCCGAGGCCGAGGCCCGCCGTCTCGGTGACCATCGGCCCACGACATCCAGCCACCATTTTCCGTAGGCTGGGGCGGTGACAACCGATACCGCAACCCCACCGCCTATCTCGCTCACCTGGAGCGCCGACGCCGCCCTCATCGACGGGGCGGCCATCACCATCCGCCCCCTCACGCCCGAAGACCTCGAGCTGCTCCGGAGCTTCTTCACCTCCCTCTCGGCCGAGAGCATGCGGCTCCGCTACTTCTCCGCCAGCCACCAGCTGACCGAGGAGGAGCTGACCCGTCTCACGACGAGCGACGCCGCCACCCACACCCACCTCGGAGCGTTCCACGCCGGATCCGTGGTCGGCGTGGGCGACTTCAGCGTCTCGGCGCCCGGGGAGGCCGAGGTTGCCTTCGTGGTCAGCGACGAGTTCCAGGGTCGAGGCGTCGCCTCGCTGCTCCTCGAGTACCTGGCGGAGGTGGGCCGCGCGGTGGGGATTACCCGGTTCCGCGCCGAGACTATGGCCGAGAACCTGCCCATGCTCGAGGTGTTCCGCCACGCGGGCTTCATCGAGCGGGTGGGGACGCCCGAGGCAGGCGTGGTCGGGGTCAGCCTCGACATCACCGACATCCGCGGCGTGAGGGCGGCGAGCGGCGAACGTGAGCGGCTCGCGTCGGTGGCCGCACTGCGCGGGGTTCTCGAGCCCAAGAGCGTCGCCGTCATCGGCGCGGGGCGCGCCCCGGGCGGGATCGGCCACGCCATCCTCCGCAACCTCATTCAGGGCCCCTTCAACGGCCGCGTCTACCCGGTCAACAAGACCGCGGACAACGTTTCGGGCGTGCCGGCCTGGCCCTCCATCGGCGCCATCCCCGGCAAGGTGGACCTGGCGGTCATCGCCGTCCCGGTCAACGCGGTCCTCGGCGCGGTCCACGAGTGCGGGGCCGCCGGCGTCGGTTCCCTGGTGATCATCAGCTCGGGCTTCGGCGAGACCGGCTCTGACGGCGCGGCCAAGGAGCGGGAGCTGCTCGACGTCGCCCGCAGCTACGGCATGCGCCTGGTCGGGCCCAACTGCATGGGCGTCATCAACACCGACCCCAACATCCGGCTCAACACGACCTTCGCCCCCAGCCAGCCCCCGCCCGGGAACATGGCCTTCTTCACCCAGTCGGGCGCTCTCGGGGTGGCGGTCATCGACGAGGCGGCAAGGCTGGGGATCGGGCTCTCCGGCTTCGTCTCCGCCGGAAACAAGATCGACATCTCGGGCAACGACCTGCTCCAGTACTGGGAGCAGGACGACCGCACCGACGTGATCCTCCTCTACCTCGAGTCGTTCGGGAACCCGCGCAAGTTCGCGGAGATCGCCCGCCGGGTGTCACGGCGCAAGCCGATCATCGCTGTGAAGGGTGGCAAGAGCTCGGCGGGAGCACGCGCCGCCGCCTCGCACACCGCGGCGCTGGCCTCCCCCGACGTATCAGTCGACGCCCTTTTCCGCCAGTCGGGGGTCATCCGGGTGGCCTCGCTGGAGCAGCTCTTCGACGTCGCGCGGGTGGTGGCCACGGCGCCCCTGCCCGCCGGCAATCGGGTCGGCGTGGTTGGCAACGCGGGCGGTGCCGGCATCCTCACCGCGGACGCCTGCGAGGCTGCCGGGCTGACCCTGCCCGAGCTGAGTGCGGAGACCACGAAGCGCCTCCGCGAGGTCCTCAACCCCGCCGCCGCCATCGGCAACCCCATCGACATGACGGCGATGGGTGGCCCAGAGGAGTATCGCGCGGCTCTCCAGGCGGTGCTCGCCGACCCAGCGGTCGACTCCGTGATCGCCATCTTCACCCCGCTGCACACCGATGCCATCGGGATCGCCGATGCGATCAGGACGGTCGCCCACGAGGCCACCAAGCCGGTCCTGGCCGCCGTCTTCGGAGAGGCCCAGGAGCGCCTGCGCGCCAGCCGGGACATGCCCGTGTTCACCTTCCCCGAGGCTGCCGCCTACGCCCTCGGCGCGGTCGCCGAGTACGCCGCCTGGCGGAGGCGTGACCCCGGCACCGTGGTCGTGCCCTCGGACATCGACCTGGGCGCGGCCCGGGAGATCGTGCAGAAGGCACTCGCCGAGAACCCCGAGGGCTGCCAGCTCGGGCCGCTCGACGCGGCCGCTCTGATGCGGTCGGTGGCCGTTCCGGTGGCGATGACCACCCGGGCCGACACCGCGGACGAGGCCGTCGCCGTCGCCGAGGCGATGGGCTACCCCGTGGTGCTCAAGGCGGCCGCTCCGGACATGGTCCACAAGACCGAGCGAGGCGGCGTCCTCACCGACATCGCCTCGGCCAAGGCGCTGCGGACGGCCTTCGACACCATGCAGGCCCGCCTCGGCGACGAGATGGGTGGCGCGATCGTCCAGCCGATGCTGGGCGCGGGCGTGGAGACCATCGTCGGCGTCGTGCGCGACCGGCACTTCGGGCCCCTGCTCGTCTTCGGCTCCGGTGGGACAGCCGTCGGGCTGACCCATGACCAGGGCTTCCGGGCGGTGCCGCTCACCGACCGCGACGTCAACGAGCTCATCCGCGAGCCACGAGGCTCGGCGCTCCTCTTCGGGTACCGGGGGACGTCCCCGTGCGACACCGAGGCGCTCGCCGGGATCATCCAGAGGATCAGCGCCCTGGTGACCGCGCTGCCGGAGATCGCAGAGATGGACCTCAACCCGGTGATCGTGAGCCCCTCGGGCGCGGTTGCGGTCGACGTCAAGATCCGGGTCGAGGCGGTCGCGCACGACCCGGTCGTCGAGGCGCGGCACCTGCGCCGCCCGAGCTCAGCGAAGCACTGAGAGGCTGCCCTCGGGGCGGCCGACAACCTGCCGGAATCGCGGGGCGCTGCACGCGCCCCGCGGTTTCGGCTGCGCGGCTCGGGTCCAGCGGTGGGCAACTCCTCCCCCAGGCAGTGAGGACCTCCGACCCTGGCCGCACCCCTCTCCGGCCGGGAGAATCGGCCGTGTATGGCTCTCGATCTCGCGCGCTGGCAATTCGCGATCGTCACGGTCTTCCACTTCTTCTTCGTCCCGATGACCATCGGGCTGGCGTTCCTGGTGGCCGTCCTTCAGACCCTTGCACTCGTGCGCAAGGACGAGACGTGGGACCGGTTGAGCCGCTTCTTCGGCCGGATCTTCCTCATCAGCCTGGCCGTCGGGGTCGTCACCGGGATCGTGCTCGAGTTTGAATTCGGCCTGAACTGGTCGGCCTTCTCGATCTTCGTCGGCAACATCTTCGGCGCCCCTCTCGCCATCGAGGGACTGCTGGCCTTCTTCCTCGAATCGACGTTCATCGGCCTCTGGATCTTCGGGAGGGAACGCCTCTCTCCCCGCGTCCATCTCGCGACCATCTGGCTGGTCAGCATCGGGACCATCCTCTCCGCGTTCTTCATCCTGGCCGCCAACGCTTGGATGCAGCACCCGGTCGGCTACAGCATCGAGGGTGGCCAGGCGGTGCTCACCAACTTCTGGGCCCTGCTCGCCAATTCGACGCTCTGGGTCTCCTTCCTGCACACGGTGCTCGGCGCCTTGGCGACCGGCGGTGCGCTGGCGCTCGGCATCAGCATCTGGCGGGCCCACCGTGGCGCGGCCGGCGAAGTGGAGCGCGCGGCGTTCCGGCGGGCCACGGCCTTCGCAGCCGCCCTGGTGCTGGTCACCGTCGTGCTGACCGCGATCGTGGGCGACTTCCAGGCCCGCATCATGGACGTCCAGGAGCCGATGAAGATGGCGGCCGCCGAGGCCCTCTACAACACCCAGAACGGGGCCAGCTTCTCGCTGCTCACCATCGGCAACCTGAGCGGCCAGCCGATCTTCCAGATCCGCGTGCCCCACCTGCTGTCGCTGATCGCCGACCTGAGCTGGAATGGTCCGGTCACCGGGATCAACCAGATGCAGGCGACCGAGGCCGCCAGATACGGAGCCGGGAACTACGCGCCGGTCCTCTGGATGACCTACTGGTCCTTCCGGGCCATGGTGGGCGCCGGCATCCTGATGATCCTGGTCTCGGCATGGGGGATCTGGCTCTGGTGGCGGAAGCAGCTGGCAGCCAGCCGGTGGTTCCGCCGCGCCGCCCTGGCCGGCATCGTGCTGCCGATCATCGCCAACGCCTCCGGCTGGATCTTCACCGAGGCCGGGCGGCAGCCGTGGATCGTCTACGGCCTGATGCAGACCGCCAAGGGGGTCTCGACGGTCAGCGCGGGGGACGTGGCCCTGACCACGGTCGCCTTCGTCCTCGTGTACAGCACCCTGGCCGTCATCGCCGTGGTGCTGGTGGTGCGGGCGGCCCGCCACCCCTTCGACGAGATCAGTGAGCCACCCGACGACGCGGAGCCCACCCCCAACCCCGGACTGGTCTACTGAGGAGCCCGAGACGGCCACCTACACCGGTCTGAGCGCTCTCTGGTTCTCCCTCATCGGGCTGCTCTGGGCCAGCTACTTCTTCCTCGAGGGCTTCGACTTCGGAGTCGGCATGGTCAGCCCGCTGGTGAGCCGGGACGACACCGATCGCCGGCTCTGCATGAATGCGGTGGGGCCGGTCTGGGATGGCAACGAGGTCTGGCTCCTGGTCGCGGGAGGCGCGACCTTCGCCGCCTTCCCACTCTGGTATGGACTGCTGTTCCAGGGTGCCTACCTCGCCCTCTTCCTGGTGCTCCTCGCCCTCATCGCGCGGGGCGTCTCCTTCGAGTTCCGGGGCAAGTTCGACGATCCCCGGTGGCGGCGGGTCTGGGACGTCGCCAACTTCGCCGGCAGCCTGGTGGCCGCCCTCATCTGGGGTGTCGCCTTCACCAACTTCGTCCATGGGCTGCCGCTCTCCGCGGCCGGCTACACCGGTGGCCTGATCGGGCTGCTCAACCCCCTGGCGCTGCTCGGCGGGCTGGCCGCGCTCGCCGTCTTCGCCTTCCACGGCTCCGTCTTCCTCTCGCTCAAGACGAGCGGCGCGCTGATGCAGCGAGCTCAGCGGGTGGCCCGCGTGGCGGGCGGTGCCGCCGTCATCCTCCTCGCCGCCACGGTCGTCGGAGTGGCGGCGGGCGGCCGGCCGTGGCACACCCTGGCCGGTGCCCTGCCCGGCACCATCCCGCTGCTCCTGGGCGTGCTCGCCGTGGCTGCGCTCGCGTTCGCCGCCCTGCTCGTCATCCGGGGCAGGGACGGGCTCGCGTTTGCCGGCACCGGCGCCGCCGTCCTGCTCACCATGGGAGCGATCTTCGGAGCGATGTGGCCGGCCGTGATCCCGGCGAGCAACGGTGCGTCCCTCGCCCTCACGGTGGGAGCCGCCGCCTCACATCCCTACACCCTCGAGGTCATGACCGTGGTGGCCGCGATCTTCACCCCCCTAGTCCTCCTCTACCAGGGCTGGACCTACTGGGTCTTCCGGCGCCGCCTCCAGCGGCCAGCCGCCGTGGCGGTCGCGGCTCCCGGCGCCAGCGGAGGCTGAGAGCGTGCCCGCCGGCACCGGCATCGCCCGGAGAGCGGCGGGGAGTGCAATCGGACCGGTGGAGCGCCGCCTGCTCCGAGAGCCGGCGGTGCGGCGGGCGGTGGCCGTCTCCTTCGCCATCGGTCTGGTCTCCGCCGCAAGCGTCGTCGTGCAGGCCGTAGCGCTGGCCGGCCTGCTGGCCGGGGCCATGGGCTCCGCGACCGAGTCCATCCTGCCACCGATCCTCTGGCTGGCCGGGGCTATATCCATCCGCGGCCTCTGTGCCCTCGCCGGCGAGCTCGTCGCGGGGCGGGGCGCCGAGATCGCCAAGGCGGAGCTCCGCCGGAAACTGCTCGGCGCGGCGCTGCGCCGGGCGTCCAGTGGCGGAGCTGACGGCGGCGGGGCGGGCGGGGGCGACGTGGCTACCCTCGCCGGCCGTGGCATCGACGCCCTCGACGCCTACATCGGCCGCTGCCTCCCCGACCTGGTGCTGGCCGCCGCGGTGCCCATCGCCCTGGTCGCGGTGATCGGGGCCCTGGACTGGGTGTCCGCGATCATCGTCGTGGCCGTCCTCTGCCTCTTCCCGGTGTTCGGCGTCCTGGTCGGCCAGTCGAGCGGCCGGTTGGCGGCGCGGCGCTGGGACCGTGTGGAGGCGTTCGGCAGGCAGATCGCCGACATCTTCGAGGGACTGCCGGTGCTCAAGGCGTTTGGGCGCAGCACCCGCCAGCGGGAGCGGATCGCGGAGGCCGCCGAGGGGCTCCGCCTGGCCAGCCTCTCGACCCTTCGGGTCGCCTTCCTCTCGGCGCTGGTGCTCGACACCCTCGCCTCGGTATCGGTGGCCCTGGTGGGGGTCCCGCTCGGGCTGCGGCTGCTCTCCGGATCGATCCACCTCGCCCCGGCGCTGGCGGTGCTGATCGTGGCCCCCGAGGTCTTCCTGCCCCTGCGCCGGGCCAGCGCCGAGTTCCACGAGAGCACCGAGGGCCTCGCGGCGGCGCGCCGGGCGATGGATGTCATCGGGGACGGCGACAGGGGGCGAGAGGAGGGCAAGGTGGCCCGAGAGAGCGGCGATGACCGGCGGGACGGCGGCGAGCCGACGGCGGGAGGTCCTGGGCCCGGCGATCCGGCGCGGGTACCGGTGGCGCTGCGCCGGGTGCGGCTCGAGCTGCCCGGGCGGGCGGAGGCGGTGCTGGATGATGCGTCGCTCACCATCCTCCCGGGAGAGAAGGTGGTCCTGGTCGGGCTCAACGGTGCCGGGAAGTCGACCACCCTGTCGCTTTTGCTCGGGTTCATGGCCCCCTCGAGCGGGGCGGTGACGGTCGGGGGGATGGACCTGCGCGGTTTCGATGCGCAGGCGTGGCGGCGCCGGCTCAGCTACCTCTCCGAGCGACCGACCCTCATCACCGGCTCCCTCGCCGAAAACCTCCGGCTGGCCGATCCCGCCGCCGGGGACGCCCGGCTGCGGGAGGTGCTCGGCCAGATGGGCGCCGGCGACCTGCTGGCAAGCCTGCCCCAGGGACTCGACACGCAGCTGGGGGTGGGCGGACGCCAGGTCTCCACCGGTGAACGTCAGCGGATCGCGCTGGCCCGGGCGGCGCTGCGCGACGCCTCCCTCCTGCTGCTCGATGAACCGACGTCCCACCTGGACGACGCGACCGAGGCGACCGTTGTCGAGGCCCTGGGCCGTGCTCTCTCGGGGCGCAGCGCCCTCATCGTCACCCACCGACCGGCGGTCATGAGGCTGGCCGACCGCGTCGTCACGCTGCAAGGGGGCCGCTTCCTGGCAGCGGATGGAGCGGATCTCGGCGGGGCCGCGGCCGCGCCCCTCCCGGGGGCGCACCGGTGAGGCGGCCGGAGGGCCGGCGGACAAGCGCGCTGCGCCTCAGCCGGTCGGCCGGACCGCCGGCGCGTCGCGATCTGGGAACGGCCGCCGGTGCCGGAGCGCTCTCGGCGGCGTGCGCGATCGGTCTCCTCGCCACCTCGGGCTGGCTGCTCACCCGGGCCTCTCAACGACCGCCGGTATTCGACCTGGCGGTCGCCATCGGCGCCGTGCAGGCGTTCGCGCTCGGACGCGGGGTGACCCGCTACATGGAGCGGCTCGCCATTCACGGCATCTCCCTGGCGACGCTCTCCCGGGTCCGTCTCTGGTTGTACGACACCGTCGAGCCGCTGGTCCCCGACGGCCTGCGCGCGGCGCGTTTCGGCCCGGACGCGGCGGCCTCCCGGGCGGCGGGCTCGCTGCTGAGCGGATTCGTCGCCGACACCGAGGACGTGACGGAAGCCCTCGCCAGGAGCACGACGATCACCATCGACCTGGGCGTGAGCATCCTTCTCGGCGGCGCGGTCGCCGCTCTGCTCGACCCCGTCGCCGGAGCCATCCTGCTCGCCGGCATGGCGGGCGTGATCGCCGTCTCGATCCTCGGCGCTCGGATCGGCCGGTCCGCCGCCGGGAGGGCGGCCGCCATTCGCGCCGAGCTGGCCGACCAGGTCGTGGAGACGGTGCGCTCGGCGCCCGAGCTGGTCGCCTTCGGCCGCCAGGACCTGATCGCCGCGCGGCTGGAGGACGCGCGGCGCCGCGCCCGCACCGCTGCGCTTCGGCAGGCTCTCGGCAGGGGCATCGCACGCGCGCTGGCCACCTGGGCCGCCGGGGCGGGGCTCATCGGCGTCGTCCTCGCCGGCCTTGCCGCCCATCGGGCGGGCCAGCTCTCGGGGATCATGCTCACGGTCCTGGTTCTCGTCTCCGTTGCAGCCCTCGATCAGGGTTCCCTGCTCCCGGCGGCCCTGACCGGCCGGGCCACCGGGAACGCGGCCGCGAGCCGCCTCGCCGAGCTCGCCCGGCTCGAACCACCGGTCCGCGAGCCGCTCGCCGACGCGAGCCCACCAACCGGAGGGGGCGGCGCTCTGCTCGACCACGTCGAGGTGCTGGCTCCGGGAGCAGGGCGGACCGCCTCGCGCCCGGCCCACGCTGTCCCGACCTCCCCCATCCCGATCGCCCCCATCCTTCACGGTGTCTCGCTCAGCGTGGCGCCGGGACGCCGCGTCGCGCTGCTTGGCCGCAGCGGAGCGGGCAAGTCGAGTGCGCTCCACGTCCTCCTCCACTTCCTGGAGGCCTCTTCGGGGAGCGCCCGCATCGGGGGCGTCGACGTCCGGCTGATGACCCGCACCGGGATGGCCCGCCAGGTGGCCTGGCTGGCCGAGGAGACCCATCTCTTCGCAGCCACCGTGGCCGACAACCTGCGACTGGCGCGTCCGGAGGCGGCGGAGGACGAGTTGGTCGCCGTCCTCGATCAGGTCGGCCTGGGGACCTGGTACCGCTCCCTGCCCGGTGGTATGGGGACGGTGCTCGGGGCCGGCGGAAGGGATCTGAGCGCTGGCGAGCGCCAGCGCCTCGGCATGGCTCGAGCGCTCCTCTCTGGCGCCGATCTGCTGCTCCTGGACGAGCCCACGGCACACCTCGACCCCTGGTCGTCGGCTCAGGTGCTCGCCGAGCTGCTCGGCGCCGCTGGCTCGCGTTCGGTGCTGGTGGTGAGCCACGAGCTCGGGGTCGCCGGCCAGGTCGACGAGATCGTGACCCTCGACGCGGGGCGCGTCGTGTCGAGCCGGCAGACGGCCTGACCCGGTCCCACCGGGCCGGGTGCGCTTCGACCCTGGTGAGGCAGGCCCAACGCTGCGATGGTGGGGCCGCCCCACCTGATGGTTCACCAGATGCGTCCCACCGACAACTTCCGTCACCTCCACGACCGGCTCCGCAGCGGGGTCGCTCTGGTCTCGAAGCTCGAGGACCTGCTCCGCGAACGGGGCAACCCGGCAGCCAAGCTGGCGGCATTCGCCCCGGTGTCCGACTACCTCCAGGACGTGGTGCTTCCCCATCTGCGCGCCGAGCGGACGGCCCTCTACTCCGAGACCGCCCGCCTGGCCGGGATCGACCAGCGGCTGTTGAGCCAGCTCGACGACAGCTGGGAGGAGCTGGAGCGCTGCGTGGCCCGGGTCCTGCACGACCAGGCGCGCCTGCGGGGCGGGGTGCACGACAGCGCCAGCTGCCGGCGGCACATCGCGACCCTGGTCCGGCTCCTGCGCCGCCACCTGCAGGCGATGGAGGACGCGGTCCTGCCCTACCTCGACCGCGAGCTCTCCGACCAGGATGTGTACCGGCTCTATGAACTCATCCAGGAGGTGAGCTTCGACGAGGAGCTCGCCGGCAAGGTGCCGGCCGGAGCGGAGGCGGCGGTGGCGGCTGCCCGGCGGCTGCGCGACGGTCAGGGGATCGACTCCGAGCTCTTCTTCCTGGGTGAGTACGTCAGCGATCCCCAGATCGTCGAGCGCACCGTCGCCACCACCGTCGAGGCCTGCCGCCTGATGGGTGCAGCTGGTCTTGCCGCGCATCTCTCCATCGATCCGACCGCCATCGGCCTCCTCTCCGACGCCGACGCGTGCCGGCGCAACGCCGAGCGGATCGCCCGCTCGGTCGCCGAGCAGCCCCTGGGCCGCCTCAACCTGGTGATGCTCGACATGGAGGACCTGACGCTCGTCGAACCGACCCTCCGCCTCCACCGCGAGCTGCTGGCACTGGGCCTGCCGGCCGGCATCACGCTGCAGGCGAGACTGCGGCGGACTGCCGACGACATCGGCCCGCTCCTGGGCCAGCCGACGGCGGTCCGCCTCGTCAAGGGTGCCTTCCCGCTGGGCCCCGAGCACGATCACCAGGGCGGGCGCGCCGTCAGCGCGGCCTATCTCGACCTGGCCACCAGGATGCTGGCGCCCGCGGCGCGCGAGGCGGGACTGCGGCCCATCTTCGCCACCCATGACGGGGCGCTGCTGCTCCGCATCGCCGCCCTGGCGCAAAGCCAGGGGTGGGCGCCGGATCAGTTCGAGTTCGAGATGCTTCTCGGCGTCCGCATGGACCTGCAGCGCCGGCTTCGCAGCGAGGGCTTCTCCGTGCGTGCCCACCTCCCGTTCGGCACCGCCGGGCCGGCGTCCACTCTCCTCGGAGGCGAACATCCCGCCGAGGCCGTGCACCTGGGGGAGGCTTAGAAGGGTCCGGTCCCCGGGAGCCTGGGTCCTTCGGCCCTGCCGGAGAGGGGGTCCCGGACCGTAGCATGGTGGTCATGAACGGGGTGAACCAGAGCGGGTTTGCCGGTGCCGTGCCGGCAGCGGCGACCTGCCACGACGATGTCTGCATCACCTGCTCCGACCAGGCGGTGCCGAGCCGGGTGATCGAGCTGGGCGAGCTCGGCACGGCCCTGGTGGACACCGGGGCATCCCGGGAGCTGATCAGCGTCGCCCTCGTCGACGCCGCTCCCGGTGACACCGTGCTGGTGCACGCCGGGGAGGCGATCGCCGTGGTCGCGAGGACCTAGCCATGTGCCTGGGCATTCCGGGTGAGGTGCTCACCCTCGACGTGGAGCGGCCGGGCATGGCCACCGTCAACGTCGGCGGGGCACGCCGGCAGGTCAACGTGATGCTGATCGAGGAGGACGGGGTGGCGCCCGGCGACTGGGTGCTCATCCACGTGGGCTTCGCGCTCGCCAAGATCGACGAGGAGGAGGCGCAGCTCACCCTCTCCTACCTGGAGGAGATGGGCCAGGCGTACCGCGACGAGCTGCACGCACTCTCCGAATCGCGGGTCGACTGATGGGCCCGGGCGGGATGCGCTTCGTCGACGAGTACCGCGACCGTGAGAAGGCGCAGGCGCTGGCGGCGAACATCGCAACGCTCGTCGAACCGGGACGCCGCTATGGCCTGATGGAGATCTGCGGCGGGCACACTCACACCATCTACAAGCACGGCATCGAGGACTACCTCCCGGAGGAGGTGCAGCTCGTGCACGGGCCGGGCTGCCCGGTCTGCGTGATCCCCATGGGCCGGGTCGACGACGCGATCTGGATCGCCGAGCAGGAGGGCGTCATCATGACGTCGTTCGGTGACCTGCTCCGCGTCCCCGGTGCCCACGGCTCGTTCCTGGACGCCAAGGCCCGCGGCGCCGACATCCAGATGGTGTACTCGCCGCTCGACTCGCTGAGGATCGCGCGCAACCACCCGGATCGGCGCGTGGTTTTCATGGCCATCGGCTTTGAGACCACTACCCCCTCGACCGCGATGACGGTGCTCCGGGCCGCGGCCGAGGGCCTCGAGAACTTCTCGGTCTTCTGCAACCACGTCACCATCATCCCGGCGCTCGAGGCCATCCTGGCGTCCCCGGACATCCACATCGACGGGTTCATCGGTCCGGGCCATGTCTCCACCGTGATCGGGTGCGAGCCGTACCGCTTCATCGCCGAGAAGTACGGACGTCCCCTCGTGGTCGCCGGTTTCGAGCCCCTCGATATCCTCCAGGCCATCCAGATGCTGCTTCTCCAACTCCGCGACGGCCGCTCGGAGGTCGAGAACCAGTACACCCGCGTGGTGCCGTGGGAGGGAAACCAGAAGGCGCTGCAGGCCATCGACGAGGTGATGGAGCCACGCCCCACCTTCGAATGGCGTGGGCTCGGCTGGATCCCGGACTCGGCGATGCGCATCCGCGAGAAGTACGCGCGCTTCGACGCGGAGAGAGTGTTCACGGTTCCCGCCATCCGGGTGGCCGACCCCCCGGCGTGCCAGTGCGGAGAGGTCCTGCGCGGGACGATCAAGCCCTGGGAGTGCAAGGTGTTCGGCACCGCGTGCACCCCGGAGACGCCGATCGGGACCTGCATGGTCTCCTCGGAGGGGGCCTGCGCCGCCTACTACAACTTCGGCCGCTTCACCCGGCTGAGAGTCCGGCAGGCGGGCTCGGCATGACCCAGCGGACGGAGCAGGAGGTCCTGGAGCGGATCGAGCGGGTCCGTCGCCGCCGGCCGAGGATCACCGACGAACGGATCACGCTCGCGCACGGCTCGGGGGGCAGGGCCACGCACACCCTGATCGACGCGCTCTTCCTGGAAGCCTTCCGCAACCCGCTTCTCGAACCCCTGGAGGACCAGGCCGTCTTCTCCGTCGGAGCGGAGCGGCTCGCCTTCACCACCGATACCTACGTGGTCTCACCGCTCTTCTTCCCCGGAGGCGACATCGGCGACCTGGCCGTGAACGGCACCGTCAACGACCTTGCCGTGTCAGGCGCCACGCCGCTGTACCTCTCGGCAGGATTCGTCCTGGAGGAGGGCTTCCCGATCGCCGACCTCCGCCGCATCGTCGCCTCGATGGCCAAGGCGGCGGAGAGCGCAGGGGTGCAGATCGTCACCGGCGACACCAAGGTCGTCCAGCGGGGAAAGGCGGACGGCTGCTACGTCAACACAGCCGGGATCGGGGTGCTGGAGCGGCCCCTGCGGCTGTCGGCGACGGCGGCGCGACCTGGCGATGCGGTCATCGTCTCCGGACCGGTCGGAGACCACGGGATCACGATCATGCTGGCGCGCGGCGAGCTGGGCATCGAGTCGGACCTGCGCTCCGACACGGCACCTCTCACCGAGCTGATCGGTCTCCTGCTGGACGCCGCGCCGCAGACGCGCTTCATCCGCGACGCGACCCGCGGCGGGGTCGCGACCATCTGCAACGAGCTGGCCCTCGCCTCGGGGATCGCTGTCGTCCTGGACGAGCAGTCGATCCCGGTGCGGCCGGAGGTGCGCGGGGCCTCGGAGATCCTCGGCATCGATCCCCTCTATGTCGCGTGCGAGGGACGCTTCGTCGCCGTCGTCGCCGGAGACGAGGCCGAGGCCGCCGTGAGGGCGCTGCGCTCCCATCCCCAGGGTGCAGAGGCCGCGGTGATCGGACGGATCGCCGACGACCCACCGGGGCTGGTCCTGGTGACGACCGGCTTCGGCGGGATGCGCATCATCGACATGCTGGTGGGCGACCCGCTGCCGCGCATCTGCTGAGGCCACGACCTCCCCGCCGGCGGCCGCGGGAGGCTACGATGGCGCGCCGTGAGCTACATCGATATCGCGTGCGTGGTCATCCTCGTGCTGGCCCTGCTGCACGGCCTGTTCAAGGGGCTCTTCCGGCCGCTGATCACGTGGGCCTTCATCATCGCCGGGGTGGCGGTCGGCTTCGGCCGTCCGGGCGTGGCCGCGAGCTTCGCCCCGAGCCCCGGATGGCGGCCGCTGATGGGCCTGGTCGTGGTCGTGGTCTTTGCGGTGGTCGGATTCCTGGTGGCGCATCTGATCGCCCCCCGCATCTACCGCCTCATCCCCGGGATGGGCGCCCTCGACCGTCTCGGCGGCGCGGTGCTGAGCGTCGTGCTGGCCCTGGTGATGATCTTCATCCTGTTGAACGGGCTGGTCACGCTCGATCGTGCGACGGCACCCATCGACGGCGGCGCCGCAGTCTCGGTGGCCGAGCTCCAGACCATTCAGCGCTTCGTGGCGAGCAACCCCTCCACCTCGATCGCGCTGAGCCAGTCGCAACTGCAGGCGTTGGAGAGCCAGGTGGAATCGGGATCCTCCCCCACATCGGGCGCGGACGTCGGTCAGCTGAGCACGGTCCTCGGCGTGCTCCGCAACGTCCACATCCAGATGGTGCGGAGCAAGGTGGTGCCGGTCATCTTCAAGATCGGCGAGAGCCTCCCCCTCCTCGGCAACGGGCAGACCTGGCCGGCGAGCTGACCGCGGCGGTCAGACGAGACCGGCGGCGTCCCGTCCCCCGGCCACCACAGCCTGCCCGAGGCTGATGCCACCGTCATTGGGCGGCACCCGAGAGTGGGTGAGAACACGGAAACCTCGGCCGAGGAGACCGGCGCGGACTCGCTCGGTGAGCAGGACGTTCTGGAAGACGCCACCGGAGAGCGCCACCACCTCGAGCCCGGTCGCCGCGCGCACGCGCCGGCACGCGGCCACGGCGGCGTCGGCGAGGCCGTTGTGGAAGCGGGCGGCGATCAGCGGGCCCCCCACTCCCGCCCGAACGTCGGCGACCACCGCGCGCACCAGGCCGGCGGTCGCAATCTGAAAGGGCTCGCCCTCCTCGATCTCCACCGGGTACGCGGAGGGCTCCGCCAGGTCGGCCAGCTGCTCCAGCTCCACAGCCGCCTGGCCCTCGTAGTTGATCTGATCCCGGACCCCGATCAGCGAGGCGACGGCGTCGAAGAGGCGGCCCGCGCTGGTCGTGATCTGGCTGGCGGTCCCCGAGCGCGCCAGGGCGCTGACCGTCTCCCAGCGGTCGGCGTGGTCGCGCACCACGGCGAGGCCGGGGGGAGGATCGTCGCCAAACGCGGCGACGAGATACGCCGCCGCCATCCGCCATGGCTCCCTGATCGCCATGGCGCCGCCCGGCATCGCGACCGGGGCGAGATGGCCGGCCCGCCGGAAGGAGGTGAGATCGGCGACCAGGATCTCTCCCCCCCACATCGAGCCGTCGGTGCCATAGCCGAGACCGTCGAAGGCGACGCCGATGGCCGGTCCCACCTCCCCGTTGTCGGCGAGGCATGACGCGATGTGGGCGTGGTGGTGCTGGATCCCGACCCTCTCCACGCCGTCCAGGTCGAGGGCAAACTTGGTCGAGAGGTACTCCGGGTGCAGGTCGTGCACGACCACCTCGGGGTGGATGTCGAAGACCCGCATGAAGTGCTCGATCCCCTCCATGTACGACTGGAGGGTCTCGTAGTTCTCGAGGTCGCCGATGTGGTGGGAAACGAACGCCCGCCGGCCCTTGCCGACGCAGAAGGTGCTCTTCAGCTCGGCGCCGCAACCGAGCACGGGTCGGGGAAAGGCGCGGGCGACGGGCACCGGCTGGGGAACGAAGCCGCGCGAGCGCCGCAGCGGCGTCTCCCTCCCCCCCATCACCCGCATGACCGAGTCGTCGGTGCGCATGTGGATGGGACGGTCGTGAGTGAGGAAAGCGTCGGCGATGCCGCGCAGGCGGACCAGCGCCTCCTCATCGCGGTAGGCGATGGGCTCATCCGACACATTGCCACTGGTCAGGACAAAGGGAGCCCGGAGGTCGCGCGCCAGCAGGTGATGGAGCGGGCTGTAGGGGAGCATCACCCCGAGGGAGCGATTGCCCGGAGCCACCGCGGCAGCCACCGGAGCGCCGGCGGCCCGCTGGAGCAGCACGATCGGACGCCGAGGGGAGGTCAGGGCGTGCGCCTCCGCCGTGCCGATGGTCCCCAGGGCTCGGGCGCCGTCCAGGTCGGCGACCATCACCGCGAACGGCTTGTCCTCGCGATGCTTGCGCGAGCGCAGGGCGGTGACGGCGGACTCCTGGCCGGCGAGCGCGGCCAGGTGATACCCACCCACCCCCTTGACGGCGAGCACGCCGCCCGCGACGAGCAGCTGGACGGCGGTCGAGACCGGGTCGCCGGCGATGGCCGCGCCATCGCGATCGATCAGGCGCAGCGACGGGCCGCAGGCGGGACAGCAGATCGGTTGGGCGTGGAAACGTCGATCCACCGGGTCCTCGTACTCGCGCCGGCAATCCGCGCACATGGCGAACCCCGACATGGTGGTGAGCGGCCGGTCGTAGGGAACGTCGCGGATGATCGTGAACCGCGGCCCGCAGTTGGTGCAGTTGATGAAGGGATGGCGAAAGCGCCGATCTCCGGGGTCCAACAGCTCGGCAAGGCAGTCGTCGCAGGTCGCGGTGTCCGGGGAGATCAGGGTCTGACGCTCCCCGGCCGGCTCGCTCTCGACGATCGCGAAACCAACGCCGCCGGTCGGGCCGATGACCTCGGTCTCGACGCGGTCGATGACCGCCAGGGGGGGGGCATCGTCCTCCAGCGCGGCCAGGAATCGATCCAGTTGCGCCGGATCCCCCTCGACCTCGATGAAGACCCCGGCGGTGTCGTTGCCGACGAGACCGGAGATACCGCCCGCGGATGCCAGCCCGTGGACGAAGGGGCGGAATCCGACCCCCTGCACCACCCCCTCCACGCGGACGCGAAGGCGGTGGCGGGGGACGGGGGAGAGCGGCTGCCGATCCATCGGATCTCACCATATCGGCCCAGGGCGGGCCGCGGGGCTGCGCACTCGGATCACATCCCCGTCCGCCCACCGAAGGTCCTGTCGAGACTGGGGGCCGGGGACCCTGGTGACCCCCCGAAGCTGAACGGCAAAGTGGGGAATCGTCATGATGGCGGACGCCGCTGAGAGCCTCACCTCCCCGCCTCACGGGGGTCGTCTGGTGGCTGAGCGCCTTCGGGCGCACGACGTGGAGGCACTCTTCGCCCTGGGGGGCGGCCACATCGTCGAGCTGCTGGACGGCTGCATCGACGCTGACGTCCGGGTCATCGGGCTGCGCCACGAGTGCGCCGTCACCATGGCGGCCGAGGGCTTCGCCCTCGCCACCGGTCGCGCCGGGGTGGCCGCGGTAACCGCGGGCCCGGGCTTCACCAACGCGCTCACCGGGTTCGCGGACGCCGCGGTCGGGAACGTGCCCCTGATCCTGATCGGCGGCCGGACCGGCCTCAAGCGGCGCGGCCGGGGAGCGGTGCAGGACATCGACCAGGAGGGGATGCTCGCACCGGTCGCCAAGTGGCGCGCGGTTGCCTACAACGCGCAGAACCTCCAGCGCCTCACCGACGAGGCCTTCCATCAGGCGGCCAGCGGCCGCCCCGGTGCCGTCTACCTCGAGGTCCCTCACGACGTGTTCATGACCCGGACGGAACCGGCCGCGGGGCACTGGGGCTTCCCGGCGTCGCCAACCCGGTCCGCCGCCTCGCCGGCTGAGCTGGAGCGGGCGCTCGAGGCCCTCAAGGCCGCCTCCCGCCCCGTGGTGCTGGCCGGAAGCGGCAGCTTCTGGTCCGGGGCGGGCGAGGAAATCGCCGCCTTCTGCGCCGCCGCCGAGATCCCGGTGACGACCACGAGCGCCGCCCGCGGCCTGGTCGCCGACTCGCATCCCTGGTGTCTCGGCTCCCTGGTCCACGCGGGCACGGCGGTCGCGTCGGCTGACTGCGTGCTGGTGCTGGGCAGCGCCTTCAACGGCAACCTCGTCTACGGCGGCCCCCCGCTCTTCAATGACGAGCAGCTGCTCATCCAGGTCGACATCGCCGGCGACCAGGTGGGCGGCAACCGGCGCGCGGACATCGCCGTGCAGGGCGACGTCCGCGAGGTCGTGGCTCAGATGCGGCAGAGCGGTCTGCGCAGCCGCTCCGGGCGTGCCTGGCTGGAGCAGGGGCGCGAGCTGGTCGAGATCTCACGCCAGATGTGGGACCAGCAGATCGACGGCTACGAGGGGACGCTGGTGCACCCCGGTGCCCTGGTCCGCGAGGTCGCCGCCTTTGCCCGCGAGGCGTGGAGCGGGGCGTCCACCCTGGTGGCGGACGGTGGTGACACCCTCACCTGGGCGCTCGCGTACGCGGACGCCGAGGGACCGGGACGGTTGCTCTCCACGACCACGGCACTGGGAACGCTCGGCGTCGGTCTCCCCTTCGCCCTGGCGGCCAAGGTGGCCAGGCCGGATGAGCCGGTGGTGCTGGTCACCGGTGACGGCGCCTTCGGGCTGAGCGCGATGGAGATGGACACCGCCGCACGTCACCACCTACCGGTCATCGTGGTCGTGGCCAACAACTGCGGGTGGGGCGACGTTAGGCACCACCAGCGCGAGATGTATCACCGCGAGGTCGCCAGCGCCCTCGCCGACACGCGCTACGACCGGCTCGCCGAAGCGTTGGGGTGCCACGGCGAGCGGATCGAGCAGCTCTCCGATCTGCGTCCCGCGCTCGAGCGCGCGGCGAGCGCCGGCGGCCCCGCGCTGATCGATGTGCGCACCGATCCCGACGTGCTCTCTGCGCTGCTCCGGGCGATGATGATGGTGGGGATCATGTAGCCCTGCCGCGAGGCAGGACAGATGCGGCCAGCGGGACCGGCGGGGGTTCTTCAGCCCCTGCGGCTAGTGGTGCGCCGCGCTGGCCAGCCGGTGCTCGGTCGCCCGGTGCAGGCTGAGGACCTCTGCGCAGCCGGAGGCATGAACCACCATCACCGGGACCCCGCTCCGGTGGAGCACGCTGGTGCTCACGCTGCCGAGAAGGAGACAGCGGAGGCTTCCATGTCCCCGGGAGCCCATCACGATCAGGTCGTGCCCACCGCGCTCGACCTCCCGGATGATGGCGTCCGCGGGCCGCTCGCAGACGATCACCATGTCGACATCGATCCCGTCGGGTACCCGGTCGCGCGCCTCCTCGGCGATGCGCCGCCCCTCCGCCTCCACGTCGGAATCGAGCCGCTCCACGTCGACCCCCACCGGCGCGACCGCACCTCCATACCAGACGAACGGCCGCCAGGCGCAGAGGACGGTGATCCGGGCTCGCTGGCAGCGCGCCAGGTCCACCGCCTGGGTGAGCGCGGCGTCGGCGTGTGGCGATCCATCAACGGGAACCAGGATGCTGTGGAACATCGGATGGTCTCTGGCGGTCCGACCGGATCGGAGCGGGCCGGAGGGATGTCTTCCGGCATCCCCAGTCAATCCGGTCACGCCTCCGCGCGATAGGGTCGAGAGGGTGGTCGATGACAGGCCCGAAGGTCATGATTCGGCGACAAGCCGGCTGCTCCGTGCGACGCGGGTGGACGGCCGTCGTCACCCGGTGCCTGAGCAGGCCTCCGGTCAGGGCATCCGCTCGAGCTGACGATCCAATCTGACCGCCACGTCGGCCCGGCGACCGGCCTCGCCGACGACCTCCACCCAGACCTCCGACACGGGAAGGCTGCGTGCCCTCAGGTAGCGGTCGAGTGCCTCCCGCTCGTCTCGCTCCGCCAGGCGGGTCGCCGCGTTCCTCGGCCAGTGCATCTCCGGCCTCCTCGTCTCCTGATGGTGTGATCAACGTCCAGTCAAGCTCGATCGACCGGGCGGCAATAGGGTCCAGGGACAGGAAGTGCGTGAGCCGAAGGTCCGGAGTTGGAGGTGTGTGGCGCAGTCGCTGCGACCCTGCGCAATGCACCCACGGAACCGCCAACGGCCGGGCCGGGAGCGGCAAGGCCGGCCCACCGCCAGCCATACTGAGGGTGATCCACCCATGGGAGGAGCGCAATGACCCAGACGTCCACCGACGTCACTGCCGCAGGCCCTCTCTCCGACCACGATCTCGCCCTCATCGACGCCTACTGGCGGGCGGCGAACTACCTCTCGGTTGGTCAGATCTACCTGCTCGACAACCCGCTGCTGCGTCAGCGATTGCGTCCGGAGCATGTCAAGTCCCGCCTGCTCGGCCACTGGGGGACGACCCCGGGGCTCAACTTCATCTACGCCCACATGAACCGGGTGATCCGCAACTGGGACCTCAACGCCATCTATGTGATCGGTCCCGGGCACGGCGGTCCCGCCGCGGTCGCCAACGCCTATCTCGAGGGCACCTACAGCGAGGTCTACCCGCACATCACCGAGGACGAGGACGGGATGCGCGCGCTCTTCCGCCAGTTCTCGTTCCCGGGCGGCATCCCGTCCCACGTGGCCCCCGAGACCCCCGGCTCCATCCACGAGGGCGGCGAGCTCGGTTACGCGCTCTCCCACGCCTATGGCGCCGCTTTCGACAACCCCGACCTGCTGGTCGCCTGCATCATCGGCGACGGTGAGGCGGAGACCGGTCCGCTCGCCACCGGATGGCATTCCAACAAGTTCCTGGACCCCGTGACCGATGGGGCGGTGCTGCCGATCCTGCACCTCAACGGGTACAAGATCGCCAACCCCACGGTGCTCGCTCGCATCCCCGAGACGGAGCTCACCTCGCTGCTCGAGGGCTACGGCCATAAGGTGTACTGGGTCTCGGGCGACGACCCGGCGAAGATGCACCAGCTGATGGCGGCGACGCTCGACACCGTGATCGCCGAGATCACCTCCATCCAGAAGCACGCGCGCGAGACCGGCGACGCCACCCGGCCGGCGTGGCCGATGATCGTCTTCAAGAGCCTCAAGGGTTGGACCGGGCCGAAGTTCGTCGACGGGTTGCCCACCGAGGGGACCTGGCGCTCGCACCAGGTGCCGATGGCCGAGGTGAAGACCAATCCCGACCATCTCGCCCTGCTCGAGACGTGGCTCAAGAGCTACCACCCCGACCAGCTCTTCGACGAGAACGGGACCCTGGTCCCCGAGCTGAAGGCCCTCCCCCCCAAGAGCTACCGGCGGATGAGCGCCAACCCGCACGCCAACGGCGGGCTGCTCCTGCAGGACCTGGTGCTGCCGGACTTCCGCAACTACGCGGTCGAGGTGGCTCGCCCCGGGACCACCTTCGCGGAGGCCACCAAGGTGCTCGGCTCTTACCTCCGGGACGTGACCCGGGCCAACGCCAAACGGTTCCGCATCTTCGGCCCCGACGAGACCAGCTCCAACCGCCTGCAGAACGTGTTCGAGGTCACCAACCGGCAGTGGGAGGGTGAGACCCTCCCCACCGACGACCACCTGGCGCCCGAGGGGCGGGTCATGGAGATGCTCTCCGAGCATCAGTGCCAGGGCTGGCTGGAGGGCTACCTGCTCACCGGCAGACACGGCATGTTCAACTGCTACGAGGCCTTCATCCACATTATCGACTCGATGTTCAACCAGCACGCGAAGTGGCTCAAGGTCACGCGCGAGATCCCTTGGAGGCGTCCCGTCGCCTCGCTCAACTACCTGCTCTCCTCGCTGGTGTGGCGCCAGGACCACAACGGCTTCTCGCACCAGGACCCGGGATTCATCGATCACGTCGTCAACAAGAAGGCGGAGATCATCCGCGTCTACCTTCCCCCGGACACCAATTGCCTGCTCTCGGTGGCGGATCACTGCCTGCGCAGCCGCCACTACGTCAACGTGATCGTCGCCGGCAAGCAGCCCCAGCTCAACTACCTCTCCATGGACGACGCCATCCTCCACTGCACACGCGGCATCGGGATCTGGGAGTGGGCCTCCAACGACGCGGGCGAGCCCGACGTGGTGATGGCGTGCTGCGGCGACGTGCCCACCCTGGAGGTCCTGGCCGCGGTGGCGATCCTTCGCGAGGAGCTACCGACGCTTCGCGTGCGGGTGGTCAACGTGGTCGACCTGATGCGCCTGCAGCCGGACACCGAGCATCCGCACGGACTCTCCGACCGCGAGTTCGACATCCTCTTCACCACCGACAAGCCGGTGATATTCGGCTACCACGGTTATCCCTGGCTGATCCACCGGCTGACCTACCGCCGGACCAACCACGCCAACCTCCACGTCCGCGGCTACAAGGAGGAGGGCACCACCACGACCCCGTTCGACATGGTGATGCTCAACGACCTCGATCGCTTCCACCTGGTCCTCGACGTGATCGACCGGGTCCCCGGGCTGCAGTCGCACGCCGCCGCCCTGCGCCAGCGGATGGTTGACGAGCGGGTGCGCTGCCGTGCGTTCACGCGGATCGGGGGCGAGGATCCCCCGGACATCAGCAACTGGACCTGGACGCTCTGAGCTGACGCCTGGTCTCGCATCATGAGAATCCTGGTCGTCAACGCGGGGTCGAGCAGCCTCAAGCTGTCCGTACTCGACGATGCCGACAACTTGCTGGCGTCGGAGACCGTCGACGCTCCGGTCGGGCGCATCGATGATGCGGCACTGCGGTCCGCCATCTCGGCGAACTCCCCCATCGACGCGGTGGGGCATCGCATCGTCCACGGCGGCACCGAGTTCACCCAGCCGGTGCTCATCGACGCCCGTGTGCTGCGCCGGCTGGAGGTGCTGACCGACCTGGCGCCGTTGCACCAGCCGAAGTCGCTCCGGGGGCTCGACGTGGTCAGCCGCCTGCTCCCCCGGGTACCCGCGGTGGCGTGCTTCGACACCGCCTTCCACGCGCACCTCCCGCCGGCAGCGTCCACCTACGCACTGCCCCCGCAGTGGCGCCACCGCTGGGACCTCCGCCGCTTCGGCTTCCACGGCCTCTCCCACGCGTACGCCTCCCGGCGGGCCGCCGAGCTGACCGGCCGCCACCTCGAGGACCTGCGCATGGTCACCTGCCACCTCGGTGCGGGCGCCTCCCTGGCGGCCGTGAAGGGCGGAGTCTCGGTGGACACCACCATGGGCTTCACCCCGCAGGAGGGGCTGGTGATGGCGACCCGCTCGGGGAGCGTCGACCCCGGTCTCCTCCTCTGGCTGGAGGAGCACGTGGGCATGCCCCCGTCGGAGCTGGCGACCACCCTGGAGTACCGCTCGGGGCTGCTTGGCATCTGCGGCAGCTCGGACATGCGGGTCATCCTCCAGGCCGAGGCGGACGGCGACGCGGACTCGGCGCTCGCAATCGGGGTCTACCTCCACCGGCTGCGGGCGGGCATCGCCTCCATGGCCACCGCCATGGGCGGGCTCGACACCCTGGTCTTCACCGGAGGGGTTGGCGAGAACGCCGCTCCGATCCGGAAGCGGTGCGCCGCCGAGCTGGGCTTCCTGGGCGTCGCCCTCGACCGCGAGGCCAACGAGGGCGCCACCGGGGATCGGGAGATCGGGGCAGTTGGGGCCGCGGTCAGGACCCTGGTGATCGAGGCGCGCGAGGACCTGGAGATCGCCCGCGGGGTGCGCCAGGTGCTCACCCCCTCCCCCGTCCAAGCTGCGGAGTCCTCGCCGGAGAGGTGACAGCCCGAGATCAGGAGCGGCCGGCTCGCCGCCTCATCCTCTGGGACGTCGACGGCACCCTGGTGTCGTGCGGACCGTCCGGACGCGAGGCTCTGGAGAGCGGAGTGCGCCTGGCCGCAGGATTGACGGCCCTCCCCCACCTCCCCATGGGGGGCAAGACCGATCCGCAGATCGTCGGCGAGATGCTGCTCGACGCCGGGGTGGAGCCCGCCGATCTTGACAGCCTGGTGCCGGTGGCGCTCGCCGAGGCGACGCGGGCGCTGGCCGGGTGGCGGGAGCGGATGGGACGTGAGGGGCGCGTCCTTCCCGGGATAAGGCGGCTCCTCGACGAGCTGGCCGGCAGGGACGAGGTGCGCCAGACGCTCCTTACCGGCAACGTGGCGGTGAACGGCGCCGTCAAGGTCGGCGCCTTTGGCCTCGAGGGCTACTTCGACCTTCCGATCGGAGCCTACGGAGACGACAGCGCGGAGCGGGAGCTGCTGGTGCCGATCGCGCTCAACCGGGTGCGGGAGCTGCGCGGCGAGACGTACGGGCCCGAGCAGGTGTGGGTGATCGGCGACACGCTCCGCGACCTGGCCTGCGCCCGTGCGGCCCGAGTGCGCTGCCTCCTCGCGGGGACGGGCCCCGGTGGCTTCGAGGCCGTCCGCAGGCTCGACGCCGACGCGGTGCTCGAGAATCTCGCGGACACCGAGGCGGTGCTGGGCATCCTGCTCGGGTAGGCCTCGGCCGGGCGGCGCCTCCCCGGATGACGGCGTACACGGACGGCTACGATCGCGGGATGGCTGACCAGGATCCGCTCTCCGAGACGGAGTTCTGGGCGATCTACCGCAGGGTGCCCCGGCTGACGGTCGAGGTCGTGGTGACCGGCGATCGGGGCGTGCTGCTCACCCGCCGGGCGATCGAGCCGTGCCGGGGGATGTGGCACCTCCCGGGCGGCACCGTCCGCTTCGGGGAGCGTCTCGTCGAAGCGGTCGGGCGGGTCGCACGCCGGGAGTTGGGCATAGAGGTGCTGGAGTGCCGGATGCTCGGCTACATCGAGTACCCGAGCCACTGGGAGAGCGGCCTGGACAGCCCCGTGGGCATCGCCTTCCTGGTCACGCGCCACGCCGGGGCTGTGGTGGTGAGCGCCGAGGCCGACGCGCATGGGTGGTTCCGTCGGCTGCCGGCGGGGATGCACGCGGAGCAGGTGCGCTTCCTGGAGGAGACCGGCGTGGCCGCGCCGCCGTCTGACAGCGCAGAATCGGCGGACATCGACCTCCGGAGGATGGATAGTGGCGACTGACGAGCTTGCAACCCTGCGCCGCCTGGCGCGCCAGCTTCGTGTCCCGCCGGAGACGAAGGTGAAGCTGCCCCATGGATTCGACCCGGGGCACACCGCGACGTGGGTGCACGAGAAGGACGCGACGTCGTCCCTGGAAGCGGGGGTGCAACTGCTCAACGAGTACCAGGCGCGCCTGGCGGCCCAGGACACCTACGGCCTGCTGGTGGTGCTGCAGGCCCTCGATGCGGCGGGCAAGGACGGCGCGGTCAAGCACGTCATGAGCGGCGTCAACCCGCAGGGCGTCTGGGTGCGCAGCTTCAAGATCCCCTCTCCCGACGAGCTCAACCACGACTTCCTCTGGCGGTACACCCGTGACCTCCCGCCGCGCGGGGTCATCGGCATCTACAACCGCTCCCACTACGAGGAGGTGCTGGTGGTCCGGGTGCATCCGGAGAACCTCGTGCGGCAACACCTGCCCGCCGAAGCGCGGGGCAAGGACGTCTGGGAGCAGCGCTTCCAGGCGATCAACGAGTGGGAGGCCCACCTCACCACCAACGGCATCCACGTGGTCAAGATCTTCCTCAACCTCTCCCTCGACGAGCAGCGCAAGCGCCTGCTGGCGCGGATCGACGACCCCACCAAGAATTGGAAGTTCTCGGCGGCCGACCTCGTCGAGCGCGAGCACTGGGACGAGTACCAGCACGCGTACTCCGAGGTGCTCGCTCACACCAGCACCGCGTACGCCCCCTGGCACGTCATCCCCGCCGACCACAAGTGGTTTGCCCGGGTGGCGGTCTCGGCGGTGGTCGTCGATGCCCTGGCCGCGATCAACCCCCAGTTCCCCAAGCTGGACGCGGCAGCGGTCGCCGACCTCAAGAAGGCACGCGCACAGCTCGTCGCCCAGAAGGACTGACCACTCCCGGCTGTCGGGAGGGCCCCGACGCTACGCCTTCGCCCGCCCCGACCCGGCTCGCACCGGAGCGCCCATGGCGGCAAGCCGGTCTGAGAAGCCGGTCAAGTCCATCAGCACGCGCATCTCGCCGGCGGCATGCTCCGACGGGTACATGCTCCCGAGCCCGAGCTGCGCGCGGATCTCCTCACGGCGATCGATGAACTCCCTCCACCTCGGACCGAAGGCTTCGGCGAGATGCGGGAGAAACTCGGGCGGGGTGCCCCCCATCCCCTTCTCGTAGAACTGCACCGCCCAGTCGGCGAACATCTCCACGTGCCTCACACCCCGGCCCGCGTCCACCTGCATGCCCCGGATCACCTGGTTGATGACCGCGACCGAGTTGCCCCGCGGGCAGCGACTCTGGCAGGTGTAGCAGTAGAAGCAGAGCCAGACGGAGTCGTCCTCGAGCAGGGTCGGATCCCCGTCGCGGGCGCGCCGCGAGATCTCCCGCGGCGAGTAGTCGGCGAAGCGCGCCGCCGGGCAACCTGAGGTGCAGATGCCACACTGCAGGCAGGAGAGGAAGCCCCCGGTGTGATCGTGCATGCGCGGGTCGGAGAGGATGCGCTGGACCAGATCGGGTTCCGGCAGCTCCTCGACGAAGACGCTGCGGGCGATGGTCGCGTACGGGTTCACGGGATCATTCTCGTTCACTGGATTCCCGTGGCCGCTCTCGCTCACCCGGTTCACCTGACCATTCTCACCCACCGGGTTCTTGGTCCCGCCACCGCTCGAGCTCATGCCCCCTCCTGAGCGTGCCCGGAGGCGCCCACCACCGCGGCCGGCGCCGCCCGGAAGAACTCCGGCCAGAAGTGGACCTCGACGTCAGCGCGTTCGTGGCGCGCGGCCAGGCGCACATTGTCGCGGCAGAGCAGGCACGGGGTGACGATGGGAGCGTGCCACTCCGCGGCGAAACGGACCAGCTCGGTCACCCCCCGGGTCGGACCGCGGTAGGCGCCACCCAGGGCACCGCAGCAGCTCGCATGCAGCGACGGATGGGCGAGCAGCGGCTCGGCGCCGGCCAGCTCCGCCGCCTCGGCCATGACGGCGAGCGTGGCATCGCGGTCGGAGAGGCACCCCACGTAGGGCACGAAGCGGCCGCTCCGCGCCGAGAGCTGGCACTCGCCGCGACGCGCCCGCTCCACCAGCAGGCCCCACACCGGGACGGTCGGCGTGCCCGCCGCGGCCAGCGTCCGCTCACAGGCCGGGCAGGCGGTGAGCATGGTCCCGCTGAAGGGCGGCGGCGCCACCGCCGGGTCGCGCGCCGGGTGCCCGCAGCAGCGGGCCTCGGCGGGCTCGGCGAGTCGCATTCCGGATACGGTCGCCAGCGCACGGGTGGCCACATACGCCTCGCGATCCATGCGCAGCGCGCAGCCGGGGTAGAAGACCTTAAAGTCGTCCGCGGACGCATCCGGTCGTGATGGCCGTCTCACCTGCGCGCGGAGGGCGCGGGCTCCGAGTGCCATCGTGGTGACCGGGCCCCTCGGCAGGAAACCGCGCACGGCCATGCGCAGCCCGAGGGCCAGGCTGTTGAGCGTCGGACGGCGCTTGAGCTGACGGGCGGCCAGGTCGGCGCCGCTGCGCTCCGGGCAGCGCACCCCCCCGCCCGCCCGCTGCAGCGCGCGCAGCTCGGCGAGCACGCCCGCGACGTCCACGCCCATGGGGCACGCCTCCGTGCAGGCCCCGCACTCGCTGCAGCGCCAGATGTCCTCGCAGGCGAGGAGGCGCTCGGTGTCCTGGGCGATCACCAGCCGGACCACGGCCCGCGGCCCATCGGCGAGATCCAGGCCCTGGGGGCAGGCACTCCGGCAGCGACCACACTGGTAGCACGAGCGACAGCGCTCTGCCAGCGTCTCGACGGCCGCGCGGCTCTGCTCGGCAACGGGAGACATCACCGTCCTCCCATCGGCGAGACCGGCTGGCGCGCGCCATCGACGGCGGCGAGTTGGGCGGTGGCACCAGGCTGGGCCTCGTCGACCCGCTCGCAGAAGCTCCGCAGCCGGTGACCGATCCCACTGTTGTCCACTGCACAGAGGTGCCACTGCTCGATCGGCATGGTGCGACCCATCTGGGTCACCAGATCCCGGGCGAGAGCCACCTGCTCCGCGGCGCTGGCGTCACCCCGCTGGTAGTGGCACCGACCCTCCACACAGCCGGCGAGGAACACCCCAGCCGCCCCGAGGCGCGCCGCCTCGACGAGGTGGAGGGCAGAGATCCGGCCGAGACAGGGCAGCTCGATCAGGCGCACCCGCTCCGGGTACCGATCGCGGCGCTGGCCGCTCAGGTTGAAGGTGGCAGCCGCACACTCCGCGCAGGTGAAGCCGACGACGGGGCTCTCGACTCCACCGGCGACCATCCGCAACCGGGAGAGGAGGGTCTCATCGTCCAGGGAGTGGGTGATCGCGAGCTCCGGACAGCTGGCGGCGCAAATGCCGCAGCCGCGGCAGACATCCGCATCCACCACGGCGACCTGGGCATCCGGGCGCACGTTGGCCGGGCGCAGGGTGGCAGCCTCCCGGTCGACGAGCCCGAGGGCCCCGAAGGGGCACGCATCCACGCAGGCGCCACAGCCCACGCAGCGGGCGTCGTCGACGGTTGCCGGGCTCACGTCCTGACGGCCACCCGAGGTCATGTAGTCGTGCACCCGGGCGGCGGCGGCGGCGGCATCGGTGATGCACTCGGCGATGGTCTTGGGCCCGGAGGCTGAGCCGCAGACGAACACGCCGTCGGCGCGCGTCTCGGTGGTCCGGTTCTTGGCGTCGAGCTGCGCGACGAACCCGTCGCCGTCGAGCGGCACACCGACCAGGTGGGCGACCTCCGCCGACTCCTCGGCGGGCACGAGCCCGGTCGAGAGCACGACCAAGTCGGGGCGCAGGCGGCGCAACTCACCGGCTCCGATGTCCTCGAGCTCGATCACCGGCCGGCCGTCGCCGTCCATCTGCACTGCCGCGGGTGAGCCCCGGACAAACTCGACCCCGGCGCGCCGTGCGGCCAGATACCAGGTTTCGTCACGGGCCCCGGGGGTGCGCAGCTCCTGGAAGCAGATGGTCACCCGCATCTCAGGGAAGAGCTCGCGCAGACGGATGGCGTGCTTGATCGCGATCATGCAGCAGAGACGGGAGCAGTACGGGAGGCGGCGCTGGTCGCGCGACCCGGCACATTGGATCATCACCAGGTGGTGTGCCGGTGCCCGCCCCTGCCACGACTGCTCCTGCCAGCTGTCGAGCTTCTCGGCGAGCTCGACCTGGGTCATGACGTGTGACCGGCCGTAGCCGAGGTGGGTCACCAGGTGCCCGGGGGCCGGCTCGCAACCGGTGGCGATGACCACAGCCCCGACCTGAAGCTCCTCCAGCTCGGCCGCCGGGGTCAGATCGATGGCGTCGACGGGGCACACCTGCGCGCAGGCGCCACAGAAGGTGCAGGTGTCGAGGTCGATGGAGCGCAGCACCCGCCCGTCGTAGAGCTCGCCGGCGATGGCCGTGGCCCGACCGCCCGGACCCGGGACGGGACAGGCCTCCTCGCAGAGCCCACAGTCGATGCACTCTCCGCCCACCATCTCGGGAAGGCTGCGCACCTGAACGGTGAAGTCCCCGGACCTCCCGGACACCGACTGCACCGTCGTCCGCCGCCGAATGCGGAGGTTCGGATGGTCAATCGCGACGTTGCGGTAGAGGCACTTCCGGATCCCTGACTGGGCTGCGGTCGCCGGCAGGCAGGGACCGCAATCGCCGGTCGGGAAGACGGCGCCGACGGCGGTGGCACGGCCTCCGATGAAGGGCCGGCGCTCGAGGAGGTCGACGGGATGCCCCATCCGGGCCAGCTCGACCGCCGCCTGCGCGCCTGCGACTCCGCCGCCGACGACCGCGACCCGGTTGGAGCTCGACCGAGGCGCGACCCTCCGCTGCTGGCGCGCCGGGAAGCGGATCGCCGCCTCGGCGATGCGGAGCGCCTTGTCCGTGACGGCCTCGCGGGCGTCGCCGTGCACCCACGAGCACCCCTCGCGAATGTCGGCCGCCTCGAGCCGGAGGCCACGTGCTGTCAATCCCTGCAGGCGTCGCGCCGCGAAGTCGGAGGAGCAGCCGACGAGCAGGAGACGGCCGGCCTCGTCACCGAGCTCCAGCAGTTCGACGAGCCGCCCCTTCGCCTCGCGGCCGCACCACATGGCACGCCGCTCGACGGTCACCCCGCCAGCGGAGAGGCCCCGCTCCAGAGCGTCGAAATCGAGGTTTCCCGCCATCGTCCCGGCGCACTCGCAGAGGAGCGCCCGGGTGCCGGGGCGAGTCGTGCCGGCTTCCCCGACGACCTTTCCAGCGGCTTCGTCGAACTCAGCGCCCGCCCCGGCAGCGCCATGGTCGACACCAGCCATCACGGACGCGCCCCCGCAGGAGCGAGCGCCCGGGGCCCCTCCTCCACCTCTCCCACGGGCACGGGGAACGCCTCGACAGCCCCGGTGGGGCAGGCACGGACGCAGGCTCCGCAGCCCGCGCAGAGGTCGGGGCTGAAGAGGATGCCGCGGAAGGTGCGGACGCGATCGGGAACGCGGAAGGGGCCGCTCGGCTCGTGGCGCGCGATCCGGCGGAGTGCCGCCGCCAGGGCGCCTCGACCCGTGCCGGCAGGCGCGGAGAAGAGCTGGGCCGGGTCGAACCAGTCATCCTGCCGCATCGCACCGGTGGGACAAGCGCTCACGCAGCGCCCGCAGCCGACGCACAGCTCCTCGTGACGGACGACCTCGCAGCCCAGCACTCCGGCGCTGACCCCGGAGGTCGCGCCCCGGAGATCGCCGGCGATCTGCCTGCCGCGTGCGCTCAGAGGCATGCGGTCATGACCTCGGAAGGCGGGGCAGGCGCGAGATGGTCGCGTCCATCCCGCGGGCGGTCGCCACGAAGCGGGGCGTGTCGGCGGCGCTCATGGTGAACATGGCGGCTCGCTCGGGCTCCACCCCGACGGACTCGAGCAAGCTGCGCACGAAGGCAACCCGGTCGAGGGCGTGGAAGTTGCCCACGCGATAGTGGCACTGCCCCTCCAGGCAGCCGGCAACGTAGACCCCGTCGGCACCCTCGGCGAGGGCGGCCAGCAGGTGCAGGGGCGAGACACGCCCGGTGCAGGGGACCATGATGGTGCGGATCGTGGGCGGCAGCGGGGTGCGCGCATTGCCCGCGGCGTCGGCGGCGCTGTACGCGCATTCGCGACAGAGGAAGGCGACGATGCTGCGCTCGCCGTCCGCCGCGTCGGCGATCACCTCGGAGACGGGGACCCCGGATGCGCTGATCTCGGGCACACGGGCCGGAGGGACGCGGACCTCGGTTGCCGCCACCGCCGGCAGGGCGGCCTTGGGTCCGGTCACCGCCAGCGCGGTGGGCTCCGCCTCGGCGACCGCCGGCACGTTCACACCGTGGCCTCGGCGAGGAGCTCGGCGTCGGAGAAGCCACCCACGGTCATCGCACCCGAGGGGCACTCGGCGGCGCAGATGCCGCAGCCCCGGCAGCTCGCCTGGTCGACCAGCGCGTGCGACCTCTCTCCGTCGACGAGGCGCACCGCGCCCTGCGGGCAGACGCTCACGCAGACGCCGCAGCCGATGCACACCGCGGGCTCGGAGAAGGCGACCTCGACGGGCGTGGCCGCCATCCCGCCCTGGAGCATCGAGGTGACCCGGGCGGCGGCCGCCTTGGCCTGCGCGATGGTTTCCGGGATGCCCTTGGGCCCCTGGGCAGTGCCGGCGATGAAGATCCCGGAACGCTGCGAGTCCACGGGCCGGAGCTTGGGGTGGTACTCCTTGAGGAAACCCGCCGCGCCCTGCTGAAGACCGATCACCCGGGCAATCTGAGTGGTGCCCGCCGATGCCTCGAGGCCGGCGGAGAGGACGACGAGATCAAAGAGCTCCTCGTGCTTGCCGCCGGTGACGGTGTCCTCCCAGCGCACCCGGAGGCTCTTGTCCTGCTCCTCGGCCAGCTCGCCGACCCGGCTGCGCACGTACCGAACGCCGCGCTCGGCGACCAGCTTCAGGTACTCCTCATGCCCCTTACCGGGCATCCGCAGATCGGTGTAGGCGATGGTCACCTGGGTGCCGGGATACGACTCCCGGATGAGCGAGGCATGGAGGGTGGCGAAGAGGCAGCAGATCGCCGAGCAGTGCTCATTGCCTCGCGATGTGGAGTCGCGCGAGCCGACGCACTGGAGCATGAAGACGCGCTTGGGCACCTGCCCGTCCGAGGGGCGGCGCAGCTCGCCGCCGGTCGGCCCCGACGCCGAGAGCAGGCGCGCGAGCTGGCTCTGGGTGAGCACGTTGGCGTAGCGGCCGTAGCCGAGTGGCGGCTTGCGGCGCGCGTCAAACTCCTGGTGACCGGTGGCGATGACGAGGGCCCCGACCGTCAGCTCCTCCTCCCACGGCTTCTGGCCGAGGTCGATGGCGCCGGCCGGGCAGGCCTGCTCGCAGGAGCGGCAGTCGGAGCAGCCCCCGCAGGAGAGGCAGCGCCTGGCCTCGGCCACCGCCTCCTCCTCGGTGAAGCCCAGACGGACCTCCTGCCAGCTCGTCCTGCGCTCCTCGGGCGGGAGCACGCGCATCTCCTGTCGCGGCCGGGTCCGGCGCCGGCTGAGCTCCAGGTCCGGGACCTCGGCGCGGTCCCGCTCCACCGGCCAAACGTCGAGCAGCGTCTCGCCCCGGAGGTGGTTGTGGATGCCCCGGGCGGCGCGGGCACCGGCCGCGATCGCCTGGATCGCGATCAGCCCGCCGCCGGCAGCCGCGTCCCCGGCGGCGAAGACACCGCGACGGCCGGTCATCATCGTCTCGCGGTCGACCACGATCTGGCCGCCCGCGACGGCGACACCGGCGGCACCGGCGAGGGCGTTCTCACCCAGCGCCTGCCCCACGCAGAAGACGACGGTGTAGGCCTCCAGCTCCACCAGCTCCCCGACCGACGGCTGCGGCGGCCGCCAGCCCCGCGCATCGGGCTCCGCCAGGGTGCAGGGTTGGAAGCGGACCGACCTGACCGCACCATCTCCGAGGATCGCGAGCGGCATCAAGGACGGTGCCAGCAGGACCCCCTCGGCGATCGCCTCGGCCAGCTCACCCGGCTGGGCGGGGAGGGTCGCGCGATCCTCGATGCAGGCCATGGTCACCCGCTCGGCGCCCAGCCGCAGCGCGGAACGCGCCGCATCGACGGCCACGTCGCCACCGCCGATCACGACCACGCGCCGTCCCACGGCGACGGGGTCGCCCAGCGCCCGCGACCTCAGCAGGTCCAGGCCCCCGATCACACCGGGGAGCTCCCGCCCCTCGAGGGGGAGCAGCCGAGCCTGGGGAAGACCCAGCGCGAGCAGGACCGCCGCGTACCCCGAGGCGAGCAGGGAGTCCACGGTGTAGTCCTGGCCGCACCGCTCACCGGCGCGCAGCTCGACGCCGTGGGCGAGCACGCGCTCCACCTCGGAGGCGACGACTTCGCGGGGCAACCGGTACTCGGGAACGCCGAGCCGGAGCATCCCGCCGGCCACCGGCTGGGCCTCGAAGACGGTGACCGGATAGCCGAGCAGGGCCAGGTCGCGGGCCGCGGTCAGACCGGCGGGGCCCGCCCCCACCACTGCCACCCGATCCTCGAACCGGCGTGCCGGCACCTCCACCGGGCCGGCGGCCCCGGCCTGGTCGGCCACGAAGCGCTTGATGGCAGCGATCGCGACCGGCTGGTCGAGACGGCCCCGGGTGCACTGCTCCTCGCACTCGTGGGGGCAGATGCGCCCGCAGACGCTCGGGAACGGGTTGGGCGCGCTGGCGACCCGGTAGGCATCGGCCCACCTACCCTCGGCGGCCAGCGCGATGTAACCCTGGGCCGCGGTGTGCGCAGGGCAGGTGGAGGTGCAGGGAGCCCAGCCCCGGTTGTCGATGGCGAAGGTGGACGGGACCGCGTTGGCGAAGGGGCGCGAGATCGCCTTGCGCCGCGTCACCCCGAGATCGAATTCGCTCTCCAGCTCGACCGGGCACACCGCGGTGCAGGTTCCGCAGCCGACGCATTGGTCGCTCACGAACCGGGGGTTGTGACGGAGCCGGACCCGGAACTCGCCGGGTGGTCCACTCAACGCGGTCACCTCGGTCAGGGTGTGGACGTTGATCCGGGAGTCGGTCGCCGCGTTGGCAAGCCGCGGGCCGAGCGAGCACATCGCGCAGTCCTCGGTCGGGAACGTCTTGGAGAGCCGGGCCATGTACCCGCCCAGCGACTGCCCCCGCTCGACCACGTGGACCGTGATCCCGGCGCCGGCCAGCTCCTCGGCCGCCGAGAGCCCACCGATGCCGCCGCCCACCACGAGGGCGGAGCGGTTCAGGAAGGTGCGCGACGGCTGGAGCGGCCGCTGCCGTCCGGCACGCGCGACGGCCGCGGCGAGCACCGTCTCGGCCTTGCGCTGAGCCTTCTCGGGCTCGTGACGGTGGATGAACGCACAGCCCTCGCGAAGATTGGCGAAGGCGACGGTGTTCTCACCGAGCTCCAGATCACGGGCGATCCGCTCGAAAGTCGGCCCCTGGAAGCGCCGGGAGCAGGAGCCGATGACGATCCGGTCCAGGCCGCGGTCGGCGACCACGCCCTCGATGAGCCGGCGCCCCTCGGCGCCGCAGAGGAACTGGGAGACGGCGACATTCACGACCCCGTCGAGCGACCGCCCACCGGCGGCCAGCGCGGGGAGGTCGAGGACGCCCGAGATGTTGCCTCCGCACTCGCAGAGGAAGACACCGCAGCGGGTCACAGGGACACCGCCTGGCGGGCTCCGATCCGGGTGAGCAGCGGCCCCAGGTCCTGGGAGTGGGCGGCGACGCCGCAGACGGTGTCCGGGTCCGCGCCGAGCGCCAGTGCCACCAGCTGCTGCACGTGCAGATGCACGAAAGGGTACTTCTCGTCGGAGTCGCGCTCGATGATGTCGTGATGGCGGTCGAACTGGACCGCGCAGTTCGGGCACATGTGGACGCAGACGTCGACCTTCTCGGCGGCGAGGCGCCGCAGCTTCTCCCGGGTCACGGCCATCGACATCGAGGGATTGACGAAGCGCTGGCGAAAGCCGGCCCCGCAGTGCGTCGTCTTCTCCGGATAGTTGCCGGTGCTGATCACCCCGGCGGGCTCCAGCAGGTCCTCCGCGAGCATCAGGTTCTCGCTGTCGCCGAGCACCTCGTCCGGGAAGACCTTGCAGTAGTGGCAGGCGGGGTGGCTCGCCACCCGGATGCCGCCGAGGCGGCGGCGCACCAGCCCGGCCAGCTTCTCGTGCTGCGACCAGAGCACCTCGAGGACATGCCGGTGCTGGATGGTCTGGGCGATGCTGTCGTCATACACATGCCCGATCTCGGCCAGAGCCCGGTTGACCTCCTCCCGGTGCTCGGGGACCTCCAGAACCCGGTACGCCTTCTTGTTGATCGCGTAGCAGGTGGAGCAGAGATAGGCCTGGATGGGATGCCCCGCCTCGACCGCAACGCAGGCGTTCCGGGCGGCGATCGCCAGGGTGGTGGCGAAGGGCATCAGGTCGGTGTAGTAGCCCATCCCCGTGCAGCAGGTCTGCTCGGGATTGACGATGTACTCGACCCCGAGCTTCTCGAAGAGCCATTTCGTGGCTGCCTCGGCGCCCGGGTACTCGCTGGAGACCATGCAGCTGCGGAAGAGCTGGACGCCGCCCCCGATGGGGTCGACCTCCGGCGTGGTGTGTGGCATGGCGCGGCTCTGTCTCTCTCGTCAGTGAAGCGGCACTCGGCGCTGGCACTGAGGGCCGGGCACGGTCAGCCGGGCCAGATGCGCCTCGGTTCCGCGCCGTGACTCTGACACGTGCCAACCAATTGCATCAAGAACTGTTAGCCACGACTAAAGTTCTCTTCTAAGGAACGATGCGATCCTCGTTGGGGAAGAGGACGGCGATCAGCTCCAGGGCGTCAGGTGCCTCATGCACGCGGCTGCAGGCCGGACAGATCACCATGTGGCCGGCGCACTGCTCCGGATCCACCTCTCCGGCGAAGCCGCACTCGCAGGTCAGCACCTGCCGAACCGTCTCGACCTCCAGGACGGCGCCCGCCAGCGCGCCGCCGGCTGTGAGCTGGTCAAAGGCCTCGGCGAGCTCGTCGGCATCGACGCCGTCGGGGCAGCGCACCTGGACGGCGGCGACCCGACGTCCCCCGGCCCGCCGCGCGCACTCGGCGACCAGCTCGGTGACGAGGGAGAGCTCATGCATGGGGTGTCGAGGCGCTCCGCGCGCCCTCCGAGATGGCGCGCATCACGGCTTCCACAGCACCTGGTATGGCCAGTTTCACCGCCCCCGAGAGCTCGGCGCCGGGCTCGAAGCTCTCCGCCCCCACGCTCACCAGCACCGCGTCCGGGGTGGCGGCGTAGAGGTCGCGGGTGAGCGCGAGGAGGTCCTCCGGGCCCATGCCGTGCGAGAAGGGGTCGAGCGAGCGCGCCTCGGGCACGGCCACGCCGGTGGCTAGATCCACTCCGGCGGCGCCGTCTGCGGCCCGCCGAGGAGTCACCGTTCGGATGCTCACCGAGCCGGCCGGCCGGTCGGCCGCCGCATCCACGAAGACGACCAGCCGCGCCCGGCTGGCGTCGTCGGCCAGCTCGGGGAGGAGCTGATCGGAGACGATCACGGCTGCGCCGGTGCCGGCCAGCTCGACGGTCAGCAGCTCTCCCACCTCGGGCCCCACGGCGTCGTCACCGCGCAGCGTGTTGCCACAGGCGACGACCAGCACTCCCCGGTGGGGCAGCTCGGCGGATTCGCCCCCCGGCGCCGGGCTCAGGCCCGCGCCGCCCGGCGCGGGGTCCGTCCAACCACCATCAGCGGGAGACCTGGCGCAGCAGGACGCCCTCGGCGTCGCGGATGTCGACCTCGAGCGGCATCTGCCCGACCGCGTGGGTGGAGCAGCTGAGGCACGGGTCGTAGCAGCGAATCACCGCCTCCACCCGGTTCAGCATCCCCTCCTTGACCTGGTCGCCCTTGATGTAGTGGCGAGCCGTCTGCAGCACGCTCCGGTTCATCGCCAGGTTGTTGTGGCCGGTGGCGATGACCAGGTTCACCCACTCCACTAGACCGTTGTCGTCGACCTTGTAGTGGTGGATGAGCACCCCGCGGGGAGCCTCGGAGACACCCACGCCCTCGTTGCGGTTGATCTGGGCGCGTGCCCGGACGTGAGGATCGAGGATGTCGGGCCGCGAAAGGATCTCGTCGATGACGTCGATGCAGTGGACGATCTCGATGAGCCGGGCGTAGTGGTAATGGAAGGAGCTGGACGGGTAGCGCCCCAGCCGCTCGCGGTATTCGGCAAGCTCGGCGTCGGCCGCGGAGGTGCCGAGACGCTCGGCGACGTTGAGCCGCGCCAGCGGACCGACTCGGTAGATCCCCGCCGGGTAGCCGAGCGGCTTGAAGTAGGTCGACTTCAGGTACGACCAGGGCTCGACGGTCTCTCCGAGGTAGTCCTCGTAGGCCCGGGGATCGACCCCATCGGCCATCACCCAGCCGTTGCTGTCGACGACTTTCAGCAGGCCGTCGGAGTAAGCGGCATTGCCCCTCGTGGACCAGCCCCATGTAGAGGCTGGGGAAGTCGCCGAAGTGGGCCGCCTCTTCCGTCCACGATGCCACGTTCTTCTTGAACCACTCGAGGGTGCGATGGGCCCGCTCCCGGGCATCGGGGATCTCGGCCAGGATGGAGTCGCGCTCGGACGCCTCCAGGGGACGGCTGACCCCTCCGGGGACGACCCACGCCGGGTGGATCCGCTTCCCACCCAGCCGCTCGATGATCCGCTGGCCGAAGCGACGCAGGGCCACGCCGTCACGGGCGAGGTCGGGCGTCTGGCGGGCCACACCCACCAGGTTGCGCAGGGCCGGGTCGGAGTCGAACCCGAGCAGGAGATCGGGGGACGAGAGGTAGAAGAAGCTCAGCGCGTGAGACTGGACGATCTGGGCCAGATTGAGCACGCGGCGCAGCCGGACACCAGTCGGGGGCACGGCTACCCCCAGGATCTCGTCACAGGCTTTGGCCGAGGCCACCATGTGGCTGACCGGGCAGATGCCGCAGATCCGCGCCATGAGGGACGGCATCTCGTGAACCATCCGGCCCTGGCTGATCCGCTCGAAACCGCGGAACTGGGTCACATGAAAGTGGGCGTCGGCGACCTCGCCCGCATCGTCCAGCTGGATGGTGATCTTGGCGTGCCCCTCGATCCGGGTCACGGGCTCGATGACGATGGTGTTGTCAGCCAAAGCAGGTCACCCCCGCGGTAACGGGCACCCGCCCGGAGATCAGGTCGTCGAGG